>Ga0335085_10009241_pt1 | contig 14901 bp, 10 predicted proteins | sample Lox_Sample_45_FD_206712 | JGI IMG/M metagenome (GOLD analysis project Ga0335085, IMG submission 206712) | Soil microbial communities from Loxahatchee National Wildlife Refuge, Florida, United States - Lox_Sample_4.5 | ecosystem: Environmental > Terrestrial > Soil > Wetlands | place: USA... | reverse complement strand
CGCCGTGTCCAATGCGAAGATGCAAGGGCAGCACACCAGAAGGATGCCGAGCGCGAGAACGGCTGCCGGAATCCGGATCTTGGCGCCCGCAGCGCTCATGACTTCAACTCCGTGTCTTTCGCCGACGACTTCCCGGAAAACCAGGGGAAGCGGCGGGCAGGAGACCGGGCATAGGCAATGGACGCGGGGACGCTCAACTCCACTTCGGTGCCGGAATCAAGCTCGCTCCAAACCGTCAGCTTGCCGCCCAAGAGGGCAGCGCGCTCGCGCATGCCCTGCAACCCGAAGTGTCCAGGGGGTTCATCTTGATTCAAAACCCTCGCGTCAATGCCTTTGCCATCGTCGCGGACGCGCACGCGGAGCTGACGCTCGTCATAGCGGATTTCCACTTCGATCTGGTGGGCCTGGGCGTGATTGAAGGCGTTGCGCAGAGCCTCGGCGGCAATCCGGTAAACTTCGTCGCGGAGGATGGGCTGGAGGTCTCTGGGTGTACCTTCCACCTGCACACGGAAGGCGGCGCGATTGTGGTTGGTTGGATCGGCGGCGAGCTCTTCCCCGATGGCCCGGATTGCCACAGCCAGGTCATTGGTCTCGAGAGTGGAAGAGCGCAGGCCCTGCACAGCATCCCTCCCCTCGGTGATGGCCTGCGCGGCCTGATCAATCGCGTCATCCAGCCGTTGTTTGTGGTCGCCCGGCGGGAGCAAGTTCGAGACCGTCTGAAAGCGCAGCAGAAGTCCGTGGAAGCTTTGCAGCAGGGTATCGTGCAGGTCGCGCGCGATGCGTGTCCGCTCGCTGACGCGGTCTTCGAGCCGCATGTTGAATTGGTGTGCCACCTGACGAAGGCGGAGTTGATAGAGCGCCAGGAGCAATGTCAGAAACGCGGCCACGCAGGACAGACGGAACCGAGTGGTCTGGTAGTATGCCGGCGCAATGGAAAATTCCAGCGCATCGCCCTGCTCGTTCCACACGCCGCTGTTATTGCATGCGGTGACGCGGAAGCGGTAGCTGCGCGGGGGGAGATTGTTATAAAACGCCTTCCGCACATTGCCGGCGTCCTTCCAGTCGGGATCCCAGCCTTCCAGCTTCACGCGGAAGCGCACTTTCCCCGGCACCACTAGGCTCAGCGCGGTATAGTCAATCTCTAGGTCGCGCACCAGCGGAGGCAACTTCGGGCGCGAGGCGGACGCGTCGCCGGACCAGTTCTGCCAGTAGCTCTTATGGTCCGCGATGATTAGTTCGATGTGTACCGGTGGCGGAAGTTTGTTAGTGGGCAGATGGCGCGGGTTGATGATGCTGACCCCATCCAGGGGTGAGAACCATATTTTCCCGTCTATCGACTTGGTTACCTTTGGGGTGTAGCGGCCAGCAGAGGCATGAACCCTTACTCCATCGGAGCTGTCGAAAACCATGGTCTGGACACTCTGTTTCGAATCGCTCACCCAGGCGTCCAACTCGGAACGCGCAATCCGCACCAGGCCGCAGGGCAGGTTCAACCAGAAGGAATGATCGTTGTCTTCGATGACCCAGTGAACGGCATCGCAGGGCAGACCATTTTTGGTCGTAAGTGTTGTGACGCGGCCGTCTTTCACCCGGCTTAATCCGCCCTCGGTCGCGGCCCACACAGCACCGTCCGAACCAAGTTGAAGGTCGCTCACCGAGCCATTGCCCAGCCCGTCGGCGACTTTGTAGGAATAGCGGATCTGGCCGTCCTTGAAGTATGCTATTCCACCGTCAAAAAATCCGAGCCATAGGCCGTCCTGCATCCGATCAGGCAGCAAAGCTACCGCCCCGTGCTTGTGTCCGAATCGAGCCCAAGAAATGTGCTGAACCGCACCCTCTGGCCTTGAATCGAAAAGGCCCTCGTCGTTGTTGCTGATCCAAACATTTCCGTGTCCATGCCCGGCGATAGAGAATATATTTCCGCCGGGGACACCAGGAACCTGCGCGAACCGACCGCGGTCGAAGTAGAACACACCTTCGCGACTCCCTGCCCACAGCCGTCCCTGATCATCGTGCCCCAGCGAATAAACCGTATTTCGAAGTCCGCTGTTCGCGATTTCGGTTGCCCTCGCGTTAATCACGAGTTCTCGCTCACCTGGTCGCTCGTTTTGGCCAGACACATTTTGCTTGCGGTAAACGGACACGTGTCCGTTTTGCCAGCGATTCAAACCATCCGCCGTGGCAATCCAAATGGCTCCATCCGGAGTCGCTTGCAGCACGTAAACTGCGGAATTTGAAAGACCCTGGTTTACCCCAATTGTCGGCACCGCGAATTCACGAAACCGATCGAGTCCGTCCAGTGTGCTGACCCAAACATTGCCTTCGCGATCTTCGAAGATGCCAGTTACGACATCGCCAGACAGGCCATCGAATCTGTCGACCTTTCCCTGATGTAGGTGCACCAGTCCTTGCACGGTGCCAACCCACAGACTGCCGTCCCTGCTCCGGAACAGGCGGGTGGGCCTGAACTGCCCGGCGCCGGCCGGAAGTGGGTAGCTCCGAATTTTCCCGCCCACAAGCTGTTTCAGCCCTTCTTCGATCGAACTAGTAACCAGACTCGGTGCCGGGCTGGATAAGCCCGTTGTCATCAAGAGTGCGCCGTTGTCGTCTTCGATTAGCGCCCTGGCCGCAACCCGGCCATCGGGCAACCGATAGTGCTCTGGGGGACCAGGCGCCCAGCGCCACAGACCCGTTTGGGCCGACACCCAGAGATTGCCTCTACGGTCCGAATACACAGCAAGTACCGCATCGCCGAAACTGCCATCCCCATAGAACTTGGAGGTCCCCGGTTGGATAGCCCAAAGCCTACCGGGGTCCTGAACGGCCACCCAAACGGTCCCGTTCCCATCCTGCAGAAGCGGCCCAGCGAGGTGACCGGCAACCTCCGGATATTTCGTGAGCTTGCCGTCCTTGTAACTGGCAAGCCCCTTATCCGTACCAATCCAAAGGGCGCCGTCGCGCGCAACCAAGAGAGCCTGGATCCAGTTGCTAGGAAGCTGCTCACCGTCTGGCGGCTGCCACTGGATGGCCTGGACACCATCGAAGCGCAGCAACCCGAATTCCGTGCCCAGCCACAGATAACCATCGGGCGTCTGAGCCATCGCAAAGATCGTTCCCCTGGTGAATCCTTCGCGAGTCTTCCACGCGGTGTGCGCGTACTGGCTAACATCGAGTGACGGATCTAATCCAAAAGCGCAAACGCTGGATGCGAGAAGGATAGACAGCAGGACGGCCGCCCTCCTTTCCAGTTTTCCCATACGAGGAATATATCCTAATCCAGCCCGCATCCCGCGGGTGCCTGTCCCGGCCCGAGTCGACAACCGCATTCGCTCCGCAGGTGTACTCGACGGGCCCTTCACGGTTAGACTAAGCTCTGGTAGCGGCGTGCAATCGTTTGACTTCACTTGCATCGCAGTCATAGTATCCGCCTACTCGTCAGTGCGGCAACAAAGTGGGTCGAAAAATGAACGCGGAACTGAGACTGTCGTTACGCGCGGCCCGTGGCCTTCTTTCCGTCGTGCTATTCGGCTGGGCGGCATTTCCACTATATGCACAGGTCGCGGGTGCACGCATTACCGGCACAGTGACTGACGCCACAGGTGCAGTGATCGCTGGCGCTCAGGTGACAGTCAAGAACACGGCGACCAGTCTTACGAGGGAGCTGGCCACAAATGAATCAGGCTTTTACAGCGCGCCGAATCTGTTGCCCGGTCCTTACACGGTAACGGTTTCAGCGAAGGGCTTCAAATCTGAAGTTCGCGCAAACCTCACACTCACGGTTGGCGCGGATGTCGAAGTGAATTTCAAGGTGGTGATTGGCAGCGCCAGCGAGAGCGTCCATGTGCAAGGCGAGGTGCCGGCCGTGGAAACGAATAGCGCGACTCTAAGCGCGTCTGTGACCGGACAGACGATTCGCGAATTGCCGCTCAATGGCCGTGATTGGACGCAATTGGCAACTCTTGAGCCCGGGGTTGCCCAGATCTCGACCCAGAGCCCACCCACTAACTTCCTCACTCGGGGAAATCGCGGGCTTGGAATGCAGATGACAGTTTCCGGAGGGCGGCCGCAGGAGAACAATTACCGCCTGGATGGGATCAGCATCAACGATTACTCGGGTTCGGGCCTCGGTAGCGCGCTGGGGATCGACTTGGGAGTTGATGCCATCCAGGAGTTCTCATTGGTCACCGCAAACGCGCAGGCGGATTACGGCAAGACTTCCGGTGGGGTGATCAATGCCGTCACCCGCCAGGGCACAAATACGCTGCACGGGTCCATTTATGAATTTCTGCGCAACAGCGCGCTTGACGCGCGAAATTATTTCGATCCGGCCGAGATTCCGCCATTTCGCCGAAACCAGTTCGGAGTTGCCCTGGGTGGACCCATCAGAAAGGATCGCACCTTCTTCTTCGCAGACTATGAGGGGTTGCGGCAAGACCAAAGTGTCACACAGCTTGCAGTTGTTCCGACAGAGGCGGCGCGTAATGGCCAGCTCCTTGCCGGAACCGTCACTGTCAGTCCACTCGTCCAACCGTATTTGCCGCTTTTTCCTCTACCGACGAGCAATATTAAGGGCGACACCGGGACCTTTACCTCAGTAACCCAGCAGATTGGAAACGAGAACTTCTTCACCACCCGCGTTGATCACGAGTTCTCTCCTACTGATTTGCTGCACGGAACGTACTTGTTCGATGATGCTACGCTCACATCGCCCGATCTCTTCCAAACTGTCGTTTCGGGCACATCAACTCGGCGGCAGCTTGCCACTGCGGAATACACAAAAATGTTCACTCCGGCGTTCGTAAACATCCTTCGGGCGGGCTTGAGCCGCGTACACGCGGATGTCATGAAGCCGATAAAGACGCTGCTCCCTTTTGCAGGCGATCCAGCCAATGGTTTTGTTCCCGGCAGCCCTGTCGGTTTTATTGGGATCACCGGCCTTTCCAGCTACACGGGCGGACCAGGTGCAGGAGGCGAGGTCAACTACACCTTCAATTCCATCCAGGTTTACGACGATCTGTTCTGGACCACGGGAATTCACTCATTCAAGTTCGGCGCCAATGTTGAGCGCCTCCAGGATGATATCCTTGGCGCCTCCCAGCCGAATGGAACGTTTACATTTACTTCGCTCGCGAATTTTCTGACGGACCAGCCGGCGTCATTCACCGCCGCGCTCGCCGGTGGAAAGATCGCACCGTATGACCTTCGGCAGACGATCGTGGGAGTTTATTTCGAGGACGACGCCCATCTGGCCTCCAATTTCACCGTGAATCTCGGGCTGCGATACGAGATGGCGACTGTGCCAACGGAAGTGAACGGCCGGCTCACCAACCTGCGCAGCATCACCGATGCCACGCCGCATCTGGGTTCTCCATTCTTTTCTAACCCAACGTATCGAAATTTCGAGCCGCGCATTGGATTCTCATGGGACCCCTTTCATTCCGGACGCACTGCTGTTAGAGGTGGTTTCGGCATCTACGACGTTCTGCCGCTCACCTACCTTTTCGGGATCGCCCTGTATAGCGCCGCCCCCTTTTTCGAGCGGGGTACGATCTCGTCAGGGCTGCCGGCAGGAAGCTTTCCGAATACGGCATTCACGCTCCTGACTCCGAATCAACTGAAATACCAATACGTCGACTCACATCCTGATCGCAACTACGTGATGAGCTGGAATTACAATATTCAGCAGCAGCTGCCTGGGAATTTCGTCGCAACGATCGCATACGTCGGTTCTCATGGAGTACATCAGCCATTCCAAATTCAGGATGCGAACATCGTTCTGCCCATCTCCCGCACTTCGGCTGGATACTTCTGGCCAACTCCAGCGGGCAGCGGTACGCGAGTGAATCCCAATGCTGGACAGATCACGGCGCTTTTGTGGGACGGCAGCAGCTTCTACGACGGATTGCAGATCCACGTTCTCCGGCAAATGACGAAGACTCTCCAGTTCGGCGCCTCTTACACTTTTGCGAAAAGCATCGATACCAGTTCTGCGTCCGTCGTCGGAGACCAGTTCCTGAATTCCATACAAAACCTGCCCTGGTTCGATACCAGCGTGAATCGTGGGCTGTCCGACTTTGATATTCGTCACAATGCCGTGTTCAACGCAATCTGGCAGGTTCCTAGCCCACGCGACCAGGATGGCGTGCGCTGGTTCGTGAGCGGCTGGCAAGCGGGCGGGATTTACCACGTCAGCAGCGGAATGCCGTTTACGCCGAAGATCGGCGGGGACCCTCTCGGCTTGAAGTCATCATATCCATTTGATTTCCCTGACCGGGTATTCGGGCTAGGCTGCGGATCGGCCGTCAATCCTGGCAACCCGTTGCATTACATCAAGACCCAATGCTTCTCGTTCCCTACGCCTGCCACGCGAATGGGAGATGCGGGCCGAAACAGTCTGATTGGGCCCGGCCTCTCGAACCTCGATCTTTCGCTATTCAAGAATAATCACATTCAGCGGTTTTCGGACAACTTCAATATCCAATTCCGGGTGGAATTCTTCAATGTGCTGAATCACGCGAATTTCTCGCCCCCCGTCGCCAACAACAACTTGTATACCGCCACTGGCGTGGCCGTAACAACCGCGGGATTGATTACCACGACTGCGACTTCATCCCGTCAAATTCAATTCGCCTTGAAAATCGGTTGGTGAACGGATGTTTGCCATTCGTTTCGGGTTCTTGCGGCCCGCGTTCGATCCAGCCTGCGTCGAAGCTGGTGTTCTAGCGTCCTATCTCACACCTTCGCAGCGATCTGCGGTCCCCCTCTGGAGTGCGGCAGCTTGCTGCAGCTTTGGATGGGTCGCAAGGCAGCAGCAGCGAGTTCTTGCTTCCCAAGTACGGGACATCTCGTACGGTCAAAACAGCAGCAAGCTGCGACACTCCGAAGGAACGACTTAGCGCCAAGCACGGGCTTTTCACCTCAGGGGCTGAAGCCCCTAAATTGCGGACACTTTTCGGCTCGACTGATCCCGAAGCTTCGGGACGGGCCCTGACACAAATCGATAACTTATGTGAGCAGGTACGGGCTTATGACTCCCGGGCGAGAGGCTCCTGAACGACAGGCGATTCTCGGTAGGGCCCTTCCTGCAAGATGACGTATCCTTCGTCTGCTATAGCAGGCACTTTCTCTGTCAGGACAGGCTTGACCGACCCATTCGCTAACGCCATATCGGAAACAATTGCGGGAGAAGTGCGACTGGGGTTGCGGCGCATGGCGCGAGAAGAGTATCCAAATGCGTCACGTATGAGTGTGGCAAGAAGCAAGCCGGCAGAGCCTAGAATCAAGAAGCCGAAGGCGGCGAGCAGAAAGGATAATCCTTCTTCGAGTGTGTAACTCATCGTTCGTCCTTCGATCCCGAGGTTCGCTTTGCTATGAGCGCCAGTGCGGCCGCATGCTAGAACGGCTGAACGATCGGGGGTTTGCGATACGCGCCTTCCTTCGCCAGGAGGAGCTCAAGCGACGTACTTCTTAAGCTCAGTTCAGGGATAGCATCCGGGGACGCCGGCCTGGGAGCACGGCGCAAGGCCTGAGATAAGTGTGCAAGACCTTTACGGGCCAAGCTGACCGAAAGCATGCAGAGAAACCACAGCGCCGTCAGAACCAGGGCGGCGAGCACGCAGAAAAAATATTCCGTGAGTATGTAGAGCATAGCGATTCCTCTGATCGGCACGTTTGCCGGGCCGCTGCCGGCGCCCGATTTCCTTCCCCGCAAATCCACGGTCAGTCCCGAGTCCCGAAGGTTCGGGATCGCGAAGCGCTGACCGCGACCCCCGTTTCACGACGCGCATCGCGCGGCGAGCCGGATGTAGCGCGGGGTGATAAGCCCTGCGCTACATCCGATAGTCACGCCGTCCGCCGGTAAGAATCGGGGGCAAGGATGGATTCCGGCGTCCGGCTGGTGCACAGATAGAGAGGCAATTGAGCTGCCAAACGCGGCGCAGACCCGGGTCAGGGAAGTTACTGAATGCAAAGAAGTTGTAAAGCGCTGAAGGTGACCGCCGGAGAAAGTGCCGGTGAATTCGCGGAGCCGTTTGACAAGTGTCATTCCGCTAACAGCGGGACTGCGTTTCGCCGGGCGGTGTTTCTTGCATGGAGGATTAATTCAACAAATCCTGGGGAGCTGTTCGCCGGACAGCATGTCGAGCACACGATTGCCGCCGAAGCGGCTGCGAAGGGTGACGATGCCGGCGGAGTCTTCGTACACCGTTCCGGCCCGCACGGCGCCGGCCGAGCCGGTCTGCGAGCGCAGGATTTCCATCGCACGGCCGGCATCGCGCCTACGCAGGGTGGCCATCGATGTTTATGCCCTGCCGGACTTAATCAGCCAAGGCAAGCCCGCACAGAAGTCTTGAACGCGAAGGTGACGGCACCAAAGACTGCCGCATCAGGCAGGAGTCAGCCCCGGCTCGCGATCACCGAGACTCGTTAGCGGACCACCAAGGAAGGTGAGATCGACAACCGTGCAATCATCGTGAAACGGATGATCGCCGGAGAAGAGTTGAACAGACTTGATGATCTGCTCCATCGGCATTTCTCCTCCAGCACATCCCACAAGGCGATGGTCCCCAAACATTTCACCCGCAGCGTTCTCCGCTTCCGTCACGCCGTCCGTAACAATAATTAGATGGTCGCCGGGCTTCAACCGAGTTTGAGCGCTTGCATAATCTACGAGAGAAAGAAGCCCCACGGGAAGATTGGATTCACCCAGACGGCTGATCTGCCCGCCATTGTTAACGAGAACGGGAGGCACGTGACCGCAGTTCATGTACTCCAGCGCACCGTCGGGCTGCAAACGGGCGATCACGAAAGTCGCGTACTTTGAGCCAAGATTGCGAGTGCAAAGAAATCGGTTGACGGACTGCGCGATCTCCGGGAATGGAACTCGAGACCGCAGAGCCTCGTATATGATGCCCTGCAGCAACGAAGCCAGAATGGCCGCCGGCATGCCTTTCCCCGAAACATCGGCTACCGCGACTGCCACAGCATCCCCATCGGGGAGAAAGCTGAAGAAGTCTCCCCCGACTTCCAGACAGGGACGACTTTGCCCTCTTAGATGCATAAACGGAACTTGCAGGGATTCTACGCCCATGAGCGCGCGCTGAATATGGGCTGCCGCCTCGAATTCCTTAACGCGAAGCTGCTCAGCGTCCTTCTCGCGAAGTTTCCTAAGAAATTCGTCGGGAGGGATGTAGAACGGGTTCTCCTGCAGGAGGCCTCCGATGATAAGCATCGGGTGTGATCGTAAGGCGTCAACTATCCGTTCAGCGTCAAGCGCCTCCCGGCCATACGTGCAAATCACAACGTCGTCATACTTGGGAAGCATTTGGTTTAAGGAGATTTCATATTCAACCCAGTCTGCAGTACGGGGCATGCCGCCAGCACCCCACTGCATATGCGCGACCAGTCGGGTGCGACCGTACCCTTGCGATGCGCCGGTTTTCAGCATCGCCTCCATGGTGGCAAGCATTCTATGTTTTTCGAAGCATCCATCCGGCAGATAGGTATCGCGCCACGGTCGTATATCCAGTTGACCGCGTGTCCGGGCCGCTGCCGTGTCGATGCCTTCTGTCTGCAAACGTCTAAGGTGATCGTCTTCTCGATGCGGACTCAAAACGTGCAGAGCCCTCTCTCCCCGCTCAAATCCCTCCTTGACGAATGGCATCAGGACTTCGTACTCCTCTTCGGTGCTGCGGAAGAACGCGCAAACATGTCGTTGCGCTCCCAGCGTGCCGCGACCAAGGTGAATACATTCAGTGGACTTCATAGGGTTCTCTCAAGATCTTTCGATGTCCGATGGTCAGCAGTTCATCCAACCTTACTGCAACAAGACTTCAGCGCATCATGGTAGTCCCGCAACTCTTTAACGAAGCAAATGTAAATATGTTCGTCCAAATCGCTAACAAATCCTCGGGAGTTGCTCGCCGCTTAGCATGTCGAGCACGCGATTGCCGCCCACGCGGCTACGGAGGGTGACGATGCCGGCGGAATCTTCGTGCACCGTTCCGGCCCGCACGGCGCCGGCCGAGACGGTCTGCGAGCGCAGGATTTCCAGGGCACGGCCGGCATCGCACTCGGGAACGAAGGCAACAAAGCGCCCCTCGTTGGCGACGTACAGAGGGTCGAGCCCCAGCAATTCACAGGCGCCGCGCACGACCCCGGAAACGGGAATCAACGCTTCCTCGACGGAGATGCGCAGCCTGGCGGCGGAGGCGATTTCGTTGAGAGCCGAAGATAGACCGCCGCGGGTGAGGTCGCGCAGGCAGTGCACTTCGATGTCGGCTTCGAACAGGGCCTCGACGGCCGGCCAGAGAGGAGCGGTGTCGCTGATGACCTCGCCCTCGAACTCGAGGCCGTTGCGAACGGAGAGAATAGCGATTCCATGAGCGCCGAGATCTCCGCTGACGAGCACGGCATCGCCGGGGCGAACGGATTCGGGGCTCACCGGCCTGGGTGCCACGACGACTCCGATGCCCGTGGTGTTGAGGAACAGCCCGTCACCCTTGCCCTTGTCCACCACCTTCGTGTCGCCGGTGACGATGTTTACGTGTGCAGCCGAGGCAGCATCGCGCATGGCGGCGACGATCGTTCGTAGCGTCTCCATGGACAGGCCTTCCTCGAGAACGAATCCTGCGCTCAAGGCGAACGGCTTCGCCCCGCACATGGCCAGATCGTTGACCGTACCGTTGACGGCGAGATCTCCAATCGTGCCGCCGGGGAAAACCAGCGGGTGAACGACGTAGGTATCGGTGGTCATCGCCAGACGGGTTTCGCTGGCGGAAAGCACGGCGCCGTCGTGCCGCGACTCGAGCGCGCAGTTCGAGAAAGCGGGCAAGAATACGGTCTCGATCAGTTGATTCGTGAGCCGGCCGCCGCCTCCGTGGGCCAGCAGAATCCGGTCAGTGGCCGGACGCGGCAATGGACACGATAGAATCGCCATTTTCTTTCCGCCTTCCAAAATGAAAGTAGGCTGCACAGGCGCCTTCCGAGGAAACCATGGGCGCGCCGAGAGGAGTGTCCGGCGTGCAGCGGATACCAAAGGCCGGGCATTCGTAGGGCTTGCGAAGGCCCTGCAACACGAGTCCGGCGATGCATTCTCTGGATTCGGCAGCGTGGCCGACATTGACGGCGAAGCGGGATTCCGCGTCAAAACGGCGATAGGCCTCGCGGAGGCGCAATCCGCTGGAGGGAATTTCCCCGATGCCGCGCCAAGCGCGCCGGGTGACTTCGAAAACCTCGGCGATTCGCTGCTGCGCGGGGCGATTGCCTGCCCGGCGGACCGCGCGTGCATACTGATTTTCGACTTCCGCGCGCCCGCTTTCGAGCTGGGTCACGGCCATGTGCACGCCTTCGAGCAGGTCGAGTGGCTCGAATCCGGTGACCACGATCGGGACTCTGTATCTCCGGCTAATGGGGAAGTATTCTTCGAACCCCATCACCATGCAGACGTGGCCCGCAGCCAGAAACGCCTGCACCCGGCAATCCGGAGAACCGAGGATCGCTTCCATGGCCGGGGGGACCAGCACGTGCGAGACGAGCATCGAGAAATTTGGGATGCTCTCGCGCTTTGCTTCCCATACGGCCATAGCATTGGCCGGGGCCGTGGTTTCGAACCCGACCGCGAAGAACACCACCTCGCGCTTCGGGTTTGCACGGGCGAGCTGCAAAGCATCCAGGGGCGAGTACACGATGCGAACGTCCGCGCCTAGTGACTTGGCATCGAGGAGGCTCTGCGCCGAGCCGGGAACGCGCAGCATGTCGCCGAAGGAGCAGAGAATGACTTCGGAACGCTGGGCAATGGCAACGGCGCGGTCAATCATCTCGAGTGGCGTGACGCAAACCGGGCAGCCGGGCCCGTGGACGAGAGTGATTTGCTCGGGGAGCAGGTCCTGAAGGCCGGTCTTGACGATGGTGTGCGTCTGGCCGCCGCAGACTTCCATGAGCGTCCACGGGCGCGTGGTGGTGCGGCGGATGGCATGGGCCATCCGCTGGACCGAGGTGCATTCGCGGTATTCGTCGAGGAACTTCATGGCGCGCCTTCTTTCAGCTCTTCGAGCTGATCGAGCTGACGCAGCGCTTCGAACACGCGCTGGGCCTCCTGTTCGTCCACGACGGACAGTGCGAAGCCGACGTGAACCAGAACGTAATCACCGACGCGAGCCTCGGGCGTGTAGTCCAGGCAGACTTCCTTGCGGATGCCGCCGAAATCCACCTTGCCGCGGCGCAGGCCGAGGTTCTTCTCCTCGAAGATGGTCACGATCTTTCCAGGTACAGCCAGGCACATGACGCCACCTCAGCTTTCGAATCGTCCAGCGAGAACCGCCTGGCCGAGCGAGATTCCGCCATCGTTCGCGGGCACCTGGTGGTGCGTGAACACGCGGAAGCCGTTCGCTTCGAGCAGCGCGCTGGTCCGCTCGGTCAGATAGGCGTTCTGAAAAACGCCTCCGCTTAGGACAACATCGCGCACATCGGCCGTTTGCGCGACGGCGACAATCCAGTTGGCCAGCGCGTTGTGGAACCTGGCAGCGATGCGGGGCACATCGAGACCTGCACGCTGATCCGCCAAGAGCGAATCGGTGAGCGGGGCCCAATCGCCGATGCCGTTGCGACATTCGACCTCGTAACTTTCCGCGGTGCGGAGGCCCCCGATGGCGCGCTCGAGGCACATGGCCGCCTGCCCTTCGAAGCGGTTCTGGTCGGCCACTCCGCTCAGAAAGGCCATTGCGTCAAACAGGCGGCCGACGCTGGATGTGAATGGAGCATTTATTCCGCGCTCGAGCAGGGTGCGAACGCCGGCGCCAGCGATGCGCTCGGCATGGCCAAGGCCGCACGTTTCCGAAACAAGGCTGGCTGCCGAGCGCGAACACTCGCGAATCGCTGCTTCGCCGCCCGGAAGCCGAAACGGGCGAAGATGCGCGATGCGCTCGAAACCTTCGGGACGCGCGAGAAAAAACTCGCCTCCCCAGATGGTTCCATCCAGACCGAAGCCTGTGCCATCCCAGGCCACGCCGAGATATTCCGTCTCTAATCCATTTTCGGCAGCGCAGGAGGCTACGTGCGCGTGATGATGCTGCACCTGGACGACCGGCAGACCGGAGTCCATGGCCCATTGTGTGGATGCATAGTCGGGATGAAGATCGCAGGCGACCAATTTTGGCTCGAAGCGATACAAGCGGCAGAGGTCTTCGATTGCGCGCTCAAAGGCCAGGCGCGAATCAATCGAATCGAGATCGCCTACGTGCTGGCTTAAGAAAACCTGGCGGCCCAGGGCGATGGCCACCGTGTTCTTCAGATGTCCGCCGACCGCCAATACGGGCGGCAGGTCGCGGGGCGCAAGTACTGGAAGTGGAGCATATCCTCGCGCGCGGCGGAGAACCTGCGGACGGCCGCAGGAGACGCGGGCGACGGAATCGTCGCAGGGACGCACAATCGGCCGGTTGTGCAAAACGAAAATGTCGGCGATATCCTTCAGGTGCTTGCAGGCCTCTTCGTTGTCGATCGCGATGGGTTCTTCGGCACGATTCCCGCTGGTGGCGACTACAGGGAAGGGATACCGCGCCATCAGCACGTGGTGCAGCGGCGAATAAGGGAGCATTACGCCCAGGTAGGGTGAAGATTTCGCCACCTCCGGCGCCAGATCGTAGCCCTCGTTGGGCCGGAGAAGAACAATCGGTGCCGCCGGCGAAGCCAACAGTTCCTCTTCGGCTGCGCTCACCACGCAGTACTGGCGAACAACCGCGAGCGACGGCATGAGGAGCGCGAACGGTTTCTCTTCGCGATGTTTCCGCGCACGCAAACGCATCACGGCCGGAGAGTTGCGAGCGTCCACCAAGAGCTGGAATCCACCGACTCCTTTGAGCGCGACGATTTCTCCTCGCGCAAGGGCTTCGGCAGCGTGGGCAACCACTTCAACACCTTTCTCCGGCTCCGGCACCGACCAGAGATGCGGGCCGCAGGCGGGACAGGCATTTGGCTGGGCATGGAACCGGCGATCGTGCGCCGATTCGTATTCTCGGCGGCAGGCTGGACACAGTACAAAAGACCGCAAGGTGGTGTTCGGACGGTCATACGGGATATCGAGAAGGATCGTGTAGCGCGGGCCGCAGAAAGTGCAGTTTGTGAAAGCATAGCCGGACCGCCGGTTCGCCGGATCGAACAACTCGCGCAAGCATTCCGGACAGGTGGCCAGGTCCGGCAGGACCGCAGCCGTTCGGGACACGTTCTGATCACTTGGAAGGATCTCGAACCAAACGCCTCCGGCAGGAGCGACTCGAGAAACCTCTTCCGTGGTCACGACTGCCGCAGGTGGCCGGGCCGACTTGAGCTGGTCGAGAAACCGATCGAGTTGCTCCGTGCCGCCTTCGACTTCAATCTCGAGCCCTTCCCCTGAATTCCTTACCCAACCTGCAAGACGCAGTTTCTCCGCGAGCCGATAGACCGCGGGGCGAAATCCAACTCCCTGAACAGCTCCGCGCAACACGACGCGCAGCCGCTCGATGCGAATTGGGGTTGTGGTCGCCAGCTTCATCTCCTCGCCACGTCCGCGGTGGTGCAGGATTCGATCGCACCTCGCAGCCATGCGAGCCAATTGTCCAGGCCCGCGCCCGACTTGCAGGAGACTGCGAACACTGTGGCCTTCGGATTCACTTCTCGGACGTTCGTCTCCAGCTCTCTCAAGTCCACTCCCGACGCCGCGGCTAGGTCCGTCTTGTTCAGGAGAACGACATCCGCCTTGTGGAACATCACGGGATACTTCTTCGGCTTCTCCGCTCCTTCGGCCACGCTGCAAATCACAACTCGCAGGCTCTCGCCCAGATCGTAGGAAGCGGGGCAGATCAGATTTCCCACATTTTCGATGACCAGCAGGTCCAATCCCTGCACTGGGAATTCGGCCAGGGCGCGGGC
>Ga0335085_10009240_pt1 | contig 14902 bp, 10 predicted proteins | sample Lox_Sample_45_FD_206712 | JGI IMG/M metagenome (GOLD analysis project Ga0335085, IMG submission 206712) | Soil microbial communities from Loxahatchee National Wildlife Refuge, Florida, United States - Lox_Sample_4.5 | ecosystem: Environmental > Terrestrial > Soil > Wetlands | place: USA... | reverse complement strand
GATTCCTACCGCGTCCACCAATAAATCAACCGTTCAAAGGTCTTTCGTATAGGCCACTGCATCTGAATCTTACCTATTTCTGTGCCCATCCTTTCTAATTCTTCGTCGCGATTTTCACTTAAACCCTGGCACTTTGCGTCAGAGAGACCTCGCAGGCGAGGCTCACTGAGTTGATGAGTCTGGTTCGTGACTCCGAAGGCAGGCGCGCTGTCCATATTTGATCGTTCCAAGGCGATAGTACCGGCGATTTGCCGACGGATTAAGTCAGCTGCAAAGTGCAGCAGGAGCAGCGGCACCCTCTCTTGTAGAAGATGCGGGTTCTGCCAGACCACAGTCACGTTGCATGAAGGGACGTTCTACTTTCAGTGGACCGATCACAAGTCTCACTGCGTGTGACTGAGAAAGACCTGCGCGAGTTCAAGGATCCGTCCCGCGCCACCGGGCAGTAGAGAGCTTACCAGCGCCAAAAGAGGCAGAGAAATCGCTTCGGCAAACTTCATGTAGAAGTTCCCCTGAAGCTTGCGATCGTCGCCGTCGACGATGCGCGAGAGGATTGGATCGGTATCCATCTCGCTGAACACCTTGAAGAATGCCCAGCCAATCCCGATGAGCAACGCCAGACCGCAGATCATCAGCGGAGTGGCAGGTGCAAATGGGTAGATGGCAAACCCTAGAACGACCAGGGAGAAGATGAAGGCAATTGACAAGAGCAGGGTGTGAAGACGCGCCACGATGGTTTGAATAAATCCGATATACATAAGGCAAAGCAGACGCTCGACTGCCTGCTGCGATTCCGCAAGTCTGCCAACTTCTTCCTTTTCGGCGAGGAACTGGGGGCTAGCGGTCGTGCGTTTCCATGGACGAGTGCTTTCGGCCGCCACCGTAGCGGCCACGTTTTCGCTTACTGGCAGTGCAAAGCTGTCTTTCGCAACCAGGAGTGCAGCTTGATTCCCCGCATCAGATAACGCTTTGAGAAAGGAACTTCGATCGTCAGCAAACTCTTTGGTGCCGATCTCCCGAACAGGCATCTGACTGTAGCGTTTCAGCAATCCTGAGTACGATTTTGCCGGCTCTTTGAATCCTTCGATCGTATGCTTATTGTACAGTTCGAGGATGCAGTCTCCCATCGCTGCGTCAATGGCACGCCGATCTTCGAAAGATATTCCTGTAAAGGACCAGAGGGACTTCCACCGGAAGTCGTCGATCGGGACGAAGCTGCGCCGGAACGGCTGGCGGTCCAACGCATGCAGCAGGCCTCGCAGTGCCTTCCAAAGAAAGAGAAACTGGAAAGCATCGAGCAACATCAACACCACGAGGCTTCCAGAGAATAGAAGGACGATCCTTGTCGTTGCAGCCGATTCGAGCGTCGTGATCTTCGTCAGAGGAGGGTAGCTGAAATGCGCAATTGCAATAGGAATTGCCACTGATGCCCAAAGGACCCAGAGGGCCCTGGCAGTTTTGAAGCCAGGAAACGGTTGTCCCAGGGATAGTATTCCTGTGGCGCGAATCTGCGAGATTCGTTGGTTGCCAGGGAAGTCGGGAAGAGGCGGCGCAACTTCGAGCAAGGCTGCGCCATTGCCGGCCTCAGACGTCCAGATCCAGAACGCCAGCAAGAACAGCATCCCAGTGGGGAGCAGGGAGAGACCGGATTCCCAGTGTATCTCCCGGTAGGAGTTGAGAATGGATCCCACATCCCAGCCTCCGAATGGGGCACTCCGTAGAAACAGGGCAACGAGCACCGTCACTCCAGCAACCGCGGCGGGAAGAAAAGGGGCAAACATCCACCCCATCCATCTGAGTCTTGCCTTCATCCGGGCCGAAGCAATTGCGGAAGCTGCGATGGACAGCGGTGCAAGGAACGTCAAAGTTTCCGCCCTTCGCCACCATACAAAAGCATCTGGAGAGGCATCCGCGGGCATCGCAACGGCCCACGCCAGAAGCCGAAATGCGCAGCTGGCAATCGCTGACGGGATCAGGGCCTTGAAGAGCCAGAATCTCCACTTTTCCGAAGGGGAAAAGCTTGCAAATGCGCTCCTTCTGACCGGGTCGGCAAACCAGAAGCCTGCAACGTACAGTGCGGTTGAAGCTGCCAAAATGAGAAAGAATATACTCCAGCCACGAGCCACAAGAATTGGAAGCGCGTGCTGCACATGCGAAACGTGCGCCGCTGAGCTGTCTGGCCAAAGGGAAAACGGCATTGCGACCTGCCAGCGATTCTGTTCTTGAGGGTCAAATGGTTGGCTGGGCTGTTCGGCCACCGGCCACGTCGCGCTGGTCCCAAGGGCAAGGACATACATGGGAGGTCTTGGTATCGAGGTGTCCTCTGCATTCCAGTTCGGTTCGGCATACTCGGCAGGCCATTGAAGATTGTCGCAAGCGGGCTGTCCGGAAGAACTCGTGCCATCGAGTATGGTTGCGCATGCGGACGACTTCCCAATCAGGGCCATTGCGGCAAAGAAAGTCCCTTCGGCGACATCGTCGGCAAACACATGGGCCATCCGGTCGTTAGACGATCCCGTCCAGTCCTGCAGGAGTGGAAACATGGGAAAGTCATCCACAGCCAAGTCGCCACGGAATTGAGCCATCGAACCGCGCATCATCAGACGGGTATTTCCGATTAGCACTACCCGCACGCCGGAGTTGTGCGCATGTAGAAACTGGGTCAGGAAAAGCCGATCCTCTTCGTTCGTTGCTGAAATGATGACGGCGCGTATGTCGTGAAACTTCAGGAACTCTGAGATTCCGAAGAGAATGGCTTCCTGATTGGCTGTGGTGCTGGTGCCTCCAAAAGAGCGGATTGAGTCGCCTTCGTTCTGATCGTCACTCTTGAGATTGAGGAAGCGATCCCAGGGTTGGTTTCCAGGGCTAGTGTTGAAGATCCCCTGTTGTTCATAGCCTGTACGCAGACTGGAGATGTCGCGAGGAAAACTGATGTTCCATTCCCAGTGATCCGAGGGCGCTGTGCGCTTTCTCTGTTCCTCATCACGAGTCTGCTGAGGGAGATTCCCTGAAAACCAACCGTAGGAGGATTCGTTCTCACTCAGGATGGCGATCTCTCCTGTACGGATTCCCATCCGGTAGAGTGCCGATTCGGCGATCTGATTCCACGCAGGGTAATCCGCCTGGGCGCTTCCAAAATCAATCCGCGCGTTTCCTAGACTCGCTGCAATTGATTTGATCTCTCTGCAGGCGGCGGCGCCACCAGTCAGCCCTCCACTCCGTATAAGAAAGTCAGCCGATGGATTTGCACCGTGCAGCAACTGCACTACCGGCCCTAGGGAGGGCAGTGATCCACTGAATGTCGGACCGAGAATGTGAATCGGAGTTTCAAGGGGAATACCGTGGTCATTGAGAAGGCCCAGAGCATTCGTCACCTGGGATAACGCAATACCTTCGGTGGGCTTTTCGCTGATGAGAAATACGATCAGTCCATGACAGTAGGAGTCGACCGGCTCGCCGTTTCTACGAAAGAGAAGAATCCCTGGAAGTTGATCTTCAGTATCCCGAGCAGTTCGCTCCTTCGAATCGTCGTCAAAGGATCCTCGGGGCGCGTGTTCGTGCCAGGGAATCCAGGAACTATCGAAAAGATAGCCCGCGTCCTGCAGACCGGTTTGTAATGCATCCACATTGTGATCAAAGGCTCCAGCAAGGTGTGTCTCGAGCGGATGCGGCACTGTGAAGAAGAGGACCTGCAGAGCCAGTTTTTCATTCGGTGGGATCTGGGCCTTGTTCAGGAACGTTTCAAGCACCGCGGCCGGTGCGCCCAATTTCGTGGCGGCCTGATCGGAAGGACGGGAGGCTCCTTTCGAAGCGTCGCGGTTCTTGGCAGTGCTGGCGAGAGCACCTTGGCTTGTCGGAGCTGGCGCATCGCCTGTCGAGGTGGTTCGCACTGCAAAGGTGGACGCAACCAGAAGCGCAAAGAGGAGCGAATAGCGGTTCATGGCTCGAGGACCTCCGGGCAGGGAAGGGAAAGCACTCGAAATGGGGCCTAACCATCAAGAACGAGGAATACACCGATCTTCCTTTGTCCTCAAGGTTCTTTCCCGCGCCGAGCATCACCGGGATGGGGAGTTTGCCCTGAGTAAAGTACTTCATAACCAGGTGCGAGTCCTGGATGCCCTTCTGTTGGTTGAGGTCGCTGTAGACCAAATCCTGCGTCGCTGCGGAGCGATTCGGGTTCAGACTCAGAGGGACGCTTCGGAAAATCTGCGGGTCCGCAGCAGTGAAAGGACGATCTGAATCAAATGAACTTTCACCTGCCGCTCCGAGTGAGACCGGCACTCGAGTGTGGCTTGTATCGGGATTGGTTTCGTTGACCTGTAGTCCTTTGATGCCCGATCTCTCGCCTTGCTGCGAGCCAGGAATGTGGTCGAATGAGTGCTGCTTGAGCCTGGTACCGCGATGTGCTGCAGCGGTTGAATTTCTGACTGCGAGTTGTTCTAAACAGTTGCTATCTCTGTGTTTGGATTTCACCGTCTCGCCAAAGAATGGCGCCGGGCATCGTCTTCAGCGCTCACATGGGTTCTGACGGTTCGGCAGGACGAAACTGCCGCGATTCAGCGGTTCGCCATCCCGCGAGCGGTCTCTTGGTCAAAACCTCACAAGACAGCCGCATCTGGTTCGTCCATGAGAGCCAAGCGGGGAAAGGAAGAAGGTCCAGAGTCACTTTGTGCTGTCGTCAGAAATGACCTCTGGGGTGCCTGACGAAGAGGGTGCCGTAGAACCTGACAGCAGGGTGCGGAGATCTTGGGAAAGCTCGGAGTCGGTCAGAACATAGAATACGCCGCCGCGCCCGTTCTGGCTGCTCTTGCAAGTTCCATCGAGCATGCCCTGCTGATTCTCATCTCCGAAGATTGCATAAGGAGTGCTTCCGGTTATCGAGACGCCGATCTTAGCGTGATTGCCACCGGGGGCCCCGGTCAGGTCAAAACTGGTTTGCCTCCATGTCCCCGATGTCGCAATCTCAACCGGACCCGGCGCTCCCAGGCTCTCATCCCAGCAGTCCGGAATAGTGTCATCGGTCGTCGTGGGAATCTTGGGCGATGCCCAGAACGTGGCGGTTCTAAGACCGACACCACCGAGCTGCGCGGAGACCATCTGCCACGGAGGAACATGCATGTCCGATGGCTTCGAGATGAACTGAACCCCGGAGGACAGAGTTCCTTCCACAAGAGCTTCGCTGTCGGATTTCTTTCCCAGAGCCTGCACCAACTGCTGGATGTCCGAAGGCCCCCCATTGTTTACCACTTGTTTGTTGTCCGGATCGGTCACGACGCTTGCGTTAGCCAGACCCTTCAGAACCAGGGCCAGGTCATCCTTGTTCAGACGCAGTGCAAAAAAGTGCTGGCTGAAGGTGACGTCGTTGTCCTTTACGCACCCTAGGGAATTTCCGTCATCCTGACGGGGGAACTTGGCACTGCCAGCCTCGGGCCAGGAAGGCGTCGAGACCTGCATGACAAATCCATCGCCGTCGTCATTCCAGGCGACCATTCCTTTGGAATGTCCCCACGGGCTGTCACAATTGCCGCCGCTCGTGCACGCGCTGATCCTGGGATCACCATAGGGCTGGTCGTTCCAGATCACGTAGTAGTAGCTGCCGTGATACACCTCGTCGAAGGTTGCGCCCACGGGATCAGCAGTTGAGTCCCCGAGGCAACCGGAGGTACCTGCAACGAGGTTCGGATGCGCATTGGTCGCGAAGACAAACTGCTGCCCGTACTTCGAGTATGTTGGCGTGGTCTGAACTTCGCCCCCGAAGGGGCAGGAGCGCTCGGCTCCGCCGCATGCAGGGAAGCTCTTGGCATTCAGCTTGAAGACAAACCACCACAATACTGGCTCGCCTTTGCCTGCCAACGGACAGGGTACACTCACCACGCAGTCGCTGAGTGTGGGCACAGAGGTCTCGGTGACCTGCGTATTGTTTGGGGTCATCAGTTGGTGAACCGCGGCGCCATGGATCAACGCGATCCCCAACGGTACAGCCGGTGCGAGTACTCGCACTGCGGCAGGTAGGCGAGATTTGCGGCTGGCGCCCGTCTTCGAGGTGTTCGAGTCCATTTCTTGCCTCTTCTGACTCACTTTTCACCTTTCCCGTTGGCGGCAGGACCGCTGGAGTCCGCCGGCGGCACTCTTTCTGGCTACGGGTTGGGTGGTCCAGGGGGCGGATCCGGAACTGGATTCCCATGTGCCTGTGGCTTGATCACACCTTCGGGCCTCGAGAAGGAGATTCCCTTGCCTGCTGCGTATGTGCTGGCGCTGATTCCCAGCAGAGTGAGAATGCTCTGCGGCACATCGGGCAGTGTCAAATGCTTCAACATGTAGAGATACAGACCCACCGCCACAACCAGTGAAAATACCAGGAGCTGAAAGCGGGACATGCTGGCATCGCCGTTGGCCTCTTTGAGCAATGTGGAGAGATTGATCTGGTTGGTCCACATCTTCTGCAGCAGCATCGTGCAGAGCAGTCCCATGATCGTGAAGAAACCGAATCCGAAGATGATTAACAGGACATTCATGAAGTCTGTCATGATCGACTTCCTCCAATGCGCATTCGAAAGGATCGGAATATCTTTGCTGCAAGATAGACTGCGCAGCAGGCGCCGTATGTGACAACCCATCCATTTGCAAGGCGCGGCATGCCGCTTGCGCTGATAGCCGCGATTATCCAGCGAATGAGAAGCGCCATTGCAGCCACAAACAGCAGCCAGCCTTCGATGCTGCCGCGAAGGGTATTGTGCCAAGCCGAACGAGAAAGATGTTCACCGAATACCTGTCGGGCAATCGCAATCAACGACAGCAGGAAGATACCTCCGAAGGCATACAGGAAGAGGCGGAGAAGCTGCATGGCGTCCCGAGTATTGCGCCGAATCGTAGCATCATCCCAGCATCGAGGCAACAGGTTTTCGCGTCATTTAGTCGAATACCATCGGGACGTGAGCCGGAGACCTGCGCCCAACGATACGATGTAGGTGAATCAAAATAAGTTAGGTAAGGCTGAGTATTCTTTCGCATCCAGCAATAAGTAGTTGGGCATTGACTACTTACTATATTGTCTTACTGTCATTTGAAGACAGCGGTTTTCGATTAGCAGTCTCACATGGGAACTTTCATCGCATCTGACGGAATTCGTTTTTGATAGTCTGCATCTCGAAGGTAGGCTGACTCATGAACCAGAGATCCGGGCGGAATCTGGCGTCTTCTGTAGAGGTTCATACGATGCTCCCAGCACTGCTTCGATGCGTTCCAGTGCTTTTTGGGAATGAACTCGGCAATGTTCCAGGCTCCAGTCAGTGATTCATGCATCTTGGCATCCGGCCTGGCCGGCGCATACAAACTGCCCGGGTTGAGGCCGAGCACATCCAACTCCCTCGATGAATCAACCAGGAGTCCAGCAGCCTTTGCTTCGTGGAGCATCCATCGCAGGGCGTACTTCGACAGGCCGCTCTCGGACTCGGGGTAGCCACCGCCCACATCGCAGTGAACACCCGGAAACCAGACCTGTTTGAGATCACGAGGACCGTGAGGCTTGGTGTGATCGGCCGGCAATTGCCAGAGATGCGATCGGAAGAAGGCCCGATGCTCATCGATCGAAACGGCGTGCCGCCCAATCTCGATATCCGGATTGTTGGCTTCGGAGGGAAGATGCAGCGGGTTTTCGACCCAGCCAACCGAACTGACGGTGTCCCAGATTCCAACGAAGTGGATCGTCGGTTTTGCATGTGCCATTGTCGCGGAGAATTCCTTCGCAAGACTGAAATACTCAGTGACAGCTGATTTCGATTCCTGTGCACGCTGAATTCCCATCAACATGCGAATGGCATAGGGGATGAGAGGTCCATTGTCTCTTCGGATCAAGCCGTACCAGTGGATCAGCGAACCAACCGCGCGCACCGTGAAGGCCCCGCGGCTAAATCCGAACAGGAAGATCTTGTCTCCAGGATCATACGCATTGATCAAGAACGTGTAGACATCGCTGATGTCGTTTTCTAGCCCGTAGCCGACAGCCATTCCAAGGAGCCTCGTCATCCTGCGCGTGAGAGGGCTCAGGGAACCGAATGGTTCCATCGTTCCAATGCCTGGATGATAAAAAGTGGCCTGGCCAGGGTCGTCCTGAACCAGCGCCGAATACAGTTTGATCACATTGGTGCGATTCTCTGCAAATTCGTTCGCCGTTCCATCACAGCACACAACAATGTTCTTGGGCATGCCCAAGAATGTACTGCTAGATTGCAAACACTGCAAGAATGAATAGCGCTTTGCATGCTCACGATTAGTTTGAAAGAAAGCGTCGGACCTCGACTATTTGTGGAAGGCGAGATCGAATCGTGGCGAGTTCATACGCCCCAGCGATTACAATTTGCCACTGCTGAGCCTTTGAGCCTCCGCCGCGACAACAACCCCAAGGGCGTTCGACGGCTGTTGGTGGAGCTTCTGCTCCAGAGCGCGCAATTGGTTCAGAGCCTTGGTGTGGTCTCCGGAGATTGCAACCAGCATTGCCTGGACATATTCTCGATCGGCGAGACGCGATGAATTCATTTGCTCGCCCGACTCGGTCGAAGTGAGCCAAACATAGCTCAGCCATGCGTCCGGAGGCGAAAGTGCGCTCAGCGACTCGATCAATTGAGCATGGTCGTCAAGTATCACATCACAACAAAACACCAAAATGCGATGCCGCCCGGCGGATTCCAGAATCTCACCATGAGTGCGCATTGAGTTGATGGCCTGCATCAACTCACGTCGCGCCCCCGGCTCGTCGTAGCTGAGCAGTCCGCCGATCTCGAGCCTTCGTACAAAAGGCAAAGCCCGGTTCGCGGCCACGGCAGTCCGCAAGTGTTCTGTGGCTTCGCTGAAGCTGCCGCCGTTCTGAAGCAGCCAATTTCCCAACATCGCATTCGCATAAGCATTACTTGGATCAATAGTGAGTGCAGAGCGCATGTTATCTTCAGCGGCAGTGCCAAATTCTCTGCCCGCAATGTGCCGGTTCAGCCAATGCGCCCAACCCAGATGTGCTCTGACGTCGGCGGCGCGGGAACCGGTTGAACGAGTCAGTCCGGCTTCGAGAATGGCGAATATTCGATCAATCTCCGGACCAGCAATCGACGAAGCATCTTGGCCTTCCGGAAGCAGTACGCTGAAGTTTTCTACCCACAGCAGTGTTGCTTGAAGTTGGTCGTTTTGGACGGCTTGGTCGAGCGGGTTCTGCTTAAGAATTGCTTGATAAGTTTCGATTGAGGGTCCGTATTGTCCCTGGTCAATCTGCGCTTTTGCAACTGCCATCTGCGCAAGCCGTTCCTTTTGCGTGCGCTGATGGTTGATCCACCAGGTCCATCCGGCTGCAAAGCTCCCGCAAAGGCCCACGATGGCCGAGATCCTTCCCATCCATCCCATGATGAACTTCCAGGACTTGTTTGAATCTGGATCGGGTTCCGCCATCTATTCCTCGCAGTTCATCCACGATACTTCGGCCAGGTCGTAATCATCGCACCAACCCAAGAGCCCGGGCTTTATTGGGCCGGGGCATCGAAGTCAAGAAAGTAAAGCAACTTGCTCACAGCGTCGAGAGGGGCTGTCTCGCGGTTCATGCGAATTTCAATGAGCGTCGTTGTGAATGGATAGAACAACCGGCCCTGGTCGCTTGTCAGATGCGTGATATCAAGGAGAACATCGCCGTTTTGTGAGTCGACTGGGATCGTGTTTCCGGAGGCGTCATAGGGTTGATATTGCAATAGAGGAGTACCCGTCGATGCGTTGAGTCGGATGTAGAGTCGACGCTGGTTGATCGTTGGCAGTTCAGTCTCTCCTGTGGAAGCAGCTGGTAAAACCGCGATGGGCAGATTGACATGGAAACAGCGGAAGCTCGGATCGGCGCGGTAAGGATGGACGTCGGCTTCGAATTCCTGGAGTACACTCCCGGGCGATCCATCCCCTTCACAGCAAAGCGTGATGGAGTAGTCGGAGATTGCTTCTCCGTTTTCGTCGACTGCGCGAATGACGAACTGCTGCCATCCCTTTGCTCCAGCGTTCCCGGAACTGTTCATTGTGTCTATTGCTGTGGTTCCAAAGCCGCGAGCTTTGTTGAGCCAGACGTCGAATGCATCTTCAGAGTTGACTTCCTGGAAAAACTCGCTCACCAACTCGGCCAGTGAGACCCCTGCGACACGTGTTGAGCCGGCATCGGAAAGAATCGTGGCATGATTGACGCCTGGCACTCCGATAATTGGGATGTCCAGTCGGCCATCGGACCAAGGGCTCAACGTGACCGACTGCTTTCCCGACTCTCCGGATTTAACTCTTGTCAGATCAACGGTGATCTTCCGCGTATTGAGGCCGCAACCCGCCCAGCGTACCGTTCCATCCGTTCCTGGTTCGTTGATCACCTCGCGTATCCCGGTGTAGGCGGTGTCCCCAACGAAGACCGCCACATAGGGAGAATTACTCCCCGTGGTGTAGAAAGGCGGATCAGCAAGCAAATCGAGGTGAGACAGGTCCCAGGTAAAACGGCTTCCCAACTCGAGGGCATCGAGTACGCGGTCACCCGCGTTCAGAAAGTCCGGGCTCAACGGATCGTGATTTCCTTTGAAGATCGAACCGAGCAGACTTCTTCCCTTATGTGCCAATGGGGAACCGAATGTTGCGGGCGCCAGTCCCACCAGGTGCTTGAGTCGTCCACGTCTCGGTCCGTAATGCAACAGCCAGGATCGAAGGACCAGCATGCCTGTTGAATGTACAATCGCGTCGAACTCCCGTGAATCGCCGTCTTTCCATTTCAGTTGATACTCGAGTGCGCGATCGAGAGCTTCACCGATGTCGGTGATGGTAACTTCGTTGTTCAGAGTGATATAAGTGCAAACATTCAATGCAACAGGCTGAGCTCCAAGTCCGACGAGTGCCTGCCGCCAGGCCTCGAAGGATTCCCCCCTGTCAGAGTAGCCATGGATCAGAACAACGGGGCGCGTGAAAGCCATCGAGCAACCTCCATCTGCGGCCGGGTCCCTCCATCTTACGCCGTATGTCAAGAGGATTCGAGGTGAATTGAGGTAAGAGCAATCTAACTTTAAATATGACTTAACTTGCGCCTGGCCTCTAAGTCGACTGCATATTTGGAAAATCTGCTTGACAGTGTAAGTGTCTCGGCGCATGATGTTCGCTTAAACTGACACTCTCCTTTCCCCGGTTGTTTGCTGTTGGCAGTGTTCGTTTCGACAACGCATTCAATGGAGGTGCCGGCATGCACGCGAGGCCGCGCAATGGTTTCCTTCTCCTGCTTGCCGCCTCTTTTGTAGTGTGGTCTGGCTGCAAGAGACAGCCTCAATCCGGCACAGTGCAGGACGAAGCGATGCGAGCACATCGCACGGCTGCCTCATTCCCGCCCGCAGGCGAAGATTATTTCCACGATATGGATGGGGGACCGAATCTAACCCCCGATCAAATCAAGGGCCGCAATATGTGGCTGCTCTGGACCGGAGGCAATGACCGATTTTGGGATACGATCGGGGTCTCAAGCTTCGGGGCGCTCGACTTTCTCAAGATTCTCTCTTCTCACCCCAGTCTGAAATACTCGCGCGATGACCGCTGGACCTATTTTGGGCTGATTAACGAGCCATGTTTTATCAAGGCGACCGGCCCCGATTCCAAGCGTTATGGGCTTTGGCTCGACCAGCGAGATCCGAAGTGTCCTGCAGATCCCTTCGAAAATGAAGCCAAATATCCAGGAGTCCGCATTGGAGCACGGGGGGACACCGTTCCGGTCGGTTCCTATTATGGCTGGGCTTCGGGAATCGTGGGGTTGCGGCTTTTCCCCAATCCGGCGTTTGATGCAAAGGCTGCAAAGAAGTGGGATCCGGTGCGCTATTACACCGATCCGAGTTACTACAACGACAAGAATCTCATCCGGCCGTATCGCGTCGGCATGTCCTGCGCGTTCTGCCATGTTGGCCCCAATCCGCTGAAACCTCCGGCGGATCCCGAACGACCCGCATGGGCGAATCTATCGTCGAATGTTGGCGCACAATACTTCTGGCTCGACCGGATCTTCGACTGGCAGGCCGATCCGGCCAATTATGTTTTCCAACTATTTCACAGTCAGCGACCCGGCACCCTGGATACTTCTCTGGTCTCAACAGACAACATCAACAATCCACGGACGATGAATGCGATCTACGATGTTGGGCCGCGACTGGACCTTGCGCTGCGCTTTGGCCAGGAGACATTGGCGGGCGGCAGTCTGAATAACAAACAGCTGAATGACTTTGTCCCGGCGTCTTCCGATCTGGCGAAATATTTCAAAGCGCCTGCAACGGCTTACTCGCCTCGTGTGCTTAAGGATGGTGCCGACTCGGTTGGTGTGCTCGGAGCGCTCAATCGTGTATACCTCAATATCGGCTTGTTCAGCGAAGAGTGGATGCTGCACTTCAATGCACTCGTCGGAGGCAAGCCCACAACTCCTATCGAGATCTCTGTTGCCCGCAGGAACTCCATCTACTGGCAGGCAACTGAAGCCCAGTCTCCGGATATGGCTCTGTTCTTTCTGGCCAGTACAGCGCCACACAAGCTCAAAGATGCGCCGGGAGGAACAAAGTACCTCACTGCCGATCAGGCCACGCTTGCATTGGGACAAACGGTCTTCGCGGACAGGTGCGCGCGATGTCACTCCAGCAAATTGCCTAAGCCGGCGCCAGGACTCGATCCGGGCGGCTGCTCAGGACCGAAATACCTGGAGTGCTGGAACGCCTACTGGCAATGGACCAAGACTCCGGATTTTCGCAAGAAGATGGAAGCCATCGTGAGAGCGCCCGACTTTCTCGATGGAAACTTCCTTTCGGCTGAGTTCCGCGTACCGGTCACGCTGTTACAGACCAATGCGTGCAGCCCGCTCGCCACAAATGCAATCCGCGGAAACATCTGGGACAACTTCTCGTCGGAAACCTACAAAGATCTGCCTTCGGTCGGATCGATTACTTATTACGATCCATTCAGCGGCAAACCTCATAAGTTCAGAATGCCCGCGGGGGGCCGAGGTTACACGCGCCCGCCGTCACTGATCAGCCTGTGGTCGACCGCCCCATTTCTGCTCAATAACAGTGTCGGGCGCCTCAATCCCAATGCGCCCAATGACGAATGGAACCCGAGCCCTTCTGTCGAAAATCGCATGGCCGCCTTTCAGGATGCGATCACGAAGATGTTATGGCCAGAGCGCCGCGAAAAGGATCCGGTAATTGGTACCCTGGTTGGCCCTGAGGTCGCAGGTTCGTGGATTGACCGTACTACAACGCGCAGCTACATTCGCATTGCCCCCGGATACGTTCCGGACAATCTGAAGGGGCTCACAGGGATCGGTCAGCGACTTCTGCCCAGTGTCTTCAGCGCGAGTGGGATTGAGATCGGTCCAATTCCGGCAGGAACTCCCGTCGATCTGCTCGCCAATCTTGATTTGCTGGGCGACGACGCGGATCTGGCTGGGAAGCTCGACCACGATAAAAAGCTTCTTGACTTGCTCCTGCGGGTGCAGCACGATCTCAAATCACTAGGTCCGAATCCGAGCGACGACGATGCGCGCAAGGTCTTTGCGAATCTAGCCGAGCCCATGATGCAACTCAGCAAGTGTCCGGATTACGTCGTCAACCGTGGCCACTATTTTGGAACCAGTTACGGGCAAGGTGAGGCACCGCTCAGCGATAAGGAGAAACTCGCGCTCATCGAATATCTGAAAACCTTCTGAGTCACAAACCTTTGCATGGCCGATGATGCAAGGAGCAAGTGTGGGCGATTTCGATTACATCGTGGTGGGATCGGGGGCAGGTGGCGGTCCCCTCGCTGCAAAACTGGCATTGGCTGGAGCTACGGTCCTGCTGCTTGAGGCCGGTGACGATTCCTGCGCCGAAAACCAGCTGGGACAGATGATGTACGAGGTCCCTATCTTTCACGGATTGTCCACCGAGTATCCCGGATGCGCATGGAATTACTTTGTTCGACATTATTCCGATGACGCTCAGCAGGCTCGCGACTCTAAGGTTGTGAGGAGGGACGGGAGGGATTGGATTTGGTATCCACGAGCCGGAACACTGGGCGGATGCACAGCGCATAACGCGATGATCACGGTCGTTCCTCAGGATGACGACTGGAACACTATAGCGGACTTGACCGGTGATGCATCCTGGCGCGCAGACAAGATGCGCACATACTTCGAGCGGCTGGAGAATTGCCGATATGTGCCGAGGCCCGGGACCTTAGAGGCTGATGTAGAGCGAGTGTTTTCGAGTATTGCTGGACTTCTGAAAGGCAAAGAAGACTGGCGTGCGCACAGCGATGGCCACGGGTTCGACGGCTGGCTGACAACAAGCGAAGCCGACCCGTTGCTGGTGCTGAAAGATCAGGCGATCCTGAAGCTTCTGCTCAACGGCGTCCGCGAAGCGCTCGTGGATCATCTGGGTTCGCCCAAAATTGGAATTGAGACTCGACTTGATCCGAATGATTCGCGGAACGCTGCCTCAGGGCCCGAAGGTTTGGCCTTCACACCCCTTGCTGTGGATAAGGGCAAACGCAACGGGCCGCGCGACTTCCTTCTTCGTGCTGCGCAGCAGTGCCCGGACAAGCTTGTGATCCAAAAAAACTGTCTCGCCACGCGCGTTCTTTTTGAGGGAACAAAAGCCATTGGCATCGAGTTCTTTGAGCAGCCTCACCTCTATAGAGCGGACCCGGCAACTGTGACCGCGCCGCCTTCTGGCACCCCTCAGCAAGCCAGTGCTCGGCGCGAGGTCATTCTCGCCGCAGGTGCATTTAATACTCCGCAGCTGCTGATGCTCTCCGGTGTAGGGCCACGCGCGCATCTGGCCAAATTCGGCATCGAGCCGGTCGTAGATCTCCCAGGTGTTGGCGCCAATTTGCAAGATCGCTATGAAGTCAC
>Ga0335085_10009239_pt1 | contig 14903 bp, 12 predicted proteins | sample Lox_Sample_45_FD_206712 | JGI IMG/M metagenome (GOLD analysis project Ga0335085, IMG submission 206712) | Soil microbial communities from Loxahatchee National Wildlife Refuge, Florida, United States - Lox_Sample_4.5 | ecosystem: Environmental > Terrestrial > Soil > Wetlands | place: USA... | reverse complement strand
CGGCGCCGGCCTCGGCAGCCTGTTCGACGCCGGCCGCGACTGCTCCCTCGACAGCGTCCTGACGCCGCAGATCCTCATGGCCCTCGCCGGCCTCGCCCTCCTCGCCCTCGTCCCCGTGCTCTACAAACGCTTCTGGGCGCGGCGTCGGTCTTGAGTTGAACCGCAGAGGCGCAGAGAGGATTCGAATGAATCGAGACGAGACATCCTGGATTGCGGACAACACGCACACTGGTTCATATGGTTCTTCTCTGTGTCTCTGCGCCGCTGCGGTGAATCCTTTCCTTACTTGATATGACCGCGACTCTGACCCCCGACATCTGCGTCATCGGCGCCGGTTCGGCCGGCCTCAGCGTGGCCGCCGGCGCCGCCCAGCTCGGCGCCGAGACCGTGCTGATCGAGGCCGGCAGGATGGGCGGCGACTGCCTGAACTACGGCTGCGTGCCCTCGAAGGCGCTGCTGGCGGCCGCCCACGCCGCCGAGGCGCAGCGGCATGCCGGCCGCTTCGGCGTCCAGGCCCAGGAGCCCGCCATCGACTTCCGGGCCGTCCACGATCACATACAGGGCGTCATCGCCGCCATCGCGCCGCACGATTCGGAGGAGCGCTTCGCCGGCCTCGGCGTCCGTGTCTTGCGTGCGTCGGCGCGTTTCACTAGCCCGGAGGAGGCGGCGGCCGGCGACGTCCGCATCCGCGCCCGGCGCTTCGTCATCGCCACCGGATCGAGCCCGCTGGTGCCGCCGCTCCCCGGCCTCGACCGTGTACCTTACCTCACCAACGAGACGGTCTTCGAACTGGCGGAGCGGCCGCGTCACCTGCTGATCCTCGGCGGCGGCCCGATCGGCGCCGAGCTGGCGCAAGCCTTTCGCCGGCTGGGCGCGGCGGTCTCGGTCGTGGAGATGGCGACGCTCCTGCCCAAGGACGATCCGGAGCTCGTGCAGGTGGTGCGCCAGCGTCTGCAGAACGAGGGCGTCGCACTCCACGAGCGCACCCGGGTCGTCGCCGTCGAGCCGACGGCCGACGGCATCGCCCTGCAGACCGAGAGCGACGGCAACCGCGCCCGCATTGACGGCAGCCATCTGCTGATCGCTGCCGGCCGGCGCCCCACCATCGCCGGCCTCGACCTGGCTGCTGCCGGCGTCGTCCATTCCGATACCGGCATCACCGTCGATTCCCACCTGCGCACCGCCAACCGGCGCATCTACGCCATCGGCGACGCCGTCGGCGGGCTGCAATTCACCCACCTCGCCGGCTATCATGCGGGCATCGTGATCCGCCACGCCCTGTTCCGCCTGCCGGCGCGCGTCGACAACCGCTGGGTGCCCTGGGTCACCTACTGCGATCCCGAGCTGGCGCAGATCGGCCTGACCGAAGCCGGCGCCCGCGCCGCCGGCCATGATGCGCGGGTGTTGCGCTGGCCATTCGCCGACAACGACCGCGCCCAGACCGAGCGGACGACCGCGGGCCTGGTGAAAGCCGTCGTGACGACACGCGGACGCATTCTCGGCGCGTCCATCGTCGGTCCGCATGCCGGCGAACTGATCCAGCCCTGGCTGCTGGCCATGGCCAACGGCCTGAAGATCGGCGCCCTCGCCACGATGGTCGCCCCCTACCCCACCCTCGGCGAAGCCAGCAAGCGAGCCGCGGGAAGTTTCTACACGCCTCAGTTGTTTAGTAAGCGAACCCAACGCCTCGTGCGCTTCCTGCGCCTGTTCGGATGATATCGAGTTTGTTGCCTTGAACCACACGGCTCGACAATGACCGCCCGCCCGCGCATGCCGAGTCTGGTCCGCAGCCTCTCCGCTCGGCTGCTGGCGCTCACCGTCGTGTTCGTGATGCTGAGCGAGGTGCTGATCTTCGCGCCCTCGGCCGGGCGCTTCCGCCTGGGCTTTCTCCAGGAGCGCAGCGACGCCGGCTACACCGCCATCCTCGCGCTCATGGCCACGCCCAACAACATGGTGAGCAGCGAGCTCGAGCGCGAGCTGCTGAACCAGGCGCAAGCTTATGTAATCGCGATGCGCCGGCCCGACGGCGTGAAGCTGATGCTGGGCTCCGAGCCGCCGCCCGCGGTCGACGCCAGCTTCGACCTGCGCGACCGCGGCTTCTTCATGCTGATCGGCGACGCCTTCGAGACCCTGATCCAGAGCCGCAACCGGATCCTGCGCATCGTCGCGCCGTCGCCGCGCCATCCGCAGGCGATCGTCGAGATCGTCATCGACGAGGCGCCCATGCGCATGGCCCTCATCGACTACTCCTACCGCATCCTGGCGCTCTCGATCGTGATCTCGCTGGTGACGGCGGCCTTCGTCTATCTCAGCCTGCAATGGCTGCTGGTGCGGCCGATGCGACGCCTGACCGAAAGCATGATGACGTTCCGCGAGAACCCGGAAGACCTGTCGCGCCCGCTGCCGGCGACGACCCGCACCGACGAGCTCGGCGTCGCCCAGCATGAGCTGGCGGACATGCAGGCCAAGCTGCGCGCCGCGCTCCAGCAGAAGACCCGGCTGGCCGCGCTCGGCACCGCCGTCACCAAGATCAACCACGATCTGCGCAACATCCTGACCACGGCCCAGCTGGTCGCCGACCGCCTCGCCGGCAGCGACAACCCGGAGGTCAAGCGGATGACGCCCACCCTGCTCGCCGCCATCGATCGCGCCATCGACCTGTGCTCGCGCACGCTGACCTTTGCGCGCGAGGGACCGCCGGAACTGAATCGGCAGCGCTTCCCGCTGCGCAACCTGATCGACGAGGTGGGCGCCGCCCTGCCGGCGCAGGTGAACGGCCGGGAGGTCTGGTTCACGGACATCGACGCCGGGATCGAGGTCGACGCCGACCGCGACCAGCTGTTCCGTGTCTTCACCAATCTCGGCCAGAACGCGCTGCAGGCCGGTGCCACGCGCGTGGCCGTGAGCGCGCGCCGCGCCGACGGCCACCTGCTGATCGAGGTCGCCGACAACGGGCCCGGCCTGCCGCCGCGAGCGCGCGACAACCTGTTCCAGCCCTTCGCCGGCTCGGCCCGCCCGGGCGGCAGCGGCCTCGGCCTCGCCATCGCCCGCGACCTCATGCACGCCCACGGCGGCGACATCCGCCTCGCCCGCTCCGACGGGGCGGGCACGGCGTTCGAGCTGGAGCTTCCGGCGGAGGTATAGCCGCGGTTCGGTGCTACTCGGCGGGAGCAGGCTGCGGCAGCAGACCGTCCCGCGCCGTCGCCGAGCGGCTGGGATCGGCGTAGAACGAGGCCTCCCAGCGGCCGGCCGCGATCTCCTGCGTGAAGGTCAGCAGGTGGTGGGCCACGGCGCCGATCTGGATCACCTCGTCGATGCGGCCCTGGCGCAGCAGCGGCCAGCACAGCTCCCAGAACTGCCGCCGCCAAGTCGCCCGCAGCCCGCAGTGCCAGAGCACGCGGCTGATCACCGCGACCGCGTAGCGGAGCAGCGCCGCCGTCGGCTGCGGCCGGCGCTGCAGGCGATTGGGATAGGTGCGCTCGGTCTGGTAGCGGAAGCGGGCGAACAGCGCGTCCGGCGTGTAGGCCGCGGTGATCGTCTCGAACCACATGCGCACCACCTCGTCGTAGGGCATGAGGAACTCGACGTTGGAGACGCGCCGCGCCGCGGCCTGGTCGGACAGCAGCCGGCCGGCGCGCTGCAGCCGGTCGTAGAGCGGCGTCTTGGGCAGCGCGTACAGCAGGTTGATCGTGAGCACGGGAATGCGCGAGGCGGCGACGAAGTCCAGGATGCGGCGGCCGGTGTCGGGCCGGTCGGTGTCCAGACCCATGATGATGCCGGACACCACCTCCATCCCATGGCGGTTCAGCGTGTCGACGGCTTCCAGAATCGGCAGGCGCAGATTCTGCTTCTTCTTCATCGCCAGCAGCGCGTCCTCTTCCGGCGTTTCGATGCCGACGAAGACGGTGATGAAACGGGCCGCGCGCATCATGGCCAGCAGCTCCGGCATCTGCGCGATGTTGAGCGTGGCCTCGCAGTTGAAGTTGATCGGGAAGCCGTTGCGCTCCTGCCAGCGGACCAGCGTCGGCAGGAGTCGCAGCGCCGCCGCCTTGTTGGCGACGAAGTTGTCGTCGACGAAGTAGACTCCGCCGCGCGCGCCGCGCGCCACCATGGCGTCGAGCTCGCGGCAGATCTGCTCCGGTTCCTTCAGGCGGGGGTTGCGGCCGTAAAGTCCGGGGATGTCGCAGAACTCGCACAGATAGGGACAGCCCGACGAGAACTGCACGGAGCCGAGGAAGTAGTTGCGCAGGTCGATCTGCTCATAGGCCGGCAGCGGGAAGGCCGTCATGTCCAGCCGCGCCGCCGTCGAGAACACCCGCTGCTGCGTCGGCCGCGCCGCCTGCTCGTCGAGAAACGCGATCAGCGCGTCCGTGCCGTCGCCCAGCTCACCCAAATGGAGTAGGTCGACGTCGGGATAGTACTCCGGAGCAGCGGAGACCGACGGCCCGCCGAGCACGGTCAGCTTGCCCTGGCGATGGGCGCGCACGTTGATGTCGTCGATGCAGCGGCGCTGCACGTGCATGCCGCTCATCAGTACGACGTCGGCCCAGGCGAAATCGGCGGCGCCGGCCGGTTGCCGGTTCTCGTCGATGAAACGCACGTCCCATTCGGCCGGCAGATAGGCGGCGATCAGCAACAGCCCCTGCGGCGGCATGAACGCGCTGACGTCGGGAAACATCCGGTAGGCATGCTGGAACGTGCCGAAGGACGGCGCATAGGCGGGGAACACGCAGAGGATGTTGCGCTTGTTGCGCGGCCGGTAGCGGGTGCGTCCCGCCGCGGCCGCCTGCATGCTGTCCTTGTCGTCGCCCACGTCCCCCGCCTCTCGCAATGGCGCCGACCCGAGATAGCCACAATACGGAGCCCGCGCGCAAGTTCCTGCTGCGACCGCGGGTCGCCGCCGCGCGGCGTGTTGGATTGCCGCAGGGGCCTTGCCGCGGCGTGCGCCCGCTCCCTAGTACGCCAAAGACCGCGCCGAGCCGCGGCGGACGCTGCTCCGTTCGCCGCAATCGCGCTCGGTCGCAGGATCTGATGCGCAAGCGCGAGCGGGTTCTTCATGGCGCGACCGGCGCTGTCACTGCGGGGCATCCGGCTCTTCCGCACGCTCGGCGACGAAGCGATTCGCCGCCTCGACGCGCAATGCCTGTGGCGACGCTACGAGGCGAAGGAGCAGGTCGTCGCTTGCGGCGACCAGGGCACCGACGTGTTCTTCGTCGCCGGCGGCCTGCTGCGCGCGATCATTCGGACCGAGGGCGCGCGCGACGTCATCCTGCGCGACATCGGCAGCGGCGAGTTCTTCGGCGAGCTCGCGGCGATCGACGGCCAGCCGCGCTCCGCCAGCGTCGTCGCCATCACGGGTGCGTCACTTGCACGCATGCCCGCCGGCTTGTTCAGCGCGGTGCTCCGCGAGCACGACGATGTCTACCGCCAGCTGCTGACGCTGCTGGCCGCGCGCATCCGCACGCTCGACAACCGCGTCGCCGAGCTCGCCACGCTCGACGTCCGCCACCGCCTGTTCGGCGAATTGCTGCGGCTCTGCCGGCCGGACGGTGCCGAGAGCGGGCGCGCCCTCATCTCGCCGCCGCCGTATCATGCCGAGATCGCCGCCCGCATCGCCGCCCGCCGCGAGGCCGTGACGCGCGCGCTGCGCGCGCTCGAGAGCGCCGGTCTCGTGGAGCGGCGCCGCGGCGCGCTCGTCCTCACCGACCTCCCCGCCCTCGTCGCCCTGTTTCGCGATCCCCGCGGCCGCACGGCCTGACCACTCCGCCCCTCAAAAACCGGAAGCGCCATGTCCGCGGTGTGCAAAAACGCACATCGCCGGCACCGGCCCCGCCCCATCTGCGATTCGCAGCGCTCTGTCAACTAGGGGATGGCCGGTGAACATGTTGCCGGACCGACAAGCGAACGACGAAGCGACCGTCGCGCAGCCCGCGCGCCGGGCGCTTCGTCCTGCCTGCCCTGCGCGACGGAAGCCCTGACGGAAATTTCATCCCGAAGGAGAGGCACGATGAGACACTCGCTGTTCGGCTCCACCGCCCTGGTCGCCGTCGGATTGCTGGCCCCCGCCGCGCACGCGGCCGATGGCGTCACGCTGCATATCGGCGGCCGCTACATGGCCGCCGCCGGCGTCGATCCGGTGGATGATTTCAGCGCGTCCTCGGGCGTCGACGACAACGACGTCCGCAGCTACGTATTCAAGCAGGACGTCCGCGTCTACTTCGAGGGCGAGTCCACGCTCGACAACGGGTTGCAGGTCGGCGCCCGCGTCGACCTGCGCGGGCAGACCGACAACTCGGACCAGATCCGCGACGTCTACGCCTATTTCAGCGGCGGCTTCGGCGAGGTGCGGTTCGGCGACACCGGCGAGGCCTACGCCCAGATGTGCTACCTGGTGCCGAGCGCCTCCACCCTGTTCGGCGCCGACAGCCCGAACTTCAACTTCTCGAACGCCGGGATCGCCGGCTACGCCGCCACCAACGGCACCTGCTACGGCCTCGACAGCAACTCGACCAAGGTGGTGTATTTCAGCCCGATCTTCGACGGCTTCCAGTTCGCCGCCTCCTTCACGCCGGATCATTCGGAAGACACGCGCAACACGGTCGACGGCGCGGCCACGCGCTTCCGCGACGACCCCAACCAGAACTCCGAGAACGTCAGCTTCGCCGGCAACTTCACCCATGACTTCAACGGCGTTCATCTGGTCGCCGGCGGCGGCACCTCGTACAGCTTCAACAAGGAAACGAATCCGCAGAACGTCAGCGACGCCCACAGCTACAACGGCTACGTCCAGGTGGGGTATGCGGGTTTCACCTTCGGAGCTTCGACCGAGAAGCGCGACAACTTCGGCGAAAGCAGCGCCGACCAGTGGGTCTACGGCGTCGGCGGCACCTACAACTGGGACGCCTGGACGGTCGGCCTGGGCTGGACTCGCGGCGACTACGAGAAGGCGATCGGCGCCAACGGCACCGGCGGCACCACCGGATTCAACGCCGACCACAACATCATCTCGGCCACCGCCTCCTACGCGCTCGGGCCCGGCATCTCGGTCGACGGCGTGGTCGAGTATGACGACTACAAGAGCCGCGACGCCGCCGGCCCCGACTACCAGGGCCTCGGCATCGGCCTCGGCACGCTGATCAACTTCTAGCCCGGGGGTGGGGAACGCTGGACACGGCGCGGCGCCGATGCTGACTATGCGCCATGTCCAGCGAGACGATCGCGGTCCGCTGCTGCATCGTCGGCGGCGGACCCGCCGGCATGATGGCGGGGCTGCTGCTGGCGCGCGCCGGCGTGGAGACGCTCGTGCTCGAGAAGCACGGCGACTTCCTGCGCGATTTCCGCGGCGACACCATCCATCCCTCGACCTTGGAGGTGATCCACGAGCTCGGCCTGCTCGATGAATTCCTGAAGCTGCCGCACCAGGAGGTGCGCCGGCTCAGCGCCAACTTCGGCGAGGCGCAGCTCCCGATCGCCGACTTCACCCACCTGCCGACGCGCTGCAAGTTCCTCGCCTTCATGCCGCAGTGGGACTTCCTGACCTTCCTGGCCGGGCAGGCCGCCCGCTACCCGAGCTTCGCGTTGCGCATGCCGGCCGAGGCGACCGGCCTGATCGAGGAGGCCGGGCGCATCGTCGGCGTCGCCGCGCGCTCGCCGGCCGGCGCGCTCGCGGTGCGTGCCGACCTGGTGATCGGCGCCGACGGCCGCCATTCGCTCGTGCGCCGGGCGGCCGGCCTCGCGGTCGAGGACCTCGGCGCGCCGATGGACGTGCTGTGGTTCCGGATCTCCAAGCGCGCGTCCGACGCCGAGGAATCCATGGGCCGCTTCGCCGTCGGCAACATCCTCGTGCTCATCAACCGCGGCGACTACTGGCAGTGCGGCTACGTGATCCCCAAGGACTCCGGCGCCGAGCTGCGCGCCCGCGGCCTCGCCGCCTTCCGCGACAGCGTGGCGCGGCTGGTGCCGTTCCTCGCCGATCGCGTCGGCGAGCTGCAGGACTGGGAGCAGGTGAAGCTGCTGACCGTGCGCGTCGACCGCCTGACGCGCTGGCACCGGCCCGGCCTGCTCTGCATCGGCGACGCCGCCCATGCGATGTCGCCAGTCGGCGGCGTCGGCATCAACCTCGCGATCCAGGACGCCGTCGCCGCCGCCAACATCCTGGCCGCGCCGCTGCGCGCGGGCACGCTGACGCCGGCCCAGCTGCAGCGGGTGCAGCGCCGGCGCATGTTCCCCACGCGCCTCACCCAGCGCATCCAGCTGCTCGTGCAGAACCGCGTCATCACCCGGCTGCTCGCCCGCGCGGAACCGCTCGCGCCGCCGCTGCCGGTCCGCCTGCTGGCGCGCTGCCCGCTCCTGCGCCGGCTGCCGGCGCGCCTGATCGGGCTGGGCGTTCGCCCGGAGCATGTGCGGACGCCGCCGGCGCGTTAACCTCGGGTTAACCTTAACGAGGAAAAAATTCCGCGAGAAAGGCGCGACATCGCATAAAAATCGCGCTATAATCGAGCCAACTTCACGACTGATTAAATCCTAAGTCTCTATCCTGAGTCCCAAGGGCGAGGGCCACGCGAGGCCCTCGCCCCTACAGGAGCCGGTGGCGATGATCCCGCAACTGACATGGACCGATCTGCGCGGCGAGACCTACGCCTACTCGGTCTTCGGTTTCGACCAGGAGTGGGTCGATTTCCCGGCCAACTACATCTTCGCCCGCCGCGGCCGCAAGGGCTGGGAGGCGCTCTATATCGGCGAGACCGAGAGCCTGCGCCAGTGCGTCAACAAGCGCCACGAGGCCTGGGCCTATTGCCGCGCCCGCGGCGCCACCCATGTGCTGGTGCATTTCAATTTCGCCGGCCGCCCCGCGCGCCAGCACGAGGAGCAGGCTTTGCTCCTCGCCTACGACCCGCCCGGCAACAACCCGGAGAGCGCCGGCTCCTACGTCCGGCTCCCCGACTTCCGCAAGAGCGCCTGAGGCGCTACCGCCGGCGCTACGAACGCGCCGCGGCCGGACGATCTGATCCCTCTGTCCATCTGCCGGGAAGCGCACGAGTGATACGGTGAGGTCGGCGCCTCCATTGCCGACCTGGAAACCGACAATCCGCACGCGATGCAGCAAGACAAGATCATCATACGCCGCTATTTCCGGACTTGGCTGCTGCGCCCCCCGCAGTGGCCGCACCGTGGATCGCGGCGGTTTCATCAAGCAGCGATGGATCGCTGCGAAGACCTGGAGGAGCGGCGAAAAGCTTCTTATGCGCAAACAGCCAATCCTCTGCGCAGAGATCTGTTCGATCTCGTGCGTGAGGTCAGGCTTCGGCGATTCCGCTGGGCGCGATTTACGCAGCGTGAGGCCGTCCGATCATTCAGGCCCTACAAACACTTTCCAGGGCGATTCGTACGGCCGTTTCGGTAGCCGTGTCCGATTGTGGGCCACGTTCGCGCTCGCCTCTCAGGAATCGACGAGCGTGAAGCAATCTCAGTCCGCAGGTTTCGACGCCCGCCGCGCCTCATACGCCTCCAAGTGACACGCCGCCGTCCTTAGCACCGGCGTCGCGATGCCGAACGTGCGCGCCCGGCGCAGCAGGTCGCCGAGGATGTGGTCGCCCTCGGTCGGGCCGCCGCGCTCGATGTCGCGCAGCATCGAGGCGGTGAAGCGCGAGCCGCGCTCGGTCAGCAGCGCCCGCCCCTGTTCGAGAAATGGCGGGCGCGGGGCGTGCCCGGCCGCCGACGCCACGGCCGCGCATTCCGCCAGCAGCTCGTTCGTCAGCGCCCGGCCCTCGCTCGTGGCGGCGATGGCGCCGACCGGCGCGCGCATCAGGCAGGTCATGCCCGCCAGGGTCGCCAACAGGACGAACTTCTCCCACATCTCCAGCAGGATGTCGTCGCTGAGCGCCGAGTCGAACTTGGCCCGCTTCATCAGGCCCGCGAGCGCCGCCGCGCGCTCGCCCGCCCGCCCGGCGCGCTCGCCGAAGACCAGGCGATGCAGCCGGCTGAGCTGCTCGATGCGGCCGCCGGCGCCGAGCGTCGCGGCGATCGCGCAGGAGCCGCCCAGCACGCGCGACGCCCCGAAGCGCTGATCGAGCCGGTCGAGATGGCTGAGCCCGTTGAGCAGCGGCAGCACGGCGCTCCCCGCCGCCATCGCCGGCGCGATGCTCTCGATGGCGCTGTCGAGGTCGTAGGCCTTGCAGGCCAGCAGCACGACGTCGTAGCCGCTCAGGGCATCGCCCGCCTGCGCCGTCTGGACGCGGAGCGCGGCGTCGCCGCAGGGGCTCTTGATGACGAGCCCGTCGGCCGCCAGCTCCGCCGCGCGACGCGCGCGCACCAGGAACGTGACGTCGCCGCCCGCCTCGACCAGCCGCCCGCCGAAATAGCCGCCGACCGCGCCGGCGCCGAGCACGAGAATGCGCACGCCCGCTCCCTCCCGATCACGACGCCGCCATCAGAGCGGCGGCGTCGGCCGGGAGTCAAACGAAGAACGCGCGCGCGGCTAGCCCGCAATGGTCATGAGGTGCGCCGGCGTGCTGAACGCGACCGAGCCGTCGCTGCGCTGGAAGACGGCCAACTCCTTGCGCGCCGCGGCGAGCAGCGTCTGATACTGCGCCTCGTCGATCATGTCGGCGAGCGTCCAGCCCCTGATCTCCGTGTGCATCCAGGCGTCGAGGGAGGGAAACCGGGCCGTCACGTCGAACGTCTCGAGCCGCCCGTCCGCGAGGCCGGCCTTGGCGAAGGTCTCGTGCAGCCTCTTCGGCTCCCCCAGCACGAACGGCGCGCGCAGCGCATCGGCCGCCTGCGCCCCGAACAGCCGGCGCAGGAGCTTCAGCATGGCGGCGTAGCCGGGGCTGCGATCCAGCGCGTCCCAGACGGCGACGTGCATGCGCCCGCCCGGCTTCAGGACCCGCCGCATCTGCCGCAGCGCGCCCGTGCGGTCCTCGAAGAACATGAGGCCGAACTGACTGAGCACGCGATCGAAGCTCTCGTCCGCGAACGGCAGCGACTCGGCGAGCCCGAGCTGCCAGGTGATGCCGGGCGCCAGGCGCCTCGCTACCGCGAGCATGCCGTCGTTCCGGTCGAGGCCCGTCACCTGTCCGCCACTGCCGGTCGCGCTCGCCGCCTCCCGCGCCAGCACGCCCGTTCCGCAGGCGACGTCCAGCACGGATTGTCCGCGCCCGATCCCCGCGGCCCGCACGATATGCTGCGCCGGCTCGCGAAAGACCGCCGGCACGAAGAACTCCTCGTACACGTCCGCCGCGCTGCGGCTGACCTGACCCTGCTGGGCTCCATCCATGACGACTCTCCCTTCAGTTCGAATAGTGCTCGCGGTCGCCCACCACCGACGACTCGAGCGCCGGGCGGCGATCATGGAACTGCGGTGTCAACCCGTCGTTATAGTTCCCTGCGGAACCGGCGTTGGCAGCTTCCGACCGGCGTCAAAAACCCGTGAATACTGCAGCGGCCCGCCATCGATCGCCTATACGCGGCTGCGTCCGCGTTCTACGATTCGCGGTCCGCCAGCGACCGACAGGCTCAGGATGAGGGAAAACCTTCGTGGCACGGGGAAAAGCCCTCATCCTGAGCCTGTCGAAGGACGCACAGCCGCGATCCCAGTCTCATGCAAGCGGTTGAGCCGACTCACAGACTTGTGTGCATGCGACAACGGCGAAAGCCGGGGCCTATATTCCGGAAGCCGGTGTCTACGATTTCCGGTATCGCCGGAATGACAATCAACGAAGGACTGCAATTCCCAATTAGGGAACGCGATCCTAGTCCGGCGACTTCGCGCCATCCGGCCACGCCGTCGTCGAGAACATCGCCTCCAGGCCCGGCTGCTTCACCGGCTGCCCGTCCGGCGCCCACAGGCAGGTAATGCGCGCGTAATTGTCGAGATCGCCGCCGACGAGGCAGGTCATCGTCATGGCCTGCCCGTCGGTCCAGTGGAAGCGCAGCAGCTGGCCCTCGCCGGGCGGCGACGGCGCTTCGACCCGTCCGGTCGCCCGCAGCGTGCGACCGCCGATGCGCCGCTCGAGGATGAGTTGCTCGCCGTCCTCGGCGATGGTCGCGGTGCCGGCATAGGCGGCGCCGTCCGCGGGCGCGCGCCCGACGAGCGCGTAGTCGCCGGCAACGAAGCCGCGCAGATCCGACGCATCGTCGTCGGCAGCTACGGCCGCTCCTGCCGCCAATGCGGCGATCGCCGCAGCGATGACGCACGCTGCGCCCCGGCAACGGCCCACCCTGGCTCCTATCGAATCACGCACGAAGCTCTCCCTGCCTGCCGCGGCATCCGCGCCGCTTTCCGTGCCTACAGTATCGTGCCATAGCTACGCAAAAGAACAGCATCGCGACACTCGGGAGGATCTTCTCACGTCGTTGTCCGTGATCGGCGCCGGCTTCGGGCGCACCGGCACCCTTTCGCTCAAGCGCGCGCTCGAGCGGCTGGGGCTCGGGCCGTGCCATCACATGCTGGAGGTCTTCGCCCATCCGGCGCAGGCGACGCAATGGCGAGCCGCGGCCGCGGGCGAGCCCGTCGATTGGGACGCGCTGCTCGCCGGTTACGGCGCGGCCGTCGATTGGCCGGCCTGCCATTTCTGGCGCGAGCTGTCGCAGCGCTATCCCGCCGCCAAGGTCGTCCTGACCGCCCGCGATGCCGACGCCTGGTACGAGAGCCTCTCCGCAACCATCGGCAAGTTTGCGGACGCTCAGAGCCTGCCGCCGGATCCGCTGAAGCGCGGCGTGCTCGAGATGGGGCGCGTCGTCGTGATGGAGCGCACGTTCGGCGGCCGCATCGGCGACGCCGCGCACGCCAAGGCCGTCTACCGCCGCCACGTCGAGGCGGTCATGGCCGGCCTGCCGGCAGACCGCCTGCTGGTCTTCGACGTGGCCGAGGGCTGGGCGCCGCTTTGCCGCTTTCTCGGCCGCCCCATCCCGGAAGAGCCCTTCCCGCGCTCCAATTCGCGCGAGGAATTCTGGCAGCATGTGGCCGGCGCCCGGCAACTCTGAGGGAAGGTGCCCGCGTCCCGGGAATCCGCGCAGCCAGCTTGACTCTTCGACAATAGTTCCTATAATGTTCCGGACACTCCGAGCGCCCGCGCGGAGTGTCTCGACGCGGTCGAGCGCCGCGCCGGTTGATCTTTGACATCGTGTATCCGTCTAAACCCAAACCGGCCGAGCGCTGTTCATCCGTCGCTCGCTAGGCCCGCGTCGGGGCGCGCCGAGCGCGCCCCGACGAATCTCCGCTGGGCATGGGGTCCTTCGGCCAGATTCGATCGGCGCGGGGGCGACGCCGCGTGGTCCCCTTTCGGGGCCCACCGTCGGTCCCGACGGAACCGGGTTCGTTCTCCGCTGGGCATGGGGTCCTTCGCTCAAAACAGATCAGCCACAGAGGACGCAGAGACCACGGAGGGAAAAGGGGACTCGATGCTCCGCCTCGGCGCGAAGCACCATCCATTCTCGTCTGTCCTCCGTGTCCTCTGTGAGCCCCTTCCTTCGTCTCCCTCCGCCCGCTTGGCATGGGGTCCATCGCCCAACGGCGATAGGCCGCAGAGACGCAGAGACGCGGAGAAGTGGTCGGAGTCCTCTGCGCCTCTGCGCCTCTGCGTCTCTGCGGTGAGCCTTCCCCCGCCGGTCTCCGCTGGGCATGGGGTCCTTCGCTCGTTCCGCCCGGGCGATGGCTCCGCACCCGGTTGCGTCGCTTCCCCGTCCGCCCTACTGTGCGCGCCCGGACGGATGGGGTGAGGCATGATGACGATCGCGATCCTCGGCATCTTCTTTGTCGTGGCCATGGCTGCCGGGCTCTACGTGGCCGGCCGCGTGCCCGGCACGGCCAACTGGGTGCTCGGCGGCATCGCCGGCGTGCTCGGCATGGGCGGCCTGTTCGTCTCGGCCCGCAGCGGCGTGCATGCCCCGGTCGGCTACTGGGGTGGCCTGGTCTTCTTCGTGATCGCCCTGGTGATCGTCTTCTACCTGGTGAAGCTGGCCCTCGACGAAGCCGAGAAGCACCGGCACTGAGCCACCCTCAGTCGATCTGCAACAGCAGCGCCTTCAGATAGGCCGTCTCCGGCAGGAAGGGATGGACCGGGTGATCCGGCCCGGCCCCGGACGCCCGCAGGATGCGGCCGGAGCGGCCGGCCTCGCCAAGGCCGCGCGCCACCTGCTCGCCGAAGTTCTCGGGCGTCATGTGGTGGGAACAGGAGGCGATGAAGAGGAAGCCGCCGGGCTTCACCAGCGCCGCCGCCAGCCGGGCTAGCTTGCGGTAGCCGCGCGCCGCCTGGTTCAGCTCCTTCTTCGACTTCACGAAGGCCGGCGGATCGGCCACGACGATGTCGAACCGCTCGCCCTCCCCGGCCAGGCCCTCGAGCGTCCCGAAGGCATCGCCCCGCTCGAACCGGCAGCGGCCCTCGACCCCGTTGAGCGCGGCCGACCGCCCCGCCAGCGCCAGCGCTGCCTCCGACCGGTCGACGCCCAGCACGGCCGCCGCGCCTCCTGCCGCCGCCTGCACCGCGAAGCCGCCGGTGTAGCAGTAGAGATCCAGGACGCGGGCGCCGCCCGCCAGCCGCGCCACGCTCGCCCGGTTCTCGCGCTGGTCGAAGAACCAGCCGGTCTTCTGCCCCTCGCCCAGGTCGGCCAGGAAGCGCACCTCGTTCTCGCCCAGCTCGAGCGGCTCCTCGCCGCCGCCCTTGGCCCAGCGGACGTAGCCCTCCAGCCCCTCCAGCGTCCGCGCCCCGCTGTCGTTGCGCAGCAGCACCGCCGCCGGCCGCAGCACCTCGTCGAGGGCCGCCTGCAGATCCGACAGCAGCCGATCCATCCCGGCCGTGTTCACCTGCACGACCAACCGGTCGCCGAAGCGGTCGATCACCAGGCCGGCGAGATCATCGGCCTCGGCATGCACAAGCCGGTAGAACGGCGCCTCGAACAGCCGG
>Ga0335085_10009238_pt1 | contig 14904 bp, 14 predicted proteins | sample Lox_Sample_45_FD_206712 | JGI IMG/M metagenome (GOLD analysis project Ga0335085, IMG submission 206712) | Soil microbial communities from Loxahatchee National Wildlife Refuge, Florida, United States - Lox_Sample_4.5 | ecosystem: Environmental > Terrestrial > Soil > Wetlands | place: USA... | reverse complement strand
GGGGCCGCGGGACCACCCCGCGACCACCCCCCGCCGGACCTCTCTCCCGGAGGTGTGCCGGTACTACGCGGCCCGCCCCGCCGTATTTCACCCGCCCATCCGGGGCTACTTCGCCCCGGGCAGCTTGCCCGCGAGGTCCATGAACGGCTTCACGAGGTCGATGGGCAGCGGGAAGATGATCGTGGAGTTCTTCTCGGCAGAGATCTCGACCAGCGTCTGCAGGTAACGCAGCTGCAATGCGCCCGGCGAGCGGCTGATGACGTCGGCGGCCTGGCCGAGCTTCTCGGAGGCCTGCAGCTCGCCCTCGGCCGCGATGACCTTGGCGCGCCGCTCGCGCTCGGCCTCGGCCTGCTTGGCCATCGCGCGACGCATCTCCTCGGGCAGGTCGACCTGCTTCACCTCGACCGCGGTCACCTTCACGCCCCACGGCTCGGTGTGGCGGTCGATGATCTCCTGGAGCTGGCGGTTGATCTTGTCGCGCTGGCTGAGGAGATCGTCCATGTCCACCTGGCCGAGCACGCTGCGCAGCGTGGTCTGCGCGAACTGCGAGGTGGCGAAGAGGAAGTCGGTGACCTGCAGGAAGGCCTTGTCGGCCTGCAGCACGCGGAAGTAGATGACCGCGTTCACCTTCACCGACACGTTGTCGCGGGTGATGACGTCCTGCGGCGGCACCTGCTCCGCGGTGATGCGCATGTCGATGATGATGAGCCGGTCGACGAAGGGGATGATGAGGTTGAGACCGCCGGTGCGCACCCCGGCGAACCGCCCGAGGCGCAGCACCACGCCCTGCTCGTACTCGTTCACGATCCGCACGCCCGACAGGACGAGCAGGACGACGAGCACGACGGGGATGAGGAAGCCGATGGAGATCATGCGGGAGCCTCCGGGATGGACGCCCGGTTCTACCCGTTCGCGGCCCCGTCGGCCACCACCGTGACGACGAGGCCGTCCACCGCGGTGACCCGCACCTTCGTTCGGACCGGGATGGGCTCGGCGCTGCGCGCTTGCCAGTACTCGCCGTGCAGGAAGACCTCGCCGGCCTCCGGGCCGATCGGCGAGAGGGCCTCGGCGCGCGCGCCCACGAGCGCATGCGCGCCGATGGTCTGCGGCCTGCGCCGAACCGCCGCCACCTTCCAGGCGAGCAGGAGCAGCACCGCCCCCATCGCGATGGGCGTCGGCCAGATCACCCACGGCGAGATCGCCAGCGCTCCCGGATCGAAACGGTAGTCGGGAGAGGCCTGGTCCACGAAGAAGAGCGTGCCGATCACGATGCAGAGCACCCCGCCCGCGCCCGCCACGCCGTGCGTGGTCACGTAAGCCTCGGCCACGAGGAGTGCCACGCCCGCGAGGACGAGGAGCACGGCTCCGACGTTCACCGGGATGACCCGCATGCCCAGGAAGGCGAGGAACAGCGCCAGGGCGCCGGTGGCGCCGGGGAACACCAGGCCCGGGTGGTAGAACTCGATGGCGATCCCGAGCGTGCCGAGCAGCATGAGGAGCGCGACGACGTTCGGGTCGGCGAGGAACGAGAGCAGGCGCTGCCGGACCGTCTTCTCGAACGGAACGATCACCGCGCCGGCCACCGCCAGCGTCCGCTTGCCGGAGGTGGTCTGCCGCACGACCCGGCCGTCGGCCTTCGTGAGGAGCTCCTCCACCGAGTCGGCGACGAGGTCCACCACCTTCTGCTTCAGGGCCTCGGCGGAGGTGACCGACACGCTCTCGCGGACGGCCTTCTCGGCCCAGGCGACGTTCCGGCCGCGCGCCTCGGCCACCGTGCGGGCGAAGGCAGCGGTGTCGTTCTCCACCTTCTTCGCCATGTCCTTGCCTGCGGACTCGGCGATGTCCTTGCCGTCGCCGAGCACCGGGTGGGCCGCGCCGATGTTGGAGGTCGAGTGCATCGCGGCCACGTCGGCGGCGAGGGTGATGAAGACGCCGGCCGACCCGGCACGGGCCCCCGCCGGCCCGACCCACACGAGCACCGGAACCGGACTCGACAGCATCGCCTGCACGATCTCCCGGGTGGCGTCGAGCGCGCCGCCCGGCGTGTCGAGCGTGACCAGCACCGCCGCGCAGCCCTCCTCGCGCGCCCGCTGGATCGCAGCCTCGAAGTACTCGGCGGTGCCGCCGGTGATGGGGCCCTTCACCTCGACGCCGAGGACGCGCGGGGCGACGCCGGGAGCGTCCACGGCGGGAGCGACGAGGCCGACGCCGGCGAGCGTCAGTGCGAGCACCGAGCCGAGGATCCGGATGCGTCGCCTCATGGCGTGCCCCCGTCCCGCGGAGCCCTGGTCGCCCGCTTGCCCAGCGCGACCATCACCATCTGGAGATCCTCCCAGGCCTTCTTCTTCTCCTCCGGGCTGCGCAGCAGGTACGCCGGGTGGAACGTGGGCATGAGGCGGACCCCCTGGTACTCGGACCAGCGCCCGCGCAGGCGGGTGATGGGCGTCGTGTTCCGGAGCAGCGTCTGCGCGGCGAACTTGCCGAGGGCCACGATGACCTTCGGCCCGATCGCCGCGAGCTGCGCTCGCAGGAACGGCTCGCACGCCTCGATCTCGTCGGGCTCGGGGTTGCGGTTCCCGGGCGGCCGGCACTTCACCACGTTCGCGATGTAGACCTCCTCGCGGCGGTAGCCCATCGCCTCGATCATCCTCGTGAGCAGCTGGCCGGCGCGGCCCACGAAGGGTTCCCCCTGCGCGTCCTCGTCGGCTCCGGGGCCCTCGCCCACGAAGGCGAGCTCGGCGCCCGGATTCCCAACGCCGAAGACGAGGTTCGTGCGGCCGGGGGCGAGCTTGCAGCGCGTGCACTCGCCCATCTCCTCGCGGACCGCGAGCAGCGCGGGGCTGCCACAGCCCTTGTCGGTGAGGGCGTGGCCCTTTCCTTCCTGCGCGCGGCGGCCGGGGGTCGCGCGCACGGGGTGGGTCGGCGCGGCGACCGGCCCCGGCGGAGCCGGCTCGGGCGGAGCCGCGCGATCGGGCGCGCGCGGCGGCGCGATCGGCGCGACGGCCGGGTGTGGAACCTCGCGCACGCCCGCGTCGAGCAGCCAGCCGAGGTGGCGGGCGGCCTCCGCGGCGATCGCGGCGACCTCGGGCGTGATCCTCTGTGGTCCGTCGCTCACATCGCCCCCGGGGACCGGACATCCGGATCTGGCACGCACGTTTGCAGTGAGATGGTCACGGAAAGTAGAATCCTCCTGCCCCCGAGAATCCAGGGAATGAACAAGCTCCTCGTCACGCTTCCGCTGGCGGCCGTCGCCGTGCTGCTCCTCGTCGTCCCCACCGAGGCGCACGCCTGGGGTCCCCTCGCCCACCTCAGCTTCTCGGCGCAAGCGCTCCAGAACCTCGGCGCGGTGACGCCCTCGGCGCGGGCCATCCTCCAGGACTTCGGCAACGAGTTCCTGTACGGCTCGCTCGCGGCGGACATCGTCGTGGGCAAGAACATGGCGAGGTACCTGTACCACTGTCACAACTGGCGCGTCGGCTTCAACGTGTTCCGCCAGGCCCGCCCCGGCTCGGAGCAGGCCTTCGCGCTCGGGTTCCTCTCCCATCTCGCCGCGGACACCGTCGCGCACAACTATTACGTGCCGTTCAAGACGGTCTCCTCGTTCCACAAGTCCAACACCCGCCACGCCTACTGGGAGCTGCGTTACGACCAGCGCATGGACCGCGACCTCTCGCGACTCGCCCGGCAGGTCTCCACCCGCGCCATCCGCGGGCACGACGACTTCCTCCAGCGCACGCTGGCCGGCGCGTCGGTCATCCCCTTCGGCGTTTCGCGCCAGCTCTTCCGGGGCCTCGTGGCGAGCGCCCGCATGTCGCGCTTCCACCACGTCTCGCGCTCGGTGCTCGCGCGGGAGCGGAACCTGGCGCTCGAGCAGGACCTCGTCGACGAGACGAACACCCTCGCCGTGGAGGCGATCCTCGGCATGCTGCGCGAGGGCGAGCGCTCGCTCGCGGCCCGCGCCGACGCGACCGGCGGCCGCAACATCAAGCTCGCCACGGACCTGCGCCGGCAGCTGGCCGACCGGCTGGCGCATCGCCGCATCGACGCGAACGACGCGCACGGGATCGCCGCCGACACCCGCGACAGCTTCCGCCGGGCCATCCAGGGGAAGCTCGTCCTGCCCCTCTCGCTCGCCAAGCTGGCCGCTTAGCCCCTCGACTTCGAGCCCGCTTCGCGGGCTCTACGCTCGGGGCGAACGGACACTCAGGCCTTCGGCCTCCGGGCGTCCATCACCGGCAGGATCCAGTCGAGGATCGCCTCGGCGACCTTCTCCTTCGGCCCCTCGATCTCGGCCAGCTCGGCGGCGGACACGAGCGCGACGCGGTTCGAGTCGCTGCCAAATCCCGCCCCGGCGCCGCCGACCTTGTTCGCCACCACGAGGTCGCAGCGCTTCTTCTTCAGCTTCTCGCGGGCGTTGGAGATGACGTCGTCCGTCTCCGCCGCGAACCCCACGAGGACCGGCGCGTCCTTCCGACCCGCGTAGCGCTCGCCGAGGCTCGCCAGGATGTCCGGCGTGCGGGCGAGGACGAGCGTCTCGTCGCCCTCGCCCTTCTTCTTCTTCCTCGGGGCCGACTCGCGTGGCCGGTAGTCCGACACGGCCGCCGCCGCCACGAACAGGTCCACGCCGTCGGACTCGGCCTCCACCGCGCGGGCCATCTGCTCGGCGGTCTCGACGCGCACCACCTTCGCGACCGGCGGGTCCTCGAGCGCGGTCGGGCCGGACACGAGCACCACGCTCGCACCGCGGCGCGCAGCCACCCGGGCGACCGCGTAGCCCATCTTCCCGGAGGACGGGTTGGAGACGAAGCGGACCGGGTCGATGTGCTCGCGGGTGGGGCCGGCGGTCACCAGCACGCGCCGCCCCGCGAGGTCGAGGTTGCCGAGGAGGCGGGAGGCGGCGAGCGCGATGTCCTCGGGCTCGGCAAGCCTTCCCTCCCCCACGTCGCCGTCCGCGAGGTCGCCCGAGACGGGGCCGACCACGTGCCAGCCCCGCTCCCGCAGGGCTTCGAGGTTCTCCTGCACCGCCGGGTTGCGCCACATGCGCGTGTTCATCGCCGGCGCCAGGAGCACCGGGCAGGTGGCGGCGACGAGGGTGGTGGTGACGGCGTCGTCGGCCATGCCGGCGCGGAGGCGGGCGATGAGGTCCGCCGTGGCCGGCGCGACGACGACGAGGTCGGCGGCGCGCGCGAGCGAGAGGTGGCCGTAGGTGAGCTCGAAGGCGGGGTCGAAGAGGTCGGTGAGCACCGGCCCTCCGGAGAGCGCCTGGAACGTGAGCGGCTGGACGAAGCGGGTCGCGGCCGGCGTCATGGCCACCCGGGCCGTCCCGCCGCCCTTCACCACCAGGCGAACGACCTCGCAGGCCTTGTAGGCGGCGATGCCGCCGCCGACGGCCACGACGACCGTGCGGTTCTGGAAGCGCATGGCTGGAGCTTATAGCCCAGAGCGTCCTGCCTGGCCTCCGTCGCGGCGCCCTTCCCGCCGGCGCGGCGCGATGCCATGCTGCCGCGCCGTGGACGCCCCGCTCCCGCCCCTGACTGCACCGCCCGGATCCTCCGCCGGCCCGGACGCGCCCGCCGGCCCCGCGCCGGGCCGGAAGAGCGCCGTGGCCTTCTACCTCCTCGTCATGCTGCTCGTCCTGCCGGGCAGCCTCGCCCAGCGCGCCTCCTCGTGGGCCGGGCTCCTCTGGACGGAGCTGTTCGCCTTCCTGCTCCCGGCCGCGATCGTGGCGGCCGGCTCGAACCTCCGGCCCGCGCGCTACCTCCGCATCCGACCGGTGCCCCGGCGCCTGCTCGTCCTCGGAGGCGTGGCGGGCGCGGCGGGCACGCTCCTCGCGGCCGCGATCCAGGTGACGCTCCAGCGGCTCCTGCCCGCCGGCTGGTTCGACACGTTCGACCTCTCCCACCTCTTCATGGGCCCGGACTGGGAGCGCTACGCGCTCGCGGCGCTCGCCGTCTCGGTCGCGCCGTTCTGCGAGGAGGCCACCTTCCGCGGCTTCCTCCTCACCACGCTCGGAGCCCGCCTGCGGCCCGCGGCGGCCGTCCTCACGACGGCGGTGCTCTTCGCCGCGGCCCACCTCGACCCGGTCCGCTTCCTCGGCCTCGTCGGGCTCGGCGCCCTGTGGGGTTGGCTCACGCTTCGCGCGGGATCGATCTGGCCGGCGGTGGCGGCGCACGCCGCGAACAACGCGGTCGCGGCCTGGGGGCTCCTCTCCTCGGGCCCGGTCGAGGGCGCGGAGGCGATGCCGCCGTTCGCGGTGGTCGCCCTCCTCACGTCCGGCCTGGGCACCGCGGTGCTCGTGCCCGTGCTCGTCGCCTACCGGAGGGCCACCAACCCGCCGCCGGCCGAGGACCCGCTCGAGCCCATGGACGGGGCCGACGCCGATCCTCGACGCCGGTTCCGCTGGCGCCGCGTGCCCGGGGCGTTCCGGTGGGCGATGGCGGCCGGGGCCCTCTCGCTCGCGGCGATCGCGCTCCTCGGCGACTGACTCACCCGGCCTCGGGATCGAGGAACGCGATCGCGAGCCGCCCCACCGCCGGCAGGCCTGCCAGCCAGAGCGGGTCCGCGCCCTCGACCACCTCCACGCGCCCGTGCGGCCCGAGCGCGGCGCGGACGTGCGCCGGCGCGAGCCGGCCGCCCCTCTCCGGCAGGATGGCCAGCGTGCGCATCCCGGCGGGTGCCCGCGGCGGCGCGTCCGGCGCGACGAGGACGAGCGCCGCGCACGCCTCCTCCGCGGCGAGCGCGAGGGCCGTGGCGCACCCCGCGCCCACGCCGGCCACGGCGAGGGGGGACCGGGCGGTGGCGGCGAGGTGCGCCAGCGCCGCCCGCGCGTCGTCGAGCGCCCGGGACGGGTCGGGCTCGCCCTGTGAGGCGCCGGCCCCCCGGTGGTTGAACCGGAGCGACGCGTGCCCGGCGCGCGCCGCGGCCCAGGCCAGCTCCGCGACGGGCGGCGCGTCCATGCCGCCGCCCGGCCCCGGAGCGGGGCAGACGAGGAGGGAGGGCCTCCGGCGCCCGCGATGGAACAGCCCCTCGAGGACGAGCCCCCCCGCGTCCACCAGCGCCGGCCTCTCCAGGAACTGTCCGGCGAGGACCACGCGGCATCCTACCGTGGTTCCGGGACTCCGCTCGGGCATGCAGATCGACAGCCGGCCCGGTAAATGCTCCCATTGGACACACGGAGGAACGCCTTGAACCGCACGACCACCCCGATCGTCCTCATCGTCGCGCTCGCCCTTCCCCTCGCCGCAGCCGGGCAGGAGTCGAAGCGCGCCCCGTCCACGCCGGCCGAGCGCAAGCGCGTGGTCGAGATCACGCACCGCCTCGAGAAGGAGCCGTTCGGCAAGGGCGCCAACGACGACCGGGTGTGGCTCATGAAGTGGATCGACGAGGTGCCCGACGTCACCATCCGCTACTGCCCGGGCCCGCTGTACGACCTCGTCGAGGGCGACGTGCCCGACAAGGCGCTCTGGGTGCAGTCGCTCTTCGGAATGGCCAGCCTCGCGATCGAGAAGCCCGCCGAGGCGAAGGACTGGGTGAAGGCGCAGGTGGCCGGCCTCCAGAGCGCGCTCGCCGCCTACCAGTCCGCCGTGAAGGCCAACCCGAAGGCGAAGCTGCCCGCCTTCGAGCGCCTGCTCGCGAAGCAGAAGGCCGGCCAGCTCGAGGAGGTCGTGAGGCAGGAGATGCCCGCCTGCGATCCGTCCTACGAGGAGAACGGCCCGCTTCCCTCGGACGCGATCTGAGTCGCCTCAGCTCGCCCGCCGCAGCACCAGGCACTTCAGGTAGCGCCCCTCGCGGAACTGGAGCGAGACGGGGTGGTCCGGCGGCTGGCGCGTCTCGCGCACGAGCGCGAGGTCCACCCGTGCCTTGAAGGCGGCCTCCTTCACGGCGTCGGCGAACTGCTCGGGCGAGACGCGCGCCGAGCACGAGGCGGTGACGAGCAGGCCTCCCGGGGCGAGCACCGCCAGGGCGGCGCGGTTCAGCGAGGCGTAGCCGGCGAGCGCGCCCTCCACGGCCTTCTGCGACTTCGCGAACGCCGGCGGATCGCACACCACGAGGTCGAAGCGGCGGCCCTCGCGCCGGTAGCGCGCCAGGATCTCGAACGCGTCCTCGGTCGCGAAGGCGTGGTCGGCCGGGTCGAGGCCGTTGGCCCGGAAGTTCTCGCGGGCGAGCGCGATGGCGTCGCCGTCCACGTCCACGGTGACGACGTGCTTCGAGCCGCCGAGCGCGGCCGCCACCGAGAAGCCGCCGGTGTAGCCGAAGAGGTTGAGCGCCTCGGCCCGCCCGGAGGCGAGGCCCCGCACCATGGCCCGGTTCTCGCGCTGGTCGAGGAAGAAGCCCGTCTTCTGCCCACGCCGGACGTCCACGAGCACCTTCATGCCGTGCTCGTCGATGGCGATCCGCTCCGGTGGCTCGGCGCCCCACAGCACGCGCCCGCTCCCGGACTCCGCCTCGGCCCCGCTCCCGTCGTCGGCGTCGTCGCGACCGATCTCGTCGCGCCCGAACACGCCGGCGAGCCCCGGCGCCTCGGCCCTCACGGCCTCCACGATGGCCCCGCGGTGGGGCGTGAGGCCCGCCGAGTAGAGCTTCAGGACGGCGAAGCGGTCGTAGCGGTCCACCACCACGCCGGGCAGCCCGTCCGACTCCCCGTGGACGAGGCGGTAGCCGTTCGTTCCCTGCACGAGCTCGGTCCGCAGCGCCGCCGCGCGTGCGACCCGGCGGCGCCAGAAGGCGGCGTCCACGGCCTCGGCCGGCTCGCGCGTGAGGACGCGCACGGCGATGGCGGAGTGCGGGTCGAGGTATCCGCGCGCCACGAAGCGGCCGCTCCCGCCGCCCTCCACCACGTCCACGATGGCGCCGGCGGCGAGCCCCTTCGGCGCGCGCTCGACGGCCTTGCGGAACACCCAGGGGTGCCCGGCCCGGAGGTGCCGGACGAGGTCCTTCTGCAGGGCGAGCGATGCCTCGGCGAGCGCCATCAGCAGGCCTCCGCGTCGAGGCTCCGGGCCGCCGGCCGCCGCGGCCCGACGCGGCCCGGGCGCCGCCGCTCGGCGCGGGCGCGCGAGAAGTTGCCCACCACGAGCCCCGGCCTCGCGCCGAGCAGGGCCTCAACGAGCGCGCGGATGCCGAGCGCCGGGCCGCGGCCGCCACGCTCCGCCGCGAGCGCCCAGTAGACGTCGGGATCGAGGGCGAGCGGGCGGGTCTGGACCTGGTCCACCCTCGCCTCGGCCACGAGCCGGCAGAGCGCCTCGACCTCACCTTCACGGTCGGTCACACCCGGGAAGGTGAGCAGGTTGAGCGCCAGGTACGCCCCGGCGGCCTTCGCGTCCCGCATCGAGCGGATCACGTCGGGGAGGCCGTAGCCGCGGGGCCGGTAGTAGGCGCCGTAGAGGTCGGCGTGGGCCGAGTTGAGGGAGATGCGCACCGAGTCGAGCCCCGCCCGGCAGAGCCGGGCCAGCGCTCCCGGAAGGGATCCGTTGGTGTTGGCGTGGAGGGAGCCTCGCGCGCTGCGCTCGCGCACGAGGCCGATGGCCTTCTCGATCTCCTTCCAGCGCGTCAGCGGCTCGCCCTCGCAGCCCTGCCCGAAGCTCACCATCACCCGGCCGCGGGCCCGGCCCAGGTGGCGCAGGGCCACCTCCGCCATCTCCGCCGCCGTCGGCGCGCGGGGGATGCGCTCGTGCGAGGAGGGCGGCATGCCCTCCTGAGTCTCGGAGAGGCATCCGACGCAGGAGGCGTTGCAGGACGCCGACGACGGGATGGCGCCCTCGTCGCGCGCGTAGAACGTGTTCTGCGCGGTGAAGCACCGCCATTCGAGCGCGCAGCGGGCGAGCTGCCGGTAGATCGGGTTCCCGGTCTCCTCGATCGCGCGCTCGACGAGCCGGGGCAGTTCATCGGTCGAGTGGGTGGCCGGGCTCCAGTGGGAGCGGCGGTCGGTGTGGAGCGCCCAGACGACGGGGCCGTCCGGACCGAGCGCCGCCGCCGTGTACGCCCACTGCGGCAGGATCGGCGTCTCCGCCTCGACGGCCATCGCGGGGCGAGCCGCCGCCGGCAGGAACGTCCGCGTGAAGCCGGGTGGCAGCGCGGCGCCCACGGCGTGCGGGACGAGGATGCGGCGCCCCACGCGGACCTCGCGCAGCACGACCTGCTCGCCGGTCCCGGGATCGACGCCCACGGGCCGGCGCCCCGGCAGGAACGTGAGCGTGCCCCCCGGCGGGAGCGCCCGCGGCCGCTCGGCCGGGCGAAGCGTCGTGGCCCCGCTCCTCACCGCGGCGAGGAGGCCGGGGTGGTCGTAGACGCGGCCGCGGTCGTCGGCGAAGAGGAGTCGGTGCATGCGACGGCGTCGGGTTCTAGCACGCGCGCGACGGCGGGCGTTTCCGGGGTGTGAGCGGGCCCGGGCCGTCGGGCGGCAGGATGGGAGAATCCCTTCGTACTTCCGGGCATATCGGCCTCGGGCCCCGCAGGCGGCGGCCGGGCTGCCGCGGGTGGGGGAATCGGCGCGACCTCTCCGTCGTTCCTTCCTCCGGGAGCGAATTCCCGGGCGATTCCGCGGGATCGCGGTAGAGAACTGAGGTCAGGAGAGCACCGGCACCGATGTTCGACCTTCGCAAGCCCGACATCACGCGCCGCGAGTTCGAGGAGCTCGCGCTCCGCCACCTGGACCCGCTCTACTCCGCGGCGCTCAGGCTCACCAAGAACGACCGCGACGCCGAGGACCTCGTCCAGGACGCCTTCCTCCGGGCCTACCGGTTCTTCGACAAGTTCGAGCGCGGCACGAACATGAAGGCGTGGCTCTTCAAGATCCTCACCAACACGTTCATCAACCGCTATCGACGCTCCGTGAAGGAGCGCAACATCGTGGAGGGGTCCGAGCGCGACGCCGTTCACGAGCGGTTCGTGTCGCGCGACGCGGCCGAGTACGCCGCCAACCCCGAGCAGCACTTCCTCGACCGCCTGCTCTCCGACGACGTGCTCCGGGCCGTGGACTCCCTGCCCGTGGACTTCCGCATGGTGGTGATCCTCGCCGACCTCCAGGAGTTCTCGTACAAGGAGATCGCCGACATCCTCGACGTGCCGGTCGGCACGGTGATGAGCCGGCTCTACCGCGGGCGCCGCCTCCTTCAGAAGGCGCTCGCCTCGTACGCGGTGGAGGCCGGAATCCTGGAGGGTCCCGGAAGCGACGGCAGCATCGACCTCGAGGCCTGGCGGAAGCGCAAGGGGCGCTCCGCCGACGGATGAAGACGATGGGTACCGAGCCGCTCAACGCCGCCATGGACTGCAACGAGCTGGAGAGGTCCGTGGACGTCTGGCTCGACGGCGAGCTGGACGACCGCGATCGCGCCGAGCTGGAGTTGCACCTCGAGCGGTGCACGCGCTGCCGCTCGCTCGCCGACGCCCGCGCCCGCATCCGCGCCGCCATCCGCCAGAGGATGCACGAGGCGATGGGGCCCGGTGCGCGCGACGGGCGGGCCCCGCCCGAGCTGCGCGACCGGGTGGTGCAGGCGCTCGCCCGCGAGCACCGTCCGCTCTGGAGGCGCGCCATCGCCCCGCTGCCCGTGGCGGCCATGGCGGCCTGTGCACTGGGCGCTCTCGTCGTGGTGGCGACTCGCTCCGACGACGCGTTCGCGCAGGAGGCCATCAACAAGCACCACCGCGACCTGCCGCTCGAGGTCACCGCGGCCAGCGTCGGGGAGCTGGGCCTGCCCCGCTGGTTCGACGGCAAGCTCGACTTCAGGCCCACGCCGCCCCGCTTCCGCGCGGACGGCGTGAAGGTCATCGGGGCGCGGCTGTCCCACCTGCGCGAGCTCCCGGCCGCCTACTACCGCTATGCCCTCCCGCACGGCCAGGCCGGCCTGTTCATCGTGGACGACCCCGAGCGGAAGCTCGACGGCTCGGGCCGGGAGGTGCAGGTGGGAGGCGACACCACCGTGCGGGTCGTGAACTCCCGCGGCTACAACGTCGCGGTGTGGCGCGACGACGAGATCGTCTACTCGCTCGTCTCCGACCTCGACGAGCAGGACCTCTTCCAGCTCGTCCGCACCGCACAGGCCGATCGCGCGCGATAGCGCGCCTACCCGGATCGCGGTAGGGCGGCCGTTTTGACACCCCGTCAGGGCGGCCCGTATCATCGCGCAGGCTCGCGCACCGGGCGCACATGTCCCGCATCCTGCTCATCGAGAACGACGCGGCCTTCGCGGCCGAGCTGGCGCGCGCCCTCCAGGCGCGCGGCCACCAGACCACCGTCACCGGCGAGGGCAGGGAGGGGCTCGCCCTCGCCACCTCGTGGCGCCCGCAGGCCATCGTCCTGTGCGTGGAGCTGCCGGACATGAGCGGCTACCTGGTCTGCCAGCGCCTCCGGAAGGACGAGGCGCTGCGCGCCATCCCGCTCGTCCTCACCAGCGCCGACGCCACCGAGAAGAGCTTCGCCGACCACCAGAGGCTCAAGGTGCGCGCCGACGACTACCTCCAGAAGCCCTACGCGCCGGCCGACCTGGTCGAGATCCTGGGCAGCCGGCTGGGCGTCCCGGAGACGGGCGGCGAGGAGGAGGAGCTCATCCGCCTCGAGGACGGGCCCCCGGAGGAGGCCGGCCTGCCGGCGCTCGACCTCGACGCCCTCGGCGACGGGTCGGCGTCCCGGGGCGCCTCGCGCCACGACGCCGAAGCGGCGGCTCCGGGAGGCGAGGAGCTGTTCCTCGACGCCCTCGGCGGCCTCGGCGAGGAGCCGGCGCCGGCGCGCGACGGCGAGCCCCTGGGCGGCGAGCTGGGATCGGGCCTCGACCTCGACCTCGGAGGCGACCTCGATCGTCCCGTCGGGTCGGACGACCTCGATGCGGCCGCCGCCTCGCTGCCGGACGAGGACCGCGGCCCGTCGCCCTTCGGCGAGGAATCCGGTCCGGGCGCTCTCGGCTCGCTGGGCGACGACGACGAGAAGACCGGCGACAGGCCCATCCGCGCCCCCAGCGCCGATCTCCTGCGCGCCGCGGGCATCAAGGTGCTCGACGAGGAGGACCCGGGCCTCGACGCCGACGCGCCGACGCTCCCCGCGCTGCGAGCCCTCACGCCGCCGCCGCGCGCGCCCGCCACCACCCGGGTGGTTCCGGCCGCGGCCGGGCCGGTCCGCACGCCGGCGCCGGCGGGGCCCTCGCCGGGGGGCGCCCAGGCCGAGCGGCTCGAGCGCGAGCTGGCGGAGGTGCGCGCGTCGCTCTCCGACTCGCGCAGCGACCTTCTCTCCCGCGAGTCCGAGCTCAGGACCTCGAAGGACAAGATCGCGTCCCTCGCGCGACGGGCGGAGGAGGCCGAGGCCCAGCTTCGCGACGCGCGCGACATGGCCGGAGACCGGGGCGAGCTCGAGGAGCGCCTGGCCGCCGCCGAGCGACGCGCCGACGAGGCCACCCGCTCCCGCGCCGAGGCCGAGCGGCGTGCCGCCGAGGCGGAGCGCCGGGCGAGCGAGGCGGAGTCGAGGAAGCGGACCGAGGCGGACGCGGCCGCCCTGGAGAAGGCCGGCGCGCTCCAGCGGGAGCTCGAGAAGGCCGAGGCCCAGCTCGCGTCGGTCTCCGCCCAGCTGGCGGCGGCGAGATCGCAGCCCGGCGAGAGAGGGTCCGGCTCCGGAACGCTCGACAAGCGGGTCGCCGAGCTGGAGGGCGCTGCGCTCAAGAACGAGGAGCGGGTCCTGAAGGCGTACCAGAAGATCCGCGCGGACGAGAAGGTGCGCGACAAGGTCCGCAAGGCGCTCGCCATCGCCTCGCAGCTTCTCGACGAGGGCATGGCGCCCGACCCGTCCGCCGACCGCCCGACGCGTACGGTCATCCCACCGATCGACCCGAAGAGCTAGGCCCTGGCCCGGACCCGCCGCGTCCCGCGCATCGTCCCGCGCCGGGCGCCGGTGCGCCTCGCGGTGGCGGTCGCGATCGGGATCGCGGCGGCGCTGGCGATGCCGGCCGAGGCCCTCGCGATGCGCCTGCTGGTGGGCTGGATCGGCTTCGCCGCCGCCGAGCTGCTGCTCCTGTGGGCCGTCATCTGGAGGGCCGACCCCGCGGAGACGGCGCGGCGGGCGGGGGTCGAGGATCCCGGGCGGCGGATGGTCTTCGTCATCTCGGTGGTGACGAGCAGCGTGAGCCTGTTCGCGGCGGCCGGGGTCATGCGGCATGCGCACCGGATGGCTCCCGATCACGCCGCCGTCTGGGTCGCGCTCTGCCTCGGCGCGGTCGCCACCTCGTGGCTTCTCACCCACTCGTCGTGGACGCTCCGCTACGCGCACCTCTACTACCGCGAGGACGACGAGGGCGTGGGCGGCCTGGCTTTTCCCGGAGGCGTCGCGCCCGACCTGATGGACTTCGCCTACTTCTCGTTCACCATCGGCACCTGCTTCCAGACCTCCGACGTCTCGATCGGGAGCCCGCAGATCCGCCGCGCGGTGCTCTTCCACGCCGTCCAGTCCTTCGCCTTCACGACGGCGATCCTCGCGCTCGCGCTCAACCTCGCCATCGGCTTCGTGGGGTAACGCCGGGCGGAATCCCGTGCGACCGGGTTGGGCCGCCCCTAGGTGCATTTCCCATGGCTGCCCCCGATTTCCTCGACGCCGGCGGCGCTGCGTCGATGGCGACGATGTTCATGATGTCGCACCACGCGTTCCGCCGGGGCCTCACCCGCTTCGCACGCGCGCTCGCCGAGGATCCTCCGCCGCGCCCGGCCGCGCTCGCCGATGAGTGGAAGGGCTTCCACGCCGCCCTCCACGGCCATCACGCCATGGAGGACGGCAACATCCTCCCCGGGCTCGCGAAGGAGCACCCTCGGGTCGCGCCGGTCGTCGCGGCGCTCGCCGAGGACCACCGGCGCATCGACCCGCTCCTCGCCCGGGGTGACGCCGCATTCGCGCGGCTCGCCGAGCGCGGCGCGGCCCGCGAGGCGGCGGCCGTC
>Ga0335085_10009237_pt1 | contig 14905 bp, 9 predicted proteins | sample Lox_Sample_45_FD_206712 | JGI IMG/M metagenome (GOLD analysis project Ga0335085, IMG submission 206712) | Soil microbial communities from Loxahatchee National Wildlife Refuge, Florida, United States - Lox_Sample_4.5 | ecosystem: Environmental > Terrestrial > Soil > Wetlands | place: USA: Florida... | reverse complement strand
TCTCAATTTCGGCTTGCGGCATGGTTTCTCTGGGTCCCCGCTGCGCCCGCGTTCGCTCGTCTGTTCGCCTTAGGTGCTTAACGTTTTGCGTGCTTCTATGATTAATTGCTGCTCCAGGCAGTCCTCTGCGACAGCAGACATGCCATCGGCGCACCTAACCTGCTCCACATCTCTCTTATCGGAATTCCCTCATGCGGCATGAGGTTACGCACGGACATTTTCCGGTTGAGCTCCGGTGCGCAGCAATTCCAGCAAGGCAGGCGTTACTTGCGTGCAGCTGCTTGTCCCGTTTCTGTCCAAAGGAAGGTCAGCTCGTCGGTATCGTCCCGGATTTGCTGCTCTACGCCTACTCCCTCCGAGTGCCCGCCGGCAAGGCTATAGTGCAGCAACACCGGCCGGCCGCTTTTGGAGTCCGCCTGCAGCAAGGCCGTCATCTTGCGCGCGTGCATGGGGTCCACGCGCGTGTCGCTCGATCCTGTCCAGAACAGCACTGCCGGATACTTTGTCCCGGGCTTCACGTTCTGGTAAGGCGAGTACTTGAGCAGATACTGAAACTGCTTTTCATTGTCCGACGATCCATACTCCGTAACCCAGTGCGGGCCCTGCTCGAACTTCTGGTAGCGCAGCATGTCCAGCAGCGGATAGCCGCACCACACAGCAGAAAACAGGTCGGGCCTTTGCACGATCGACGCGCCCATCAGCAGCCCGCCGTTCGATCGTCCCCGGATGGCAAAATGTTCCGGCGACGTATATTTGTTGGCTATCAGGTACTCGGCCGCGGCAAACCAGTCGTCGAAGACATTCTGTTTCTTTTCGAACATCCCTGCTTCGTGCCAATTCTCTCCGTACTCTCCACCGCCGCGCAGGTTAGGCACCGCGAACCAGCCGCCCTGCTCCATCCACCATGCCCACGCCGGATTCCATTCCGGCAGCTCGGCCAAATCGAAACCGCCGTAGCCGGTCATCAGCAGCCGCTCCGTTCCATCCTGTTTCAGACCTTTCTTGCCGGCAATAAACATGGGAATCCGCGTGCCGTCCTTCGACTTGAAGAAAACCTGCTTCAGTTCGTATTGGCTTGAGTCGAAGGGAATCTTCGGCTGCGCAAACACCTCGCGTTTTTCCGTGGTTGTGTCGATACGGTAAATTGTGGGCGGCACGATGTACGACTCGAAGCTAAAGTACCCGTAGCGGTCCGTTGATCGCCCCGTCGGCACGTTGGCCGCGCCAATGCCCTCGAGCTCGATTGCGCCGGCGGGTTTGCCGTCCAGCGTGTACGCTGAGATCTCCGCCTTCACGTCCTTCAGCCGTTTCACATAAATCCTGTTGCCGACAATATTGAAGGAGTCGATGGCCTCAGGGCCTTCCGGCACAACTGTCGTCCACGCTTCAGGCATGATGCCGGGGTCGGCCTTCAAAATCCTCCCGTTCGGCGACTGATAATCCGTCTTCACATACCACGCGCCCTTCACGTAATCGGCGGAAAAACGTGCATCCACGCCCCAGATCAGCACCTCGAAGTACGAGTTCGGCTTGGTCAGGTCGCGGTAAACGATATCCACTCGCTTGGCCGGTACGCCGCGGTCGATCTCCACCACCAGATATCGGTAGTCGTCGCTCAAGCCCGACAGAATCAGATCGAGCGGCCCCAGCAACTCGCCGCGAAATTCATTGCCAAAGAGCAGCTTGTCCTGCGAAACTCTTGTGCCCAGCGCATGCTGGTAAAGCAGCGATCCCTTCTCTGTTGTGCGCGCGTAAAACAGGCCCATCCCGTCCGGCGTAAAGCTCACTGTCCAGTACATTGCCTTGGGCAGCTCATCCAGAAGCGTCTTGCCCGTCTTTACATTAAACACGCGCACCGTGGTATCGTCCGAGCCGCCTTCGCGGATGCGATACGCTACCAGCGACCCGTCGCGCGATACGTCCGCCAGATCGACCGACGTGTTGGGATCGCGGCTGAACTGCGCCGGGTCGATCAGCCGCTCGTCCTTCGCCGTCCATCCGTGCCGCACATAGATCGAAGCCTGTTCCTCGCCCGCCAGGCGCTTCTCGAAGAACAAATCGTTTCCGCGCTGTATCGGCTCTGTCCAACTCGACACACGCTCCAGCGCGTCCAGGTCGTCGGCAATCTGCGGGCGGATGCGCGCCTGTTCCAGGTAGCGTGCAGTGTACGCATTCTCCTGGTTGATGAACGCCTTTGTCTCAGAGCTGTTGGCATCCTCTAGCCAGCGGTAATTGTCCACAACCTTCGTCCCGAAATAATCGTCGGTGACCGGGATCTTCTCGGCTTCGGGTGGTGGCGGGAGCGTAATCCCTCCGCGCCCGTGAATGGTCTGCTCCCCAGCAAGGGAACCGAGAAGCAAAAACAAAGCCAAACCAGAGAAAAACCGCTCCATGCAAGGTCTCCTGAAACAGAATAACGGGCCGCTCGGCAATTCTCAGCAGTGGGTCAGTTTGAAGCTGTTTAGAAAGGGCAGGCGTTTACTCGTGCCGCAAAGACCGCAAAATTAATGCGGGCTTCAGCCCCTGAGGGATCGTTTTCATCAAACTGGCCTGCTACCCAATTCTCAGTCGCATTGGCTATGCCCGGTATGGCGGAACCAGAGTAGACGTATACCGGAGGCACGCAAGCCACCTTCACGACCTAACGCAGCGATGCGCTTACTCTGGTTACGCTCTAAAATCAACTGCAGTGACCGATTCGTCCACAAACCAGGGTCCCCACGAACAGGTTCTCGTTCGTGGGGTGGAAAATCAGGCGTCGCCGCGCTCACGGTGGATGCGCGGCCTGAGTCTGCTGCATCCCTCCCATGCGCATAGCGTCTTTTCGGCCACTGTCGTGCTCATGGTATCCACGTTTCTCTCGCGCATCATCGGCCTGGTACGCGTCAAATACATCATCTGGCTCTTCGGCCGCGGCGTCGATGCAGACGCCTTCAATGCCGCCTTTGTCCTGCCCGACATGATCTCGTACTTCCTGGTCGGCGGCGCGGCCTCCATTACCTTTGTCACCATCCTCACCCGCTATCGCGAGACCGGGCGCGAAGCCGAAGGCGACCGTTCGCTCTCCGTCATCCTCACCACCATGTACCTGGTGCTGGGCGTCGTGATTGTTCTCGCGGAAATCTTTGCTCCCTGGTACGTGCGCTGGTGGTTCAACGGCTTTGACCCGCGGAAAGCGGCCCTCTGCGTACTGCTCACGCGCATTCTGCTCCCTGCGCAGTTGTGCTTTTTCGCCGGCGGCGTCTTTGGCGCGGTGCTGCTGGTGCGCAAACAGTTCAGCGTGCAGGCCGTGGCGCCGCTCATCTACGGCCTCGGCACCATTGTCGGCGGCCTGCTGCTCGTCAAGCGCATGGGCGTCTCATCGCTCGCCCTCGGCACGTTGGCCGGAGCCGTATGCGGGCCGTTTCTTTTGAATTGGTTTTTCGCGCGCCGCGCCGGCACACGCTACCGCATGATTCTCGACTGGCGCGACCAGGGCCTGCACGAGTGGGTGCGTTTGTCATTGCCGCTCATGGCCGGCGTTTCGCTCGTCACTGCAGACAACTGGATCATCGCCCACTTCGCCTCCAGGATCGGCGGAGCCGTCTCGCTCATGAGCTACGCCAAGCAGCTCTTCACTGCGCCCATGGCCATTCTGGCCCAGGCCGCCGGCGCCGCCTCCATGCCCTTTTTCGCCAGCCTCTGGACCAGCGATCGCCATTACGAATTTGCCACCAGCGTTGCCGACTCGGTTTCGCGCGTTGTCTCCCTGGGACTGCTCGTGGCCTCCGGCATGGTGGCTCTCGGCTGGCCGGCCATCGATCTCGTCTTTACCGGCGGGCGCTTCTCGGCTGCCGACGCGCGCGAATGCGCCGTGTATTTTGCCGTCTTCTCGGTCTCCATGTTTCTATGGTCGGCGCAAGCCATCTACGCGCGCGCCTTCTACGCTGCCGGAAACACCTTTGCGCCCATGGTTGCCAGCACCATCGTCACAGCTATCTCGCTGCCCATTTATTCTTCGCTCTACCACTGGCGCGGCGCCACAGGCCTGGCGCTGGCCTCCGATATTGGCATCGCGATGCAGACCGTCACCTTCGCCGTGCTCCTGCACAAGCGGCGCATGGTTTCGCTCGCCAGCCTCGATTTCTCCGAGTTGGGACGCTGCCTGCTCGCCGCCATTGCTGGTGGTGCGGTCGCGTGGGGGCTCGCCTGGGGGCTTGGCAGCGCCTTCCACCGCCTGCATGCCGTCGCGCAGCTCCATCACGTTCGCTTCTACGCCGATGCCTCTATCCTGATTGCCGGCATCGTGCTCTGGACTGCAGTGGCAAAGTGGGTTCTGGAAAAGACCGGCTCGGCATTGCCCAGGGTGGCCATGCGGCGGCTCGGAATGGGCTAATGCAATTTCGCAGCTGCCCTAATCCGAAGCCTCGATACTCGAGTGGCGTTTTCCCTTCCGGATCTCCAGTAAATGCTCCGGTAACTGATTGCTGCTTGCCGAAGCAGAAGTAAACGCCGCCTCGAAATACACCCAGGATTGCCTCATCGTAACTGCGAAGACCCCATAAACGCCCACAGGCGCACACAAAAACGCATGCGCCCGAAGCGCTTACGCATTTCTCTTATTCAGCGCCCTTACTGCAGTGCCGTTTTGGACGTCTCGCTCGCAGCTGGAGCCGCAGCAGGAGCCGCAACCGCAGCGCTTGCACTCGATGCCTGCGCCGGCTTGGAATCGGGCTTGCGGATATCGATTCCGCCCTTGAAGAACGCTCCATCCTCGATGCTGATGCGCGCCGCTGACACGTCTCCGCTCAGTGCTCCTTCGGCGCGAATATCCACCCGGTCCGTGACCGAGACATTGCCTCGAATTTTGCCCAGCACCACCACCTCGCGTGCGGTCACGTTGGCGCCAACCTGGCCATTACGGCCCACAGTTACGCGGTTGCCGGGGAGGCTGATCGCTCCCTCTACCTTGCCGTCGATGTACAGCGACTCGGTGCCGGAGATCTCACCCTTCACAAACAATCCCTTGCTAATGATGGCTTGGTCGCCTGCAGGCGCTCCAGTTCGGTTTGCAGGTTCAACGGATGGCGTGGGGGGAGCCGGACGCGGCGGTTCCGGGCTGGGTGTGGCATGCGAGGGTTCTGACTGACTTGGTTTCCACATTGCGCTCAAGATAAGTTCCTTTTCTGTCCGATACCGGACTGGGAATGCCAAGGCATTGCCGATGGCACAAACCCACAATTGATCAATGCGCTCGCCGCACGATTCCCGTTCGCGGCCCCCTCGCGGCAAAGGCTCGGACGGCTTGATCTTCCGGCGCAGCGAGGATCGTTCGTTTTCCACATTCTACGTCATGGCTGAGTTTTCTGCGCATCCGCGCCCCCGGTTGAGGTCCCGCGGTCCGGTATTGACGTAATCTGGGCGTATGACCGATCGGGAACTGCTGGCGCGCATTGCTGCCTCCGCTGGCCAAAAGGCTGGATACAAACAGTTAATTCGCGAACTCGGCCTGGGCGGCGGACGCGAGCGCCGCCTCCTGCTCGAACAGTTGGCCCGGCTTACCGTCCGCGGGCAGCTCATCCAGCTCGACCGTGAGCACTGGAGCCTTCCCCGTGCGATCTCCCGTCCCGTCTCGCGTCAAATTTCCCGTCTTAGCGCCGGAACCCGCGAAAACCTCGCCTCCGGCCGCATCGAGCTGCACCGCGACGGCTACGGCTTCGTCCGCACGGCTGCAAAGCAGGCCACCGGGAGAGAGGACATATTCATTCCGCCCTCCGAAATCAATTCCGCCATGCATGGCGACCAGGTGCTCGTCGAACTCGACCCGCCCAAAGCCGACGGCCGCCACCAGGGCCGCATCCTTCGTGTCCTCGAGCGCCGCAACCCCACCGTCGTCGGAACGTTTCGCTACGCCCGTTCCGATCGCGGCCAACCGCAAAACATCGTCATCCCCTTCGACGAGCGCATGACCCAGCCCATCCTCATCCCGCCCGGCGCTGAAATCCCTCCCGCCACCTCCACGCCGCATCGCATGCTCGGTTCCGAAGCGTTCTCTGCTCCAAGACCTCAAAGCCCGGAGGGTGGCCAGATTGTCGATGTCGAAATCACCAGTTGGCCCACGCCGACGCGTCCGCCCATCGGTCGTGTAATCGAAGTGCTCGGCTCGCCCGACGACTTCGGCGTCGACGTGGAGATGATGATTCGCAAGCACCAGTTGCCGCGCATCTTTCCCGATCACGTCCTCGCCCAAGCTCGATCAGTCGCGCATTTCGACCAAAACGTTGCTGCCCGCAGGGCCGACTTTCGTGGCCTGCCCATCGTCACCATCGACGGAGAAACGGCGCGCGACTTTGACGACGCCGTTCTGGTTCGCGAAAGAGCCAATGGCGCATACGAACTCCAGGTCCACATCGCCGATGTTGCCGAGTACGTCCTCCCCAACTCCGCCCTCGATCTCGAAGCCCGTCTGCGCGGCACCAGCGTCTACTTTCCCGACCGCGCCATTCCCATGCTGCCCCAGGAGCTTTCGAACGATATCTGCAGCCTGCGCCCCGATGAAGACCGCCTCGTGCTCAGTTGCATCATCGAACTCGATGCCGCAGGCCGTATCGAGAGCTTCGAAATCGTTGAAGGCGTCATCCGTTCGGCAGCGCGCATGACCTACACCGAGGTCTCCGCAATCCTCGACCCTGCCGGCGCGCTCGTACAAAACCCAGAGGCGCGGGAGCGCTTTGAGCGCATGAAGCGCCTCGCCGTGCTTATGAACCAGCGCCGCGAAGAGCGCGGGTCGATTGATTTTGACCTGCCCGAGCCGGTCATCGAATTCGACGAGCACGGCCAGATGCGCGGTGTAACGAAATCCGAGCGCACCTGGGCCAACCGCCTCATCGAAGAATTTATGCTCGCCGCTAACGAGTGCGTGGCCACGTGGATTGAAGATCTCGGCGTGCCTTCGCTCTACCGCATCCACGAGAAGCCCGAACCCCGCCGCGTGGTCGAATTCGAAGAGCTGGCCGCATCCTTCGGCTACTCGCTTGGCCTTGGGGCCCTGCCCGTCAAGCGCGTAGTCACGCGTCAGGACCGTCGCGAGTCGCAACGCAGTGGCCGGCCCGCCCGCTCCCACGAGGTTCCCCAGGACATCGCCGTCACGCCGCGCATGTATCAAAAACTCACCCACCGCATTGAGGGCAAGCCGGAAGAACGCATTCTGAGTTACCTGATGTTGCGCTCGCTCTCGCAGGCGCGCTACTCCGAGATCAACGAGGGCCACTTCGCTCTCGCCGCGCCAACCTACACCCACTTCACCTCGCCCATCCGCCGCTATCCCGACCTCATCGTGCACCGCATCGCCAAAGCCCTGCTTCGAGCCGGCGTCCCCGGCCAAAGAACCATCACGCAAGCGCGCCTCAGCTCGCCCTGGTCGCATCCCCACGATGCAACAACAGGAACCGGGGTGCCCCATCTTAACGAGCCCGCAGGGCGAGCAAGGATCTCCACCGGCCACCATGCAGGGGTGCCCCAGGTCTCGATTTTGAGACCTGGGAAACCACAGAATTCAACCCTCGTCTTCCCCATCCCCGAGCCCGAACTCGCCCAGATCGCCGAAGAATCGAGCTACGCCGAGCGCCGCGCCGCCGAGGCTGAGCGCGAGCTGGTCGAGTGGAAGAAGGTTCGCTTCATGCAGGACCGCGTTGGCGAAGAATTCGCCGCCATTGTCCTCAACCCCGCCAAATTCGGCCTCTTCGTCGAGCTCACCGACCTTTTTGTCGAAGGCCTCATCCCCATCGACACGCTCGGCGGCGACCGCTTCACCTGGCGCGAAAACACGCACGAAATCGTCGGCGACCGCACAGGCCGCCGCTTTCGTGCAGGCGACCGCGTCGAAGTCATTCTCGACCGCATTCTCGCGCAGGAACGCAAGCTCCAGTTCGCCCTCGTTGAAGAAGAGCTGCCGCTGACCGGCCGCAAGCCCGCGCATTCCACGCCCAAGGCAAAGAAGCGCGCGAAAAAAGACACCGCCCCAGCCTCAACGAGAGTGAAGAAGCCGAAGAACAAGGGCAGGCGTCGCTAGCAGAAGGCTTGCGACGGAGTGTTTAAAAATAGGCCTTGAAAGGGCACGGCTTCAGCCGTGCCACGCGAGAGCACGCGATTCATGCGGCTTTAGCCGCTGAGGGATGGTTTACCCTTACCGCACTACCATATTTGAAACACGCTGAAATGATAACGAAGATCCCGAACTGCGTGCCTCCGAACCAGGTTCTAGACCACCTTCAGCTGCGTTATCCAGCAACCGCAAATCGGGACCAGTGTGCATACCATCCAATACAATGGCTTTGGGAGTTTCCTGAATGGCACATATGGTTTTTTGCGTTCGCTACAAAAAGGAGATGGAGGGCCTCGACGAGCCGCCCTTCGATTCGGAGTTTGGACAGAAGATCTATAAGAACGTCTCCAAGGCGGCCTGGGACGAGTGGGTCAACCGCCAGAAGATGCTCTTGAATGAGTACCGCCTCCAGCCCTGGCTGCCGCAGGCGCAGCAGTTTCTCGCCGAGCAGATGGAGCAGTTCTTCTTCGGCTCCGGCGCGGCCCTGCCGTCGGACTATGTTCCGCCGTCACACTGATTCAATTAGATGGGAAGTAGTGTTCTGGACGTCCGGATTTTGGGCTTGAGCCGCTTTGCGATCATTTTGGTTCAGTGGGTTCTGGTCGAAAGAAGAGAGTAAGTGAGTATATGAAAATCTCTCAATCCTCTTTAACCAGGCCCCCCGCGCTTCTTAACGAAGATCTCCGCCCAACGCTGAATGGTCCTCTGCTGATCACTTTGGCAATGCTGGCGTCCATTTCGCCTTTAGCTGCGGATTTCTGTCTCCCCGCTTTTCCCCGCATCGCGGCCGAATTCGGCGTCGGCGCCACTGGCGTGCAACTGTGTCTTACCGCCGTTTTGCTGGGCGGGGCCTTGGGCCAGCTCGTCTTCGGGCCCATTTCCGATCGCTTCGGCCGTATGAAGCCTCTCATCATTGGCATACTGCTTTGCGTGGTAGCCAGCGCAGTGGCTGCCATGGCGCCGACTCTGAAATTTCTCGCCGCTGCGCAGTTTGTGCAGGGATTCGGCGGCGCGGCCGGTTGGGTGCTGGCCTGGGCCATCATCGCCGACTTAGCGAAAGACCGCAACCACGCGGCATGGGCTAACAACATCGTGAACGCCGTCTTCGGCATTGCTCCGGTTGTGGGGCCCTTGCTCGGCAGCTTTCTGGCAGGCCCAATCGGTTGGCGTGGCATTCTATGGGTACTGCTTGGCTTCGTGCTTCTCACATTCGCTGCCGTGCTCTTGTTTGTGCGCGAATCGAACCCCCCAAGCAGGCGAGCGGAAAATCTGGCCGCCAGTCATCAGGCGGGAGAATCGCCCCTCAAGGCTCTACGCTCGCGCGGATATATCGGCAACACAATAATCTTCTGCTCAACCTTCGCCGTCCTGATGAGCTTACTCGCCGCTTCGCCCTTTATCTTTCAGACGATCATGGGCTTTTCGGTCCTCCAATACGGCTGCGTCTTTGCGATCTTCGCACTCACGCAAACGCTGGCCAGCGCCGTCGCGGCTCATATGGTCTATAAGGTCTCTCCTGGGCGGCAAATGCTAATCAGTACCTCGCTGATACTCCTCTTTTCAGTGGCTCTTTTGGTGCTTTTCCTCAGCGTCGGGCCGATCCTTTGGATTCTGGCGCCAATGATCCTGGTCGAGGCCTGCATCGGATTTATTTGTGGCAATGCGGTCGCCGCGGCTCTAACCTCGGTTCCCCGCGCAGTGGGTGTTGGCTCCGCCCTGTTGGGAGCCCTTCAATACACATCCGGTGCTGTGGTATCTCCGATAGTCGGTCTGCGCGGCGCATCCAGCACCATGCCCTTGGCGGTAACGATGCTGGTCTGCTCTGCCATTGCCGCCGTGACCTATCGCATCACCTGGAAAAAGGAACCAACAGCCTGACAGGTCGGTTTTCTTATTCGACACCCCGCAACAATCTTCTTCCGTCCGCAGCGATCCTTTTCTGTGAGGATGTACGCAGCATACTGCGACAAATCCGATGGCCAGATCCTGGGAATGGCGAGCCCTAAGCGGGGAGAGCGATAATGCCAGATAGCAAATAGCGCAACGACTTCATCGGTCCAGTGGATTCTGGTCGAAAGGAGAGAGTAAATGGGCCTCTCTCAATCCTCGTTAGCTGGTCCGCCTACGCCTCTTGAAGATGATCTCCGCCCAACGCTGAATGGTCCTTTGCTGATCGTTTTGGCGATGCTGGCAGCCATTTCGCCTTTCTCTGCGGATCTCTATCTCGCCGCTTTTCCTCGCATCGCTGCCGAATTCGGCGTCGGCGCCACCGGAGTACAACTGTGTATCACCTCCGTTTTGCTGGGCGGGGCCGTAGGGCAGCTCGTCTTCGGGCCCATTTCCGATCGCTTCGGCCGCGTGAAGCCTCTCATCATTGGCTTGCTGCTGAGTGTGGTGGCCATTGCAATGGCTGCCATGGCGCCGACTCTCCGCTTTCTTGTCGTCGCGCAGTTTGTGCTGGGTTTCGGCGGCGTTACCGGCATGGTGCTTGACCGGGCCATCATCGCCGATTTGGCAAGAGACCGCAACCATGCGGCACGGGCAAACAACGTAGTGATGGCTGTCTTCGGCGTTGCTCCAATTGTTGCGCCTTGGATCGGAAGCCTCCTGGTTGGCCCCATCGGCTGGCGTGGAATTCTCTGGGCGTTTCTTGGCTTCGTACTTCTCACATTTGCTGCCGTGCTGGTCTTTGTGCGCGAATCCAACCCGCCCGCCAAGCGGGCCGCGAATCTCGCCGCCAGTCATCAAGCGGGAGAATCGCCACTGAAGGCTCTGCGCACCCGCGGATATATCGGCAATACCATTATCTTCTGCTCAACCTTCGCCATACTGATGAGCTTTGTCGCCGCTTCGCCCTTTCTCTTTCAAACTGCCATGCGCCTTTCGGTCATCCAATACGGCCGCGTCTATGGGCTGATCGCGCTCGTGGCGACGCTGGCCAGCGCGGCCGCGGCTCATCTCGCCTACAAAGTCTCTTCGGGGCGGCAGATGCGGATCAGCACCTCGCTGATGTTCCTCGGTTCACTGGCTCTTTTAGCGCTTCTCCTCAGCGGTGGGCCCATCCGATGGATTCTTGCGCCCATGATCCTGGCCGAAGCCTGCGTCGGATTCACCTTGGGTAATGCGGCCGCCGCAGCTGTCACCTCGGCTCCCCGTGCGGCCGGTGTCGGCTCTGCCCTGTTGGGCGCACTGCAATATGTAGCCGGTGCTGTAGTAGCTCCCGTAGTCGGTCTGCGCGGCGCATCCAGCGCCATGCCCCTGGCAGCAACGATGCTGGTCTGCTCCGTAATAGCCGCCGTGACCTATCACATAACCTGGGAAAAGCAACAAGCGGTCTGACAAGCCTTATCTTTTGGGAGCCGCACGCGCTCTGTCTTACGGCGATTCTCCAATTTCTGTGGAGTCTTGAGGGGCGTGCAAGGTGGCGTTTACTTCCACCCCAGCAAGTAAAATCACTTGCCGGGGACCCCGGAGGGAAAACGCCACTTAAGGGTCAAGGCTCCGCTTTACACCAATTGGAGAACCGCTATAGGTGATCATTTTCGCCGTGTGTCTTTTGACCGTTTACCGGGCCGCGTATCTTTCCGGTGTATCTCGACTGGCGATGCGCGGCTGTTTCGTTTGATTCCCGACGGCTTCAGTTCCTCCGTAGGGATCAAAGGATCTCTCAGACTCGGATTTGAATGAGCTCGCAGCCGCTTCCGCTCGAATAAAAACAAGCCTGCGACCAATAGCAATGTAACTCCGCTGACCCAGCGCCCTGCCACCACGTCGCCGGTTGTCATCCAGTTGATGATTACCTGCGCCTTTCCCTGCGGGACCTGCACGGCCAGCAAGCCACGTTCTCGCTCAGCCACTGCTCTTACCGGAACTCCATTCACCATCACGTTCCATGCAGGGTAATATCGTAGCCGCACAATCAGGTATCCAGCGTGCTCGGCAACTCCCACGATCCACTTTTTTTCCGGAGTTTGCCTCGCCGCCGGGGAAGCAGATGAATCGGAAATCAAAACCATCTCCCGCCAACCCGTACTATCGCAGCTTGCCGATTCTCCGTGCCACGCCGGAGCCAAGCCATTTTCCCCCTGGCCTGAGGCATTTGGAAGATTGTTTAGCAGGCAGGCGGTCGGCAAGACCTGCAGTTGTGTATGCGCAAGCGCGTCCTCCTGAAAGTTTCTCAGAGGATCCAGTAAAGAGTTGCCGTTAGCGTCAACCAAGACTTCCAGTTGCGGAGATCGAATGCCTGGCGGCGCGTACTCGGGTTTTCCGAGAACACCGCTGCCTTGGCGCACGGACTCTTCGATTGAGGAAATCGCCGACCCTGGTCCAACAAACCACCAATTTGGCGCCGCCAAACCGACTCCCGCAAAGACAACTGCACACGCGACCATGAGAGAAATACGGAGAGCTCTGCGGTCGACCCAGACAGCCGCGGCGAAACAGATGGACATCGGAGCTACCAGAACAATGAGCCAGCGCCAGGGAAACTGCAACAGCCGCAGCTCCGGCAGTGCATTCCAGACAGGCAGGGAGACCGGAAGAAGCAGTAACAGGACTGTCGGCGGTATCAGAGCCAGCGGAAATCGCCATCTGCGCTCACCTGGCGCGACACCGCGAATCCATACAATGGCGCCTCCGGCAAAAGCGACCGCCAGCATTACCACAGCAACCACCGAAACCTGTCGCAGCATCATGTCGTGAGAAACCAGCAGTGGATCGGCGTGATGGCCGAAGAGCCAGCTGTTTTCCACCCGAAAATTGATTGGCTTCAATGCGTACTGCAGGCTGATCCAATCCGCTTCCCATATGGCGGGAACCAGATAAACCGATGCCAGTCCCATTCCCCCGAGTGCGCAAACCGCGGCCCGCACCACAGGCACGAGCGACTTTTCAACCAGAGCAGAGACGAGCGCGACGGCGGCGAGTAAATAGCCAGTCATGATTGCCAAAGGACCGTTACTCAGCAAAATTCCCGCCGCAACGAGTGTCAGCGGAGCAGCTGATCCATCGAATGTGCGCTCCCAGAAAGTTCCTGAAGCACTCCGCCTTCGCAACGCAAATAGCAGAAGCAAAGGAATCCAAAATCCGCCAATCAACTCCGCGAAGTCATTACGCCTGTAGACGCTGAACAACACATAGCCGAGAAAGATTGCCGTACAGCCGGCCAGAGTCGCGGGTCCATCTGGCAGTACCTCCCTGGCAAATGCGCGCGTCGCTAGGCCGGTTGCGGCAAGCAATATAAGGAAGAAAGCGAGCGGAACAACACGCCACGGCAAAAAGGTTCCCAACAGGGCCCCGCTCATCCAGCTGATCGGGGGATAAAAGACAAACCTGGGCTCGCCTGCTCCGAAATTTGGGCTCTCTGCCCAATGCGGGTACAAGAGACCCGTCGATAGGCTGTGTTTGGCATCGATCCAGGAGGTTAAGTGGAAGCCGAGGTCGCCACTCCACGAAGGACCGCGCACGAGGAGCGGTCCCATCGCGAATACTGTAGCCAGAAGAATGATGGCCGGTCCCTGCCAACCCTTTCGGCGCCAGAAGGCGGTCTTGGCCGTTTTTGATTCCTTCTTGCCGCGCGGGCTGCTCATAAACGGATATCCAGTATTGAGTGATCTTAGGATATCCTTCCGTCCTTCATAGAATGAGCCTGACCTCGTTTCACGCGTACGGCCTCGCTTGAGACCGAACCTATTGCAGTCAGCCCTGCGTTACATTGAAGAACGGTACCACCATGGCGGCCGGCCTTGCCTGATTCACATTGCCCAACGTAGCGAACATTCCAAACAGAATCTGATATTCGCCTGGTGCAGGTTTGCACTTAGATGAGAGATATGTGGACATATCGCCGCATCCGGCATTGGCGAGCGAACCGTAGTCCACTCCATTCAAAACGATTCCAGTGGCGTTCATTACTCCCCCGTTGAAAGCCAGCTGTGTTTGGGCAAACGTAACTCCGGCGCTCGGAGCGGCAAGAAAAACGTTCGGCCCCGTATCACCTATTTGATTAACGCCATCCGGGCGCAATGCAAAGAGCACGTCCACGACGGTGGCGCCTTGGACGAGAAGAGCAAAACCGAAATCCCAGAACGGCCGTGTATGCGCTGTCGCCAGGATCGCAGCGACGTTGACCTGTTGGCCCGCATTGACCTGCAGCTTATCGGATAATCCGTACGATCCCGAGGTTGTGTCTTTCCAGTCGAACGAAGCATTCGGCATGGGGTTGAAGTTATACTTAGCAAGGTCGGACCACGGCTTGCCGCCCGAATTGTCCAACCAGAAGCACGGGAATTGACCGCCTTTTCCATCGATCGTCAAGTGGTTTGGCATCTTTCCTCCTCATCGGCCCTGGTGCTTATAGGCAGAATAAGTCCCCTCTGAGCCGTCTCAGGTTCGATTGACCGGGTCAATAACCATTGTCGTGAAAAATTCTACGCGCATTCCAACGAATGCGAAACAAAACTCTCGCGATTGCGCAAATCTTGTCTGAAACGATCTACTCTTCACAGTTGTTCAAAGGGCGAGGATCTTCGGCTGCCGAACGGGATAACCGGGGCGCGCAGCCCATCGTGCGCTGCAGGCGCCTCATTCCGTTAGCTGAGAAGGTCTCAAATCGATTGAGAGGTACTGGTCATTAGGCCTAACCAAGCTCTCTGATGAGGAACGCCGACATAAATGGTTTCAATTGGTTGGGACGGGCAGATTTGAACTTGAGCCGCTTTGCGGGCGTGAGCGGAGCGGGAGCCCGCAGGCGAAATCCCGAGCTTCGCAAGCGAGGGATCTGAGGGCAAATGGTCGGGACGGGCAGATTTGAACTTGAGCCGC
>Ga0335085_10009236_pt1 | contig 14905 bp, 12 predicted proteins | sample Lox_Sample_45_FD_206712 | JGI IMG/M metagenome (GOLD analysis project Ga0335085, IMG submission 206712) | Soil microbial communities from Loxahatchee National Wildlife Refuge, Florida, United States - Lox_Sample_4.5 | ecosystem: Environmental > Terrestrial > Soil > Wetlands | place: USA... | reverse complement strand
CGTAGCCGGGGAGTTCCTCGAGCCTGACCCACTTGAGTTGCTGGAAGATGCGGTTTTCGAGCTCGCCGGTGAATTCGTGGACGGCGAAGAACTGGAGATCGACGGCTCCGCCGTGGCGGTAGTTGTGTCGGATGTGGGTGACGCGTCCGCCGATAGTGGCGGTGATGCCGAGTTCTTCGTTGAGCTCACGGGCGAGGGCTTGTTCGGGGCTTTCGCCGGGCTCGATCTTGCCGCCGGGGAACTCCCACTGAAGGGCCATGGGCTGGTCGGGACGACGCTGACAGATAAGCACTTCGCCGCCACGAACGATCAGCGCCGCAGCCACGAAGCGGAGAGCCGGGCCGGGTGGTTTTGCAGCGGGTTGGGACTGTTCGGTCGCCACCCCACCAGTGTAATCGCAATGAAAGGGGTGCGCTGAATGGAGGGGCGGCGTTATGTTTTGAGGCGGCCAAAACTGCGCGGGATCAGGTTCTTTCGTGTCAAAACTTCGATTTCGCTCGAATTTTATTCTCCAGCCACGGTGGCTTCAATGCCTTCGGCGGCGGCGGGGCGGAAGTAACCCCAGCCGTGCCGGGCAGCGGCCTCAAGGAGCGCGGGAGACGGGTTGACGGGATAGGCGTTCCGGGCGATCTCGAGCATGGCGAGGTCGTGGATGGAGTTGCCGAAGACGGCGTCGGGGCGCTTGAGTCCCACGCGCTTGAGAGCCGCGGCCTTGCCTTCGTCGGTGGGAACATCGACCAGGGTACTCGTGATGACGCCGTCGGCGATGGCGACTTCTGCGGCGAGGACGCGAGTTTCGGGGATACCGAATGCGGATACGCCTGCGCTGACGACCCACTTGTTGGTGGAGCTGACGGCCCAAAGCTCGACGCCAGCTTCTTTGAGCGCGGCGAGCAGGGCGTCGATCTCGGGGAAGACGCGGGATTTGACGAAGGTATCGATGTAGGTTCGCGCGGCGTCGCGCAGTTCCTGTTCGCGCAGACCGGCGTAAATCTGCACCATCTCGCCGCACATCTGCAGTTCGCTGACGGCGCCGGCTACGTAGGCCCGGTAGCGGGTGTCGATCCAGTCATTTGTGGAGCGGGAGACAAGTCCCTGCTCGAGGGACCAGTCCATGAATCCCTTGCCGGAGTCGCCGCTCCAGATGGTTCCATCACAATCGAAGATCGCAACTTTGGGCTTTGCTTCGAGGACCAGCCGCTTGAACTCTGCCGCCGACCACTTTGTTGCCTGTACCTGCGTTGCTGTCAAGCAGACCTCACTTCATGTCGAAAAAATGCTCAACTCTATTCTCGTCGATGGGGGCTTGTCTTTGCACGTTCCCGTTGAGGGGCGAATCCATTTGTTCAACGGGCTTTGAATCATTTTGATCCGGCTGGATCAACAGGGAATGAATGCGGAGGCGCGCGGCTGAGGGGTGTTGCGGAGGGCACATTCGCGGGTTTGCCGGTTGCACTACAATGACTGCGATTGCATAGGAGAAGCCGGTATGCCTCGGAGCCTTTCACGTCCTCTTTTCTCAATTGGTTGCGCAGTTTTGCTGCTGTTGATGGCCGGGCTTCAGAGCAAGGCGCAGTTCACACCGGCTCCATCGCAAGACAGCGCATTCTCGATTCCGCAGGTGCAACTGATTCAACCGACGGAGCTGGTGAAGATGCTGCATGGGGGTGGGCGGCCGGTGATCTTTCAAGTGGGATCCCACATCATGTTCAGCCAGGCACACATACCGGGGGCGGTTTATGCGGGGCCGGGGTCTCAAGCCGCAGGGCTTGAACTGCTGGGCACCCGGGTGGCTCAGCTGCCGAAAAATGCATTCATCGTGATCTATTGCGGCTGTTGCCCGTGGAGCCATTGCCCGAATGTTGGTCCGGCGTACCAGAGGCTGCGGGCGCTCGGATTCACGAATGTGAGGGCGCTCTATATCGCCAGCAACTTCGGCGATGACTGGGTGAATAGAGGCTATCCCGTTGAGCATGGCGAGTAGGTTTCTGGCGCCGATCTGCATGGTGGGACTGCTGGCGGGGCCGGCGCGGGCAGCTGCTCCGCAGGATGCCCTGGCGCACAGGGCGGCGCCGCAGTTCGTGCGCAAGGATCTGGCGGGCCAGACGGTGAGTCTGCGCGCGTATCGCGGCAAGGTGGTGCTGTTGAATTTCTGGGCGACCTGGTGCGGACCCTGCCGGGTGGAGCTGCCGCGCTTTGCTGCGTGGCAGGCGCGCTATGGCGCTGACGGACTGCAGGTAATTGCGGTGTCGATGGATGACGGCGACGGGCCGGTGCGCGCGCTGATGGCGAAGCTGAAGCCGGGCTACCCGATTGTGATGGGGGACGACCGGCTAGGGACGCTGTATGGAGGGATCCTGGGGCTTCCGGTCACGTACCTGATCGAGCGCGACGGGAAAGTTGCAGCACGCTACGAGGGTGCGAGCGATCTGGATGCGATGGAACGGCGTATCAGGGAGCTGCTGGAGAAGCGCGGGCAGTGATGCACAAAATTGCCGTGCGCAGTTGCGATTCGATCACATCCGACGTTGCTGCTCTTGATTCGTTGATGAAGGTGGTACGGTAACCGCTCAGATGACGCGTTCGTACCCAAGGTCACACGCATAATCAAGACTGTGGGCGCTACAGGCAAACTCTCTCTAGTCAAACCCTTATCCGGCAATCTGCGCCTGCTGAAGGACTACCAGGATTATCTGCGCATTGAAAAGGGGTTGCGTCCGCTGACATGCGAGGCGTACGACGGCGACCTGAAGACCTTTGCGGAGTTTCTGGAAGGCCGGCACGGCACGCTGTTGACCGCGACGCAGCAGGATGTGTCAGCATTTCTGGAGCACTTGCGGGCGCACAGTGTGGACTCGCGGTCGTCGGCGCGGAAGCTGAGCTGTTTGCGCGGATTCTACAAGTGGCTGCTGCTGGACCGGCGCATTCATCACGATCCCACCGTGAATATTGAGTCGCCAAAGGCGTGGAAGGTGCTGCCAAAGTCGCTGGCCGAGCCGGAAGTGAACGAGATGCTGGAGCGCGCGGCGATGGCGGCGTCGCATCCCCAGGCGCGGGCCACGGCGTTGCGCGACCGGGCGATTCTGGAATTGCTCTATGGGGGCGGACTGCGGGTGTCGGAGGTGACATCGCTTTCGACAGGCGACCTGGCGTTGGATGCGGGACGGGTGCAGGTGCGCGGCAAGGGCGACAAGGAGCGGATTGTGCCGCTGGGACGCTCTGCGGTGCAGGCGCTCGAAGAGTATTTGCGAGAGGGGAGGCCACACCTGGCGCGGATCAGCACGCGACGCAATGGATCGACAAGCGGTCGCGATGGGGCGCGGTTGTTTCTCTCGCTGCGAGGGATGCCGCTGACGCGACAATGGGTGTGGCACCTGGTAAAGGCAGCGGACAGTTCTGCGAGTCCGCACAAGCTGCGGCATAGCTGCGCGACGCACATGGTGGAGCACGGCGCGGATCTGCGCAGCGTGCAGATGCTGCTGGGACACGCGGACATTTCGACGACGCAGGTGTACACGCATCTGGCGCTGGGACGGCTCAAGGCTGTGCACAGGGCGCATCATCCGAGGGCAGTGGCGAGGCCGCAGGCGGCAGGACCCGAGGCCGGTCTGGCGTCGCGTAGCGATGAGGATGAGGAGCGGCCGTGACCACGCAGGCAGGAGCCAGAACTTCGTCACTCAACGAACTGGCCGGGGAATATCTGCGCATGCTGGCGAATGAGCGCGGCGCCTCAGCGCACACGCTGCGGGCGTACGAGCGGGAGCTGCTCGGCTTCACGGAGTACATGGGCAGGCATCATGCGGCGCGGCGCATGCCGGAGCAGATCGAGCACACGCACATTCGGGCATACCTGGGAACGCTGTATGAACGCGGACTGTCAAAGGCGTCGGCGGCGCGCGCGCTTGCGGCGATACGAAGCTGGTTCAAGTGGCTGGCGCGGTCTGGATATGTGGAGCAGAACGTGGCGTCGCTGGTGTCGACGCCGAAGCTGCCGAAACATCTGCCGCGAGTGCCGTCAATCGAACAGTTAAATCGCGTGGTGGATACGGTGAGCGACGATGCGGCAAGCTGGCCGGCGCGCGATAAGGCGATTGTCGAACTGCTCTACGGGTGCGGTATGCGTAATGCGGAGCTGACCGGGCTCAATCTCGAGGATATCCACTGGGCGAATGAGGCGATCCTGGTGCGAGGCAAGGGCCAGAAGCAGCGGTATGTTCCGCTGGGGGACGCTGCGGCTGTGGCGTTGCGAGCGTATCTCGCGGAGCGAGCTGCGCGGCTTGCGGCGTCGCAGCAGGGCAATGCGCCCCTTACACAGGCGCTGTTTCTGAATCTGCGCCTGCGCGGACTTGCGAACCAGCAGGCACGGCTGACGACGCGGTCGGTGGGCCGGATTGTGAAGCGCATCGCGATTGTGCGAGGGCTTTCATCAGACGTTCATCCGCACACGTTGCGTCATGCGTTCGGGACACATCTTCTGGAAGAAGGCGCGGATCTGCGCGCAATCCAGGAGTTGCTGGGGCATGAGCGGCTTTCGACGACGCAGCGCTACACGCAACTGACAACCGCGCAGCTGACGCAGGTCTACGACCGAACGCATCCACGCGCAAAGTAGAGGATTGCTTCGCAGAATACTGGCCCGTTGGTAACCAGGCCTCTGCCCGTAAAGTGCCATTGTTTAACGATATACGGGGTTCATACTGAGAGCACTGGGAGAGGTCCATGAACCAAGCAGTCTGCTGTACTCGTTGCCAGTCTGTGGGTTTAGATCGATATGTTAGAAGCGGCTCCGTTAGATTAGGGCTTTTGCTGTTGCTGCTGTTTGTTGTTCCCGGAGTCCTCTATTTTGCGTGGTATTTCCTTGAAGGCCACTGGGGCTGCAGCACGTGCGGCTCGCGCCACGTTGTTCCCCTGGTAGAAGAGGCCGCAACCCCTCTGGAAACGACAAACCGCGTTCCAGCAACGGTCAACATGATTGGCGCAGCCTGAGGCGTTTTGCGGTTCTTAGAATGTGACCTTGCGCTGCGGGAACCAGGTGATCTGTATCGTTGTGGTGGTTACGTCATGCTGGGGAGCCGGATAGACGGGGACACCCGTTGGATAGATCGGCGCCTTCCACTGGTCATAAGCGAAACGTCCGTTGATCTCGAAGTCGTGACCGATGCGCTTTACGGCCTGGAAATTGATCTCGTTGAGCGTGGTGCCGCCTGGCACGAAATCCTTCGCTGCTTTTTGACTGCGCACACCGGCCTGGATCCACTCATTGCCACTGAGGTGATACGTGATCCAACCCTGGCCGCCTTTGGCTTCACGGCCCATCCAATCGCCCATCATCTGGCCGTTGTTGGTGTACCCCTGCCGCTGAATTGTTTCCCAGTACATGAAGCGGCCGCCGTTGCTGGTGGAGACCGGCGGATCGGTGGTCGCCGCTTCGGCACGGATGTCGAGTTTAGGCAGACCCGGGACATGGGAGAGATAGAGGCCCGGACGCCAGGAGGCGCGCCGCGGAGCGTCAATGGGAGAAACATCGTCGTGCACTTCGCCGTCGGCGTAGAGTGTCAGCCAGTTGCGCAGGAAAGGCAGCCGGTAGGAGAAATCGAAGGCGCCGAAGCGCGCGCCGGGATCAGTGTTGCAGCACTTCTGGGAAAAGTTCGGAGCCGAGAGGCTGAAGAAGCTGCGGAGAAAGCTATGCAGATTGATGCCCTCGTGCCCCTGACCGCCCCAGATGACGGAGCGTTCGAAGCCGAATTCGAGGTTCTCGGTGGGCCGGAAACTGATCTTCTCGATATGCATCCAGGGATCGCCGGGGTTGAACACGTTGGCCTGGCTCGGACCCGGGAATGCGGGGTTGGGCACGTAGGTGTGTCCGTGCAGGCCGCCGACGAGAAACTCGTAGCGGAAGGGACCCGTGAGCCGCGAGAGTAGCGGTATGCGCAAAGGCTCGACGCGATTGATGCGGAAGCTGTAGAAGTTTTCTGCGTTGTTGGAGTAGGCCATACCCGCGCCGAGGCCGGGTCCGAGCCAGTCGTCCTGCTTGCCGAACGAGATTTCGTGATTCAGCACGTGGGCCGAGACGTAAGCTTCAATCCAGCGGCCGCGGGTGATGGAATCCAGAGGGCCGAGCGGGATGGTTGCCTGATGGTAAGGGAGGCCGGTCGCCGGGTTGAGAAAGGGGATCTGGTCGATGCTGGAGAGCGCTTCAGCGAGGCCGGTGCTGTAGCCCGCGGCGGAGGGGGAGCCCTGGAACTCGCCGCGCGCATAGAGGAGGAAGCGTCCTGCGGAGAGGTAGCCGCTGGCGCCGGAGTAGTTGTTGAAACCGTTCTCGTAGGGTCGGCCGTAGTCATTGATGACGGTTTGGCCGAGGTGGTAGCTGTCGTGGAGCGGAGTGCCGCTGACGCCCCGCATTACGCTATAGACAGACTCGATGCGGCTTTTGCCCTGGAAGACGCCGCAGGGTCCCTCCGCCTCAGGGGTCAGTTCTTTGTTGATGGCTTCATAGATTGCCTGGGCTTCGTCTGTTGCCGGTGAGTCGTCGGCGTCATCGATGCGGGCACCGGCTTCTTCGAGCATGTGGCTCAGGCTGGCGCGAGTCCACGGACGCATGTCGAGAAACATGTTGTCGACGAATCCGAGGCCGTAGAGTCGGAGCATAGCCGGATAGATCCAGCTATCGACCGGGATATATGGGGAATCGAGCTGCGAAGGTTCGCAGACAGGCTCAGGCCTGCTCGTGTCGCGTCCCTGCTGTCCGGTACTGTTGGGCGTACCGGGCAAGGGGGTTGCGAGCAAGGTTGCGGTCATCAGGGGGAGTCCCGCGAGCAGAAACACACAGTGCCGGGCGGGAGATGGGACCACACATCCGCTCAACTTCATACCCTCACTCTACCATCTGGTTTTGTGGCCAGATGTGTGAAAATGAACCGCTTGCCGGTGTGAGAATGAGGTGCGCACCGGGACAGGTATTGGACTAGGCAGAGCGCTTTCCGGTAGCGGCGAGTAGTTTCTGACGGAGCTCATCCTCGATGGAGGCGCGCATGCCGGCGCGGAAGAGTCTCTGATCCTTTAGATGCGATTCGATGCGTTGAAGGCTTTCACTGTCTTTGCGTTTGCGGCGCTTGCCGGTTGAGACGTTCTTGTCGGGCGAGGCGTCGAGGAGGGCGGTTGCGATGACTGTAGGGCCGCGGCGTTGCCGCGCCCGCGCAATGGATTCACTGGCGACACGGTAAACCGCGACGAGATCGTGTCCGTCGACGGCGATGACAGGAACGCCGTGTGTGGTTGCCTTCGGCGAGGTGTTGCCGTTGGGCCGCATGCCGGGCACTGTTTCGAGCGGAGCGACGAAGAGTACGGGAAGATTGTGCCGGCTGGCGCGCTGAAGCGACTTCTTCCACGCGGCGGAGGTCGTTCCGGCTCCATCGCTGAAGGCGACGGTGATGGCGGCGCGTTTCTTCGTCTTGTGCACCTTGGCCGTTTGGCAGGCGTAGTGAAGGGCGGCGTCGCCGTCGGCAGCAGGTTTGCCGCGCGGGGCTACAGACGCAGGCGATCGATGAGCGCGCCCGTGTCCATTGGATGCAAGTGCGTGGATGAGGCTCTCGATGGGGCGATGGCCGTTACGTCTGGAGGTTGCGAGGATGGGATGCAGCAAGAGGTCGGAGTGTTCGAGATCGACTGCAACGCCGGCGAGAATGGCTTCGGCAACTGGGGTCGTCCCGCTGCCGGATTTTGATTGCATACCATGTTCGGCCGCGACACGGCACTGCACCATAGCTGTATAGAGCTCAAGCAGCTTTTCGTCGGAGATCAAGCGTCAGCCCTCAACTAAGTTGAATAGTCGGCGTTAATGCGGATGTACTCGTGGGTCAGGTCAGTCGTCCAGAACGTGCAGGCGCCGTCGCCGCGATGCAGATCGATGGTAACGGAAAACTCGGGCTGTGCGATGTAGGTATGAGCGGCAGCCTCATCAAAATCTGCAGCGCGCCCGCCGTTGCTGCAGATGGGCAGGCCGCCGAAGCGAATATCGATGGTCTCGGGATCGACATCGGCGCCGGAGTAGCCGATCGCCGCGATGAGCCGACCCCAGTTGGGGTCGTTGCCTGCCCAGGCAGTTTTGACGAGCGGCGAGTGGGCGATTGCCTTGGCGACTCGCAGGGCATCGGTCTCGCTGGCCGCGGAGTGGATGCGCAGTTCGACGACATGAGAAATGCCCTCGCCGTCGGCCACAACCTGACGCGCGAGCGAAGCGCACACCTGCTCCAGGGCCCCAGCGAAATCGGTATTGCCGGGGCCAACGACGGCGCCGCTTGCTCCGGAGGCGAGCAATAGCACCGTGTCGTTGGTCGAGGTGTCGCCATCGACCGAGATGCGATTGAAGCTAAGGTTGATGGCGGAGCGCAGATACCGATCGAGCACATCCGCATCCGCGGCGGCATCAGTCATCAGATAGACGAGCATGGTGGCGTGCGGCACAAGCTGCGGATGGATCATGCCGGAGCCCTTGCAGACGCCGGCGATGCGGACTTCGCGGCGGTCGATTTCGAGGCGCGCGAAGGCGGTCTTCTCCACCTTGTCGGTGGTGAGGATGGCCTGCGCGAGTTCCTGGAAGCGGTCACTTTCTGTTCCCAGACTCCGGGCGAGGCCGGGCAGCGCCGCGGTCAGTTTTTCCGCAGGCAACGGAACGCCGATGATTCCGGTGGAGGAAGGGAAGACCTCTTCGGGCTGACAGGCAAAGGCTTGCGCGGCAGCGGCGCAGACCTTCTCTGCGGCATCGATGCCGGCCTGGCCGACAGCGCAGTTGGCATTGCCGGCGTTGATGGCGACGACGCGGACGCGGCTGCCGGTGGCGCTGAGGTGCTGCTTGTCGACGATTAGGGGGGCGGCGGCGACGCGATTGGCGGTGAAGGCCGCGGCAGCGCTGGCAGGCTGATCGGCAACGATGAGCGCGAAGTCGGGGCGTCCACTTTGCTTGAGGCCCGCCGTGGCCGCACCGAACCGGAAGCCTTTGGGGATAAGGAATTGCGACATCTCTGACATTGGACTCTGACTAGGGTCTGTTCACACGAGTGAGATTGAGGGCGACCGTATGCGCGAGGAGAGCCGCGTCGCCAGGATGAAGGTTGTAACTCATTTAATCTAGCAAACGAGGGGGCGCATGACGGAAAGCCAGGCTGCTGAAGCCCAACCGATCGATCCTAACCAGTTTCTGGAGCTGCGGCAGGTGAACGTGGCGCGCGGCGACCGCATCGTGTTGAACGATGTGAACCTGACGATTCGCGCGGGCGAGCATGTGGCGATTCTGGGGCCGAACGGTTGCGGCAAGTCGACGCTGATACTGACAATTACCTGCCAGATCTATCCGATTGTGCAGCCCGGGATGCACGTACGCATCTTTGGCCGAGAGCGGTGGGACCTGACACAGCTGCGCAAGCGCTTCGGCGTGGTGGGGACCGATCTGCCGGGCGAACGGACAGCGGTGACAACGGGGCTGGACGCGGTGATTGCGGGATTCTTTTCGGCGTCGACGCTGTGGCCCAATCTGCATGTAACAGACGAGATGCGGGCGCGGGCCGCCGAAGCGCTGGAACGCATTGATGCCTCGCACCTGGCAGGACAATTGGTGGGCGAGATGTCGGCGGGAGAGAAGCGGCGCATTCTGATCGCGCGGGCCCTGGTGCATCGGCCGCGGCAACTGCTGCTGGATGAGCCATCGAATGCGCTGGACCTGGCGGCGCAGCGGGAGCTGCGCGAGACGATGCGGCGGCTGGCGGCGGAGGGCACGGGGCTGGTCCTGGTGACGCATCATCTCGGCGATATTCTGCCGGAGATCGAGCGGGTGATCCTGATGCGGGCGGGGCGTATTGTGGGCGACGGCCCACGGGAGGAGTTGCTGACCGCGGGGCGGCTGAGCGCGTTATTCAATACAAACGTGCGCATCGGCCGGGACGATGAGTGGCTGCATAGCTGGTGAGAGTACTACGGATAATTCCTCAGTTACATGAGTGTGCGAGTTGAGCTTCTGACTCGCCGGAACCGTCCGAATCCGTATTACTATCCCTTGTATGAAACCCGGGGGAATCCTCTCTGCGCTGGCAATCGCCTGTACGTGCGCCTGCCTTTCTGCTCAAACCCCAGCTACGCAAACCGTGAAGCCAGTCCCTTCTGCGGCATCCAGTGAGTACTCCAATGAAGCTCTGGTGTTCGAGCATCTGGACACGACTTATCGCATGCAGGAGGACGGAACCGGCGAACGCGACATGCACGTCGTGATGCGGGTGCAATCGGATGGGGCCGCACAGCAGTTTGGCGTCCTCTCATTCCCGTTTGCTTCGGCCTACGAAACGCCCCGTTTCAAGTACGTCCGCGTACACAAAGCCGATGGCACTACGGTTGAGACGCCGCCGACCGACGCGATCGATATGCCGGCGGATGTTTCGCGCGAGGCTCCGCTGTACAGCGACCTGAAGGAGAAGCACCTGCCGGTGCGCTCGCTGGCGCGCGGCGACACGCTGGAATACGAAGTCGACACGACGATCGACAAGCCGGAAGCTCCGGGCCAGTTCTGGGGCACAGATCATTTCACGCCGCCGGGGACGGTGATTGTTCTGTCGGAGACGTTGACATTGGATGTGCCGGCGGACAAGTACGTTCAGGTGTGGAGCCCGAATCATGCGGCGAGGACGTCGGAGCAGAACGGCCGCCGGAGCTATACGTGGCAGTCGCAGCAGCTGGTGGCCGCGCCGCGCGCCAGTGACGATGCGCCGGCGCCGAAAGCGCCGAAGGACCCGGATGAGGACTCCGATGGGCGCAAGCTTCCTTCAGTTGCGTGGACGACTTTTCATAGCTGGAGCGAGGTGGGCGACTGGTATCGCAGCCTGGCTCAGCCTGAGACGCAGCCGACGGATGCGATCCGCGCCCGGGCAGACGAAATTACCGTCAACGCCAAGACGCCGGAAGAGCAGGTGCGTGCGCTCTATGACTATGTCGCCGCGCATACGCGGTATGTGGGCATCGACTTTGGCATCGGACGCTACAAACCGCATGCCGCCGCCGAGGTGCTCGCCAACCAGTATGGCGATTGCAAGGATAAGGACACGCTGCTCGAAGCGCTTCTGCACGCGAAGGGGTTCTCGACGGCATCGGCGTTGATCGGAGCAGGCATCGCCCCGGTGCCGGAGGTGCCTTCACCGGCCGTTTTCAATCACGTGATTACCACCGTGAATCTGCCCACGGGGCGGATCTGGCTCGACAGCACACCGCTAGCTGCGCCGTTTCAGTATCTTTCGGCAGTGCTGCGCGATCAGAAGGCGCTGGTGATTCCGGCGACGGGTCCGGCGGCGCTTGTCTCTACGCCTGCGACGGCGCCCTATCCGTTTACTGAGCGGTTTGAAGCCTCTGGATCGCTGGACAAAGACGGCAAGATGATGGCCAAGATGACGGCGAGCTACCACGACGATAACGAGCTGATCGTTCGCGCGCTGGCCCGCACGGTTGCACCGGCGGAATGGGACAAAGCTTCGCAGTTTGTGTCGGCCAATACGGGATTCGGCGGCACCACGAGCAAAACACAATTTGTGAACGGCGATGATCCTTCAAAGTCGATTGTGCTGAAGTACGACTATCTCCGCAATCCCTTTGGCGACTGGGATAATCTGCGCATCGTTCCGTTGTTTCCCGCGTTGGAGTTTGCACCGCTGGGCAAAGACGCCAAGGAGCCGGACGACGACATCCAGCTGGGGGCTCCGCGCACGCTGGTGGCGGTCACGCACATCAAGCTGCCGGAGGGGTTTCGCACTGATCTGCCCGACCCGATTCATGTGAAGACGGACTTCGCCACCTTCGACAAGACCTATCACTTCGAAGATGGCGAGATCACGGCCGAACGGACGATTGTCATTTTGAAAGAGAAGCTGCCGCGCGCCGAGTGGGAGCGCTACCAGAAGTTCACCAAGGACATCAGTCTCGAAGGTGAGTCGTGGATTCAGCTCATCAAGTCGTCACCGACGCAAGTGGTGAAGGTGGCGCCGCCACCGAAGGAACTGGAGGTGAAGCCCTCGCCGGGTGAGCACTCCACGACGATCACGCTCAAAGCTGAACCTTCGGGTGAAGCGGCAACAGGCTCAGCCGCGAGCGTGTCCCCAGGCGCTTCAGTGCAGGAGCTCATGGCCCAGGCCGTGGACAAGTTCCGCCAGCGGGACTGGACGGGCGCCACGGCGGATCTGGACGCGGTGAAGGCCAAGGATCCCAAGACGCGCGGGCTTTGGGGCATGTACGGAGCAATCGCCGAGTATTACGGGCGCGATCTCACCACGGCTGTCGCGGATTACCGGAAAGAGGTGGACATCCAGCCGGACAACGAAATGGCGGTGGGCGCACTGGCCGACGCGGAAAACAGGTCAGGCGATGCGGCGGGGGCCCGTGCTGCAATGCAGAGATTCCTGAAGGCGCATCCGGAGAGCAAGCGCATTGCGATTTTTCTCTCGAGTTTGCAGACGAATGCCGGCGACAACGAGGGTGCGTTCAAGACTCTGGACGTTGCGGTATCGCATAACCCCGACGATCGTTCGCTGAGGTTGCAGGAGGGAGAAACGCTGATCCGTCTGGGCCGCAACGACGAGGCGGCTGCGGTGGCAAAGAGCGCACTCGACGGCGCAGACGACGCGGAGACTGTGAATGACGCAGCGTACCTGCTGAGCGAGTCGGGGATGAGCCTCGATCTCGCTGAGGAGGCTTCGCGCAAAGGGATCGACAGGCTTGAAGCTCAGTCTGCGACCGAGACTACTTCGGAAGCCAACAGAGCAGCCTTCGGCCGCGCGAACCTGATGATTGCTTCATGGGACACGCTGGGATGGATTCTTTTCCGCGAGGGCAAGATGCAGGAGGCGCACGACTGGCTTGCGCCAGCATGGCGTGCGTCTCTCACACCGGAGGTTGGCGATCACCTGGCGCAGGTGGACGAAGCCCTGGGCCACAAAGATGAAGCAGAGTTGCATTACACGCTGGCGCAAGGCGCGATCAGCGGCAGCGGCGTCACCCCGGATATCCGCGGACACATTCTTGCCGGCATCAGCCGCATGAAGGCCGCCGGCGCCAAGCCCGGCCCGGCCAACGTGCCGGGCGCTCTGCAGGATTTGCGTACCTACAAGATCGACCGGCCTGCGGGTACGAGCGGCTGGGGTACATTCCGGCTCGAGATCACCACGGCCGGCGTGGCGGAAACACAGCAGATGTCGGGCGATGCGCATCTGGAAAAGATCAAGCCGGTGATCGATGCGCTGAAGTTTCCGGAGCTGCTTCCGCCGGCCTCGAAGGCGCACCTGCTGCGCAGCGCAGTTGTTTCGTGCTCGATGGGCAAGACATGCGAACTGGTCCTGGTGCCCGATGGAGGGTTGCAGACTGAGCAGTAACAAGACCGCAAGAAGACAGGACCTAGCGGTTCCCTAGACGGTGGAGGGTCAGGCTTTCATTTAACGCGCGCTCGAAGTATCCGCTCATGCGATTTACCAGCAGATCGTGCTACCATTCCGGCATCAGGCCGCAGTTCGGCCGCGCGGCGGAGGTCCTTCGATGAGTCCCTATAGCAGGCGAGATTTTCTGAAGACTACCCTTGCGGCGGGAACACTGGCGAGTGTAGGCACCCTGCCGATGCGGGCCGAGAAGCGCACCGCGACTGATCTGGTGACGTTGGGCAACTCGGGCATGCGTGTGACGCGGCTCGCGTTTGGCACCGGCACAATGAACGGGGCGGTGCAGGCGCGGCTGGGGCAGAAGGAGTTCAGCCGGCTGGTGTCGTATGCGTATGAGCGGGGCATCCGCTTCTTTGAGACATCGGAGTCGTATATGACGCCGACGATGCTGGGCGAGGCGCTGAAGCCGTATCCGCGGGAGAGCTACCAGCTGATGTCGAAGGTGACAACGGACCCGGATGCGGACCCGGCGCAGCGTTTTGAAGAGATGCTGCGGACGCACAAAACCGATTACTTTGACATCATGTTGCTGCACTGGCAGCACACAGGCAACTGGGTAGACACCACAAAGGCGTGGCAGGATGGCGTAGTGGCGGCGCAGGAGAAGAAGATTGTGCACACACGCGGCGCCTCGGTGCATGGGCTGCCTGCGCTGCGCGAGGTGCCGAAGTTTACATGGCTCGAGGTTGCGATGATCCGCATGAACCACACCGGCGCGCACATGGATGCGAGCGCGGCAGACAACGGCGAGCCGGGCAATGTGCCGGAAGTGGTGGCGCACGTGCAGCAGGTGAAGAAGGAAGGCATGGGCGTGATCAGCATGAAGCTGGTGGGCGAGGGTTCGTTTACGCAGCACTCTGACCGGCAGAAGGCGCTTGAATTCGCATTCCGGCATGCGGGCGTGGATGCGGTGACGATCGGCTACAAGAACACGCAAGAGATTGACGAAGCGATCGATAACCTGAATCTGGCGCTGGCGTAAGGAGCATTCAAGGCGCTGACGGAGTTTACTCAGGAATGACAAAGGCCAGCCGCAGCCGGCTGGCCTTTTGCATGGCAGGCGCGTGACGGATCAGGCCGGCCGCAAGCGTGGAGTGAGTTCATAGATGGCGCGACCGAGACAGGCGGCGATGAGAATTTCGACGATCACCGGTCCAAAGAAAAAGTAGATCCACGAATTGATGGCCAGAACCAGATAAGCGAGCAGAAAGGCCCAGAGGATGGGGCGCAGCTGCGGGCCGGCCGTTCTGGCGAGCGAGCCGAGCATCCAGAAGACGACTGCTTCTACGGTGAGAAAGAGGCTGACGGCCAGGCCGAGCCCCACATAAAAGGCGGCATAAGAGCGCGTGTGGCCCATCACGAGAAAGCGGTGAGACTGCATTGCCGTGAATGCGGCCATGGCGGCGCCTTTTGAGGGTTTGCCGAAGACGCCACCGATGGTGTGCAGC
>Ga0335085_10009235_pt1 | contig 14905 bp, 9 predicted proteins | sample Lox_Sample_45_FD_206712 | JGI IMG/M metagenome (GOLD analysis project Ga0335085, IMG submission 206712) | Soil microbial communities from Loxahatchee National Wildlife Refuge, Florida, United States - Lox_Sample_4.5 | ecosystem: Environmental > Terrestrial > Soil > Wetlands | place: USA: Florida... | reverse complement strand
ATTCGAATTACATTTTCTTAGACAAGGACTCTAGAGTTTTCGGCACACCCATCCACGAGCCTGTGCCGAAAACCCAGGTTTTCGACACAGCAGCGGTTGCCCGTTCGCGGAGGCATATGGGGACTCGATTTTCCTCCTGGTCGCCTGCTGCTACCAGGAGGACCAGAGAAGGCCGGGAGATCAGGAACTTCGCGTGGCCAACTGATCGGCGGGTTCCGGAGTCGCCGCGTTCCCCAAGTCGACAGGAGGCGTTCGGCGGTGGTCGCGCAGGGAATAGGAGGTTAGCCCATTTTCAAGAATACAAGGCCTGGAATACAAGGCCTGGATTGCGGTGGTCGGTAGCGGCTGCTATACTCCGCGACAGGAGAATCGGGACGGCACTACGTTGTGTATCGTTCTCGGGGCTCGCTGACTGCCCGTCCGGGACCGTAGCCTGGGCTGAAATCACCCGGCCACCGCGGTATTCCCATCTGCTTCGAGGCTCTCGCGACGCGGGTGCCCGTAGTGCCAGCCGCCAATCAGACCAAGGAGGCTTATGAAGAGTCTGCGATCTGTAATCACAGGTGTGTCGCTAGTGATTGCGATGACACTCGGTTCGTCGTGGGCGCAGGTTACCACGGGGACCATTTTAGGCGACGTCCGCGACGCATCCGGAGGAATCGTCCGCGGCGTGATCGTCACAATCAGGGAGGTCAGCAAGGGAACCTCGCAGGTTTTTAAGACCGACGACAATGGCGCGTTCTACGCCCCCTTCCTGGTGCCAGGCACGTACCAGGTGAGTGTCGAAAAGACCGGTTTCCGGAAGCAGGTAAGCCAGGACTTCCAGTTGCAGGTGGACCAAAAGGCGCGAATGGACTTCACACTGGAGGTGGGTGATGTGGCGGCAAGCGTCGAAGTCACGGCCGCGGCGCCGCTTGTGCAATCGACTTCCGCCGAGCTCGGATCGGTGATCACCGAAAGGGCTGTGCGCGAACTCCCGCTGAACGGCCGCAACTTCGCTCAACTTGTATACCTCGCGCCCGGCGTAACTCCGGGACAACAGGGCGAGAACCTCTCGGGCGCCAGTTCGTTCAACCCCCGCGCGGCATCCAATTTCAACGCGCTGGGCAGCCAGGCGAACGCCAACGCGTGGCTGGTGGACGGCATCGATAATAATGAATACACCTTCAACACGGTGATCGTCCAGCCGTCGATCGAATCCGTACGCGAGTTCAAAGTGCTGACCGGCACGTTCTCCGCGGAATTTGGCCGCGGCGCCGGTGTGGTCTCCGTTTCGACCAAGTCGGGATCGAACGAAGTCCACGGCACGGCCTTCGAGTTTCTTCGCAACCAGGTGCTCGATGCGCGAAACTACTTCAACGCCGTTCCACAGCCGAAACCCCAATACCAGCGCAACCAGTTTGGGGCCAGCCTCGCCGGACCGGTCGTGCTGCCCAAGATCTACAGCGGGAAGAACCGGACCTTCTTCTTCATGGACTATTTCGGGATGCGGGAACGCAAGGGTCTCACGTTCGTGAACACCGTTCCCACGGCGGCAAACCGTGCCGGCGACTTCAGCGGGTTCACCGATACCAGCGGCAGCCTCATCCGGATCTACGACCCCTTGACGACGCGCCTGAATCCCAGCTACGACAGCTCGAAACCGGTGAGCGCAAGCAATCCGCAGTACCTGCGGGATCCGTTCACGGGGAACGTCATTCCATCCAACCGCATCAACCCTGTGAGCCGGAACGTGGCCAGCATCTATCCGCTTCCCAACGCACCGGGCAACTTCAACAACTTCACCATCGCGGTTCCGCGCTCGGTTGACGACGATGGTTTCAACACGCGGGTGGACGAGCAGGCTTCAACACGAGACAACCTCTTTTTCCGTTACAGCTACGAGACTTTTCGTCTGAGCGCTCCACAAGGACAGGCGAACTGCTGCCTGCCCACCCCGGCGGACGCGGCGCAGAAGTTCGACCTTGGCCCTTATGTCGCCGGGACGCAGGTGACGAACCTGACCACTCAGGGCGCGGCGGGCAACTGGACTCACGTCTTCAAGCCGAACATGGTGAATGAACTGCGCGGAGGCTTCGCGCGCACGAACCCGTTCACCCGGCAGTCGGACTACGGCCACAATGCAGCCACTTCCCTGGGAATCCAGGGCGTGAACGTTTCCTCGCTGGCCTCGGGCATCCCGGGCATCAACGTCACGGATTTCACCGGCCTCAGCGGCGGTCCGACATTCCTGCCGGCCAACCCGCGCGAGACGCACTGGCAGGCGGAAGACGGCCTGGCGTGGACGCTGGGCAAGCATCAGACGAAGCTCGGCTTCCGCTACGTCCGCCGCATGACTTCCACCTACACCGGACCTCCCGGCGGCGGCCCGCGCGGCGATATCACGTTTGGGAAGAACTTCACCAACGATCCGGTTACCAATACGCAGGGCACCGGACTGGCGACGTTGCTGCTCGGCTACATCAGCGGGGGCGGCGGACGCAGCATCCTGACGGAACCGTATTACACCACAAACCAGGAATGGGGTCTCTACTACCAGGACGACTGGCGAGTGAGCCGCCGCCTGACGCTGAACCTGGGCGTTCGGTGGGACATCTTCATTCCCGACGTGGCGCTCCGGAACAGGATAGTCAACTTCGATATGAGCGCCCTCAAACTGGTCTACGCAGGCGAAAATGGGACCAGCGACACGGCCAACAAGCAGACCAGGCATAACAATTTCGGCCCGCGGGTAGGTCTCGCCTACGACCTGATGGGCGACGGCAAGACGATCATCCGGAGCGGTTATGCCATCAGCTATTTCCCGATTATGCCCTCCGGTTCCAACATGCTCGGCGAGCAGGTGCCCTACGTCGTATCGCAAACACCGTTCGGAAACATTCCCACGAATCCGACCGATTTTTCCGGGATCCCGACCATCGCCAAGCCGTTCCCGGACATCGTGCCTGTGAAGCCGCAAACCACCGCGGAACTCAACGCCTCGGGCGTGGGAGTGCTCGGACACTCATTCGCCAACCAGACTCCGTCCCAAATGACCTGGAACCTGAACATCGAGCGTCAGCTCACGAGCACCATGATGTTCGAGGCCGCCTATGCCGGCAGCCACGGCATCCATATCTTGTATGGCTGGAACCCCAACGAAACGCAGCCCGGCACCGGAACCGTTCAGTCGCGCCGGCTGCTGCAACCCATCAACAACATCAGCTCGATAACCATCTTCGATCCGAGGAATTCCTCCACCTACAACGGAATGGCCCTGAAACTCGAGAAGCGGTTCGCGAGCGGCCTGCAGTACAACGTGTCGTACACCTGGGCCAAGAACCTGGACTATGGCGGTTCCGCGGCCAGCGGGGGCGGCTCTGTCGGCAACCCCCAGACGGTCACGAACCTTACGGCCGGGCATGGGCCATCCGGGTTTGACGTGCGCCACCGTTTCATCGCCAACGGGCTGTACGAGCTCCCGTTCGGCAAGGGGAAGAAATGGGTCAACAGCGGGGCGGGAAGATGGGTGCTGGGCGGATGGACCGTAAACAGCATCGTGACTCTCTCGACCGGGCGGCCCTTCAGCTTGAGCCTCGCTTCCGGCGTCAATAACGGCGCGCCCAGTTGGCCGAACCGGATCGGGCCCGGCACCCTGAGCAGCCCCGACCGGCAGCTCTGGTTCAACCCCACGGATTTCGTCGCCCCGCCGCCGAACACCTACGGCAACGTAGGCCGCGGGGTCCTCTACGGTCCAGGCCAAGTGAACTTCGACGTATCCTTCGTCAAGAACACGACCTTCAAGGAACGTTATACGATTCAGTTCCGGCTGGATGCCTTCAACTTGACCAACACTCCATACTTCGGCTTCCCCAACGCGAGCATCGGCTCGCCAACCGTGGGTCAGATCACCTCCACGAACGGCGACAATCGCGACCTGCAGTTTGCGCTGAAGTTCAACTTCTGAAGAGGGTCCGCTCATAGCCCTCCTGGGAGCAGCAGCAGGCGACCACGAGCAAAACGCCTTTGCGATGGCGCGCCGGGCCTTCGCTGGTCCTCCTGGTAGCAGCAGGCGACCAGGAGGAAAACGCCTTCGCGAACCCCGCTGAATAGAGGTATGACAGACGCGGGGACCCAATAGTTCGCACTCTTGAGACGCCCGATACATATCAACTGTTCTAGGTTGGACCGGCGGAATCAATACTCCCACTTCGTTAGCGGCAGGTTATGCGTCACGCCGCTTTTCAGACAGTCTCGCCTGATTCCAGACACTTTATCGCGCGGCGCCGTCCGAATGCGATCGCTTACCTGCGCCAGGCCTTGGCCGAAGGATTTCTGAAACTGGAGTTCTTGGACTACCACCGTCGGCCACATATGGGCCTGCACAGTCTCGACCGCGATCCAGAGTTTCAAGCGATTCGCGATGACGTTTCAACACGTGTCGAGGAGCTCCGCGCACAATCCGACGAAGGATTTGGTGGCTACCGATATTGCCCATTAACAGGACCATGGCCGAAGGCCATCAGGCTCAGAAAGGCCATCCGGATCGCGGATCGCGCCCGAGGAAGCTGAAAGAACTGGACAAGGGCCAACACTCTGCTGAGAGTCTGCACGCGCGTGCCTGGAGTCAATGTCAAGATCGCCGAGGCGAGACTCTGACCCGTGGCGTTTCCCTCGTGCTAGCAGCAGGCGAGCAGCCGGAAATGGAGCGCAGGATCCCGGAATCCGAGGTGTGCCGAAAACTCAAGTTTTTGAACCATCGGTGTGTCGAAAACTTTAGTTTTTGACACAGCGAATGTTGTTTTGATACCGAGCTCTTCCTCCGCTGCTCTTCCGCTGCACCAGCGGTCGCGGCAGGCCTGGCCTCCACGCCCTGTTGCCTGGGCCGGCACTGATGTGGCGTACTTGGATAATGCCGGAATCAGTTGGTCGGAGGAGACGGAACGCGGGCGCGGCCTCATCGGAACATGCATCCGGAGCGGCAAGACTTGTTCCATCGCGGATTTCGCAACCGATCCCCAAGTCGCACCCTGGCGGGAACTTCTTTTGCAGCGCGGTTTTCGTTCCGCCATCGCCCTGCCGCTCAAAGACGAACACGCCAACGTCTGCGGCGTCCTTACGATCCTTTCCGAGCGCACCAATGCGTTTACGCCGGACGAGATTCGCCTTCTTGATGAACTGGTTGCCGACCTGGCGTTCGGGATTGTCACGCTGCGTTCGCAGGCCGCACGCAAACAAGCAGAGCAAGCGAACACTCTTTTGACGTTCGCCTTGGACAATACACGCGACGCTGCCTTGCTGACCGATGACGAAGGCCATTTTCAGTACGTCAACGAAGAGGCCTGCCGGGTTCTGGGCTACACCCGTGCGGACCTGCTCGGCATGGCCGTACCCGATATTGACCTCGAAATCCCGGCGGAGCGTTGGCCGGAGCGTTGGATCGAGCTGAAGGCACAGCGGACGCTGAGTTTCGAAAGCCGGTGCCGAACGCGACACGGCCGGATTTTTCCGGTCGAGATCAGCGTCACTTATTTCGAACATAGAGGGCGGCCTTATTGCTTAGCTTTCGCGAGGGATATCACTGAGCGTAAGCGCGCCGACGAGAAGATCCGGAACAGGAGGCGGAGCTGCGTCAAATCCTGGATTTCACGCCGCAACTGATCGCGATGTCTGGGCCCGACGGAAAGCGTCTCTATGCCAACCAGCCCACGCTCGATTACTTGGGCATAACCCATGAGGAATGGGGGAACATCTCCGACCGTTATTGGTTTTATCATCCCGAAGACCGGGAACGCGTGTCGGAGTACACCAAACCCGCAGGCGGCGTTGTGCAGGAATTCGAAGCGCGTCTCCGGCGAGGCGACGGAGCGTATCGATGGTTTCTGTGCCGCCACAATCCGGTACGCGACGAGCAGGGACGCATCGTCCGCTGGTATATGACGGGAACCGATATAGAAGACCGCAAGCGGGCAGAGGAGGAACGCCGTGCGCGGGTCTGGTTCCTGGAAAACATGGACAGGATCAACCAGGCCATGCAGGGTACGAATGACATCGAGCAGATGATGGGCGATGTGGTCGCTGCCGTGCTGTCCATTTTTGATAGCGACCGGGCATTCTTGTACCACCCGTGCAATCCGGAGGCCCCTTCCTTTGAGCTGGCCATGGCGCGGACTCGACCGGAATACCCAGTAACAGGAGGGGTGGTTCCGGTGACGCCGGAGACTGCCACAGGCTTTCGGCTTATGCTTGCGTCAAGCGGAGCTGTAACGTTTGGCCCGGGATGCGACCGCCCTCTGGTGGCAGGCTTCGCCAACCTTTTCGGCCACAAGTCCGCCATCGGTGTCACCTTATACCCGAAAACGGGAGAGCCTTGGGTGCTGACGATGCACCAATGCTCGTATGCGCGCGTGTGGACGGCAGACGAAAGGAGGCTGCTGGAGGTGATCGGCCGGCGGGTGGCGGACTCGCTCACCAGCCTGCTGATTTTCCGAGACCTGCGTGAAAGGAAGGAAGCGCTGCGCCGCAGTGAAGCGTATCTGGTGGAGGCACAACGACTGGCGCATAGCGGCAGTTTCGCCGCCGATTGCACCACCAAGCCGCTATTCTGGTCCGAGGAACTGTACCGGATTTTCGGCTTCGATCCGCAACAGGGACTACCCACCCGGGAGCAACCTCGAGAACGAATTCACCCGGATGACATGGACAGATTTCTTCAGGCCTGGGACAAAGCGATCAACCAGAAACTGGCTGCCGAAGTTGAGTACAGGATCGTGCTACCGGGTGGAACAACCAAACACGTCCACGGGTTGGCGCGCCCTATTTTGAACACCAAAAGGGAAGTCGTCGAAGTGGTGGGCACCGTCATGGACATCACGGAGCGCAAGCGGGGCGAGGACGAGTTACGGGCAAGCCAGGATCGGTTGGTGCGCGAGTACGCCCGCGCCAGCCTGTTGCTCGAGATCAACAACCGCTTTCAGCAAGCTCGAGGTCGCTGAGCTTCTTCCGGCCGTGGCAGAGCCCATCCGCAAGCACTTGGGCAGCGATATCATTTCGTTTTTGCTCTTGAACAGGCAGACAGGCTGTCTGGAACGCAAGTTCCTCGATTTCCCGAAGGGCAAGGGCATTTTGGCGAAGACCCCTGTCGCCATTCCCACGAAGCTGCTGGAAGAATGGTGGCAGGGTCGCAAGCCGGTTTTTTACTCACCGCCGGAAGCGGAGATACCTGCGGCGCTGCGCGAGGCGGATCGAGCTGAATCGATCCTTTCCGCCGTCTCGATTCCCCTGATGGGCGCCGATGGACCCTTGGGTCTGCTGAATATCGCCAGCCAAAAGGCGAATGCCTTCGATGAGGCGGACCGCGATCTGCTGTCGCAAATTGGCACTCAGATATCGTTGGCGCTGGATAACGCTGTCGCCTATGGACAGCTGCGCGCATCGCGTGACAGTCTCCAGCACAGCGAAGCGTATCTGGCGGAGGCGCAGACACTGACGCACACTGGGAGTTGGGCATTGGACGCGGGTAGCCGCGAGTACACCTATTGGTCTGATGAGATGTTCCGGATATTTGGGGTGGACCCCCACGGTGGCATCCCGATCAGGGAAGCAATGGCGCGACGAATTCATCCAGCCGATGTCAGCACGGCGACCGCCGGCTTCGAGAAGTCTCTCCGCGAAAAGGTGGATACCTCCAATGAATACAGATTCGTGCTGCCCGACGGAACGGTCAGACATATTCAGAGCATCCGGCACCCTGTCTTGAATCATGCTGGAGATATCGTTCAACTGGTGGGCACGTTTGTTGACATTACGGAGCGCAAGCAGGCCGAGGAAGCGCTGCGTAAGAGCGAAGCGTATCTGGCGGACGCGCAACGGCTGAGCCATTCGGGTGGCTTTGCTTTCGATGTTGCCACGAACAAGGCCGTCTACGTTTCCGAGGAATTGTGCCGAATTTTCGAACTCGACCCGAAAGCGGGGATATGGGAACCGGTCTCCCGCTACGTCCACCCGGAGGATCGGGACAGAGTGCAGCGTGACCTTGAGAAGACGCTCCGGGAAAAAGTGGATACCTCGACCGAGTTCAGGGTCGTTCTGCCTAGCGGAGCGGGGAAACATATTCAGGCGATCCGGCACCCTGTCCTGAATGAGACGGGAGATGTCGTTACAGTCGTAGGCACCGCGATCGACATCACGGAACGCAAGCAGGCCGAAGAGGAGCACGAGAAGCTGCGGCAGCTCGAGGCGGAGCTGGCGCACATCGACCGGGTAAGCATCCTCGGAGAACTGACGGCCTCGATCGCGCATGAAGTTAACCAGCCGCTGTCGGGCATCGTGAGTAATGCCAGCGCGGGCCTTCGCTGGTTGGCCGGGGAGGCGCCTAACGTGGAGGAAGCGCGGGAAGGTCTCCGTCGCATCGTGCGCGACGGGAAGCGGGCCGGTGAAGTGATCCAGCGGAGCCGACGGTCTGGACCGGTGGAAGGACGAAAAGGTGACGACCTTCCGAAAGTCGGACGGACTGCCGTCTAACTCAACGACTTCTTTGTTCGGGGATGATAGCGGTCGGATCTGGGTCGACTCTCATGCTGGACCGGCCTGGTTCAACGGCCGTAGATTTGTTCCAGTAGCCGAAGCTACGCGTGGGCAGGGGAACTTCACGGGCACAGGGGATCACCTGTGGCTCTCCGACCCACGGGGTATCGTGCACTTTTTGAATACGCGCTTGGTGGAGGAGTTCCCATGGGCCCGGCTGGGATTCGCGCCGCAGGCGGCGATGCTGGCCGCAGACCGAATGCGCGGTGGAATATGGATGGGCCTCCAAACGGGTGTAGTTTATTTCAAGGACGGCAAGGTCCGCGACTCGTATACAGAGGCCAATGGGCTGGGCAGGGGCCGCGTCTGGGATCTCCAACTCGATGCAGACGGCACGCTATGGGCCGCAACCGACGGCGGGCTCAGCGTGGTCAAGCAGGGCCGCGTCGCCACCTTGACTAGCAAGAATGGCCTGCCCTGCGACGCAGTGTACTGGAGACGCGAGGCTGACGACCATTCGAACTGGCTTTACATGCCGTGTGGGTTGGTCCGGATGGCGCCTGCCGAGTTGAAGGCCTGGATCGCGAACCCTCGACACACGCCGGAGATTACGATTTTCGACGGCTCCGGCGGCGTGAGACTGAATTCGGTCCCCATTGGGGAATCTTGTACTCCACGTGCCGCCAAAAGCGCGGATGGGAAGTTGTGGTTCGTCTCGGGCGCGGGCGTCAGCGTCATTGACCCGGCCCATCTTCCATTTAACAAACTCCCGCCGCCGGTACACATCGAGTCCATCATCGCTGACGACGAGGCGTATCCCCCAAAGCCCGGGATGCGCCTGCCGGCCAACGTCCACATTCTGCGAATCGAATACACCGCTCTGAGTCTGGTTGCCCCCGAAAAGATCCGTTTCAGATACAAGCTGGAGGGACAGAACCGGAATTGGCACGAAGTGATCAACGAGCGCCAGGCGACGTACACGAACCTGGGCCCCCGGAACTACCGCTTCCACGTCACCGCCTGCAACAACAGCGGCGTCTGGAACGAAACCGGCGACACGATCGAGTTCTCCATCGCCCCAGCCTGGAATCAGACCTCTTGGTTCTACGCGTCATGCGTGGCCGCCGTTCTGGCCATGCTTTGGGGGCTGTACCGGCTGCGCCTCTATCAGATAGCGCGCGAGTTCAATGCGCAGTTGGACGGCCGCGTGGATGAGCGGCTGCGCGTCGCGCGGGAGCTGCACGATACGATGCTGCAAACGTTCCAGGCAGCGCTGATCCAGATGCAGGCCGCACGCAACATCTTTGGCCGCCGCCCTGAAAAAACTGAGGAAAGTCTCGACAAAGCCATCAACACGGCCGCCGGGGCGATCGCCGAGGGGCGCAGCGCAATCCAGGACCTGCGGCTCCATCCGGCCGGCGGGGGCGATCTCGCGCAACTCATCACGACGGCCGGGCAGGAACTGGCGCGCTCCGAGGAGGCGTCGGGGAATCCGCCGGTGCTCGGCGTGACGGTGGAAGGAGCGCGGCGGGATGTGGCGCCGCTGATCCAGGACGAGGTCTACCGGATCGCGCGGGAATTGCTCCGCAACGCCTTCCACCACGCCCAGGCCGGGCGGATCGAGGTGGAGATCCGTTACGACAGCCGCCAGTTCCGCTTGCACGTCCGCGACGACGGAAAAGGGATCGACTCCGAAGTCCTGAAGGCCGGCGGGCGTGCCGGACATTATGGGCTCCCGGGGATGCGGGAGCGCGCCAATCGATTTGGCGGCAAACTGGACTTCTGGAGCGAAGCGGGGGCGGGCACCGAAGCGGTGCTGACTGTGCCGGCCGCGGTGGCATACGGCGGTTCCAATGGCGGCCGCTTTGGCTTCCTCCGGAGAAAGCTGTGGATCCATGAGCGCTGAAACCAAGACGATCCGAATCCTCGCCGCCGACGACCACGCGCTTCTGCGCCAGGGCATCGCGTCATTGATCGATATCGAACCGGACATGGAGTTGGTGGCGCAGGCGGCGACGGGACGCGAGGCGATCGAGCAGTTCCGGCGGCACCAGCCGGACATCACCCTCATGGATCTGCAGATGCCGGATATGAGCGGCATGGAGGCGATCATCGCCATCCGCGGGGAATTCCCGAATGCCCGGATCATCGTGTTTACCACGTACGTCGGCGACGTCCAGGTGATGCGCGCGCTCAAAGCGGGCGCGCGCGCCTACCTGCTGAAGGGAAACGTACATACGGATCTGCTGGAGACCATCCGCGATGTGCACGCCGGACGCAAACGCATTCCGCCCGAGGTCGCCGCCGAGCTGGCCATGCATACCTCCGAGGACCAGTTGACCGAGCGCGAACTGGAGATTCTCCGGCTGATCGCGAAGGGGAACGCGAATAAGGAGATTGCGGCCCAGCTTGCAATTCGAGAGGATACGGTGAAAAGCCACGTCGGCAACATTCTCGAAAAACTGGACGCGAACGACCGCACACACGCCGTCACCATTGCGATCAAACGCGGAATCATCGAGATCTAAGTCCCCCCAAAGTGGAGTAGGGTGACGACACTTTCTAATGTTTCGAAATTGTTGCGAGTCCCGTAACCTGAAATTGGGATACTTGTGCAACGGCTTTTCTCCACGTTCGCGGGTGGTGCGCCAGGCGCCGGGCTTTTGATTCAGCGATCGCTAGTCGGCGCTGCTCTGGTGTACTGCGCAGTCGCGACACCGAGTGGCACATTTGCGGCGCCCCAAGTGGTCGGAGCGCTGGCCGGCGTCCTGCTCATTGCCGGCTTGTGGACGCCCGTCGCCGGCGTCGTCGCCGGGTGCGCCGAAGCGTGGATCGCCTTCTCTTTGCGGGCCCATGTTTGGAATTGCGCCATATTGGCGGTGTTCGCCGTCACCCTGGCGCTGATCGGTCCCGGCGCGTGGTCCATTGACGCCCGGCTTTTCGGCAGGAAGCATTACGCCCCTCCGCCGCTGTAGTGCCGCGGGGCTGCCCGACGTTTCCGTGTTCCACCAAAACCTCCACCTTCCCGCGGCGGGTGTGCGCTGCCGATGTCGGCCAGGCGGCGACCGACGAGTGAAGTTCTGAACCTCGGGAGATGAGGAGATGACGTGCCTGGAAGCATCGGAATTCGGGAACTGACCCTACGGACAAACGGGTGAGGGTTTGGGTGGGATGGTGGGATTCCAGGGGAGTAAAGAGTCAGTCAGCAGCAGTTAGGCTAGACGGCTTAGCGACACTTGAGAAGAGGATCGGTAGTGTAGCAGGGTCGATTGGAGCGTTCGCAACACTTCACCGTCGTCAAAGGGCTTCGCCAAGACATCCCACGCGCCCAAATTCAATACCTCCGCCCAGAGCCGCTCATCTGCGAGCCTGGATGTCACGATCAACAAGGGAGGATTCGAAAGCGATTGGAGGTACTCCAGGGAGTCGAGCCACGTTCCAGGATTCGAGTCGCGTTCGCAGAGCACCAGGAAAATGTTCCGGCTTTCCAACAATGCTTTGGCGGTGGAGAAGTCCGAAGCCATAACCAGTTTCGGCACACTCCCGATGATTGCCTGCAAACGCGCGTGGTCTTCTTCAAAGGGACTGATGGACAAGATTGCCAAACACTCGTCGTCTGAGAAATTGGCCTTTGCGGACTCTCTCATCTCAATTTGATTCGTTCCTGATTCGCTTGCCTGGTCCTACCTCGGTTGACGTGATACCGCTACGTTGCGATGCGGAAGAGGCGACCGACAACTCAGGCGCCCGATTTCAGCAAAGAGCGGCAACAGCGTTATGGCAGCCAGTATTCGCTTCCTGGCGAACTGGCAGCCATAGCTTTTTCGCGAGTAATCCGGGTGTCGTCGGGCTGACTTGATGACGCGATTTCCGCGTGATCAGGTTCATCCGATTGCAGTACGGGGCGATTGAGGGGCGCCTCGATCTCAGATGTTGTATTTTTCATCAGCACGGAACCAAACCTCTTTCCGATCGCGGATGACGCTGCGTAGCGATACTTTCGGTCAGCGATGACTCCATTTTACGCCACTTTTATCACGTGACAACAGCTTTTTGGTGCGACGGGCTTCGCCCTATGCCGGATGAAGGCAAGGAGTGCCTAGCCTCGGCAGATGACGAATCCGGAATCTGCATTGGGTTCGGCGGCGCCGGCATCGGACCTGTGTTTAACCGACGCTCGTCTCGTAATCAGAATACTCGATGACGACCTCCGTTGGCCCCCATCAATAAGGGCATATTTGCCTCCCCCTAAAGTGGCAACACCACCTGTCACCATCGAACGATTTTCACTCCCGACCAAATGAGGTTTCCGGCGGACAGACGAAGCGCCACAATCGGTCATCGAGGCACAACCAGATGGCAACCGCAGCAGTGATCGATTTCGGAGCATTTTCGAATTCCACCGGTAACGAGGGGCTTCAGTTGAAGTTGGCCTCCCGGATGGAACGCAGCGCGTTCGGGCACTCGGCGGGCGACAGCTGCTTGAATGAATTCGAGGGAATCGTCGGGTCAAGCGCGGCGCTGCGCGCCGTCCTGGATCAGGTTCGCCTGGTCGCGGCCACCGAAGCCACGGTGCTCATTGGCGGCGAAACCGGCACCGGCAAGGAGCTCATTGCGCGCGCCATTCACATGAACAGCGACCGGCGCAAGCGCCCCTTCGTGAAGGTGAACTGCGCGTCCATTCCGGCGGAGCTGCTCGAAAGCGAACTCTTCGGCCATGAAAAAGGATCATTTACGGGGGCGATCGCGCAGCGAATTGGCCGCTTCGAGGCGGCGCACGGCGGCACGCTATTCCTCGATGAGATCGGCGAATTGCCCCTGCACCTGCAATCCAAGTTACTGCGCGCCGTTCAGGAGCAGGAATTTGAACGCATAGGGGGCAGCCGGACCATCCAGGTGGACGTGCGGATTGTCGCCGCGACCAATAGGGACCTGAAGGCCATGGTGGAGGAGAACAGGTTCCGGGCGGACCTGTACTACCGGCTGGCAGTCTTCCCGGTGAATGTCCCTCCGTTGCGCGAACGGCGCGAGGACATCCCGTTGCTCGCCCGCTACTTCGTCCAGAAGCACGCCGTGCGTATGGACCGGAATATCGAAAGCATTCCGGCGGATGCATTGGATGCGCTCACGAACTACGACTGGCCGGGCAATATTCGCGAACTGCAGAATGTCATCGAGCGGTCCGTGGTTCTGAGCAATGGGCCTGAGCTCCACGTTGTCTTGCCAGAATTGGATGAGAGGTCCGCCCCTGTGGCGCTGCACGTCCGCGCTTCGAATGTGACCGACATTTCCGAGCGGGCGCGCATTCTGCAGGTCTTGAAGGAAACGAACGGAATGGTGGGCGGAGCAAATGGGGCCGCCGCCCGACTGGGGCTGAAGCGGACCACCTTGCAATCACGCATGCGGAAATTCAATATCGGGCGGATGTTCTGCTGAGCGGGCAGGAGTCTGAACGCGGTTGAATGCTCTGGTGGCCTTCGTATTCATTGGCGGGCGAACGGATGCGCCTGATTCGCGAATAACATCGTTCGGCCACTGTGGATGAAAGGTTGTCGTTATGAGGGAGGCTGATCTGGGCCAAAGGAGTCAGACACGGCAATGCCTGACCTGCAAGAACAAAGGGTGCATAGGCCATTGCCGGTTCGCCAAACCCATACCCAAGCGCAATGGAATGGCGCTGCTGGGAGTGTCGGATAAAGCAACGGCGCTGCCTCGGCTCTATCGTAGTCCTATCGAACCGTCCCACTGGCTTGTCTGGACGGACGATGGCTGGTTTCGTTTTCCCGCCAAGCTTGACGGATGGGCCGAGCGCTGTGCCGCAGCAAACGTCTCACGCCAGAAACTCCAGCGCGTGCCTTTGCGAATGGCCTTCAACACCGGACTGATCGAATCGTTCGAACTCCAGGTCTCGAAACGCGCAGCATGATACTGAGCGAATCTGACCGGCCTGCCGAGCGCACGACTATTACGCACATGAAACGACCGCCAAGGATTTCCACTGCCGCAAGGCCCGGGATGTTCCTCTATCACTGCATCGAACAGCGAAATGTAGGATTATGCCAAGAACCATGACAAAAGCATAGGATCCTGCCAGCAATCGTGACACGGATTGTCAGCATCTCTGGCATACAATCGGGGACCCCCTTTACTATCAATGCCGGAGTTGCCGACTACTCTGGCATCCTACATTTTTGTTTAGCGCTGGGAAGGGCCGCCTCCAATCAGACGTTCACCTGTTCAGCCGCAGGGACAGTCTCTACGGCTCCATCCGTTGATTGCGCGTCACTTGAAGGAATCGGCCTCTGTTGGGATTCGGCCGGCGCTTCTACTGGCTCATGGGAATCGAACAGCGTCGGCGCTTCCGTCGCCGTGGCTGATTTGCCCCCAAATACCGGCTTGC
>Ga0335085_10009234_pt1 | contig 14906 bp, 11 predicted proteins | sample Lox_Sample_45_FD_206712 | JGI IMG/M metagenome (GOLD analysis project Ga0335085, IMG submission 206712) | Soil microbial communities from Loxahatchee National Wildlife Refuge, Florida, United States - Lox_Sample_4.5 | ecosystem: Environmental > Terrestrial > Soil > Wetlands | place: USA... | reverse complement strand
GTCGTGGAATCATCTGGCAACCGTGGTTGCCGGCGATGATCCGGCGCTGGCGTTGGCGGACTTCATGGCTGGTTATTGGAATCGGCAGAACCAATACATGCTCATTTCGTCCCTCAAGGGCGTGTTCTCGGCGGCGAGCATGGCGGGGAACCTGTTGGCGATTCACAGTGAAAGTGTGGCCGCGCAAACGGCTGCGACTCGGCTCAACGGCGCAACCTTTGTGGATGCGACGCAGCGCCTTGGCGACCGTGGCGACCGGCTCGTGGCCGTGGCGATGCACTCGGCGGTCGAAGCCGCGCTGCGCAAGCTCGACCTGATTGACTTCATCCCGGACAGCCAGGGTGAAGCGCAAATCCGCACATTCCAAGGCCGGCGCGTCATTGTGGATGACGGCTGTCCTTCCCGTGCTGGCACAACTGACGGCCTGGTCTATACGACTTACCTGTTCGGTCCCGGCTCGTTCGGCATGGGCTTCGCCGATCTGAACGGCGCTCCCGTCGAGGGCGGTCACGGCACAGAAGGTTGCGAAACGGCGCGTGATGCGCTGAACAGCGACACATTCCTGGTCAACCGTCGCCGGTTCATCATGCACCCTCGCGGTGTGAAATTCACCAGCGCGAGCGTCGCGGGCGCAAACCCGACCAACGCGGAATTGGAAACGGCCGCAAATTGGGTGCGTGTTTGGGAAAACAAGAACGTCCCCGTCGTGGCGGTCACTCACAACATCTAAACCAATGGCGTGCCGGTTCGCGCCGGCACGCCGCTTTTTGAGAAAGAACATTTATGGGCAAACTTCAACCTCGCAGTTTTGAGCGGATTCGTTCGGGTGAACAAATCCAGATTCCAACGTTCACCAACAACGCGGCGGCGGTGGCCGCTGGCGTCACGGCGGCGAAGTATCCGCGCCGCATCATTTACCTGTCGGCTGGCGGGACCGGCTCGGTGCCGTGCCTTGCCATTTCGGACGGCACGAACTGGCGACAAGTCGCGATTGGCGCAAACGCCATCTAAACCATGAACGGTTTATTTCCAATCATTCGACGGCAGCGGCGTCCGTTGGTGGCGGATGTTCCGCCTGCGCCGGTCAAAACCGAGTTGGTTCAACCTGTGGTGTCAGTGCCATCGGTTGAACCAGCCAAAAAACTTCCGCCGAAAAAATCGAGTGACGGCGCAACCCAAAATTAACCGACGTGGCTGGCTGGCGACGTGGCTGCAAAAGCGGCGACGGGCGCGGCAAAGTCGGTCCGCGCAATCGTTTCCCGCTCCTTCCTTGGTTTCGTTGGGGACTGTGGTCGGTGATACCACCTGGCGGGCTGTCGCCCCGATTGCGGTTGATGATTGGCAATTTTGCACCAATGACGGTGCTTTTGATCCTGAAGTGAAAACTTTTGATCAATGGGTGGATGGGGCTGATTCACCGGACACGGCATTCGTCAATGTGGATGCTAAAACTGCGACCGTTACTGTGGACTTTGGTTGGTGTGCTGCCCGTTATCTGGTCGGGACAACGTGGTCGAGTTGGACGAATGTTGTGCCTGCAACGGTAGTAGCGCCGCCAGCCATTGTGCTCACTTCGGATGGGCATGGTCATTTGACCTGGACGTATAACTTCGTTCCGCCAAGCGATCCTTCGCAGCCGGGAATCCCATACGACGGCATCAACATTTACAAATCTGACGATGGCGTGACGTGGCCAAGCCGGTCTTACGACGGTTGGGATTTGGGGGCTGGCAATCGTGATTGCAGCGGCGACCCCGGCTGGTTCCGCATCTGCATCTGCGATTGGGACGGGAACGATGTGCCGCCTTACTCGAACGCCGTGTATTCTGACGGCTTGTAATTTTTATGTCGCTGACTCTCATGAAAGAGGACGGAACCGGCAAGGCTGACGCGAACAGTTACGCGGACGTGGCCGATGCCAACGCCTACCATGACGGGCATCTGTATGCGACGGCATGGACGGCGGCAACGGATGATCAAAAAGCCGTGGCGCTGGTGATGGCGACGCGACTGATTGACGCTGAATTTCAATTCAATGGCACGCGGACCACCGCCGGGCAAAGCCTGCAATGGCCTCGTGCGATGTGCCCCGAGCCTGACAACGTGCATGTGCCAATCTCGGTGCTGCTGCCGATTCCGTATGACTACGTTCAATATGACACCGTGCCGAAAGCCGTCGTCCAGGCGACGTGCGAAATGGCGCGTGAACTGTTAATTGCTGATCGTACGGTCGCGCCGGCGGGTGAAGGTCTGAAATATTACAATGCTGCCGGCATTCAAACCGGTTACGACAAAACCGACCGGCGCCCGGTGCTTTCACAAGTCGCTCAAGCAATGCTTGCAAAGTACGGTTCATTGATTAAGAGTGGGAGCGGAGCGGTGCGGTTGGTGAGGGCGTGATGGTTTCGCTTGCGGTCGGTCGTGCTGGCGAAACGTCTGGTCTTACGACTGCGAGTCTATAACCTGTAGCGAAAGCATTTGGTATTATGAATCAGGCTGACCAGTTTCGTGAATTGTTCCGTATGCAACAAGCGTTGAATGAGCGCATTGGCGTGCGCACTCAGGGGATGAACGAGGAAGAGAAAACAAAGTGGATTTTGAATTATTCTCTGGCGATGAAGCAGGAGATCGCCGAGCTGATTGATAGCGTTCCGTGGAAATGGTGGGCGAAGTACCAGAAGTTCGACGAGCAAAATGTGCGTGTGGAAATTGTGGACCTGTTTCACTTTCTGATTAGCCTCGCGCAAGTGGCTGGCATGAGTGCCGACGACGTCTTCCAGGCGTACTGTAAAAAGAACGAAGTGAATTTCAAGCGACAGGAGTCCGGTTACAAGGTGAAGGACGAGGCGGACTCTCGGGGCGTTTGACCTTGCCATATCATAACGAGCGAGGGGGTATGACACCTAACGCACATAAACGCGAAGAAGGGTAGTGAAACGAACCCCAACAGCGATTGCGACAGGTGTGTCGCAGCGGGACATTATCGGCGCCAACACGGCGAACCTGCGGGCGCTGATGCGGGCTTACAAGAAACGCCGGCGTCCCGTAACTGTGAATTTTCGGGAATTGGTGCCTTGGCTCCGTTATAGCGCGGAACGGGCGTCACATTCGATCCATCCGTACCCGGCTAAGGTGTTGGTAAATATACCTCACTTCTTCTTAGCGAATGAGGTTTTGTCCGGGGATGGTGACTTCGTTCTGGATCCATTCTGTGGTTCCGGAACCGTGTTGCTGGAGGCAATCTTGGCGAATCGGAATGGGCTGGGTGTGGACGCGAACCCACTGGCCCGTTTAATCGCCAATGTGAAGACAACTCCGCTGGAGTGCGACTGCCTGGAGACAGCCGCCGTGGATCTGATAGCGCGGGTCGAGGGGTCGGTTGGTGAGTGCGAAGTGCCGGATGTTGTGAACATTGAACATTGGTTCTATCCACATGTGGTGGAGCAGCTCTGCGCGATTCGCTCGGCTATACAAGGTGTTGGAAGGCCGGTCTTCCGGCGGTTCTTCTGGCTGTGTTTTTCTTGGTGTTCGCGACGGGTCAGCCTAGCCGATCCTCGAATTTCTGTCCCTGTGCGTGCACGTCCTGACACGTATCCCGACGGGCACTGGCTGAGAGAAAAGACGGAGCGCCGGTTGAACAGGTTGCGCCGGATCAACGTTCTGAAGGAGTTCGCGGCGATTGTGTATGAAAACCTGGAGCGCATGAGGCGGCTCGGGGGTATGGTGAATGGTGAGGTTTCTGAAATCATTGCGAGTGACGCCCGGCGGCTGTGTGAAATGCCCCGTGGGGATTGGCCAAAGGCACAGTTGATTATGACTTCCCCGCCGTATGTCGGTGCTCAGAAGTACGTCCGCGCTTCGAGTTTGAGTATGGGGTGGCTTGGGTTGTGCAGGTCGTCGGGGTTGCGGAGGTGCGAGGAGCTTTCGATTGGGCGTGAGCACTACTACCAGTCCGAGTATCCTTCGCTTCTTCCAACCGGGGTTCCTGCGGCCGACAGGTTCTTGGAGAAGATTTACAAGGTCTATCCGCTGCGTGCTCATATAGCCGCGAACTACCTCGTCGAAATGCGTAGCGCTTTTACTAATGCTTCAAAGATGTTGAAGCGCGGTGGCCACCTAATCCTCGTTGCTGGGGTAAACAGGGTGTGCGGCTCGCGCTTTAGCACCAAGGAACATCTCGCCATGATCCTCGAGGAGATTGGATTCACCCGGGAGCTGGAGCTGGTAGATGCCATCAGGTCACACGGGCTGATGACGAAAAGGAACCGGACGGCCAGCGTTATCGAGCGAGAATCCGTGCTCCTATTTCGAAAGGATGACTGAACATGAGCACGCGAGATGTCTTTTTGGCCAAGATTGAAAGGCTCAACCGGAAGGTCTGGGAGGGTCGGGCTGGGGAGCCGACATTAGGGTCGTGGCTGGCTAACTTCACAGGGAAGGCGGGGCAGAAAGAAAAGGAGCAACTCCATGCCCTGTATCTGCTGAGCCAGTTCATGTACTTTGGCAATCGGCAGATGCGGGAGCTTGTGCGTGCGCTGTATCGCGACCTATTTCGGTACCCGATCATTGAGGCGGTTCGACGGAGCAACGGGGATACCACGGACGTGGCTTTTATTCAGCAACGGTTTGAGGAGAAACTGGGGAGGGCTCGCTTTTTGGGGGTGGGCAATCCTTCCGAAAGCGGCTGCCATTTGCTCTACTACTACCGCCAGATGAACTCGTTGCCGAAGGACTTTTTTATTCATGGCCACCAGATATTTCGTGGGCGACGGCGATCAAGGAAGACGCGCCTGCGCCTGCCCGAGGTCGACCATTACGTGTTTATCGATGATTTTTGCGGGTCGGGGGAGACGGGCGAGGATTGCGCAAATACGATTGTTGCCGACATAAAGAGTTTGAATAAAAAGGTTCGCGTGGACTACCACTCCATTTTCGGGTGCAAGCATGGCTTGGACCGGGTGAGGAGGCGCGGGCTTTTTGATTCGGTAGAGGCCGTTGTCGAGCTGGACGAGAGTTTTAGGTGTTTCGGGAGAAAATCGAGATATTTCATTTCCGCCCCGCGGGGGGTTACGAAGCGCGATGCCAGGAACCTGTGTGAGACGTACGGTAAAAGCGTGCTGCCTCACGCGCCGCTAGGATTTGACGACTGCCAATTGCTGCTTGCGTTCCATCACAACACACCGGACAACACTCTGCCAATATTTTGGGCTGGGGAGAGCGAGAGCCCGACGTGGCACCCGATCTTCTCGCGTTATCAAAAGCTCTACTTTTCATGGAAACCCCAGCCATGAATGCCATGAACCCGTTTAACCTCACGAAGGCCAACGATTTCTCGGATGCACAGATCCAAGAGTTTTGGGTGGACATTCCAGGTGGTGGTGGGTTGCTCGGGATGCTGAAGCCCACCTCGCCAATGCCGATGCTCGTCTTGGGTGGAAAGGGGAGCGGAAAGACTCACCTGTTACGGTATTGCTCGTTCGAGTTGCAGAAGCTAAAGGCGAAGGGCGCTCTGGCCGCGCAGATAAGGCAGGATGGATTCATTGGTGTGTTTATGCGCTGTGAAGGCCTTAACGCAAATCGATTCTCGGGGAAGGGGCAGACAGACGCCCTTTGGAACTCGATTTTCGAGTACTATATGGATCTGTCTCTGGCTGACTTGCTGTTGTCCCACGTGGCCGAGATCGTGCCGAGTGGCGGAAGTGCGGCGAGGAGCCATGCTGCGTTCTGTGCGGCTGTGGTTGGGATATTCACCGGTGGAGCTGTGCCGTCGGGGATAGTGACCATTGATGCTCTGGTATCCTTTCTACGGAATTTGAGAAGTAGCATCGATGTGGAGGTGAATAATTGCGCGATCAAGAAAAGCGTCAGTGTGAGCATCCTATGCACGCGGGGCCGGCTTGTGTTTGGCATCCCGGAGCTGCTGCGCGTTCACTTTCCGGCTCTGAAGAACGTAATCGTGGTGTATCTCATTGATGAGCTGGAGAACTTTTCCTTAGACCAGCAGAAGTATATTTTCACCCTGTTGCGCGAACGTAGGGGGCCCGCGTCCTTCAAAATTGGGGCAAGGCTCTATGGCATTAAGACGTACTCGACCCTGAGCGGTGACGAGGAGATCAAGGAGGGCTCCGAGTATGAGCGCCTACCGCTGGACGAGCTGCTGAGGGGGAACAAGAAGTATCCCGAGTTTGCCGGGAAGTTGGTTGCGGCGCGAGTGGCCAACATACTGCTGTCTCGGCCTGGCGAGGTTGATAAGGTGGCCTCCGCGTTGCCTGCGATGTTCGGTGGGTATCCGACGAGTCGGTTTTGCTCTGGGCAGGTTGCATTCGTCGCCACGAAATACAAGGGGAGGGAAAGGCCTTATTTTTCGAAGCTTCGCAAGGTGTTGGCTGAAGCTGGACGGAAGCCTGGTAGAGGTGCGTTGAAGGGGGCGGATATAGATTTCATCATCGAGGCCCTGAGGGTTTCCGATGAACCTTTGCTGGAAAAGACGAACGTCTATTTGCTGTATAGGGCGTGGAGTGAGAGGGACGACCTGCTGTCCGCTGCGCAGCAGATCCAGGCGGACTGTTCCGCCTTCCGGGGTCGCGCGAAAGGGGCGTACGCGGAAGTGTATTCGCATTTCTCTGGCGACCTGCTTGCGCAACTGCTGCGTGAGGCGGGCAGAGGCCAGGAGTACCTTGGGCTGGAATCGTTCATCCACATGTCGATGGGGATGCCTCGAAACCTGCTCATCATTTTGAAGCACGTTTACAACTGGGCTGTCTTCAACGGGGAAAGTCCGTTCCAGACCGGAGTCATTTCCGTGGATTCTCAGCAGCGCGGCGTGATACAGGCGGCGGAGTGGTTCCTGCGCGATGCAGGTGCGCGAGCGTCGGACGGTGCAATTCTGGAGGAGGCAGTCCGAAGATTGGCGCAGCTATTTCGCGAGGTCCGATTTTCAGACAAGCCAACCGAGTGTTCGCTTTGCAGCTTTAGCGCCGATCTATCGCAGATTTCGCAGCAGGCCAAGCGGTTTGTTGCTCTGGCGGAGAACTACTCGCTTCTGATTCGGGTTGTTGAGGGGCAGGCGGACCGAAATTCGATGCGCGTAGATGGCAAGTTCCAATTGAACAGTATGCTGGCGCCACTCTGGGACCTGCCGATCTACAGGCGGGGGGCCATCCCGCTCGATGCCGATTTGGTTAATGCCATTTTTGACCCTGATTCGGCTGCGCAGTTCGCGGCTCGCTTAAAGAACCGTGTAGCGGGAATGAAGGCACCGTTCCGGTCGGTCGGCCGGGTCACTGCTGGGCAGTCTGAGCTGTTCTCGAAACATGATTGACTACTCGATATATTACCGGACTACCGTACCGCTTCGAGGAGGGTGGGGTAACTGCTCGTGGGACCTATTCATGTCGGCCTTCAACTCGAGTGAGCGGGTTCTGTCGGTTCACAGGCGGGTCAGTGCTGGGCGGAAGAAGTGGCTGGTGTTTCCGGAGTACGGGTTTCGCAACGGGGAGCTTCCCCGTGGAGACTGCTTTACCTCTGCAGCTACTGGCGAGTCGGAGTTCATCCAGAATATGTTCAGTTCGTTTGCTGGGGACCTAAAAGGGGTGAGCATCTGCGTTGACATAACGGGTTTCATCCGACCGTATTTGATATTCTTAGTTAAGTTTCTGTTCGCGTCCGGTGTGAAGCGGTTTGACGCGCTGTATTCTGAGCCGGTTTCGTACCGAAAGAAGGAGTTGACACAGTTTTCGTCCGGTGGGGTTGGGGTTGTTCGCCAGGTGGCTGGGTACGAAGGTGTTCACTCGACGCAGACCTCCCACGATGTTCTGATTATCGGCTCAGGCTATGACTCGGACCTGATTTCGCGTGTTGCGTACCACAAGGAGGCGGCCAAGAAAATTCAGGTTATGGGGCTGCCTTCCCTGCGGGCGGATATGTACCAGGAGAACGAGCTAAGGGCAGCGCTGGCGGAGGAGGCTGTCGGGGCGGCTGATGTGCATTTCGCGCCGGCGAACGATCCGTTTTCCACGGCAGCTATGCTGCAGGAGATAGTCCGTCAGAACTCGCGGCGGGACGCCATCACCAATCTCTATCTCGCTCCGTTGGCCAGCAAAGTTCAGGTTCTAGGCTTCTGCCTTTACTACCTGTTCGAACGCCAAAATACGGCGACTAGCGTGATCTTTCCGTTCGCCCCGTGCTACGATAGAGAGACGACGGTTGGCGTCTCGCGCATTTGGAAGTACACCGTTGAGGCGCCTCCAGCCTGTGGGGGCGGCGTACCGGCGGGGTCAGTTGCCGGTGCAGGGATGCTTGGTTCTAAACCTTGAATATCTTCATGACCTCGTCGCCAAGGTGGTTGATTACTTTGACGGCGATGCGGCCTTTTCTGGCAGACCCGTCCGTTCCATCCATCCATGTGCCAGGACAAACGAGCCGATAGATGCGTTGCCATTTGATTTCCTTTGGTTAGCCAATGTTTATTGGCACGAGCGTCATTGTATCGTTGCCGAAAATATCAATCACCTTCACGGCGATGGTGTAACGACCGGCTTTCGGATATGTGTGCGTCGCGGTTTTCAATTCCAGTTCCCGGCTCTGGCGCGTGCGGAAACTTTGCCACTCGTTTTCAAAAATGTAGGCGCCCGTCCAGCGTTCCTCAAAATCCACGAACTCGCCGGCATCGCCTTTGACCACGCCGGGCAATTCGCCTTCCACGCCCATGCGCTTGGGCACCTTGATGATTTCCTTGCGGCTCTCGTAATCGAAATCCACCGCCCAATAATCCACCCAATCGGTCCAGAGCTTCGTCAGCACGTCGCGGGTGATGACGCCATTTTTGTCCTTGGACACTTTGATGAGCTTGCCGGCCTCGCAAACGACTTCGCTTTTGCCTTCCTTCAAGTCAGCGGCGATGGCCTCGGCCATGCCTTGCGAGTAATAAACCGAGAAATCCGTCAACTCCACCGCGACGGTCATTTTGTCTTTCTTGTCGAAACGCGGCGTGGCCTCGACGTAGGCGACATCATGGAAACGCACCTGGCCGCGTTCCACGGCGCGTTTGTCGAACACTTCCGGCGGAATGGTCTTGGGCGCGAGATCAATGCCTTTGTGCCTGGCTTCGTCCAGCACGGCGGGGAAAAGCCCCATTTCAAACTCGAACGCCAGCACGTCCACGCGCGACGCCCCGCGTTTGCGACATTCCGTGATGACTTCCTCGACGAACAACCGGCCCACCGGCAGATTGATCGGGCCGACGACGACGAGCCGCCCGCCGCTTTTGCCGTGGAAAAAGCCCGCGTCCGGCAACGCCTCGGCGCGGTAGGCTTTCAAAATCAAATCGCGGAACTCGCGTTCCTTGTTCGCCAGCGCCTCGGCTTTCTTTTTGGCGGACATCCGCGTGCTGACATTCAGATAAGCCTGGCGTTCGTAACGACCGAGATTCAAAACTTCAAAGGCACGAAACGGTTTGCCCTCCGCTTTCAATTCGCGCTGCACCTGGATGAGCCGCTTGCGTGTGGTGTGGACGCCAAACTTGCCGAGGTCCGTGGTGATCCATTTGCGGCCAAGTTTTTCTGCCACGGCGGCGGTCGTGCCGCTGCCGCAGAAAAAATCTGCCACCAAATCACCTTCGTTGCTGCTGGCCGCTATTATTCGTTCCAAAAGTTTTTCCGGCTTTTGAGTTGGATAATCCACTCGCTCCTTTGCTGTCGGCGCGAGCAACATATCCGCCCAAATCGTGGATGCTGCCACTCCTGGACGTTCATCAAGATAGTATTTGATATAAGGCTGGCCTGTGTTTGAGTAGTAGAGTTTGCCTTGCTTATCAAATTCTTCCATTTTAGCTCTCGAATACGCCCAGAATCTTCCTTGTGGCGGAGTAACGCCTTTCCACGGATACGATGTATCTCCGCCGGGCTTCGCCGCAGTCGGTGTGACAAGCCGGTATTTCCGTCCATCTTCTTCGGTTTTGTTGTATTGCTGCTCAATTTGTTCGTCAGAGAAAGGAACGTATTGCGTGTTCCAAATTTTGTGTTCCTCTGATTTAGCGAAAAACAAAACCGTGTCATCCACCGTATCGAAATGTTGAGCACCTTGTTTCGCATCGCCATGAGCCGTTGTGCGGCGCCAACAAATTTGATTTACGAAGTTATCCGCTCCGAATATTTCGCCCATGACGGCTCGCAGAAACGAATTTACCCGCCAATCACAATGCACATAGATACTGCCTTCGCTGTGCATCAAATCGCGCATGAGGATAAGGCGTTCGTAAATCATGGCGATGAAGGAATCCGCGCCGCGCCCCCAAGTGTCGCGGTAGGCGATTTGTTCCAGCAGATTCGGCTCTTTGTGGAACGTCTCGCCGCCAATCTCAATGTCCATGCTGAAATCCGCGCCCACGTCAAACGGCGGGTCAATGTAGATGAGCTTCAGTCCGCCGGCGTCCTCAATCTGCCGCCGGAGCGCGCCGGATTTGAGCGAGGAGAGAATGAGCTTGTTGTCGCCCCAAATCAGTTTGTTCGTCCAGCCCTTTAGCTGGCGTCCGCGTGTATCAAAGGAAAATTCCTCGTCATCGCGCTTTTCCTTGCGCGGCTCGTCAATGTGTTCCAGCGTCTGAAACGGCAGGATGGCGGTGCAGACTTCGCGGGATTTGCCATTCCAAACCAGTTCCACCTCTCGCTTGTCGTCAAACAGGATGAACCGGTATTTTTCCGGAAGCGGCTTGCCCTGCTCAATGAGCTTGATGAGATCGCGCTTGTCGGCGTCGGTCAGTTCGTAGCGGTCTGAATCGGGGCGTGCCATAGTCAGGATTTATATTCGGTGAAACTCGCGGCGAGCGCGGCAAAATTCTTCGGCGCGTGTTTTTCAAAGCCGGTCTGATCCACAAAAATGAAATCGTAACGCTGGCCGGTTGAATCGCCTTCGGCAGCTTCGGCGGCGTTGGCATCGGCGCACCACTGTTTCAACCGCGCCATTTTCTGCGGCAAATCAATTTCCTCGCGGCCCTTGGTTTCCGCCAGCCAGACGGTTTTGTCGTTGGTGCGGATGATAAAATCGGGCGTGTAATTGGACAGGTCGCCATTGGCTTTGACGTAATCCAATTTGAACCCGACGGCGAAATAATTTTTGGCGAACGCGGCCACGTCGCCGGCCTCTTCCAAAAAGGCGGCGAAACGGAGTTCAAAGCCGCCGGAATTTGGTTCGCCGACGATTTTGGAGAAGATGGATTTTTCCGCCGTGAGATAGGGCCGATGCTCGGTGCGGAACGGGCGCGTTTCGCGCAACCGAATCCGGTCTTCAATCCGCGTGGTGCCGGTTTCCTCAATCGTGAGGGCATTGATGGCCGTTTTGAAGGAATCGTAAAGGATTTTGCCGGCGTCAGGTTCGGACAAATTCCGCAGCACAACCGGGTCTTCAAGATTCACCGGCGACGGGCTGAACAAAAATTCGCGCATGAAGGTTTTCACCTTGCCGTAAAGCACGTCATAGCCGCCAACAAGGCGAAGGTCTTTTAGCAACTGCCGCGCAAAAAACGCGACAACGGAGCGGTAATCCGCCGGCCCGGAACCGTCGAGTTGAATCGTGTGATGCACCTCGGCGTCGAGCATCATCTTGAAAACGATCTCGCGAGTTTCCTCCGGCGTGAATGATTTGAGCGGCAAAAGCTGGTTGCCGAATTTGGCCGGGTCCAGCGCGTCGAGGTTTTTGAACTCGCGGTTGAACCGGCGCGTGAGCTTGGGCAAGGGGATGTCGAGGGCGTCGAGATTTTTTGATTCGTTCTGCGTGTCCACCTCGACGATCAAGGATTCATTCCGTTTGACGCCCTGGCCCATCGGCACGCGCTGAAACGTGACGCCTTCGCTTTGGATGGATTCGACGAAATCCATGAAGGCCGGCGTGCCCATGACGGAAACGGTTTCCGGCGTGTCGGTGCCGAAATACATCCGGCGCAAGCCGCGCCCCAGCGTTTGTTCCGGCAGGATGTTGCTCTTGGCGACGTAGGCACGCAGGCCGACGATGGTAGTGACGTTCCGCACGTCCCAGCCTTCTTTGAGCATCAGCACGGAAACGATGGCCTTATAGGGCGAAGCCCAGGAGTCAATTTCGTTGGACTGTTTTCGCAACAGATCCAATTCCTCTTTTTTCTTGCCGGACGCGGCCTCGGAAATTTCGCCGTTGTCCTTCGTGTGAATGACCAGCACCGCGCCTTGCAGTTCGGGACAGATTTTTTCGAGGTAAGCGCCAACGTCATCGCAATTGCGTGTGTCGTCCACCATCACGAACAGGACGGCCTTTTTGCCGAGCTTGTCGTGTTCGGCGTAGCTGGTGCGCCATTCCTCAATGCCGAGTTTCAGATAATCGTCGTATTTCTCGGTGAAAATCGCGCTCTTATGTTCGCTGAGTTTGGCGCGGCTGGTGGCGTCGGGCAGGATCGGATGTTTGACGACGTTCTGATGGATGGCCTCAACGAGCGGATAATCGCAAACCGTCTGGACAAAAATTTCGCCGCTGTCATGGCGCGGCGTGGCGGTCACGTCAACCTGCAACGCCAGGCGGCAATCCTTTTGCAGCATCCGGTGGTGGATGTCCTGAATGGATTTGAACCATGCCATTTTAGGATTGTGGATGTGGTGCGCCTCGTCGTTGAACACGGCGAGTTCCGTGATTTCGCGGACGATTTCGCCAAGGTCGGTTTTGCTGTCGGTGGTTTTACCGACTGGCTTCGGCCCGAACGGTGCCAGAAAATAATCGCGCAAATCCTCGTCCTCAAGTGACGGGTCAACCACGTCGCCGAGATAAACACGGTGAATGTTCGTGAGAAAAAGATTGCCGGTGTCGCGCAACACGCGGACCTCGTCCTGAATGTGGAGCGTGATTTGAAAATCGTCGCGCCAGTTGCGGCCCTCGTGGCCGTTGTCCGGCAGTATCGGGTCGTTGAAAAAGATTTTGAGGCCGTCAAAATCCGTGCGCAGCCGTTCCAACACGATGATATTGGGCGCGATGACGAGGAAATTCCGCGCCAGCGTGGAATCCGCCTCGTAAAGTTTGTGGAAATAACTCCACGCGATCAGCAGCGACAGGACTTTGGTTTTGCCCGCGCCGGTCGCCAGCTTCAAAACGTAGCGCGGCCAGTCTTCGTCAAACATTCCCGACGACACCGCGCCGGACGCATCGAACCGGAGCAAATCGAATTTGTCGCGTGCCTGCCGGACTTCATGCAACCAGATGACCGTCTCGACCGCTTCGCGCTGGGCGAAATAATATCGGAACGTCGAGCGCGAGCCGTCGGCGTTTTCCGTCAGGTGTTCGGTTTCAAACCACCAGCGCAGCAACGCCAACGATGTCTGCGACGCGCCGGGATAGCCCTTGGTTCGCCAGTCGAAAACCTCTTTTCGCACCTTCGCCACCAGCGGCGGGATGAGCTTTTCATACGCCGTGGCCCGCATGGTTTCGTCGGCAGGAAACCAGCGCTGTTCTGGAATCAGCGGCGCGTAAGGCGATGACGGGAAATCGGGATGTAGCGACATGGTTTATTTTTTACCCGTGCAAATTGCCGGAATCGTAAACCGCAAAAGATTTTAGGCAATCGCAAACGTGCCGGGGGTGAGCCACGAAGATTCTCATTTTGATGACGTTTACACATAATTACCGGATGGGCAAAATTGGATCGGAAATGTTTGCCCATCGTCCCAAACCGGCTGCGAATCGGTTGGTTTTTACTTTGCCGCTTACGTTGGTTGATGTTTAATATCTCGGAAACTCAATTGCCCAGTCATCGAAAGGTTAAAAATGCCATCATACACCGAGCGGATTGGACTGCTGAAAAAAATTGAGCAGCGGCGGAAGTCCAGGGTTTTGCTTTATGTCACTGGCGACCGTCCTGGACTTGAAACTCAGATTCACCCGGAAACGTATGATTTTTTTGTCAATCTTCTCGACGAGATTGGGGTCGTAGATCGTATTTCATTGATTCTCTACACTCGGGGAGGAAGCACCTTGGCCGGTTGGGCTATTGCGAATCTTATTCAGCATTTTTGTGAGGAATTTGAGGTCATCATTCCCAGCAAAGCTCACAGCACGGGAACATTAATTTCACTTGGCGCGAAGCATATCGTGATGACAAAGCAGGCTACAATTGGGCCGATTGATCCTTCTGTAAATAGCCCGCTTAACCCCAACATTCCAGGCGCGGCACCAGATGCGCGTGTGCCTGTAAGTGTCGAAGCCGTGAATGGGTTTATCGAACTGGCGAAATCCAACTCCAGCGAGTTGGATGGCAATGCGGTGAAGGATTTGCTCATCCAGCTTTCCAACAAGGTGCATCCCCTGGTCTTGGGTGATGTTTATCGTTCCAAATCCCAAATCCAGATGTTGGCAACCAAAATGCTGGACAAAACTGGCATTGCGAAAAATAAGGTTAAGCCGATTGTTTCGTTTCTCTGTTCTGAATCGGGTAGCCATGATTATACGATTCATCGGCGTGAAGCAATTGAGCTTGGCCTTCAGATCGAAAAGCCGAATACTGAATTTTACAGTGAAATCAGAGCTGTTTATGACGATTTTGCGGCCGAGCTTAAATTGACCGAACGATGGAATCCGATTGGCGAAATTGGCAACAACCCAGCTTTGCAATACAAAAATAAACGATGCCTGATAGAGACTACGACCGGTGGTTCCTATTATTTTTTAACCGAGGGAACGTTCTCTCGGATACAACAACAGCCGCATTTGCCGGGGATAATGCCGCCGGGTGTTTTGCCGCCTGGGGCAATACCGCTGAATCCGGCGGGCGTTCAATTTCAAGACACAAGAAGTTATGAAGGATGGAAATATGAAAAATCAAACACCACCCCAAATTAAAACGAGTCTGCATCCCACTATCGTCCACAACAACAATAGTTATGGCCCTTCAAATTCCA
>Ga0335085_10009232_pt1 | contig 14909 bp, 13 predicted proteins | sample Lox_Sample_45_FD_206712 | JGI IMG/M metagenome (GOLD analysis project Ga0335085, IMG submission 206712) | Soil microbial communities from Loxahatchee National Wildlife Refuge, Florida, United States - Lox_Sample_4.5 | ecosystem: Environmental > Terrestrial > Soil > Wetlands | place: USA... | reverse complement strand
ACGAACCCGATATTCCGGCGCAACGTCTCGATCGGAAATTCGCGGATCGGCCGGCCGTCGAGCAGTACGGCACCAGGTTCCGCGTCATACACGCGAGGGATTAAATTGACCAAGGTTGTTTTGCCCGATCCGGTTGGCCCGACAATGGCCAGGCTCGAACCAGCGGGAATCCGCAGATTGATTTCCTTCAGAACCGGAACGCCGTTGTAGGCGAAGTTCAGGTTACAGAATTCAACTTCACCCAGAAAGTCAGATGACTGAGTGATTGGGTGGTCGGGCGAATCTGGGCCAAGGTCAGCAGATCGCCCGATGACCCGATCACCTGATGACCCGATCTGCTCGTCGTCCGCAATCTCAGGCTTCTCCAGGAAGATTTCGTAGATCCGCCCGAGCGATGCCGTGCCCCGCTGAAAAATGTTGATCACCCAACCGAGCGCTATGACCGGCCACGTCAACTGCACCATGTACGTATTGAACGCCACGAATTGGCCGGCCGTAATGCGTCCTTGGAGCACTTGTCTGCCGCCCACCCAGAGCAGAATGACCACCGCAATACCCAGCATCAATTCCAGCGTTGGCCAGAGCATGCCCATCAGCCGGACCAATCCCAGGCTGCGCCCGATGTATTCGTTATTGGCTTTCTCGAAGGAAGCGATTTCCGCTTCTTCTTGAACGTAGGCGCGAATCACCCTTGCGCCCGAGAAGTTTTCCTGCGCCCGCGCCGAGATCTCGGAAAACATCGCTTGGATGCGTTCGAAGCGCTCGTGAATCTGACGGCCAAAGTACTGGATCACGACGCTCGCAACGGGAAGGGGCAGGAAGGCATAGAGGGTAAGCGTCGGGCTGATCTTCACCATGTAGAACAGCGCGAACGCCGTAAACACAATCGTGTTCGCCGAGTACATGATTGCTGGACCAAGCAGCATGCGCACGGCATTCAGGTCGTTGGTTGCCTTCGCCATGATGTCGCCGGTACGATTACGCTGGTAATACGAGTAGGACAGCTTTTCCAGGTGCAGAAAGAGATCGTTGCGCAGGTCGAACTCGATGTCGCGCGAAATCCCGATGACGATCCAGCGCGTCAGGAACTGAAAGATTCCCTTGACACAGAATACGGCCACCACCAGCAGAGCATAGACCGCCAGCTTCTTGGCAGTGAGCCCCGTTTGCAGATCGTCAACTGCTCGCTCAATGACCCGGGGGAACTGGACGGAGAATCCGTTCGTCAGAAGAACGCACAGGCCGCCCCATAGGAGTCCTCGGCGGTAGCGTTTCAGGTAGGGGACGAGCGGCCGTAACTTCTTCGGAACCATGAAGTGTGGTAGATGCGATTGTAGCAGTGGCGGGTGCGCTTTTTCGCAATGAGGGACCAAACACCACGATGGCAAGCGTGATGAGAACCGCCGTCCAGACGAACAGTATCCCTTCCGCCGCGAGAACCAATCCAGAGTAGAGCAAGGGAGCGCGTTCCATAAAACCAGTTCTCAATTCCCAGAGCAGTTTGTCACTTCACGCGCTGAGTCTTTCCGATCGACACCGCCAACGCTGAGAACTGAGAACCGAGAACTGGGAACTTCACAAAAAGGCCGGGCGGAAGTAGGACCGTGTCCCGGCTTCGCGCCCGGGGTTAAGGAGAGAGACCTTAGTTACTATTGTTCTGCTGGCGGCGGCTCCTGCATGTGTTTCTGCATCCGCTCTTCATGCTTTGCCTCGAGTTGTGCCAGCTTGGTCTTCTGGTCGGCCGTCAGAACCTGCACCATCTCCGACTTAATGCGCGCCTTCTGCACGATCAACTCCGTGATCGCCTGAGACTGCTGCGAGGCGAGTGCGCGCACTTTCGCTTCGTCAAATGCGTCGCTGGTTTCCAGTTTGTTCATCTCGACATGAGACTGCTTCAACTGCTGCATAAGCGGCTGAACCGTTGCCTTCTCTTTGGTCCAGATCGCCTTGATCTGATCCTGTTGTGCGCTGGTCAGGTCAAGTTGCCGCGTGAAAAAGCCAAGCATGTGGCCGCCGCCGAACCCGAATTCGCCCATGGGTCCGCCATGGTGCATGCCCTGAGCCAGGGCTCCTGCCACCACCAGCAAAACCGCGGCGCCCACGGCTAAAATCGTATGTCTTGCTTTCATATTCCCTCCTGGGTCCGGGAGGCAGGCCGGACCACCTGTCACTGATAGGAACACTTTCCCTCATTTCGAGAGGTAAAGAGTCGGTCAAGCGCGGTAAAGTTTTGTAAAGGGCTACTAGCTGTGCGCGGCGACCTTTAGGCGGACTCTTGGCAACACTTGAGTCTCAGGAGGAACCGGCGGCAGGTTCGGCATTGTCGCGGCAATTGTCGGATCCCTGATGGTGAGGGATTGCAGAAGGCAGACAAGGTTGCTCGAAGCTCGCAGTTCGTTGCTCGCTAATCACAAATCTTTACTAACCCATGCCGGACCAAGGTGTTAAATGAAGAAAAAGATGGATTGCATTCTGGTGGTTGACGACGACATTGAACTCTGCGCTCTGGTGCAAGAATATCTCGCCGCGGAGGGGTTCACCGCCAAAGCCGTACACGATGGCGAAAAAGGGCTGCAACAGGCGCTTTCGGGGGAATACACCCTCGTGGTGCTCGATGTCATGTTGCCTGGTATTAATGGCTTTGAGGTTCTGCGCCGCATCCGCAGCGTTTCGAAAATCCCTGTCTTGCTCTTGACTGCTCGAGGGGAAGACGTCGACCGCATCGTGGGTCTCGAAATTGGCGCCGATGATTATCTTCCCAAGCCCTTCAATCCCCGCGAACTGGTCGCTCGCATCCGTGCCATTCTGCGGCGCACGACGTCAAGCAAAGCCGCAGACTCGGTTCCCGAAGTGATCAGTGTCGGCGATGTCGAACTCGATCCAGCCACGCGTACCGTCCATCGCGCGGGGGAGCCCATTGAACTGACCTCAGTCGAATTCAATCTTCTCGAAGTGCTCTTGCGGGAGGCCGGTCGCGTCGTAACGCGCGAGCGCTTGGTCAATGCCGTGTTGAGCCGCAAGTTCATGCCGTTTGACCGCAGCATCGATATGCACGTCAGCAAGGTTCGGCGCAAGCTCGGGGACTCCGAGGAGAATGGAGACCACATCAAAACGATCCGCGGCGTAGGTTACATGTTTGCGCGGCCAGGAGCCAAGGCGCGAAAATGAAGAGCCTCTTCCTCAAAATCTTCCTTTCGTTCTGGGCGGCGCAGGCGCTGTTCATCGTACTTGCGATTCTGGTGACGAACGCCATCCGTCCTCCTCGACGCGGTATCGAGAATATCGGATCGCAAACCTTGGCGGAGTTGGTCAACACCTACCAGTCTGGCGGCGAGAGCGCAGCGGCCGCGGCGGTCGAGAACTTTCAACAATCTCAGCACGTCCGGGCGTACTTCTTCGATGAGGCAGGAAGGGAACTCTCCGGCCGCATGGTTCCGCCCTGGATCGATGACATCCGCCGTACCGGTCAAGCCCATCACCGTGGCTGGCTGGATCGTCTGCTGCCCAACCGCTTTTGGCGCCGCACGCTGGATCTCGATGGACATCGCTATACGTTGGTGTTCGAGTTGCCCCCTGGTCCCCGAATTTTCTTCGGTCCACATGAGGTTCCTGGCCTTGGAATTGGGATCGCCGTGATTTCGTCCGGTTTGGTCTGCTACCTCCTGGCCTGGTCACTTACCAGTCCCGTGACCCGGCTTCGTCAAGCAGCGCAACGTCTCGCCGCCGGTGACTTGAGCGCACGTACGGGGGCGCCGGACCGCCGCCGCGACGAACTGGGTGAACTGATGCGCGACTTCGACCGCATGGCTGAGCGCATCGAAGGCCTGATGGATACGCAATCGCGCCTCTTGAAAGACGTTTCCCACGAACTCCGCTCACCCCTGGCGCGACTGAGCGTGGCCCTGGGTCTAGCCCGGCACAAGGCCAACCCTGAAGTCGAAGGCTCGCTCAACCGCATCGAACTCGAAGCGGATCGTCTGAACCTGCTGATTCAGCGCCTTCTCACAATCTCTCGTCTCGAGACGGGCGCCGAGGGCATTAATAAATCGAGCGTATCGTTGCGCGATCTGGTGGAGCATGTGGCCCGCGACGCGGAGTTCGAGACTCCGAACCATCTCTGTCAGGTTATCGCCGAAGGCGACCAGCCTTATCAGGTGGAGGCCGACCCCGACCTGCTGCGTAGCGCGGTGGAAAATGTCGTCCGGAACGCTACCCACTACACTGCCGAAGGCACTCCCATCCAGATTCGTCTGGAACGCGATAAGACGCACGCCGAGGAGATTGTCCTGAGCGTATTCGACTCCGGTCCCGGTGTTCCTCCTGAGGAACTAGCGAAAATCTTTCAGCCCTTCTACCGCCTCGACGATGCTCGCAATCGCCAAACGGGCGGCGCCGGACTTGGCCTCGCTATCGCCCAGCGTGCCATCAGGCTGCACGGGGGGACGGTTCGCGCATCCAACCGAAGCGAGGGTGGATTGGCAGTCGAAATCCGGATTCCAGCGCTGACGAACAATGGCTCCGTTTAAGCTTTTACGGGGCGTGGCATAGACGGGCGAAGACTCCTCGCGGACCCGTGCCGTTTGCTCTTCCCGTCCATTCCTGATACACAAATATGTTTCAGCCAAAGCTTCAGTATCCATAGGACGCGCTTAGCAAGTGCGTGCAAACAGGAAGCGGCTGGGAGAAGAGATGTCGAATAAGATCCTAGGAATTCTGTTGCTTGCCGGATTGCTGAGCGTCAGCGTCCTCTTGCTGAACTGTGGCAGTTCCTCGTCGCGGCCGTCGGGCGTGCTGTATGTGGCCAGCCAGGGTGAGAATACCGTCGGCTCCTACGCTATCGACCTGGACAACGGCAATCTGTCGAAAATCAACACCACGGCGCCAACCGACATCTCTCCCACCAGTGCCGTTCTTTCGCCCAGTGGAAACGTCATTTATGTCCTCAATCCGGGTTCGAGCAAGATTTCTGCCTTCACGGCCAACGCGAATGGCACCGCGAGCGCGGCGGGGACAACCTCAGTCGATTGCGGTCTTCCGGCCAACGACCCTTGTCCTTTGCCCAATCCCGTGGCCATGGCTCGCGATAGCGCCGGAGCCTTCTTGTTTGTGGTCAGTCAGGGCAGCTTCCCCTCGCCATCGAATTGCCCTCGCGATCCAGTCGCGGGTGTTCCAAATGACGAATGTCCTGCGATCTCTGTATTTGCCACGACTTCGGGTTCATCGAGCCTGACGCTGGTCGGTGGCAAGCCGGTGCGCTTATCGAAGATTCCGACGTCGATCGCCTCCATCGCCGACTCGAAAGGCAACACCTTTCTCTACGTGACCAACACCACGAACCTGGCCGGCACCACGGACAACACTCTCAGCCAGTTCCTGGTTAGTTCCACGGGAACGCTCACTCCGGAAGAGAACAACGGGCCGTATCTCACCGCATCGACTCCCACCGCAGTTCTGGCGGTCCATACAACACCGGTTGGGGCAAATGGCGGAATCTTCCTCTACATCACGAACGCGATGACTAACAATGTAAATACATACCAACTCTGCACTGCTATCAGCACAGTGTGCACACAGCAATCGGATATCGATCACTTCTTTCTCAACCAGGTTGGTCCTCCGGTAGCGCTTGCGGGCACAAATCCAGTGGCATTAGCCGTCGATCCGACGAACAACTTCCTCTACATTGTGGATCACGATTCGGCCGATGTCCGCGGTTTTCGCATCAGCCCTACCACTGGTGGCTTAAGCGAATTAAGTTCTGCCGTGATGGCGACCGGACTCGGTCCGGTTGCACTGGCGATTCACCCGACCGGCAAATTCCTGTTTGTGTCCAACAATGGAGCAAGCTCCGTTTCCGGCTTCAACATGGACCCCACCACCGGCACGTTGAGTCAACCCATCATTGTTACAAGTTCTGCCAATCCCTATGGAATGGTGGCGAAGTAGACGGGTTGCGTGCATTCGTGCGGGGCGGGCGCCACGCGCACCGAAGGGGTTCTAGTATCCCTTCCTCTTGTCCACCACCGCCAGCAGCGTTTCCCCGCTGAGATAACGCCGTAAGTTTTCCGAGAACAACGCGTAGTGCCGTTCCCAGAGTCGATCCGTCAGGGCGGCGGTGTGGGGTGTGATTAGCAGACCTGGCACTTCCCACAGCGGAGATTCCGCGGGCAACGGCTCCTTGGGAAAAACGTCGAGCGCGGCACCGCCAATTCTCTTTTCCCGCAGCGCGAGCGCCAAGGCACGTTCATCGATGAGCGGCCCGCGACCTACATTGATGAGGCACGCGCCTGGCTTCATCAGGGCTAGGCGCTCCGCATTGGCGATCGCTTTGGTGCTATCGGTAGTCGGTACGGCGAGTATCACGTAGTCGGCTTGGCGAAAAACTTCTTCAACCTGCCCCCGGCCAAAGACAGCATCCACTCCTTCATTCCCTCTCTCAGGATGCTCCCGCGCGGCAATCACCCGCATGCCCAAAGCTTTCGCGCTCCTGGCCACGGCACGTCCAATGCTGCCCAGGCCCACGAGCCCGGCCGTTGCACCGGCAACTTCGCGCACCCTCGGAAGTTCGTCCCACATGCGCTGCTGGCCCCACTCGCGCTTGTCCTGGCTGCGCACGGCATCGGGGATCTTCTTCGCGAGTGCAAAGATCAACGCCATGACGTGTTCCGCCACGACTGGTCCGTGTACCTCACGCGCGTTCGTGACCGCGATTTCGCTTTCCACCAACTCAGGAAACATCAACTGATGAACTGCCGCCGCGGGCGAATGGATCCAACGTAGTTTCCTTGCCGCCGCGATCTGTTCCGGCCGAACCGACCAGGTCAGTGCAATCTCTGCATCAACAATTTCTTCCTCCACGCGCTTGTAGTCTGGAAGTTGGACAACGTTCAAATGTGGAAATTGTTCGCGCAACCGCTCCGCAAACCACGCGGGCGCGTTCCATAAATTGAATGGGTGATGGACAGCCACCAATATCTTCGTTTTCATTGCCGGCGATAAGTGTTTGCTTCTCCTACCCCAGGTCTTTTCTCATCTCGAACGCATCGAGCTGGCCGGAATAGTACCCCAGCACCGTCTTCTCCACGAAATAACCCCTTTGTTTGTAGAAACGGATGGCCGCTCCGTTGTTCACTGCGGTTTCCAGCGCAATCGTGACCGCGCCCGCTTGCCGCAGCTGATTTTCGGCCCCATCGAGCAATCTCGAACCGATTCCCGCTCGCCTCGCCTTTGGGTCCACATCAATCGTGATAATGTGTCCGCTCTTCCGCCACGTCTCCGCCACGATAAACCCAACAATATGTCGTGGACCGCAGTTTGTACCCGCTTCAACCGACTCTGCTACCAGGGTAAACGCACCGGGCCGGCGCATATAGAAAGCGAGTTCCGGCCGCGAGTAAGCCATCTGCCGGTCAAAGCAAATCTGATCCAATTGCCACAAGCTTTCAAAATCCGTTTTCTGGAATGACCGGATTTCGACAGGCATGGCGCTATTCTATTACCCGGGTCCAGCGCCGGTGCTGGACTCCCGTTGATCTTGTGCACTGATTGACTTGGACCTTGAACACTCGACCGCCTGAGACCCAAGACCTAAGACCTAAGACCTGAGACCTGAGACCTGTTCTTCTCCCCCTTGCGCCAAAGCATCAACTGGACGTACGATTCGCATCAGAGAGATTTACGCTAGGGACGGAACCTGTGGGGCGCTGGATTCTCATCGACGTGGCGACAGCCGTGGTCCTGCTCCTCTCCTGGTACCTGTGGTTTGCACGCTCGAACCGCCGCCGCGGTGCAAACGTCCTGGAGTGGGTTCAGGCCGCGTGCCTGGGCAAAGGCAAGATTCTCAATGCCAGGTGGCATGCCAGCAGTTCCTTGCTTCGAGCCACCTTGAGATTGTCCTCACGGTGGTTTGAAGATGCGCGGCTTACCATCCGGCTATTGCCGCGACCGCTGCCCGTGCAATGGTGGATGAGCCATCACCGACGGCAAAGAGAGACGCTCACGTTCGAAGCCGACATGGGGTTCCCGCCCGGTTTTCATCTGGATGTGATCCGCCATCGCTGGTCCGGCCGCACCGGGGAAAGAGTGCGCCGTAATCGGTCCTGGAGTGTGGTGCATCCAGGCCCGGTGGTGCTGACAACCAAAGACGACTGGCCCGCCGAGCTCACTCCGGTGGTTAACGCTCTCGCCTCCTGGCGCGACAAGGACTTTGTTAGTGTCCGTTTCAACCCAACCTCACCCCATTTCATTGCAACCGTTCCCCTTGAAAGCCTGTCGGATCAGAACGCTGCTGCCGGACTGCTTGGCCTCTTCCGCGAACTCGCCGCAAGCTCTTCCGCCAAGCAGCATTGAAACGGTGGCTGACGTTATTCAGGTTCAGATCCACGTTTCGGCGCTGGCAGCCATTCGCTTTGTGGTTCTACAATGAATTTGTGGGCCTTCCGCAGAATCTGAAGATTACCCTGGAGATGATCAAGTGGGAGCATTCGGTATTCGCGCTTCCTTTTGCCCTTTGCGGTGCCGTGCTGGCAGCGGGAGGCGTGCCCGCCTGGCGTCCACTGGCATGGGTTATCGTTGCCATGATCTCGGCGCGCTCCGCGGCTATGGCGTTCAATCGCCTGGCCGACGCGGCGATTGATGCTGCCAACCCGCGGACTGCCATTCGAGCGCTACCGGCGGGATTATTGAGTCCATCGTTTGTCGCGGCGTTTGTCTTGATCTCCTGTGGCGTTTTCGTCATCGCGGCCTGGCAGCTAAATCGGCTGACGCTGATGCTCTCGCCGCTTGCGCTCGCCGTCGTTCTCTCTTATTCCTACGCCAAGCGTTTTACGCGATGGTCCCACCTGATGCTTGGATTTGCGCTGGGCATTGCGCCGGCAGCGGCCTGGATCGCGGTACGTGGCTTCCTCGATGCGCGCATTTTACTGCTCACCGCCGCAGTGACATTTTGGGTCGGCGGCTTTGACGTGATCTATGCCTGCCAGGACTACGATTTTGATCGCGGCTATGGCCTGTACTCGATTCCGCGGCATGTCGGAATTCACAAGGCGTTGTGGATCGCGCGCGGATTCCACATCGTGATGATCGGGCTACTGCTTGCGCTGGTCCTCGTTTTCGGACTGGGCAAGCTCGCCTTCGCAGGAGTTGCCGTAGTCGCCGCGCTTCTCGCTTATGAGCACGCGCTGATTCGTCACGACGATCTCAGCAAGCTGAACGCCGCTTTTTTCACGATGAATGGCGTCATTTCGGTCGTGTTCTTCGCATTCGTAGCGGCGGATCGCCTCCTGTCGGGATAAGGGCTTGTTTCGCCCTGCCGTCTTATTGCGAGGAACCCGGATCTACACGCAACAGCAGCATCGATCCCCCGTCAATCTTTACGTTGCCCTTTTCTGAACTGACTAACGAACCCTGGGCTGGATCCGCTGGGGCCGACAATTTCAGATTCGAGTAGCCAACCACTCCCTGGGTTTTTGCCGTGATCGGTCCGCGTGGGCTGCTATCCGGCCGGGCGCCCGGACCGGTACCTTCGGTAGAGCTGGGCTGCGATGCAGGAGGCTGTCCCTCCATCGGGGCATAGCGGCCATCCGACCCATTTGCGCCAGACGGCATCCCACTCGGTTCGCCGCCCGGGGCCGGAGCGGGAGTTCCCGCAGTGTCAGCGGCAGGGTTGCGAGGCGCGACGATGGCCTGTATCGACATCGGCAGAGTCGCTGTTTCCCCCTTTTTCGTTTGGAGCTTGTCGAAAGTGATTCCCAGTTCTGATTGTTTCTGTTCTTTAGTGCTCGCCTGCACTTGAGTGATGTGCCCGGACACCTCCGTGTCTTTTGGAACGATTACCTCGCCGGTGTTGCTTGTCAGGTTCTGAGTCACCTTAGCGGTCACTTCATCGCCTTGTTTGGTTTTCTTGGCGTCGATTGTTTTGTTGAGCTGGGCTGGGATCACGCTTCCCGGAGCAACCCGCAGCGTGTTGACTTCGGTCGCTGAGTAGGCGGGTGAGGGACTACTCCCCGCCGGCGTTTGACCTGGAGCCTGGCTGATCTGTGATTGCTGCGCTTCCTGGGTGACCACCAGGGCGGCAAAGTCTGGTGGTTGCAGGGCGAGCGCGCTCCCGCCGAACAGTCCCAGGGTGAAGACGGTACATGCGATCGTTCTCATTGGTCCTCCGGTCAAATCAGACAACAACTGAGTGCGCTCACGGAAAGCGTCTGGGTCGCCATCTGCTTCAATTACTAGATGCGGGCAAGGGCACGCGGGTGAGCCTGGTTTCTGCAGATTCAGGAGTTTCGGGGCGAAGTGGCAGTCACAAGGCAATGTGATGTCACGCATTCCGTGGGTTATCATTGAGGCCAATGGCCAGCAGCCACCCTTTTCAAACCGACGACGCGCGGCTCCATCCGATCAAAGACAAAGTCCTTGCCGGAGAACGTCTTTCCGAAGCGGACGCGCTGACTCTCTATGCGACCGGCGACATCCTCGCCGTCGGCTGGCTTGCCAACTGGGTGCGCGAGCGGATGCATGGCGACAAGGCTTATTTCAACGTCAATCGACACATCAATCCGACGAATGTCTGCATCGCCGCGTGCCGATTGTGCGCATTTGGGCGGAAGAAGGATGCTCCGGGCGCATACACCATGGCGCTGGAAGAGGCGTTTCAGACGGCGGCTTCCGGCTACTCGGAGGCGATCACGGAGTTTCATATCGTTGGTGGACTGCATCCTGATTTGCCCTTCGAGTACTTTCTTGATCTGGTCTCCGGACTTAAGGCCCGCTTCCCGCAAGTGCACATGAAGGCGTTCACCATGGTTGAGGTTGCTTATCTCGCGAAGCGGGCCAAGCTTACCATTCGAGAAACGCTCCAAAAGATGAAAGACGCGGGCGTTGATTCGCTGCCGGGAGGTGGGGCTGAGATTTTTGCGGACCGCGTGCGGCACATTATCTGCGATCACAAGATCGACGGCGATCAGTGGCTGGAGACCGCCCGTCTGGCGCACCAAATCGGACTTAAGTCGAACGCCACGATGCTATACGGCCACATCGAGAACGACGAGGACTGCGTCGATCACCTGATGAAGTTGCGGGCCCTGCAAGACGAAACGAACGGATTTCAGACGTTCATTCCTCTTGCTTTTCATCCGGCGAACACCCCGCTGCAACACTTGCCGACGACGACGGGCATGCTTGACATCAAGCAGATTGCTGTAAGTCGCCTTGTGCTCGACAACTTTCCGCATATTAAGTCGTATTGGCAGATGATGACGCCGAAGATCGCGCAGATCTCGTTGCGCTTCGGAGCCGATGACATCGATGGAACGGTAGTCGAAGAAAAGATCTATCACGACGCTGGCGCAACAACTCCACAAGGTTTGCGCAGGCAGGACCTGATCCGTCTGATTAAAGAAGCGGGCAGGGAACCGGTGGAGCGCGATACGCTGTATCGTCCAGTTACTCGGACGGAAACGTCGTTTACAGTTTCGGTATAACGGATGGAGCCGCGTACTTTTGAAACGCCGCTTCCGTAATCGCTGAGCCCTAGTCGCATTTTCCTTCAATCTCTTGATACCAACAACCTGGAATATACTTCTGTCCTTATAACCCGATCGCGAGTAACATCGCCTGTGCCGGGGCGATGCCAATGCGACTCTACAAGGCAACTCTCACTCTCATTCTGCCGTTAGTTTGTTCCCGCCTGAGTCTTGCCGGCGACCAGCAGTGGGTCGAGGTGCGTTCTCCGAATTTTTCCGTCATCACCGACGCAGGTGAAAGGCGCGGCCGGGACGTGGCCTTGCACTTCGAGCAAATGCGTTCGGTCTTTGGAACGCTGATGACGCGGGCCAACGTGAACCTTCCGGTTCCACTGCAAATCGTGGCTTTTCGCTCAACCAAGGAGATACGCCAGATTGCGCCGATGTTCAACGGCAAGCCCACCGAGCTTGCAGGCCTGTTTCAAAGCGGCGACGACCGGAACTTTATCATGCTCGACATGTCGGTGGAGAATCCGTGGTACACGGTCTTTCACGAGTACGCGCATGAATTGATGAATGGGAATATCTCGGTCCGGTCCGATCCATGGTTTGAAGAAGGGTTCGCCGAGTATTTCGCCGGCATCGAGGTCGATAGCAAGGAAGCGCGGGTCGGTAAGATTCCCGAACAGACGTATCAGGTGCTCCAGTACAGCGGTTTTTTGAAGACCGCCGATCTCCTTCGCGTGCAACAGTATTCGAAGACGTATAACGAAACCGGCGATCACCGCAACTCGTTTTACGCCCAGTCATCTCTGATGGTGCACTACATCTATGACAACCAGCTTCTTCCCAAAGTGGCCGAGTACTTTGACGCACTGCATTTCGACAAAAAGACGGTAGAGCAGGCTTTTCAGGGAGCTTTCGGGATGTCGCTGGAACAGTTTGACAAGGTTCTGCGCCAGTACTATACGGGCGGCCGTTACCGGTACTATCCGATTCCGACTCCCCCGGGGATCCAGGCTGCCCAGTTCACGGCGACGCCCGTCACCTTGGCGGACGCGCGCGCTGTTCTCGCCGACATTCACGCCCACTCGATGGACCATCGCGGTCAGGCGCTGGGAGAGTTTGAGGATGTGCTCAAGACGGATCCCAACAACGCTGCTGCGCTTCGCGGCGCAGGTTATTCATGCCTCATGGCGCAAGATTTCGATAAGGCAGCCGACTACTTTCAGCGGGCAGTCGCGCGCGACAGTAAAGATGCCCGCGTCCACTACTATTACGCGATGCTGATGAGCCGCCAGGGAAGCGTTGGTGACAAGGCACGGACGGACGAGTTGAAGAAAGAGCTGGAGACAGCGATCGCGCTCGATCCCAAGCTGGCCGACGCTTATTCTCTGCTGGGCTATGCGCAGGTGTATTCCGGGGAGCCGGAAAAAGGTCTGGCCACGATGAAGCTGGCCGTAGAACTCTCTCCCAGGAATGAAGGCTACCAGTTCAACCTCGCAAGCGCGTATCTGGGCAACAACAAAGTCGACGAGGCAATCGCCATTTTTCAGGCCCTCGCCGCAAGTTCGAACCCCGAGGTTGCAACGCATGCCAGCGCTGCGCTGCGCCAGGCACAGGACTTTAAGAAGCGAGGTCTGGAGTTTCGGATGGAGGCAGAGTCGTCAGACTCCGGCACGCCCGAGCCTCACAACAAGCTTGAGCCCCCTGGGTTAGTGGCCCGAAGCACGACCGCAGACACCTCGAGCGACACAGCCACCACTGTTGTAACGCTACCTCCATCTGCACCGATTCACTTTCTGAAAGGGAAGCTGAAGAGCGTGGATTGCTCGGCCGGGCCACAGGGCGTGTTGATCCTGGCGTCGGGAAGCAAGACGCTGAAACTCTATGTGAAGGATACTGCGCACGTCATCATCATCGGCGCTGACCAGTTCTCCTGCGACTGGAAAGGCATCAGTGTTGCTGTGAACTATCGGGAACGAGAAGACGGCGATGGGGACGTGGTTTCCGTGGAAGTTCAATAGAGCGGAACTTCGAGAAGGCCCGCGCATCTAACGACCATGGCAAAAGAGCAAACGGCAGTTTTCGGCGGAGGATGTTTCTGGTGCGTCGAGGCCGTTTTTCAGCGGCTGAGCGGCGTGACCCATGTCGAGTCCGGATACATGGGCGGGCACGTGGGGAACCCGACCTACCGGCAAGTTTGCAACGGCGATACCGGGCATGTGGAAGTAGTGCGTGTCACCTTCGACCCTGATGTGATTAGCTTTCGCGACCTGCTCGACGTTTTCTTCACTGTGCACGATCCGACGACTCTGAACCGGCAGGGCAACGACACCGGCGAGCAGTACCGCTCGGTGATCTTCTACCAGGGCGAAGAGCAGCGGCGCGCGGCCGAGGACATTATTGCCGAGTTGACTTCGGCAAAGACTTTTCCGGAGCCGATCGTTACTGCGGTCGAGCCGGCGTCGACGTTTTACGCCGCCGAGGACTACCACCAGAACTACTACAACGAGAACTCTCGCCAGCCCTATTGCATGTTCGTCATCTCACCGAAGCTGGCGAAATTCGAGAAGAAGTTTGCGGAGAAGATGAGAGCGTAAGTACCATATCGCCCGGACCAAATCACTTTTCTCGTTCCGGACTCGTCGCTGGCACTTCGACTCGCTCCAGCAAGAGACGCCGCAGGGTTCGCAGGTCGTTTAGCAGACGACCGCTGTCGTGCAGGTGTCGCTCGAGCTTGTCGAGCTTGAATTGAACGAGCCGCAGCGCTTCCAGACGGCGGCCGGAGTTGGCTTGCGCGGCGAGGGTGAGGTCGGCTTCGATCTCAGCTTTTGCTTCAATGATCGTTTCAAGGAGGAGCCGGACGTATTGCTGCGCGTTCTCGACACTATCAAACGGGGTTTGGAGCGGACTGCTCAAGGCTGGAAATCCTCGGTCGTTCAGGAAAATCTGGCGGAGAGGGTGGGATTTGAACCCACGATACCCGTTAAGGTATGTCCGCTTTCGAGGCGGATCGTTTCAACCACTCACGCACCTCTCCGGAGAACAGTAGTCGATAATCAGTAGTCAGCGAAAGTCAAGGCGTCAGTCCTTGCTTGTCTTCGGCAAAAAAGCGAATGGCAAACCACGGACACCAAGCGATCAACGACCATCGATCACCGACGTTGTCGAAAGAACTCCTGCAGGATTTCCGCAGAGCGGCCTGCCAGGACCCCACTTGTGACTTCCATCCGATGATTGAGTTGGGGATGGTTCACTACCTGCAGAACCGAGCCAATCGCCCCCGCTTTGGGATCATCAGCGCCATAAATCAAGCGGCGAATGCGGGCATGCACCATAGCGCCCGCGCACATCGTACACGGTTCAATTGTAGCAAACAGCTCACAGTCTCCCAGACGGTGATTCCCAATGGTTCGGCCCGCTTCTCGAAGCGCGACAATCTCGGCA
>Ga0335085_10009231_pt1 | contig 14909 bp, 16 predicted proteins | sample Lox_Sample_45_FD_206712 | JGI IMG/M metagenome (GOLD analysis project Ga0335085, IMG submission 206712) | Soil microbial communities from Loxahatchee National Wildlife Refuge, Florida, United States - Lox_Sample_4.5 | ecosystem: Environmental > Terrestrial > Soil > Wetlands | place: USA... | reverse complement strand
GTCGCGAGCAACATCACGGTCGCCCCGGCCGGCAGCATGCAGAAGGGGCCGATGAAGATCACCGCGGTCTACTGCGGTAAGTTGTCGGCCGCGCAGCAGGCGCAGTTCGACACGACGGCCGCCGGCGGCCTGATCTACAAGTACGCCAACGACGGCTCCAGTGAGATCAGCGGCTCGGCGAAGCTCTACGTCGGGTTCACCGGGGGCAGCGGCATCCTCGGGTCGAACTACGCGGGGACCCTGCCCGACGTCGCTCCCGGCAAGTCCGCCGAGGGCGAGGTGGACGCCGTCGACATCGAGGGCCGGGACCTGAGCTTCACCGGCTGCGAGATCATGAGCTACGCGCTGATCACGTCGACGGGCGTGGACCCGGTGAGCTACGCCGGCTGAGCGGAGGAATCGGCAGCGGAATCACGGCGTTCCCGGTAATGACCGGCTAGTGTGCCAACCGCACGGAAAGCCGCAATACGGACATTATTAAGGAAAGTAAAATCACGATCAAGCAGTAGCCACCAGGCACGCTGCTCGTTCTCGATAATGTAGCGCCGTGAACTCCCGCTCCGCCCCCCGCAGCGCACGCCCGGAGGTGCCGCCGGCCCCCCGGGCCAGACGCGCGCGCCACGGGGACGGAGTGCTGTCCATCAAGCCGTTCCGCAGGCTGTGGATAGCGCTTTCGCTGTCCAGCCTCGGCGACTGGCTGTCGATCCTCGCGCTGGTCGCGCTCGCCCCGTCGGTGACGCACGGCAGCAACCTGGCGAAGACCTCGTCGATCAGCGGCGTGTGGGTAGTCACCCTGCTGCCCGCGCTGCTGCTCGGGCCGATCGCGGGCGCGCTCGCCGACCGGCTCGACCGCCGGGTGACGATGGTCGTCGGCGACGTCATCCGCGGCCTGCTGTTCATCTCTATCCCGCTGTTCCCGAACCTGACCTGGATCTTCGTGGCGAAGTTCCTCGCCGGGATCGCCTCGCAGTTCTGGAATCCCGCGTGCGCGGCAACGGTGCCGAACCTGGTGCCCAAGGACAAGCTCGAGCGGGCCAACCAGCTCAGCCAGCTGATGACCTACGGCACCGCGCCGCTCGCGGCCGGCCTGTTCGCCCTGCTCGGCTGGCTCTCGACCGCGCTCGGGCACGGCATCCCGTTCTTCCATGCCAACAAGGTGGACCTGGCGCTGTACTTCAACGGGGCGTCCTACCTCGTCTCCGCGATCGCCGTCTACACCCTGCGGCAGATCGGCAAGCGGGAGCACAGCGGGCGCATCTCGGTGCCATCGACCGCCAAGGCGATCTGGGAGGGCTGGCGGTTCATCAGGCACACGCCGGTCGTGCGCGGGCTGGTGATCGGGATGCTCGGCGCGTTCTGCGCGGCCGGCGTGGTGATTGGCCTGGCGCCGTCCTATATCCAGTCCACCCTGGACGGCGGGTCGGCGGGCTTCAGCCTGGTTTTCGCGTTGATCCTCATCGGCCTGGCGATCGGCATGGGATTCGGCAGCCGGCCCTTCGGCGACTTCTCAAGGCGCCGGCTGTTCGGCGTCACGCTGACCGCATCCGCGGTGCCGCTCACCGTGATCGCCCTGGTGCCGAACCTGGGCGTGGTCGCGCTGTTCGTCTTCCTGATGGGCGTGGTATCGGGGATCGCCTACCCGACCGGGTTCACCATTGTCGGCCTCGAAGTGGACGACGACACCCGCGGCCGGGTGTTCGCGTTCTTCCAGTCGACGATCCAGGCCATCCTGCTCGCGGTGATCGCGGTCGCTGGGTTCATCGCCACCGGCTTCTCCGCGGCGATCGGCGCGGTGACCGGATCGAGCAACGGCGCGGTCAAGATCGCGCACATCACCTACGGCGCGCCGGGCGACAACCTGCTGCTGCTGCTGTCGGCGGTGCTCGTCGCGTTCGTCGGCATCCAGTCCTACCGGCAGCTCGACGACCGCAAGGGCGTGCCGCTGCTCGAGGACCTGATGACGGCGATCCGCAACGAGCCGCTCAAGCGGGTGCCCGGAGCTCCGGCCGCCGACAGCGCGCAGGCGCCAGCACGCAGCGGGCTGTTTATCGCCTTCGAGGGCGGCGAGGGCGCGGGCAAGACCACGCAGGCTCGGCTGATCGCCATCTGGCTGCGCGAGCAGGGCTACGACGTGGTGACCACGCACGAGCCTGGCGCGACCAAGATCGGGATGCGGCTGCGCGCGCTGCTGCTCGACACCGCGCACTCCGGCATGTCCGCGCACTGCGAGGCGCTGCTCTACGCGGCGGACCGGGCGGAGCACGTGGCCAAGATCATCGACCCGGCGCTTGACCGGGGCGCCGTGGTCATCACCGACCGGTACATCGACTCCTCGCTCGCCTACCAGGGCGCGGGCCGCGGCCTGCCGGCCGGCGAAATCGAGATGCTCAACGGCTGGGCGACCGGCGGACGGCTGCCCGACCTGACCGTCCTGCTGGACCTGGCTCCCGAGGCCGGCCTGAGCCGCCGCGCCAGGTCCGCCGACCGGCTCGAGGCGGAGCCACTCGACTTCCACCGGCGGGTCCGGGTCGGTTTCCTCGGGCTCGCCCGCGCCGAGCCGGAGCGCTACCTGGTGCTTGACGCGACCGCACCGCCGGAGGAGATCGGCCAGTACATCAAGGACCGGATCAGGGAGATACTGCCCGACCCTGTGCCGCACGTCTCCGAGGCCGCGACCGGCTCCTTCCCCGCCATCCCGGACCACGTGCCCGACGAGGTGGCGGACCCCTGGTGACGGTTTGGGACGAGCTTGCCGGGCAGGAGGCGGTCGTCGCCCAGCTGCGCAATGCCGTCGCTGGCGCGATGACCCACGCCTGGCTGTTCACCGGGCCGCCGGGTTCCGGCCGGTCGGTGGCGGCCCGCGCCTTCGCGGCGGCGCTGCTGTGCCGCTACGGCGGCTGCGGCGAGTGCGCCTCGTGCCATCAGGTGCGCGCAGGCACGCACGCCGACCTGCTCCTCGTCCGCCCGGACGGTCTCTCGTACGGCGTGAAGCAGACCCGCGACCTGGTGCTGCGCGCCGCGGGCGCGCCGTCAGGCGGGCGCTGGCGCGTCGTGCTCTTCGAAGACGCCGACCGCTGCACCGAGGCCGCCGCCAACGCGCTGCTCAAGGCGATCGAAGAGCCCGCCCCGCGGACCGTGTGGCTGCTGTGCTCGCCCTCGGCGGAGGACCTGGTGACAACGATCAGGTCCCGCTGCCGGGTGATGACGCTGCGGGTGCCGCCGTCGGCGGCGGTCGCGTCCGTGCTCGCCGAGCGGGACGGTGTCGACTATGAGCGCGCGCTCGCCGCGGCGCGCGCCGCGCAGGGGCACATCGGCCGCGCCAGGCGGCTCGCGCTCGACCCGGCCGCCGCCGCCCGCCGGGAGACGGTGCTCAAGGTCCCGGTGCAGTCGATGTCGCTCGGCCCGGCGCTAGCCGCGGCCGCGGCCCTGGTCAAGACCGCCGAGGACGAGGCCAAGGCGGTCACCGAGCAGCTCGACGAGCCGGAGCGGGAGGCGCTGCGCCAGGCGTTCGGCGAGGGATCGACGGGCAAGGGCGTGGCCAAGGCGATGCGCGGCATGGCCGGCGCCATGAAGGACCTGGAGGACAGGCAGAAGTCCCGGGCGACCCGGGTGAAGCGCGACACCCTGGACAGCGCCCTGCTCGAGCTCGCCGCCTTCTACCGCGACGTGCTCATGCTCCAGGTCGGCGCCGAGGTCGAGCTCGCCAACGCCGACCGGCTCGATGACCTGCGGCGGATCGCGAGCGGTTCGACGCCGGAGGCGACGCTGCACCGCATCGAGGCGGTCATGCGGTGCAGGGAACGGGTGACGCTCAACGTCGCGCCGCTGCTCGCCGTCGAGGAGCTGACGATCTCGCTCGTCCGAGGCTGACCCGTTACCGGTCTGTTGCATTATGCGCCGGGCGTCGTAGCCTAGGCCGATGGGCATGATGATGGCGGTGAGCTTCGAGCGGTACGGGCGGCTCTATTATCTCGACCCAGGCGGCCATGAGCCGAAGATCGGCGACAAGGTGCTTGTGCCCACCGACAGCGGCCCCGAGGTCGCGGAATGCGTGTGGGCGCCGCAGTGGATGACAGAAGACGTCGACGGCCTGCCGGTGTGCGCCGGCCTGGCCGGCCCCGACGACCTGATCCGCGACGAGCAGAACCGGCGCAGGCGGGCGGAGGGCAAGCTGGCCGCGCGGCGGCTCATCCGCGAGCACGGCCTGCCGATGAAGCTGATCGCGGTGGATTTCGTGTCGGCGACCAACGTGTTCGTCGTGTACTTCAGCGCGCCCCACCGGGTGGACTTCCGCGCGCTCGTCCGGGACCTCGCGGCCCGGCTGCGGTCCCGCGTGGAACTGCAGCAGATCGGCCCGCGCGATGAGGCGCGGCTGCAGGGCGGCATCGGGCCGTGCGGCAGGGACCTGTGCTGCGCGACCTTCCTCAAGGACTTCGAGCCCGTCTCCGTGCGGATGGCCAAGGACCAGGACCTGCCGGTCAACCCGATGCGGATCGCCGGGGCATGCGGGCGGCTGATGTGCTGCCTGAAGTACGAGCACCCGCTGTACCAGGACTTCAAGAAGTCGGCCCCGCGCACCGGCACCCGAGTCGACACGGCGGAGGGGCCGGGCACCGTCGTCGGGCACAACGTCCCTTCCGACAGCGTCGTGGTCAAGCTGACCGCGGACGGGCGCACCTGCGCCTGCTCGGTGGCGAGCGTCTGCGGCTCGCGCAAGGCCTACGAGTCAACGCACGGCTCCACTCACAGCACCGAGGGAGCGTAACGCTTTTCCCTTCCCGGGGACTGAATGGTCGCAGCTGCGTTCCAGTCAGGTCCGATCCCCAGGGAAGGGGAAACCTTGTGAAGGCACTCATCCGTTTCGTGCCCGCCGTGCTTGCCGGCGGGGCGGCGGTCATCGCCGTGGCGGCGTTCGCCGCGCCCGCCGCGTCCGCGGCCACCAAGCCGCCGGCGCCCAGGCATCACGCCGGGAACGGTGACGGCGGCGCGGTTTTCGCGCTGACGGACAACACCGCGGGCAACGCGGTGGCCGCGTTCCGCCGCGCGGCGGACGGCACGCTCACCCCCGCGGGCACCTACGCCACCGGCGGGCTCGGCGGCGTTCTTTCCGGCTCGGTGGTTGACCACACCGCCTCGCAGGGCGCCCTCGCGTACGCCCGGGACCGCGGGCTGCTGATCGCGGTGAACCCGGGTAGCGACACCATCTCCGTGTTCCGCGTCGGCGGTGACCATCTGGCGCTCAGCCAGGTGCTGCCGTCCGGCGGCGACTTCCCGGTGAGCGTGACCGTGCGCGGGAACCACGCATACGTTCTGAATGCCCTCGGCGGCGGGTCGCTCTACGGATACCGGCTCGACGGACAGCACCTGACGGCGATCTCCGGTTCTTACCGCCCGCTCGGCCTCGGGACCACCGCCGCGTCGGCGTTCACCGCGACGCCGGGGCAGGTGGCCTTCACGCCGGACGGCACTCAGCTGCTCGTGACGACGAAGGCGACGGGTAACGACGTGGACGTGTTCTCCGTCGGGCCCGACGGGCGGCTGTCTGCCTCGCCCGTGGTCAACACGCTGCCCGGTGCGGTGCCGTTTGCCGTCGCGTTCGACAGGAACGGGCACGCGGTGCTCGCGGAGGCCGGGCCGAACGCGGTCGCGACCTTCAGCCTGTCGCGCGCCGGCCAGCTCACGCAGCTCGCCATCGCCGGCACCGGGCAGGCGGCGACCTGCTGGATCGCCCGGGCGGGCAGTCACTTCTACGCGTCCAACGCGGGGAGCGGGTCGGTGTCCGGATACGACACCAGCGGGTCCGGCGGACTGACCGCGCTCGGCAATACCGCAACCGACGCCGGGACGGTGGACGCCGCCTCGGCCGCCCATGGACGGTTCCTCTACGTGCAGACGGGCAAGGCGGGCATCGTCGACGAGTTCGCGGTGGCTGGCGACGGCGCGCTGACCCCAGTCGGGTCGGTCACCGTGCCTGGCGGGGCCGGCGGCGAGGGGATCGCGGCGAGCTGAGGTTGCCACTGCTTCCCATGCGCAGGGCCGGCCGGGCGGTCTCGGTGACGGCACGGCCGGCCCTCGCGCTTTCCCCTCCTCCCGCCGTCGGCGGCGGTACGCTGCCAGCGATGGATGCGGACGCGTCGTTGCTGCGGCGCCTGCGGGACGGCGACGAACACGCGTTCGTGGCGCTCGTTGAGCGTTACCACTCGACCATGCTCAGGGTCGCCCTGGCGTACGTGCCGAGCGCGGCGGTCGCCGAGGAGGTGGTGCAGGACACCTGGCTCGCGGTGCTGCGCGGGCTCGCCCGGTTCGAAGAGCGGTCGTCGCTGCGCACCTGGCTGTTCAGCATCCTGGTCAACCGGGCGCGCACCACGGGCGAGCGGGAGACCCGCTCGGTGCCGGTCGCGGACGCCGGACCCGTCGTCGACGCCGCCAGGTTCGGCCCGTCGGGCGCCTGGGCGGAGCCGCCAGAGCAATGGATCGAAGAGGCGGAGAACCGGATCGATGCCGCTAAGCTTGCCGAACTGCTGCGGGCCGGCCTCGACGTGCTGCCCGCCAGGCAGCGCGAGGTGGTGCTGCTGCGGGACGTGGAAGGGCTGAGCGGCGCGGAAGTGTGCGAGGTGCTCGCGATCAGCGAGGCCAACCAGCGGGTCCTGCTGCATCGCGGCCGCAGCAGGCTCAGGCAGGTGCTCGAATCGGAGCTTGGAGGTGGACGGCCATGAGCTTCCTCTCCGGCTTGCGCCTTCGCCGCCATCCCCGTGACCTGGCCTGCCAGGAAGTGGTTGAGCTTGTCACCGGCTACCTGGAGGACGCGCTGCCTGCCGCGGAGCGCCGCAGGTTCGAGCACCACCTGGCCGGCTGCCGGCACTGCACCGAGTACCTGGCCCAGATGCGCGAGACGATCCGGCTGACCGGCAGGCTCACCACGGAAGACCTCACGTCCGAGATGCGCGCGGACTTCACCGACCTCTACCGTCGCTGGCGCGCCGAGCAGTAACCCGGCGTCAGGTGCTTGACCAGGCCTTCCAGCGGTCGACCTGGATGACGATCACCGGCCCGGGCGGCCGCTGATGGCGGTACTGCTCGTACCGCTCGGCCAGCACGTCGAGCGGGTCCTGGAGCGCCTGCTCATCGTCGACCACGCTTGCCCAGCCGTCGATGCGGACCCACCAGAGCAGGTCCCAGTCTTCGTCGTAGTGGTCGGCGAGCAGCGCCACCCGGGGGTTCTCCCTGATGTTGCGCAGGCGGCGCAGGTTGGCCGACTTCTTCGGCTTGTAGTCCACCGCCGTGTAGATCAGGTCCCCGTCCATCGCGAAGGTCACGGGGACCAGGTGCGGCTGCCCGTCACCCCCCGCGGTAGCGAGCCGGGCAACCCGGGCTCCGGCGAGTCGTGTACGTGCCTCTTCCTCGGTCAACCTCACCTGTCCAATTGTCCACTGTGTTGCTTGGTCCGTGATCCAAGCCACCCCGAAGAACCTGTAGACTAGCGGGGCGCGGTCCGCAAGGACAGCCCGCCGCCTTAGCTCAGTCGGCCAGAGCGACGCACTCGTAATGCGTAGGTCTGGGGTTCGATTCCCCAAGGCGGCTCCATTTGAAAGCCAGCCCTTACAAGGCATTTTCGTCATCGCCGGAATTGTCACCGTCCAGTTCCTGCGGTTCGGGCGGTTCCTGCGGTTCGGGCGGCTCCGATGCCCCCAGGATGCCCCCGACCGCCCGCGCCGCCTCCCACAGGTTGTCGTCCACCAGGTGGCCGTACAGGTCCATCGTCATCGCGGCGGTGGCATGGCCGAGCACCCGCTGAACCACCTTCGGATCGGCACGACGGCTAAGCCACACCGACGCCGCCGTATGACGCAGATCATGCACCCGGAACCCGCGCAACCCGGCCGCCGCGGGCGCGATGACCCAGCCGACCGAACGCTTCCAGTTCGATTCGCGCAGCGGACCGCCTTCCGGGGCTTCGAACAGCCACGCGCTCGCCGCCTTGCTCGCACTCCAGCGGTCAACGATCGGCACCAGGTCGACCACCAGGGGAACAGTCCTCGCGCGGTTGTTCTTCAGCGTGTCCACGTACAACGCACCGCCGCCACTGGCCAGCACGGCACGGCGTACTCGAAGGCCAGGACCGGGAACCGATACCAGGTCACCGACCTGTAGGCCAGCCAGCTCGCCCCAGCGCAAACCCGCCAGCGCCAGCACCGGCACGATGTCGCGGTATCGGCCTCGGCAGGCCGCGGTCAGCGTCCGCAGGCAGACCGTTGGTTTCCCGGCTCCGTCGCCGCGGCCTCCGCTCGCCCGTAAATCGCTGGAGTAGTGCCGGAGCCGCCGGTTAGCCTAGCCCGCATGATCAGCGATGTCGGACTCAGGCTGAGGCCGTTGCGCACCGGCGACGAGGCCGTGGTCCGCGAGGCCCAGGAGGTCATGGCGGGGGAGGGTTTCCCCTTCGCCTTCGGCCTCGATGAGACGATGGAGTGGAACGAGTTTCTCCGGAATGTGGACAAGGAACGCCGCGGCGTGGACTTGCCTGACGGCCGGGTCCCCGCCACCTTCCTCGTCGCGGACGTCGGCGGAATGATCGTCGGCCGCATCTCCATCCGTCACGCCCTCAACGACTTGCTCGCCCGCCAGGGCGGGCATATCGGCTACTGCGTCCTCCCGCCGTACCGGCGGCACGGTTACGCGACCGAGATGCTGCGCCAGGCGCTGGTGATCATCCGCTCGCTTGGCGTAGACCGGGTGCTCGTCACTTGCGATGACGACAACCTCGGCTCGGTAACCGTCATCGAGACCTGCGACGGGAAACTCGACTCCAGGGTCGTAGCGTCCGACGGCGTGCTGGTCCGCCGTTACTGGATCGACTGAGACCTGCTCATAACCCAAGCGCCGACCGCGTTCTTGGCGACACGTCATTGGTGCCAGCTGGGAGCCACGCTGGGAGCCACCCGGATGAACGACTCGCCGATTCCCCGGACTACTTCATCGGACAGCCGACCGGAACGCCGCCGAGGTCACGGACGGATCTGAACAGGGCCGGATGCCCATACGGGAATCTAACGATCAAAAGGTACCGACCGTGCCCCTGAGATGCCCCCGACCGCCCGTCACGAGCCAACACTCGCCACCATCGGCAACCTGTGGACCCGAAGCTGGCGCAGGGCTCGAACCGGCGAGCAACGCACGAGAACACCCTCGTAATGCGTAGGTCTGGTTCGATTCCCCAAGGCGGCTCCACACCCAAGGCAGCTCATTGTGATGTCTCAAGACATCGAGGACACCCTGAACCCTTAATGGGTTCGGGGTGTTTTTGGTTGGGGGCCCGGTGGACAGGGCCTTTCCCTCCCTTCCCGAAGAGGGCCGCGCCCCTCCGCGCGGCAGCATCCCGGGCGACCGGCGACGACGTGTGAACGTAACCGCGCGTGACCCCGATGTCGGAGTGGCCGAGCATCTCCTGAACGACCGTGATGTCTACTCCAATCGTGGTCTTCCCACAGGTCAGCGTCAGCCCGGGCTTTGCGTTACTGTCCTGATCTGCTGCTTTCACCGAGCGCCGCCCGCATTTCGTCTTCGCTGCGTGTGATGACCGCGTACAGCCCAGCCTCGGCGGGGATAAGGCGGATGGCGTGGAACGCGGTCCCGCCCCAGTGCGGTCGGACAGTGATGCTCCACCCGGGGAACCGGGCGGCGAGCGCTCGTGCCTGGCTTTCGGCGACGGCAGGGGACGCGGTCACCGGGGGTTCCCGGGCGGCGGCCCGAAATCGCGGGGGACGGGCTTGAGCGTGTAGTCGTCCAAGATCGCCTGCCAGATCGCGTCTGGGCTGTCGGCGGTGATGTCGCCGCCCAGCCCGTCGCGGCGCCGTGCCCAGTAGCCGCGTGCCTGGTCGTAGCCGATATCGTAGGCGTCACCCCACCCGTAGCGGATCGCGTTGAGCGCGTCGTCGTCCAGCTTCGCGGCGGCCGGTGCGCCTGCGGCTGGCTGGCCGTCTAGGTGTTCCATCTGCTGTCCTCTGCCGGTGGGTGCGGTATTCACCAGTCAAACGGGTGCGGAGCGTAAGCTGTAGGCGTTGCCTGTTTGGCAGTTGCGGCCAAACGCGTGACCCCCCCGGTGAACCCCCAGCGCGCGGCGGACGGCACACGCATGAGCGACTTCAGCAGGGAGCTGACCCGCCTGATGGCTGAGCGCGGTGTCGGCGTCCGCCAGCTCGCCAGAGCCGTCTACGTGAACCCGGGGCACGTCTCCAACCTGCGCAGCGGCCGGGACACCCCGTCACCCGAACTCGCCGCGGCCATCGACGGGCACCTAGACGGCGGCGGGAGGCTTGCCTTGCTCGCCGCGACGAAGGCGACCGGAACCCGGCGGGGAACGCGGGTCGGGTCGTCTCGGGCGGTCAGCGCGCTGCGGATCGCGATGGACGGCGCGCCCGGCGGCGCCCTGGACGTGGCGGGTGACGGCCTGGCCGACCTGGCCCTCCACTACGCGCACGTAGTCGCGGTCGCGCCGTCCGCGGCGGTCTATGACGAGCTGACCAGCGCCCGGGGGTTCGCCGGGACGCTACTGAGCAGGGGCGCGACGGCTGGCCGGGCAGACCTGGCGGTGACCGCCGGGTGGCTGTCGAGCCTGCTGGCCATCGCGGCGACCGACCTCGGCGACCATGCGGCGGCTGTCGTGTGGTGCGCGGACGCCGCCCGCCGCGGCCGGGAAGCAGGGCACCCGGAGCTGGCCGGGTGGGCGGCGCTGACCCGCTCGCACATCGCGTGGTACCAGGGCGACCCCGCCCGGTCCGCCGAGGCCGCCCGCCGCGGTCAGGACGAGACATCGCTGGGCACCGTCGCCTACGTCAAGCTGGCAGCCCAGGAAATGCGCTGCCTGGCCATGCTCGGCGACACCGCGGGCATGACCGCCGCGCGCCGCCGCGCAGCAGCGGCAGCCGTCCGCCTGTCTCCGGCCGCCGCGAGGAACGGCGCCTACTCGGTGCAGCTCGCCGACGACCCGCCCTATACCGCCACGTCGCTGCTGGTGACCGGTCAGCATGCCGAGGCCGCTGCGATCACCCGGCAGATCATCGCCACCGCCTACGCGCCTGCCGGACGGGCGGCGGCAGACATGCCGACGAACTACGGGCGGACCCTGCTTATCCTCGCGCTGGCCGCGGCCGGGCTCGGCGAACTCGAGGAAGCTGCGGCGACCGGCGCGGCGGCGCTGGCGGCTGGCCGGGTCGTGTGGCCCACGCTGGTCCTGGCGGGCAGGCTGCACAAGTCCCTGACGGCCACGGCGGCCGGGTCGGTCCCCGCCGCGGACTTCGCCGCCTGCTACGCCGAGGCGGGCACCCGGTATGCGCTCCCGGCGGCAGGCGGCGGAGGATAGCCGGGTGGCTGACGATGACCTGAGCGCCGGGCAGATCGAGGCGCTGAGCGCCGCCGCGGACATCAGCGCCCCGCCGCCGGACGGCGTGCCCGTCGCCCTGGTGCTGTTCGGCACCAACAAGCAAGACGCCCCGGTCCGGATCGCCGCCGGGCGGTACCAGGCCGGGACGGCGCCGCTGATCATCGCGACCGGCGGTATCAACCGGCACGACGGCAGCACCGAAGGCCGCGAGTTCGCCCGGCGCCTGGCCGCCGCCGGGATACCCGCCGAGGCGGTACGGGTGGAAGACCAGTCCAAAGACACGTGGCAGAACGTCGAGCTGTCGCTTGGCTACCTGCGCGAAGCACTCGGCCTCGGCCTACCCCTGGTGGCGGTGTCCAAGTGGCATCACCTGCGCGCGGTCTACTGCCTGCGCACCCAGCTCCCCGCCGCGGTGCCGCTGTACGCGATCGGGTGGAACCCGATCTACGGCGGGCAGCTCGTCACCCGCCAGACCTGGCCCCAGGTGCCCGACGGGCGGCGGCGGGTCATCCGCGAGACTAGCGAGGTAGCCCGCCGCATCGAAGACGGCAGCTACGCCCCGGCCGTCAAGAAAGACGGCGCCTGGTGGTAGCGAGGTACGCATAGTGTCGCGGCCTCCGAGGGCGGTAACCTCAATTAGGCTTCACGGCCATTTGGTCTTTCAGGTCCAGGGGAGATCCGGGTAGATGAACATCAGGGAACGCCACTTCGGGCGCCTAACGGACACCGAGGCCGAATCCGGCGAGTTTACTGTAGACATCGATTCTTTCCTGCGCAGGCTGATCCTCTTTGAACAGTGCATCATTGAAACGGACCGCCTGAAGGAGATTCCTTCGCTCATCGCAGTTTTCGGGGCGAAGGGATTCCTGGAGCTTCTGGACTCGGGCGCCGTTAGATTTGTGTGCGATGCAATGACCGCCGGGCAGGCCGGCAGACCGCAATCTTGAAATCCGCCGCTAAGCGCGGTGGCCCCCTTCCGATAGGGTCATACCGCCTGATTGCAATCGGCACGCCAATCGATCCGACGCGAAAAGACTACGTGAGCAAAGGACTCCAGGAGGTCAACAAGGCGCCAGTATCATTCAAAGAGAGCAAGAAGATAAGATCCGCCCTGGCCTCAAACCTCTTGGAGTACTCCCGGAGGCCGGAGAGGCCGGGGTCAAAGACGCAAATGACGAGATCCTGCGTCACAGCCCGGCAGTGCTGGAAGCGGTTCGCCACGTAGTCTCGGCGGACATGCAGCGAGACATCGGCCGTGACTTCATGTTCTCTGCCGAAGACCTTAGCGGCGACGGCGACATCTGCATAACCTCGGACCTTGCTGACCGTCTCGGTATCACAGCTCAGAAAGAGCACGAGCTGGTGGAGCGCGCCATCCTGGCAGTAGCCGGGATGGACCAGCGGATACGCCTGATGGAGAGCTTCGAGGCTGTCACCGGATTCCGGCAGTCCGGCATGCCGGTGTTCCAGCAGAAACTGTCGTTCCTGATGTCGCAGCTCGATCCCGACATCTATGAAAGCAACCTGGAGCGAGTTATCACCATCGGCAATCTGCCCGGCTTCGCTGACCTGCCCCCTGACCCGACGATCGACGCAAAGAAAATACTTCAGCTGCGCAGCGACGCAGGATGCCATGAACTGCGCGCTTGGCTCCGTAACATCGATTCTGAGACGGACGAAGAGATCAACGACAGGTTTAACGGTCTGCGCGAGAACATGTCCTGGCTAGCCGGGGGACGGACGGGGAGGAGACATGACCTCCGGAAAGTGTGGGCTGAGCCTGCTTAACCTGTGGGCGGCACCCAAGCCAGGCCTCATTTCCCCAGCTCAGCCCTAAACGTGAAGACCTCACCCCAAGGCGGCTCTCACGCCCAAGCCCCTTTCCGGTTCTATGTTCGTGCGGGGGAGGGGTCTTCGCCTTCCGGCCCCCGGCGCGCCGCATCTGTCATGATTGCGTAATGCTCGGACGACTGCATCACGTCGTGATTGACTGCCCTGACCCGGCAGCCCTCGCAGCCTTTTACTCCGAGTTGCTCGGGCTGCCGGTCACCTATCAGAGCGACGATTTCGTGGTCGTCGCCGCCAGCGACAAGTCGTCCGGCCTGGCCCTCCAGCTTGCCCCTGACTACCGACCGCCCACCTGGCCAGAGCCCGCCGTGCCGCAGCAGATCCACTTCGACGTCATGGTCGAGGACGTGGCCGCGGCCGGACCGCGCGCCGTGGCGCTCGGCGCACGCAAGCTCGACGGCGAGAACGTGTACGCCGACCCGGCCGGCCACCCCTTCTGCCTCATCCCTCGCCCGTACTGGGCCCCGCCCATTCCCGCGGAGGGATGAGCCTGCTCGCTAGCCTCGGCTGAGGTAGTTGCTCGCCTGCCGGAGCCATCGGGTGTAGAGGCCGGCGGCGAGACCGCCGGGGACCAGCCTGATCATCCAGGGCTGGATCTGGTTGGTCCCCTCCTTCGCCGCCTGCCTGGCGACGAACGATGCCTTGGGTGACCGGGTGCGCTCGTAGCGACGGAGGGCTTCGGTCACGTTCCCGTCCTGGCGCAACGCGGCGGCCAGCGTCCAGACGTCCTCCAGTGCCTGATTCGCGCCCTGCGCGCGCGTGGGCGGCATCGAGTGGGCGGCATCGCCGACCAGAGTGACCGAGCCGGCTCCCCAGGAGGCAGGGACCGCATGCCGGTAGTGCGGGAAGAAGCCGGCATCCATGTCGGTGACCACCGAGAGGACGTCCCTGACTTGCGGCGCCCAGTCGCCGAATTGCTCACGCAGCACCGCGACGGGGGATGCCGGCAGCGGTGCGCTGGGCGTCCACCGCTGGTCGAACCACCACTGCAGGAGACCCTCGCCGGCTGGCATGAGACCGCACAGGCCGGCCTCGCCGGTGAACAGGACACCGTGGCTCGAGGAGGTGACCCGGTGGGCGATCGGCGTGACTCCCTGCCAGGTAGCCCAGCCGCTCGGCTCGGCCGGATCGCCGCCCCACAGTGCATCGCGGATCACCGAGTTGCGGCCGTCGGCGCCGATCAGCGCATCCCCCCTCTGGTAGCTGCCGTCCGCGAAGTCGACCCTTACGCCGGTACCGTCCTGCGTGAAGCCGGTGCAGGCACTGCCGTAACTGACCGTCGCGGGCGGCAGTCCTTCCGCCAGCCGTTCAAGCAGCCTGCGGCGCGGCAGGCAGACGTGCGGATGGCCGTAATGGGCGGCGGCGCGGCTGACGTCGACAGACAGGAGCAGCCTGCCGCGGTGATCCCGCTGCTCCATGACATCGATACGCGCGCCGACGCCATCGAGTGACACCTTCAACTCGCTCAGGATGCCGGTGCCGTTGCTCCACAGGGTGACCGCGGCGCCGCCCTCCCGCAGCGCGGGCGCCTGCTCGAACACGGCGACGTCATGCCCGTCGGCGAGCAGCGCTCGCGCCGCGGCCAGGCCGCCGATCCCTGCCCCGGCGATCAGCACGCGCATTTGCAGTCCTCCCCGCCTTGCAACGTCAATGTAAGCCACTGTTATCATAGTACTATTACAGT
>Ga0335085_10009229_pt1 | contig 14910 bp, 14 predicted proteins | sample Lox_Sample_45_FD_206712 | JGI IMG/M metagenome (GOLD analysis project Ga0335085, IMG submission 206712) | Soil microbial communities from Loxahatchee National Wildlife Refuge, Florida, United States - Lox_Sample_4.5 | ecosystem: Environmental > Terrestrial > Soil > Wetlands | place: USA... | reverse complement strand
GAAAAGCGAAGGTCCTTCGCGATCCCCATCCTCCATAATTCCACCAGGACGTCTTGCTGGGAGACGTTCAATGTTTTAATCGGAGTCTTGTGTCCATCGAGGGGACGGTCTCCTTGCTGTCCCCTCGGCTTTTTTCCTCGCACTCGCTTCGATTCTCTAGAATGGTATTTTGCGACCGTTCGTTCCCCTTTTCCGCAATCCTCATCTCCTGACGATCGCCGGTAACTATTGGCGGCGCCGGCTGGACCAGCAACGTTTCCCCGTCCACACCAAGCTGTACGAAACCGAGCCGGGAGTGCAAATCCTTATACATTCGCAACGGCCGGATAGCGCCCCATCCGCGGAGATAATCCTGGTGCATGGCCTGGAAGGGTCGAGCGACGCCGGCTATGCGCGAAGCTTGGCGCAGGCTGGACTGGAAGCTGGCTTTGCGGTGCATCGCTACAACATGCGAAGCTGTGGCGGCACCGAACATCTCAGCGGGAAGACTCTCTATCATTCGGGGCAGACTGGCGATCTGCTGGCGGTCATACGGCAATACCAGGGGAACGCGCCGCTCTTTCTGGCCGGCTTCTCGCTCGGCGGCAACGTCGTCCTGAAGCTGGCCGGCGAACTCGGAGAAGCCGCGCGAGGGCTGCTTGCCGGGATTGCCGCAATCTCCACCCCGATCGATCTGGCCGCCTGCGTACGAATGCTCAACCGCCGTTCGAACTATATCTATTCCCGCCGGTTTCTCGCGCGTTTAAAGGAGCGCGTCCAGCTCAAAGAGCAATTGAGCCCCGGCCTTTTCAAACTGGACGACCTTGCGCGCGTGAGGAATATCTACGATTTTGACGACCTCTTCACTGCGCCGGCGTTTGGATTCGGCACGGCCGACAATTACTACGCCACACAGTCTTCGAATCAGTTCCTCGACCGGATTCGTGTGCCTGCCTTGGTGGTACAGGCGAAGGACGATCCGTTGATTCCGTTCGAGGTCTATCTGCGCCTGCTCGCCGTCGAACATGGCGGCCACCTGGGATTCTTGTCGAAAACATCGCCGCGCTTCTGGCTGGATCAGGTCCTGGTGGAATGGATGGACGAAGTGCGGAACAAAGTGCCGGCGGGCTTCGTCTGAGACTCTAGTGGCGCAGACCGCTTCATTCCGGGAGGCCGCTGCCGTTGCGGCCGACTCCCTGCGATCGAGCAAGCTGCGCAGTTTTCTCACGCTGCTCGGAATCATCCTCGCCACCACGACGCTCATCGCGGTGATGTCCATGATCCACGGCATGGACGTGTATATCGCCAACACGGTGTCCAACATGGGGTCCGACGGATTTCGCGTCGTGAAGATCGCCGTGCTCGGCAATTTCGATCCGAAGAAATTCCTGGAGATGCAAAAGAAGAATCCTGAATTGAGCCCCGAAGAGTTCGATTTCCTCAAGGACAAAACCTCGCGGGTAAGCGAGCTCGGCATGGGAGCCAATCGATTCGTCAGCGTTTCGTTCGGCGCTCAAACCTTGAGCAACATCACTCTGAACGGCGGCACTCCCAACTGGGCCATCCTGAGCAACGAACAGATTGCCAGCGGGCGTTATTTTACTGAGATTGAGAACGATCACCATTCGGCCGTGGTCGTCCTCGGCGCAGACATCAAAAATAATCTCTTTGGCGACACGGACCCGGTCGGCAAAACCTTAAAGATCGAAGGACGGCCTTTCACGGTCATCGGCGTTGCGCAAGCCAAGGGCAGCGTTTTCGGCCAGTCGCAGGATGGCTATGTCGACATTCCCATCGGGATTTACTTCCAGATCTACGGTTCGCGGCAGGGGGTCCGCTATGCGGCCAGGGCCACCGGTCAGACGGCGCTCGAACAGGCCAAGGACGAGGTTCGCATGCTGCTGCGCGCACGCCGGCATCTGCGCCCCGATCAGGATGACAATTTCGTGGTCGTTTCGTCGGACTCATTGGTAGGCGCCTGGGATAAACTCACGGGCGCGGTTGCCGCGACCGCGGTGGCCGTGGTCTCCGTCTTCATGGTCGTGGGCGGTGTTGTGATCATGAATATCATGCTGGCGGTGGTAACCGAGCGCACGCACGAGATCGGAATCCGCAAGTCGGTGGGGGCGCGCCGCCAGGACATCCTGAATCAGTTCCTGGTGGAGTCCTCCCTGCTCGCATGTATTGGAGGAGTGCTTGGCGTACTGCTCGCCTGGATGCTTGCCGTTCTGGTGAGAAGTTTTACTCCGATGCCAATGTCTGTTCCGCTAACGGCCGTGCTGGCCGCGGTAGCGCTCTCAACTTCCGTTGGGCTGTTCTTTGGAATTTATCCCGCCCAGCGCGCCTCCAAGCTCGATCCGATTGAAGCTTTACGGGCGGAACGATGACCTCTCGCGAACTTGTCTCCGCGGTTGCCCTGGCACTGGACGAAGTGCGTGCGCACAAACTGCGCTCGTTCTTGACCGTGCTGGGGGTGATTATCGGCACCGGAGCGATTATCAGCGTCGGTTCCATCATTGCGGGTTTGGATGGCGCTATCACGGGAGTTTTGCGCAGCTTTGGAACAAATACCGCAATCGTCTTTAAATTTCCGATCGGCTTCCACAACGTGACGGTCGATGAAGCGCGCCGCAAGGCCCTTACATATGAAGACAGCGTAGCGATCGCGCGGCATTGCCCGTCGGTGCAGTGGGTGGGCCCTTATCTGTTTCCGAATAACTTTGGGAACGGCCCGCAAGTCGCGACGGCGCGCTATAAGGGCAACATTTTATACCAGCCGCAAATCGGCGGGACCTGGGAGTCTTACGTTGAGGGCGGCCAGGCCGAGATGAAGGAAGGCCGTTTTTTCACCGACATCGAGAATCAGCATCGCATGCCCGTGGTGGTCGTGGGCGAAGACGTTCCGCGCGCCCTGCTGAATGGTGAAGACCCGCTCGGAAAGTGGATCGATGTCAACGGGCACGAATTTCAGATTGTCGGCGTGATGTTGCGGCCGGCCGCCTCGTTCCCGGGAATGGACGATACGCGCCTCTTGCTTCCGTACTTCAGCATGCACAAGCTATTTCCCGCCGCCCGGGAGAACATGCTGATCGTTGTCGCAAAGACCGGTCAACTGGCCGCCGCGGTGGATGAGGTGCGCGCGGTGATGCGCGTCCAACGGCGCGTGCCCGCCGATAAGCCGGACGATTTCTTTATCTCCACGTCCGAACAATTGGTCCAGCAATTCCACAACGTGACAGCGGCAGTCGCGCTCGTGATGGTGGTCTTGAGTTCGATCGGTCTGCTGGTCGGCGGGATCGGCGTGATGAACATCATGCTGGTTTCAGTGACCGAGCGGACTCGCGAGATCGGGATTCGCAAAGCCGTCGGCGCAAGCCGGGCCGATATCGTTCTACAATTTTTGACCGAAGCGGTCGTGCTGACTGGCCTGGGTGGTCTGATCGGCATGACGTTCGGATGGCTGGTCTCGCGGATCTGCCATTTCTTTTATCCGAGCCTTCCGACGGTGGTCCCGCTGTGGGCCGCGACTTTGGGCGTAGCGGTCTCGGTGGCTGTCGGACTGTTCTTTGGAATCTGGCCCGCAAACAAGGCGGCGCGTCTGGACCCGGTAGTTGCTCTGCGTTACGAGTGAGCGGTGAAGGTCAGCGCGATCTGCGGTTCTTGATCTTGCGAACAGGCTTCTTGCGAGGCGTCACGGGCTCGCGCAGAGATTTATTGCAATGCAGGCAGCGCGGAATGTCCGAGCGAGTGGACAAATGACACGACCGGCAGTAGGTTTGCGGTAACGAGACGGTCGTGAGCGGCTGCAACATTGAAATCTTGCTTTGTTTATCGTCTTCGCAGCTGATTACTTTAGAACAAAAGTTCTAAAATTTCCCGCAAGCCCACTTCGGATGCGATGATGGGTAAGCTACTGTATGGAAGCGAACGAACAGCCATCCTGCTGGCTCGAGACCGGCCAACAAGCGATGGAAATCGAAGCGCAAGCGATCGCGCGAGCGGCGCAGCGGCTGGATGCGAATTTCTCGCGCGCCGTGGAGTTGATCCTTGGTCATTCGGGCAAGCTGGTCGTCACCGCGTTGGGCAAATCAGGACACGTAGCCAGAAAAATTGTAGCGACGCTTTGCAGCACCGGAACCCCGGCGGTCTTCCTGCACGCCGCCGAGGCTTCTCACGGCGATCTCGGGATCTATGCGCCGGGCGATCCCACCTTGATGGTTTCGAAAAGCGGCAGCACGCCGGAGCTGCTTCACCTGATTCCTTTCCTGCGTGAACTGGGATCGCAGCGCATCGGAATTCTGGGCAATCCTTGCTCTCCGCTGGCGGCGCAGATGGACGTGGTCCTGGATGGATCGGTGGAGCGCGAAGCAGATCCTGGTAACCTTGCCCCAACGGCCAGCACCAGCGTGGCGTTGGCGCTGGGCCATGCGCTGGCCGTCGCTCTCATCCGCGCGCGCAACTTCGGCGTCGAGGATTTCGGACGCTACCATCCGGGCGGCCACCTCGGCCGGGCGCTCCGTCTTACGGTGCGCGAGGTAATGCATGCCCGCCAGGAAGCCGCCTGGGCCGGCCCGGAGGATTCTCTGAAGCAGGTGGTGATCGAGATGACTCACCATCCGCATGGCGCCGCCTGCGTGGTTGACTCCAGCGGCCGCTTGATCGGGATCGTCACCGACGGCGATGTTCGCCGGGCGCTACAAGCTCACGACGATATCCGCGGCTTGCGGGCCGCCGATGTAATGAAGTCCAACCCGGTAAGAGTTGGTCCGGAGGCGCGCTTACTCGACGCCCTGCGTCTCATGGAAGACCGGCCTTCGCAGATTTCGGTGCTGCCGGTTGTGGACAACGCAGGTGTCTGTTTAGGACTGCTGCGCTTGCACGATATTTATCTTGCCGATCCGGCTTGGGCGCAGCGCTAGTTACTTCCAGGCGGCCTGGAGCGTGGGGCGATCGATTTCCCTGCCCTTCAGATAAACCTTGGCGATCCGTTTCGTGTTCGCGATGTCGTCGAGCGGGTTACCGTCGAGAACGACGAAGTCGGCGTTCTTGCCCGCTTCCAGCGTTCCGTTTCCCTTCAAACGAAGATAGTCTGCCGTGGTCCCTGTCGCGGCGGTGAGCGCCTCTTGCGTTTTCATTCCGGCCTCCACCATGAGTTGCAGTTCGCGGTGCGCCGAATAGGCGTAGAAGTGATCGGGCACCGCGCCGGCATCGGTCCCATATCCGATTCGCGCGCCCGCCGCGTGGAGCTTGGCAAGATTGCGTTGCATGATGGCGTACGTTTTGCGCGCCGCTTCGGCGTCGGCGGCGGAGCGCTTGGAATAGAAGGCGCGGACGCGATCGATGACCGGCGCGGGCGTGGTCTCCCGCAATAACGGATCGTCAAGCCAACCGGGAGCTTCCGCGTACGTGCGGCTCTGGGCGAGGCCGAGGTTGGGCATAAACAGAACTTCACGGCCCTTGATCAGTTTGAGGAATTCGTCATCGATCTCGCGGTCGCGGACCAGATGGGCGAAACCGTCGATACCCGCGCGAACCAGCTGCTTGGCGTCGTCCAGGTAGTAGACGTGTGCGATCGCGCGCGTGCCTTGTTTGTGGGCTTCGTCGATGACGGCTCGATAGAGCGCCGGACTCAGCTTCTGGACGGTCCCATTGCGGTCGTCCACCCAGATCTTGATGAACGCTACCTTCCTGGCGGTCTGCTCGCGCACGGCGCTGCGCGCTTCCTGTTCGTTGGTCACGCCATAGGCTGAGGGCTTCAAAGCAGGCGTGCCCGGTCCGGCGTTTGGCGCGGCGATGCCCCGCCCCGCTGTGATCCACAACGCGCCTCCCAGTCTCCCTGCTTCCTGCTCGGCGCGAATTTGAAACGGCAGGTCCCCTAAATCAGTGCCCAGCGACAACACCGCCGCAACGCCGCAATAAGCATAACGATTGAGCTGGTCGATGAGCGTGGCGCGCGTGAAGTTCGCGGCAGAGTAATCCAATCCCACTTGGTAGCCAAGATGGACATGCCCATCGATGAGCGCCGGAATGACCGTCTTGCCACTGAGATCCACACGGGTCGCGCCGGACGGCAAAGGAATCGTCCCTTTTGCTCCCGCCTTCACGATGCGGCCGTTATCGACGAGTAGCGCTGCGTTTTCGATCGGCGCTCGCCGAGCGTCCACGATCAGCCGCTCTCCTTCGAACAGAATCGCCGGCGAAGCCGCGAAAATGTGACTACACATCGCGGCGGCGATGCACAACCAGCTCGAATGGCTCATCACTTTAGCTCGACCTGAATTTCCACGGAGGTATGATCGCCGATATTCTCCGTGACGTGCTTCAAGGCATCGCGCCACGCCACCTCGCCGGGCTTTCGCGGATTGTCCACCTCCCGGCCGTCGGCCATCTTCATGGTGGTGTGCAACTCGGTCAGGTACACGACGACATAATGAGGATGCTCGTGCATCGGACTTTTGATATGCGGTTCCAAGACCGTACGAATCGCGCGCACGCGATCGTTCTCAAGCACCACGGTGTGATACATGGGATCCAGTTTGATGGGATCGAGAGTGATGGGGGGCGATTTGGGCGCGCCCGGTTTCAATTCGATAACTATAGCCTCGAGCGGCTTGTCGGAGAGATTCTCGTCGGCATGCTTGACCGCATCGGCGTACACGACTTCGCCGGCTTTTCTCGTGGCTTCCTGTACCTTGCCATCGGCGCCGGTGATTCGAGAATGAGCATCGGTCAAATAGACCACGACCGTCGGCGGATGTTCGTGCATCGGTGATTTTTCGTAGGGACCTTCCTTCACCCGCAAGACTCGAACCCAGGTGTTCTCGATTTCGGGTTTATAGTGAGGGCTGACCTTCACCGGGTCTTGCGCCTGCGCGGACGAAGCCACGATTACAAACAGAATTCCAACAGATCGCACACGCGTCTCCTCTCGATTAGCATACATGGATTTCGAGGAAGCACCTGAAGCGCCCGGAGTAGGGTGTGGGGCGAACTAAGTTGTCAGGACCGTCCGGTCAAAGCGCCGTCTGGCTCGCGCGCCGCGTCCTCAGGGGCTCGCCAAACGCGGCCGTCGAATGAAAAGCGCCACGTGAAAACATAGGCACGGTGCCGGCACGAGCGGCAGCGATAAGGCCGTAAGAAACAAACGCGCAGCAGACGTTCCCATCTCTCTCTTCGCGACCAACGCAAGAAAGATGAGCCGCACTTCGGACAGTTAACTAGCTTCCCCGCCATTCCGAGCCTGTAGTATCCTATCGCGCCCACGCTACCTCATAATGATGATCAGAGCGTTGAGCCCTATCACGATGGCCGTGAGAGCAGCGATCATTAACGATAAGTTTAACCGCCTACGACGCAGTTCCGCTGCTTGAAAATCGTCCATTTGTCTTCCCAACACTCCTCTAGGCGATTGATGGGAAGGGATTTAGAAACGTTTCTTGGGGGCAGTACTATGAGTTCTATATAAGTACTGGCGAATAAATATATAAATCTGGGGTTTTTACCAGTTACTTCAAAAGGTCGGCGACTTTGGCAATGCCGGCTTTCGCGCAACCGTCATCAGCCTCTAAATTTGACCCAGCGCTCCCGACGCCTCCGATGGTGTCTTCGCCGACTTTGATCGGCACACCGCCGGCCAACGCCAGAATATCGGCGATATCGCGTTGTGCGGCAATCGCCGGCTCGTTTAAAGTACGCTTTTGGAACTCCATCGTGGTGGTGCGGAACATCCGCGCGGTATATGCCTTACGCCGGGCCATCTCGGCCACCTGCGCGGTAGCCTGCTCGTCGCGCAGGATGACTAATATCTGGCCTGCGCGATCAACCACTGCGGCGGCGGTATGGAAGCCTTTCGCCTTGCACTCGGCGAGCGTCGCTTCCGCGATCGTTTTGGCCATCGCCAGCGATAAATTGCGTTGTGTGACCAACCCCTGGGCGGCGGCGTGGCCCGACATCATGAGAACGAGGCCTAATCCCGACAGAGCTTTCAGCGCGTACGGCATGACACCTCCTGTCAGTTGACAATTATACTCATTCGGTTGCCGCACACCAGAGGCTGGCGCCATTATTGCACCAGGCGGTAAACATCTACTCCGCCGTTGTAGTTCGGCACGTAGATTTGCCCTCCATCTATCACGGGCGGATCAAACTTGTTGAACAGGAACTGAACCGCGAAGCGTTGCGAGTCCCACAAAACCTTAAGCGATCCATCCGCGGCGAGATGGACGGGGTCATAAACCAACAAGCGGCCATTCACTACGTGGGCATTTGCATCGCCGTAGGGGATCGTACAGACCAGGATCGCTGAGTCCGGATCTGCTCCGTTGCTCGATCCGGAACAAAATCCTCCTGGCATGCCTCCCGGCGGATCTCCTCGGACATCCACGCTGGCGAACTCGTGGCTCTGAGCGATATAAGTCAGCTTTCCCGTTGAACTGACGGCCCATTTATGAAGTTGCGAATTTTCACCCCAAGCGAAGATCGTCCACGATTGCCGCGCCGGATCAAAGAACTGAACGGGCGTCATGTGGAGATGCGCCGTGTCGCCCCAGGGAAAGAAGTTCAATGTTCGAGGATCCTTCGGACAGGGATCGACGGGACCTGGGCTCATGGTCAGCCAGACGGGAGGCGCGGCCAATTTCGCACAATTTGCCTTCGGGTTGCCGAGGTCCTTGACAGTGGTCCCGCCCAGGCTCGCCGTCTTGATCGGATACGCGATTCCGTCCTTGCCGGCCACAATGCAAACGCCGATGGAGAAAATGCAGGCAGGACCAGCCGATCCCCAGTCCTCATCGGACCAGTTTCCGGTAGCCATCTGTGGGAAGACGAGAGGGGTCGGTACGCCTTGGTCGTTAATGGCCGTCTTGACCTTCGCATTCTTCAACGACATGCTCATCCCGCCGTTTACGGGCCGCCTGACTGCTTCTGACGGGGCGCTTATGCCCGAGATCTTAGGGGTGGGCGGTGGCTTTTGCCCAGTTCTGGCGAAATCAGTCCAGGGCGTCCAGTGATCCACCACCTTCAGGCTGGCCTGATTTCCACCCGAGGGAGGCGTGTATTTCAGCTTCAGAAACGATTCGCCCCATTGACTCACGCCATCGAAGTCGCCGTTCCCAGTGAGGACATAGAGATTGCCTTGCGCATCCGCCGCCACGCCTTGTCCAGCCATCCAAATGCCCGCGCCCGCCCCTGCTGTCGTAGCCAGCATCGTAGTCAGCTGGTTGGTGGCCACGTCGACGGCAAAGCAAAAGCCTGAGGCGCCCTTGCCGGTTTCGAAGATGGTCCCCGAACATCCGAAAATCGTTTTCTTTCCTTCGATGGCCGTCTCCACGAGAGACGAGCGCTGTTTGCGCATCTCCGCGTTGAAGTCTTGTGTTCCGCTCTTTCCTTCGATGGATATGGGCTGAGTCACCTGACTTCCGTCCGCCACGTTCAACACAAACATGGAGTATTTTGCCTTTTGCGGATCGCCGCTTCCATCTGGCGAAACCCAGCAGACCTGATAGAGCCGCCGGGTATCGGGATCGATCACACCCGTTGAGATGCAGCCCCAATGCTGATTGATATTCTTCGAGTCAATTTGCATTGAGCTGTTTATCGGCGTACCCAACGTGACTTGCCAAATGCCAGACCCATCGTGCGCGTCAACTTCGCGGACAACATTCGCCATCGACGGAAGCACCATAACATCGCGGGTTCCGCGAGCAGTTTGCACATTCGGCAAGATGAGTGGTTGCGCTTCCATCCCCCGCGCATCTCCGATCACTGGAATGATGGTTGTTCGGATAATCCCTTTGGTCTCGACGGAAGCCTGCGTCAGTTGAGTCTCGTGCGGATTCCATCCGCTTCTAGAGTTATCCGCCGAGCGAGTGAGCCACGGCACCATTGTGGATTGGGCAACACAGTTGCCGGTCACCGCGAGAAGAAGTACGCAGAAGATAAAACAATGCTCACGATACCTCATGGGTTCTCCTCCAGGTTAACTACGTGACTGAGATCCTATTGTTTGACTGCAGCGGCGAAAAACGCTGCTGGTAATAGGAAAATAGAAGTTTAGATTTCCCAGGTGAACCGAATTATACACCGATTTACTGCAATTGCAATCCACTTGGATTACATTACCGCTGGCATTTTTGTATCTTCTATGATCCGGAATACTTAATGCCGGAAATAGTTTTGCGCCTGTAACGCAACGGGAACCAAGCTATTTTTCAACACCTGCTACAAGATAAGTGGAGTGACAGTGAAGGCGCGCATAGGTTTTCTTACATACCCCCAACGTATGCGTCGTTTTAGAAGTCAGCCGGTGCAGGCGCGCCGTTGCCGTCCCAATCCTTGACCGTTCCAGCCCTGTCTTTCAAGAATCCCAGAAGGCAGCCGTTGGAACCGTCGCGGAGATGATGGCAACGCGCTTTAATCGCGTCGCCCACTTTGACCGTATCGGCCGTGACTCCTATTTTTTGAAGCTGGGGGCGGCCAGTTGCTTCCAAGGCCCAAATTTGCGGGTCGCCACCCTTGGGATCCTTGACTTCCAGATAGATCCAGGAATGCGGCACTACGAGATGTACTTCCTTGACCACGCCCTCAATATCCATAAACGTGTCTTCGTAGTTGCCGTGGGAGTGGTGTCCCCATACCGGCAGAACGGCGCCTGCCACACAAAGAGCCGCAACACTAAAAACTGATCTGCACCGCATTACTTTTCTTCCTCCTGTTTACCCGCTGGCTTTACAGTTGCGCCAGGCGCGTCAATTCTGCCCTGGCCGGGACGCTTCGACCGATCCACACGAGCGGGAGGCGGGTAGTTGTTGCTGTAGTATGTCGTGTAGCGCAGCCCGATCCCATTCTCATCCAGCCAACCCAACGATTGCTGAAACAAGGCTGGCTCGGGGTAGCCCGGCGGCACAGTCCCTTCGATGATGTAGAGCTTGTTCTGGTGCATGAAGATGCCGGCGAAGGTCCGCGATTTGTCGGCGTTGGTAAACTGCAATTGACGTCCCTCGACCATGTCCATGTTGGCCCATACAAAAGACGTCACCTTGGCGTCTCGTTGCACAAGCTTCCATGTCGCCCAGTCAATCGCTCCGCGGATGTCCGCTTTCCAATGCCCTTCATCGCCCGGACCTCCCAGGCAAGGTTCGGCGCCCGCCGGACAGGATTTGGCTTTCTCAGTCAGTATCCGCTGGGCCTGGTTATAGTCGACGACCGTAACCGAATAGCGGCTCTGCCCTTGCGCCGCGCTATAGACACGTGCCGGGAGATTGGCTTCGTGTTGGGACAGGTACGTGGTTTCGGTTACCTTTGGCTGCATCGGGAAAACGCATGTGAACCGATCTTCCCGGCTGGCAAATTCAACGTCCTGGGCGAACAAGAATCCCGAAACCGTGACCACAAAGACGACTGAAATGATTGGAGTCAGGCGCATGTTATTTCTCCTCCGGCGGGGGCTGACATCGGGTGGCTCCGCTTCCTTCGGTGCCGCCCTTGTCGCGGTACACTTTGTGACAGTTTGCACACGCATCATTCAGTTTTTCGCTGACTTCGATGAACGCGTCGTAGTTCCTCGCCCGGGATGTGCGGCGAGCGAGTTTTCCTACTTCTACGAGTTCCTTGACGTACTGCTTCCAGTCGGCTCGATCCACGGGCACCGGCTTGCCGTTCTGGCATAGGCGTCCCGGCGTCAAAAGGAGCGGCGCCGTTTCCGTGATCGCCACGGCGGCCTGATCAATGGCCAGCCATCCGGGGTAGACAGTGGATCCCCACTCGACATAATCGAAAGGCGCGGCGGCGGGCTGCTTTTTCGTCTGAGCACCAGGATCCTTGAGTTGAACATTGAAAATAATATTCGCATTCGGAAAAGCAATGGCCCGCATCAATTCGGCAAGGTTTCCTTCCGGCGGGGGAAGAGATGTGCCGGCGACCTTAGCGGCGCCGGGTGACGCGGTGCGCCGCACTGTGGGAAACAGGATCTCGGCGACCACGGCGTCGCCCAATTCGGCTTGTCCGGCGGGGAATTTGCCGGCCTGAAGAACGTAGGCAGCGAGATCCGTCGATTGGCTCCTGGAGAGGCTCCCGGGCAGATTAAACGGCATGGTTTTTTGAATCTTGTTAACGAGATTCGCCAGCGGCTGGGCGCTCCAGTTTGACAGGAAACTATCTCCGACTAGGGGTGGTCCGCTGGTGCCTTCTAATGCTTTGCCGTGGCATCCCGCGCACTGAGCCTTGTAAAGCTGCTGTCCCCGTGCTGCCTGCCCAACCGAATACACGCCATCCGTTATGGATCGCTTTGGCGCTTGCGCGTTAAGCGAAAGCCCCCCGAGAAGCGCATATCCGCAGAATGTCATAAGCAGCCCGCAGCGAAACCCCAGGCGGCTCGATGAAATCAGACGCGCCATTATATTGCTAAGAGCATAGACGAAACAATCGGCGTACACAACGGTAGGCGGTTAGACCGTTAGCTCGTATCCTTTATCCGCGACTTGGACCCAGAGCGTTTCCGAGCTGCGGCCATGGATGGCGAAAACCTGCTGGATCAAGTGGCAAACCTGGTCGTAGCCGCGTTCGTAAAACACAAGAATTGACGGGCCCGCGCCGCTTAGCGCGCAGCCCAGCAGTCCGGGCGCACGGAGTTTCAGCATTTCCTCCAAGCCTGGGACGAGCGAGTAGCGATAGGGCTGATGCAGCCGATCCTCCAGCGCCGTGGGGAATGCGTTCGTTGTTCCCGTGCAAAGCGCCGCCATTAAAAGCGCGCTCCTCTGAACGTTGAAGATCGTATCTTTGCGCGAATACGTCTCGGGCAGTACGGCGCGGGCCTGGCTGGTTGGCAAGACGAAGTCCGGAACCACGACCGCGATGCCGTATCGGGCCGGAAATTCGAGGCGCACAGCCCGGGCCACGCCGCCCGAATCGACTGCGCTGGCGACAATCGACCCCAGCACGCAGGCGGCTACATTATCGGGATGGCCTTCGATCCTGGCGGCCTCATCCAGGATGCGATGCGGTTTCCAATGCAGGCCGAGCAGATGGTCGGCGATGACCACACCAGCCGTGAGGGCCGCGGCGCTGGATCCGAGCCCCTTGCCGATCGGAATATCGTTTTCGATTTCGAGAGCGATGGGCGGCAGCGTTTCACCGACGTCTCTCGCCACGGCCAGAGCGGTCTGCCAGATGAGATTGTCTTCAGCTGTCGAGATGCGGTCAGCGTCGCGGCCGCTAACACGAATGGAAATCTCCGGAGCGCGCTCGAACCGGCAGGTCAGATGCACTCCCAGTGCAAGACCCAGGGCGTCGAAGCCGGGGCCAAGGTTAGCGCTGGAAGCTGGAACGCGTACCTGCATTCTCAAGGGACGATTACAACTTCACCGCGCAGCCCTTTCGACAGGATTCATAGATGGAATGGACCACCTGCAGGACGCGATAGCCATCTTCGCCCGACGAATCCGGTTTCCTTCCCGCGCGAACAGCCTCGCCGAAGTTCAGGAACTGCCGTTCGAACGGCGCAAGCGCGCTGGCCATCGGGTCGGTGGCAGCCGAATGGATGTCGTAGGCAATGGGCGCCGGCTCGCCCTGGTCGTTCTCGATGTCCCAGCGCGTGAGCCGATCGCCTGAAATGATGGCGGTGCCGCGGGTGCCGTGGATCTCGATCCGTTCCGTGTAGCCGGGCCAAAATGCGGTGGACGCCTGAATCACTCCTGTGGCGCCGGAAGAATATTTCACGACCGCCGCGAGTACGTCTTCCGACTCGATGTTGTGACGCGCTCCCAGTTGCCAGTATCCGAACAGTTCAGAAATGCCACCCATCAACGAGAGCAGAACGTCCACTTGATGGATCGCTTGCGTAATGAGCGCTCCTCCCCCCTCGGTCTGCCAGCTTCCCTTGATGGGCCGGGAATAGTAAGCAGGCGAGCGGTACCACTTCACGCTGGCATCGGCCTCCAGAATCTTGCCCATGCGCCCTTCCAGCATGGCGCGGCGGACAAACCGGGTCGAATCGTCGAAACGGTGCTGGCTGATGACTCCGAGCTGAATTCCGGCGCTGCAAGCCGCTTGGATCATCTTTCGAGCCGTCTCCAGATTCGTCGCCATGGGCTTCTGCACCTGGATATGCTTTTTCGCTTCCGCGCAGGCTATCAGAGGCTCTAATCGAAATTCAGGGAACGTGCAAACGTCGACATATTCGACTTCCGGATGCCGGCAGACTTCTTCGTACGTAGGAACGAACTCGCAACCATAGCGCGCGGCAAAAGCGCGGCCGCTTTCGGCATGGAAATCGGTGCAGACCGTCAACTTGTACCCGATGTTGGCGTACGCCTGCGCGTGCTTATGCGAAATGGCTCCGGTGCCGATGATCCCGACGCGCATGATTTAGGTCTTCTGGTTATTGTACGAGAGAGAGCGCATCTGACGCCTGGCGCGGCCATGATAAATTAATCGTTTCTACAGGTTCTGCCGATCTGGAGGCTGATGAAGCGTGGCTTGCTGCATTGGCTTCCGATCGTATTAAGCCTGGCGTTCCTGCTCGCAATGGCTTACCTGCAGCGCGAGAGAGCTCTGAAAGGACAGAACGATTTCGTGCAGTTATACACTGCCGCAAAGCTGGCAGGCACGCCGGATCTGTATTCGCGGACGGCGAACCTGGCAGCGGTCCAGGCTACGCTCGGATTCACGATGGACTCTGTCGTCTACACCCGGCCGCCATTTTACGCCGCTTTGCTCAAACCGCTTGCCGCGCTCCCCTACCCCGCAGCTTACGCGGTATTTTCTCTCGCGACCTTTTCCAGCATTCTATGGTTCGTTGTGCGGTTTCAGAAGCAATGTTCCGAACTGCCACTCTTCGCAGCGATGAGCATCCCCGCGCTCACGTCTCTGTGCGATGGTCAGGATACGCCGCTGCTGCTGGTAATACTGGGCGGATTCATCCTGCTGACCCGGCAG
>Ga0335085_10009226_pt1 | contig 14912 bp, 12 predicted proteins | sample Lox_Sample_45_FD_206712 | JGI IMG/M metagenome (GOLD analysis project Ga0335085, IMG submission 206712) | Soil microbial communities from Loxahatchee National Wildlife Refuge, Florida, United States - Lox_Sample_4.5 | ecosystem: Environmental > Terrestrial > Soil > Wetlands | place: USA... | reverse complement strand
ATTTCGCCGATCGTGGCCGGCTTGCGCTTCGTCGTCAGCATGGTTCGCCTCATCTGTAGCTGTGGTCGTCGAGATAGACGCCTTCCGCCTCGCCGCGGCTGCCGTCCCACCGGAAGATCAGCCGCCACTGATCGTTGACGCGGATCGAGTGGAGCCCCGCCAGATTACCACGCAGCTTCTCGAAGTGATTGCCGGGCGGCACCCGCAAGTCCTGATCACTCGTCGCGTCATCGATCATCTGGAGCTTGCGGAAGAGCCGGCTTTCGAGATCGGACGGGATGTGCCGCGACCGCATGTCCTCGACAAAGAAACCGCGCAGCCAGTCGTCCCGAAAGCTTACGATCATCCGGCGGCTCCATATATGTGTCTATGTACCACTCATAGGTACAAAATGCAATGCCGAAGCCTTTGTGAGGGGGATGGCGCTCGGTGCGTTGATATCATTGAGATTTCGGCTGGAAGCGCCAGCACAGGGTGTCCAGCGGGAGGCCAATAATCTCAATCTCTTCAGAGACATCCGACCAGCAGCCATCCGGCCTTTTCCCTTGCCGTCCAGAATCCGGCACCTAGGCCACCACAGCTCGGGTGCCGCTTTGTGACAGCTCGCCTGCTAATAAGAAGGAGCTGTAAAATTTCTACATGAGTGCACTTGACGAACGTTCCCAGAGCTGGCACATTCTACGCTACGAGCTCGGAGACAATGAAAGAGCGAGCTGTTCGCTCTGGTCCACACGAGCTCGAAAATGGAGTTGAAAATGTTGGAAGTTCGTATCCCTGCTATGCGCGGCAAGATGGGGAGCCGCACCTACTATTCCTGCCTCATGCCGATGAGCGGGGTGCCTCAGTTCTTCAAGTTCACGAACTGGGCGGGCATCAGCCCGGAGGACCGCGAGCAGCGCGTCCTCAACGAGAAGCGCGTTCCCGACCTGACCGCGTATATCGAGAACAACGAGGATGAGTATCTGTTCTCATCGATCACTGCGTCCTACAAGTCGGAGCCGAAGTTCGAGCCATATGAGGAAGGTGCCGATATCGGCGTGCTGATCCTACAGCTCGGTGACGAGCTGATCATCAACGATGGCCAGCACCGTTGCGCCGGCATCGTCAGCGCGCTCGATAAAGGTGTACCGATCGGCAAGGACACGCTCTCGATCCTGCTGTTCCCCTGGGAGACGACGGAGCGAGTCCAGCAGATGTTTTCCGACCTGAACCGCTATGTCCAGAAGACGTCCAAGTCGCTGGATATTCTGTTCGACAAGCGCGACGACATGGCAGCTGCCACCCTCGCTATGATCGATAAGGTACCGACCTTCAAGGAGTTGACTGACAAGGAGAACGTGTCGCTCGGCGTCAAGTCGACCAAGCTGTTCACGCTCGCCGCGCTTTATGACGCCAATGTCGAGTTGCTGAAGGTCGTCGGCAAGAAGCACGACATCGTCGGGAATGCCCAGCTTCTGGCGGATTACTGGAACGAGGTCGCAAAGCATATGGCCGACTGGTCGAAGGTGCTGCACGGGCAGAAGCTCGCGCTGGAACTGCGGCAGGAGAAGATCTCGTCGCACTCCACGGTGCTGCGTGCCTTCGGCGGCCTCGGTGCAGACCTGCTCAATCAACCCGACTGGAAGACCAAGCTGGGGATGCTCCAGACGATCGATTGGAGCAAGAAGAACCATGAGTGGGAGAACGTCTGCATCGTCTCCAACTCGGTCGTCTCCAACAGGCAGGCGCGCGCCGCGACCAAAGCCTTCATCAAGGCCAAGCTCGGGCTGACACTGACCGACAGCGAGGCCAACTCGCTCAAGCAGGCCGCCTAAGCAGCGACTCAGGCAATATGGGGCGGGTCAGCACTGCTGGCTCGCCCTTTTTTGTGTGCCAAGCTTGGCGTCGTTTGCCGATAGCACGCGGTGGCCCGCTCATAGGGCTACAGCGTAAACATAGTGCTCATCATCGTCGGCCGTGGCCCGCCAACCTCCATAGCTCGGCTACTCGCTACCACCGGGAGGCGGATTGCCGGCCGGTGGCTGACCCATCGCTCCCGCGGAGCGCTTTGCCTTTGCCTCCGCGAAAAAGGCGGTGCACTCGGGTGAGAGTTGGGCGTGGTAGGCTCGCAAACAGAGCCTCGCATCTTTGCCTCTCAGGCCAGGACAATGGGTTTGCATGTCCGCGCCACAAGCAACGCGCATAGTTGGGCCAGGTCCGGGTGGAGGAGCCGTGGTCTGAGCGCTCGCCGCCGCTATCGCCGCTGCCGAGACGCCAGATATTGCGAAGCCGATCAGAGCCAATTTAATAGAACGCTTCATATCTCTTCCTCCTTGCTGCCCCGCACCGATATTGTCGATGAAAGATGGCTTCGGCGTCGGGCTTTAGCCTACCTCGGCGCCGCTATCGATTGGGCCATGAACTGGCCTTTTTGATGGGGATGGCGCTTCGTCCGCTATCTCCCTCATAGTCTTCAGTTGCCGCACAATTGTGCAGGCTTGCCCTTTCTGCAGTCACCACACCGTACGTTCGATGCCGCGAAGCGTTTTTCCGGCCACGAAAGCCGTCAAAGGAGTGCTTTTGCAGCGACGAAAGGCGTCGTTCCAACGGCTCGAAAGGCCAACGGGTTGGCATGCCGCTTGCCAACCCGTCGGGGACGACAACGGAGACCGACATGGGCCGTGCGGCCGATCTGGAACTTGCCTCCGTGGTGAAGCGCTACGGAAACGCCGTGGCCGTCGATGGCATTTCACTGAAGATCAAAGCCGGAACCTATTGCTGTTTGCTGGGCCCGTCCGGCTGCGGCAAGACGTCGACGCTGCGGATGATCGCCGGTCATGAGGCCGTGAGCGACGGCGACATCGTGGTCGGCAACAAGGCGGTCGACGATACGCCTCCGGCGGCGCGCGGCACCGCGATGATGTTCCAGAACTATGCGCTGTTTCCACACCTCTCGGTGATCGAGAATGTCGCCTTTTCGCTGAGGATGAAGGGCGTCGGCAAAGCCGAGCGGCACGCGCGCGCGAGAGAGACACTGCATCTTGTCGCGATGGAAGATTATGCCGCGCGGTTGCCGGCGCAGCTTTCGGGCGGGCAACAGCAGCGCGTCGCGCTCGCCCGCGCGCTGGTGACTGATCCGCAAATCCTCCTGCTCGACGAGCCTTTGTCCGCGCTCGATCCGTTCCTGCGGATCCGCGTGCGCGCCGAACTAAAACGCCTGCAGCGCGAACTCGGCATCTCCTTCGTCCACGTCACCCACAGCCAGGAAGAGGCGATGGCGCTCGCTGATATGATTGTGGTGATGAACGGCGGCCGCATCGAGCAGATCGGCGCTCCGCGCGATATCTACAACAAACCGCGCACGGAGTTCGTAGCGCGCTTTATCGGCGGCAACAATGTGCTGCCGATCGAGGGCCGCCGCTACGGCATGCGCGCCGACCGGCTGCGCCTGAATCATGGCTCCGGCGGCCTGCCCGCCACCGTCCGCGACGTCGAATACCAGGGCGTTTTCGTTCTCGTCAGCCTGCGCGCGGAAAACGATCTCGATCTGACGGCGATCGTGGCCGAACGAAGCTTCGTCGAACATCCGGTCGCCATCGATCAGCAGATCACGGTTTCCTGGGATCCAGCAGACCTGCATGAGCTCGCCGCGTAAGGGTGCGGCGTGCCGAACCAAGAAGGAAGCAAGTCATGACCAATAAAAAACGAAGCGGCCTCACACGCCGGAAGGTGTTGCAAAGCTCGGCGGCGCTTGCCGGGCTTGCCGGAACCAATGCCCTAACCGGCTTTCCCGCGGTGCATGCCGCCGAGCCGGTGACGCTGCGCTATCTCGGAACGGCGGTGAACCAGTCCACCGATATCGCCAAGAAGGTCAAAGAGGACCTCGGCATCACCATCGAATATGTGCCTGTTACCACGGACGTCGTGACCAAGCGCATCATCACCCAACCGGATTCCTTCGACCTGGTCGACGTCGAATACTTCTCACTGCCAAGTCTGGTGCCGTCCGGCAATCTCGTCGGCATGGACGCCAAGAAGATCAAGCTCGCCGACGATATCACCACCGTACTGAGCAAGGGCATCATCGACGGCAAGAATATCGGCAGCCAAGGCACGGCGCCCTTCAAGGTCTTCTATCTCGATGGCAAGCACTCGAAGAAGTTTTCGAAAGCGCCGACTGAGTGGCTCACCCTCATCCCGACCACCTACAACGCCGACTCGCTAGGCATCCGCCCCGATCTCATCGGCCGGCCCATCGAGCACTGGTCTGAATTGCTCAACCCGCAATTCAAGGGCAAGTCCGCGCTGATCAACGTGCCGTCGATCGGCATCATGGATGCAGCCATGGCAATCGAGTCGTCCGGCGAGATCAAATACGGCGACAAGGGCAACCAGACCAAGGCAGAGATCGACAAGACCATCGAAATCCTCACCAAGGCCAAAAAGAACGGCCAGTTTCGGGCGTTCTGGACCGACTTCAACGAGTCGGTGAATCTGATGGCGTCGGGCGAAGTGGTGATCCAGTCGATGTGGTCGCCGGCGGTGACGGCGGTCCGTTCCAAGGGCATCAAATGTGACTACGTGCCGCTCGCCGAAGGCTATCGTGGCTGGTGCACCGGATTTGCGCTGCCGCGTACGCTCTCGAACAAGAAGCAGGACGCCGCCTACGAATTCATCAATTGGTTCCTCGCCGGCTGGGCCGGCGCCTATTTGAGCCGGCAGGGCTATTACCCGGCGGTGCTGTCCACCACCAAAAAGGTCCTCGCCCCCTATGAATGGGCTTATTGGTATGAGGGCAAGCCGGCGACCCAGGATATCCATGCGCCCAACGGCACCCTGATCGAAAAGACCGGCGCGGTGCGCGACGGCGGCTCCTACGAGACGCGCATGAGCCGGATCGCCTGCTGGAACTCGGTGATGGACGAGAATGAATACCTGATCACCAAATGGAATCAGTTCATCGCCGCATGAGGCTCGACTCGGGGCTCCCGGACGGTGGCGCCGTCGCCGGGGGCTCCGCCTACCCGCTGCGTCACATCAAGAAGAAGGCGAAGACATCGCCGTCGCGCTGGAGGCCATACTGGCAGGCAGCGCCGATGGCGCTCGTGTTCTTCGTCTTTTTCGTTTTGCCGCTGGTCGCCGCATTGGTCGTCAGCTTCTGGCGCTACAACGAATATTCCATCATCCCGGCGTTTACGCTGCACAATTACTTCGCCGTGTTCGACGGGTGCATCAGCGGATTGCCGAGCCTGTGCACGACCTTCTCCACGTACCTCTCGACATTAAGATTCTGCCTGATCGTGTGGGCGGTAACGCTCGTGCTCGGCTTCACCATCGCCTATTTCCTCGCCTTTCATATCCGCACGCTCACCATGCAGCTGGTACTGGCGCTGGTGTGCATCATCCCGTTCTGGACCTCCGACGTGATCCGGATGATTTCCTGGATTCCGCTGCTCGGCCGCAACGGACTGGTGAACAAGGCGCTGCTCGGGCTCGGCCTGGTCAGTCAGCCGGTCGAATGGCTGCTCTATTCCAACTTCGCCGTCACCATCGCCTTCGTCCACCTGCTCACCGCGTTCATGATCGTGCCAATCCTCAATTCGATGCTGCGCATCGATAAATCGCTGATCGAGGCGGCGCGCGACGCCGGGGCCAAAGGCTGGCAGGTCCTCGTCCATGTCGTCGTGCCGCTGTCGAAGACCGGCATCGCCATCGGCTCGATTTTCGTCATCACCATGGTGATGGGCGACTTCGTCACCATCGGCGTCATGGGCGGTCAGCAGATCGCCTCCGTGGGCAAGGAGATCAACGTCGAGACCGGCTTCCTGCAATTCCCGATCGCTGCAGCCAATGCCGTGATTCTGCTTGGGGTGGTGCTCGGCATCATCTACGGCCTCACCCGCTTTATCGACATCCGCAAGGAGCTGTGACCATGAGCGAGAAGCGGCCGGCCTCGTTCTATTGGCTTGCACTCGTGTTCGCGATTTTCGTTCTGTTTCTCTACGGCCCGGTGATCACAATCCTGGTGCTGTCGTTCCAGGGACCGGAGGGTGGGCTGACGCTGCCGATGAACGGCTTTTCCTTCCACTGGTTCGCCGAACTGTGGAAGGGCATCGGGCTGATCGACATCAGTCAGGGCCTGTATAATTCGCTCGAGCTCGGCGGCCTGGTGATGATCCTCACGGTCGTCATGTCGCTGATGGCCGGCCTCGCCTTCCGCTACCGCTTTCGCGGCTCCTCGATGCTGTTCTACACCGCCATCGGTAGCCTGATCATGCCCTCGATCGTGGTGTCGCTTGGCATCGCACTCGAATTCCGCATCGTCGATGACAGTATCAAAGCGCTGGGCGACAGCTTCGACATCGGCTGGATCGAGGACAATTATTCGACCGCGCTTGGAATGTTCACCTCCGGGCTCGGCGCCCATCTGTCGTGGACGCTACCCTTCGGCCTCCTCATCATGTTCGCCGTCTTCAATCGCTTTAACCGCGCCTATGAGGAGGCCGCGCGCGACCTCGGCGCCTCGGCGTGGCAGACCATCCGCTTTGTGGTGCTGCCGATGATCGCGCCCTCACTGGTCGGCGTCGCACTGTTCGGCTTCACGCTGTCTTGGGACGAGCTCGCCCGCTCAAGTCAGGCGATGGGCTCCACGAGTACGCTTCCGATCGAGCTGCAAGCGCTCACCACCACAGTGACGACGCCGGCTATTTACGCGCTCGGCACCACGACCACCGCGATTTCGTTCTTGGTCATCGGCATGGCGCTGGCGGTCATCTTCATCGTGCAACGCCGCCGCCGTCGGCACGGTTCTGACGCCGGACAAGGCTTGGTCTGACAATCCGCATCATCGTCAAACCGTTCACGTCGTTTACGACGGCAACGCCTTATTTCACAGGCTCGGTCAAGAATCGTTCGTTCGCTGGCATGAGCGGCGGCTCATCAATCACCGCGACGGAAGCCTGGTGCTCTTCCAGCAGCCGTCGCAAATCTGCAATCGCTTTGGTGAGGTCTTCTTTGAACTTGCCCCCGACCTGGTCGACGAAGGCTTCGTCCTTCGACTTTGGTTTGGCGACACGCATTTCCAAACGCGTCATGCCGTTCGGCCCATCCTTCAGAGCACGGGTCATGACGATCTTCGGCGCGCCTGGGATCGGCAGCAGGATACTCACCGTAAAATAGTCGAACGGGCGCCAATCAAGCACCTCTTCGATGATCGCGTCCTTGCCGTGCATGCAGTGATTCTTGGTACCGACACCCCTACGCCCGTTGCCTGAGTTCTCTTTGATCCCGTCGGTGGGCCACCATTGCTGCCATCGGCCTGGCACCGTGAGATATTCCCAAACCGTCTGGCGCTGCGCCGCGATATCAAACTCCCAGGTCACATAGGCATCGGCCGGCGTCACTTCGGCGCGCGTGCGCGCGTTTTCTTTCTGCCACGCCGCTTCGAGGTCCCGCAGCCAGAGCTTGACGTCGCCGATGATATCGATGGTCTCCTGATGCGCGACGAGGCCCTGCGCCACTGGGTCGATGGCCAGGGTCTGGATGCAGGCATCGCTGTAAAGCGCATAGGCGCCGTCGCCGACCTTCTCGCTCACCGTGTTCTTGAGGAGCCTGTGGACGAGGATCACGTCGCGTCCTGCGAGCTCTTCGCGGCCGCCGATCTTCTGCTTCACCATCTCGCCGTAGTGGACGACGAACTTGAAATCGAGATCGCCCATCGCCACGCAAGCTTTGCACTCGCAGACCGAGGCCTGCCTGACGTCGCGCATGCGTCGGCGAAACTTGAAATACGCCGACTCGATGGTGTCCTGCAGGAGCGAGCCGTCGACCTTCTCGGTCAGTGCGTAGACGAAGGCAGCATCGCCCTCGAACTTGGCAAGCCGGAAAGGCGGTCTGAGGCCCTTGACCACCGTGTCCATGAAATCGGCGATGATGTCCTGGGCGTGATCAAGTTCGACTCCGGCAAGGAAGCTCGTATAGCCGGAGATATCGGCGATGGCGAAATAGGCCGTTTCAGGCTTCGGAAGCATTATACCCTCCACCCAATTTGGGCGGAACTCGACCGCCGCCCAATAAGATTATGCCACCTAATGTCCGCAAGAAGCAGGGTGAAATAAGGAGGCCTGTGGCTTCAACACAAACGGGAGATTCGATGTGTTTTCGCAAAGACGGGTAATGGCGGGCCCGCGCGCGTAGCCTGGCCATCCGTCATGATTCTTGCGGTCGAAAATGTCCCCGCCCACCAATACCGCTCCCCGAAGGGACGCGCCTAAGTCTCGATCTTTCCTGATACGGCAAGCAGTCTTCGACAGCCTGGATAAGACTTGACCTTCGACAATTTCGTTTCATATTTCGAAACGCGCGCTGTGCGCGCTTTGTTATTCACTTACCGTCCCGGCGATCAGAAAACGAATACAGCGTTCGCCGACGGAGGGAGGATAGTGGAGGGGACGTACGACGTCGCCATCATCGGCGGAGGAATCAACGGTTGCGGTATCGCACGGGATGCGGCCGGCCGGGGTCTATCGGTGTACCTTTGCGAGCAGGCGGACCTTGCCAGCGGGACATCCTCGACAGCAACGAAGTTGATCCACGGCGGACTGCGCTATCTTGAGCATCTCGAATTCCGTCTGGTGCGCGAAGCCTTGATGGAGCGCGAAGTACTGTGGCGGATGGCGCCCCACATCATCTGGCCGTTGCGCTTCGTGCTGCCGTACCACAAGGGACTGCGTCCAGCGTGGCTGCTGCGGCTCGGTCTGTTCCTCTATGACCATCTCGGCGGCCGCAAGCTTTTGCCGCCCACCTCTACCCTCGACCTGACGATTGACGAGGCCGGCCGGCCGCTTAAACCCGGCCTCTACTCGCTCGGCTTCGAATACTCCGACTGTTGGGTAGACGATGCCCGCCTGGTGATCCTCAACGCGAGGGATGCAGCAGATCGAGGGGCGACGATCCGCACCCGTACCAAAGCGGTCGCCGCCGACCGTGGTGCCGACATTTGGCGCCTTACGACCATCGACCAGCGCCCCAGCGGGATGACCGAGACGGTTTGCGCAAAGATTCTGGTCAATGCCGCAGGGCCTTGGGTCGGCGACGTTCTCGCTATCACCCGGCGGCAGAATTCGCCCGCGAGCATCCGGCTGGTACGGGGATCGCACATCGTGATCCCCAGGCTTTACGCGCACAGCCGCTGTTACATTTTTCAGAACATCGACAAGCGCATCATATTCGCCATCCCCTACGAGGGCGATTTCACCCTGATCGGGACGACCGAAGGCGACTATGTCGGGGATCCGGGCGAGGTGACGACGACCGCCGAGGATGTCGATTATCTGTGCCAAGCCGCAAACCGGTATTTCAGCAGGCCCATTACACCGGCGGATGTTGTTTGGACCTATTCGGGCGTCCGGCCGCTCTACGACGACGGCGCAAGCGAAGCGCAGGCCGCGACGCGCGATTACTTGCTCGACCTGGACGAGACCGGCGCGCCGATGCTTTCGATATTCGGCGGCAAAATCACGACCTACCGGCGTCTTGCCCAACACGCGCTCGACAAGCTCGAACGGCATTTGCCAAATACAGTACGCGCCCGCCGCAACTGGTCCGGCCAAATACCCCTGCCGGGTGGCGATTTTCCGGTGCAAGGCTTCGAGGCTCTCGTTGGGGAGATCAGCCGAGACTATCCTTGGCTGGCCGCGGATCAGTCGCGTCGCCTCGCCCGAGCATACGGCACCAAGGCTCGCGCGGTTCTCGACAGCGCCACGCGCTTAAGTTCGCTGGGCCGGGACTTCGGCTGCGGTCTGACCGAGGCTGAAGTCATTTATTTGATGCGCGAGGAATGGGCGGAGGACGCCGCCGACATCGTTTGGCGGCGCTCCAAACTCGGCTTGCGATTGTCCCCGAGGCAAGTGACCATGCTGGAAAGTTTTATGGCTGAACGCCGCGGCGAATTTCCCGCGCGGTAGCGCGTTTAGACCGAAACTTGGGGCTCCTCGTGATGGCGCCGCGAACGGTTTGCGCATCATCCATCGGCTTCAGGGTATCGCGATGAGCAGGCCGACGGTCATACCAAACGATTGTCCATGCCCGCCGCCGAAATCGTATCCATAGCTCGGCTCCAGATACCAACCAAAATTTCGCGTCGGCGATGGCCAGAATTGGAATTCGACGACGGCCTCGCCACCTAGAGAATCCGCCGTCTTTCCTCCGCCGGTCGTATGTATCCACTCTGGTCCGAGACCGAACTCGACCTCCACAGTATCGGATAAGGCAAAAGGCTTTTTGAACACGAGATCAGTGCCCCACTCGGTGCGGCTACCGCCAAATTGTGGCGACACGCCCAGTTCGATTTCCAGCCAGTCCTTGAGTGGAGTGACCTCCATAGAGACGGCTGGGCCGAAGCTTAGGCCGCCACCCCGTAGCGCCCAATCCCCTGCACTTCCGATTTCAATGAGAGCCGAAGGCTCCTTGTCCCCGGCCTGTGCGGTCCCTCCGATCGATGCCAGAGTGGCTATCAACCCCAGCACAGCCGCGCACTTGATCATTCGCCCCAGCCTTGGTCGCCTTGCGCTCCCTGAACAGCTTCACTTGTGCGGTATTCTTCGCCGCTCAGGGTTCACCCTCCGGTTGGGCTGGCCTTCGCTCCCCAGCGCGGTCAACGCATGCCAAAAGCAGCGGACCGTCGGCCGCTGCCTGACGAAGTCATTACTGGCGAGAATGTCGCACTTTGGCACGGAGTGAAAGCGACTAACGCGGTCTCGCGTTTCCTCTTAATGCGGCTTGGCAGAGCCGAACAAGAATGGCAGCTGCGCCAGCGGCAAAGCCCCGCGACAAGACCGTGTCACAGAGCTCGATATGCTCGAACGGATCGAAACTGGTCCGGCCAAGCCGCCAAGCCGTCTCGTCGCCAGGAAAACGCGCTACGATCGAAGTGACACGATGCAACGCCCAGGCGCGTACGCCTTACGCTGCGATTGCCCGCTCGGCCACGACCGCAGTTCCCCGCAGCCAGTCGCGCGCTGCGCGCTGCGCAGCGGCGATCTCCGCATCGGACATTTGATCGGCGATCTCGCGACGCAGACGGATCGCTTCGCGGTTGCCTTTCGCCACCGCGAGGTTGAACCATTTATGCGCGGCGACGAGATCGATCGGCACGTCACGGCCGACCGAGTACATCATTCCGAGTTCGAACAGCATATCGCCACCAGCGGGCCCCTCGCCGAGCGGCGCAACATCGCCGTCAAGAATTTCAAAACGCGCCATCACACGCTCCCCTGTTTAACGCCCCGTCGCCTTTCCCCGGGCGACAAATTCGCCGGCGCTTTCGCCGATCGATTTGCCGATCATCGACGGAAGATTTGAATGGTAGTTTAAGCAACGCGATGAATTAAAACTGAACGGCGAAGGGCCGATTGCGCGAGCGTTGAAACGCTGTGTTAATCACGCGGACGTGCTGCCGCCGGAACGCCGGCGGTCAATCCGCAATGATTCATCGCTTATTCCTGGTGCGGCAAAGCGGCTTGCAATGGCGGTTTCCTCGGTTATCTTGCGCCTCCGCCACAAGCAAAGACCCTGGGAGGGGCGATCATGAAATTGCTTCACATTACGGCCGCCGCAATCGCTTCCACGATCGCGCTCGCACCGATTTTGATCGCGCCGGCGTACGCTGCCGATCCGCTCGGCACCTGGTTGGCAGGCGACAAGAAAGGCAAGATCCGCATCGTCAATTGTGGCGGCGCGTTGTGCGGAAACCTGGTTTGGCTGGCGGAGCCCAACGATCCCGCCACCAACCAGCCGAAGCTGGACGATAAAAATGCCGACACCAGCAAGCGGTCACGACCGCTTCTGGGCATTCCGATCGTGCTCAACATGAAGCCGAGCGGCGGCGACAAGTGGGACGGACAGGTCTACAATTCGCGCGACGGTCAGACTTATGCCGGTTCGTTCACCATGACCGGCGCCAATTCCGCAGTGCTGAAAGGCTGTGTCGCGGTCGTGCTCTGCAAGTCGGAGACGTGGACGAGGTCGAAATAGACTCTTCGGTTCATCTGGCCCGCTGGCCGAACAGGATCGCGCGCACTTTGGGATCGCGTATGTCGACCGCAGCCGCCGCCTCGACGCGGATAGCAAAAGCGCGCTTGACCGCCGGCCGCGCACGGATGGTTTCAAACCAGCGCTTGAGATGTGGAAAGGCGGCGAGGTCTTGGCCCATGCGTTCTGCGAGCTTGACCCAGCCGACGCAAGCCATGTCGGCAATTGAATAGCGGCCGGCTAAAAACTCACGATCCGCAAGCCGCGTGTTCATGACCCCGAACAGACGGTTGACCTCGTCGGTGTAGCGCGCGACCGCGTAGGTAATCATCTCCGGCGCATAACGGCGGAAGTGATTGGCCTGGCCGGCCATCGGCCCGAGCCCGCCGACCTGCCAGAACAACCATTCCTCGACGGCAACCCGCGCGCGCTCGGTATGCGGATAAAACTTTCCGGTCTTGCGGCCGAGATATTGCAGGATGGCGCCGGACTCGAACACCGAGATCGGCCGCCCGTCGGGACCGTCAGGATCGATGATCGCCGGTATCCGGTTGTTCGGCGAGATCGCCAAAAAATGCGGCGTAAATTGCTCGCCCTTGGAAATGTCGACGGGGCGCACGACATAGGGCAACCCGCATTCTTCGAACATGATCGAAATTTTCCAGCCGTTCGGTGTCGGCCAGTAATAAAGCTCGATGGGCTTGCCGCGGCGCAACGCCGGTCGCGCTTTCGCGCCGGCAGGGTTCTGCTTTGACTTTCGCGACGTATGCGGCATGGCGTTTGCGTGAAAACGGCGCCGCAGATTAGCTCCACGACGCCGCAAGTGGTCTTGGGAGGATTTGACTTACACACACCGAGGGCGTCGGCGAGATCACTTAAGGTTTTGGTCCGCTGGCTGTCTGCCAAGGAAGAGGTCGGGATCCCCCGCTCCCCCTCTTTACCGCCGTGCGCTGGCGCGAACGACGGTGAAGCCCAAACCCCTGTCTCGCCGACGCCCCCCGTTGTCCACCTGAGCCGGCCCGTCTCGGGTGATGATTTTACCCTCGACGAAAGCCGGCCCGTGTGACGCGATCTTCGACTGTTGTGAGCCGAAGACCGATTGCGACGTCGACTACTTCTTCTTTTTCCGGCGAGTGGTCTTCTTCGCCGTCTTCTTCGCCGCTGCCTTCGTCTTTCTCTTCTTCGCCATTGCTGCCCTCCTAGCTTGAGTGGATGGCGACATCGGTGCAGTGCAGTCGCGAATCGATCCGCACTACCTTCCGATTACTACAGCAGGAAAAAAATAACAGTGACTCCACTTAATTTTGTGTGTAAGTGCCGCGCCCCGCTTCCCGAACGCGTGCGCCTCGCACGCATCAGCAAAAACGCGTCCCGAAAAACTTTTGCGGCGACGTGCCGACGCGCAAAAATTCTGCGCGATTGAGAAACGCCGATAAAATAATGGTTTCTGCAACGTCGCATCGCCTGACGTTGCGCCCGGCGAGCCTGCACCGCGCGCCGATGATGCGCACTTTTACGGGCGGTTTGATGCGCGCAGGAGAAGATTCACCACCTCGAAAAAATTTTGGGTGTAAGGCCGTTTGCGGGCGCGTTACGGGCCTCACTCGGGCGAAAAACGCGCGAATCGGTGCAGACCGATTCGCTTTTCGCGGCCGCACGCGGTCTCCTCGACGGCATGCCGCGGAGTTTTTCGCGTTCGTTTTGGTGTTGCGAGACGATCGCGCGGCATCTTCTCCGCGCAGCGCGGTACAGCGAGCATTGCGTTCAGCCAGCAATTCGTCGTTTCAACAGATCGTTGACCGCTTGCGGGTTGGCTTTGCCGCCCGAAGCCTTCATCACTTGGCCGACAAACCACCCAATTGCCTTCGGATTGGTCTTGGCGTCGCCGACTTTGTCCGGATTCTTGCCGATAATGTCGTCGATCAGCTTTTCGAGCGCCGAAAGGTCGGTCACCTGCTTCAATCCACGCGCTTCGACGATCGCGCGCGGGTCGCCGCCCTCGGTCCAGACGATTTCGAACACATCCTTGGCAATCTTTCCCGAAATCGTGCCCGCGGCGATGAGATCAAGGATGCCGCCAAGCTGCGGTTCGCTCACCGGCGAGGCCGCGATGTCCTTGCCTTCCTTGTTGAGGCGGCCGAACAGTTCGTTGATCACCCAGTTTGCCGCGGTTTTGGCATCACGCCCCTTTGCCACCGCTTCGAAATAGTCGGCGGTGGCACGTTCGGCGACGAGTACGTCCGCTTCGTACTCGGACAGCGCAAAATCGCGCACAAAGCGCGCCCGCTTTTCGTCGGGCAGTTCCGGCAGACTTGCTTTGAGCTGCTCGACCTCTCCTGGTGTCAGTTCGAGCGGCAGCAGATCGGGATCGGGAAAATAGCGGTAATCATGCGCCTCTTCCTTGTTGCGCATCGATCGTGTCTCGCCCTTGTCCGGATCGTAGAGCCGCGTCTCCTGCTCGATCGCGCCGCCGTCTTCGCTGATGCCGATCTGGCGCCGCGCTTCGTGCTCGATCGCCTGACCGATGAAACGGATCGAATTGAGATTCTTGATCTCACAGCGGGTACCGAGGGCTTGGCCCGGCCGGCGCACCGACACGTTCACGTCGGCGCGCAGATGTCCCTTCTCCATATCGCCGTCGCAGGTACCGAGGTAGCGCAACATGGAACGGAGCTTGGTCAGAAAGGCCCTGGCTTCGTCGGCTGAGCGTAAGTCGGGCTTGGTCACGATCTCCATCAGGGCAACGCCGGAGCGATTGAGATCGACAAGCGACATCGCGGCATGCTGGTCGTGCAGCGACTTGCCGGCGTCCTGCTCGAGATGTAGCCGCTCAATGCCGATACGGACGGTTTCGCCGTCCGCGAGGTCGACGACGACCTCGCCCTCGCCGACAATCGGCGATT
>Ga0335085_10009225_pt1 | contig 14913 bp, 14 predicted proteins | sample Lox_Sample_45_FD_206712 | JGI IMG/M metagenome (GOLD analysis project Ga0335085, IMG submission 206712) | Soil microbial communities from Loxahatchee National Wildlife Refuge, Florida, United States - Lox_Sample_4.5 | ecosystem: Environmental > Terrestrial > Soil > Wetlands | place: USA... | reverse complement strand
GAAAAGCGGGTCGTCGATGCCGGGGCCGAGAATTTCCAGCCGGGCCAGCCAGATGCTGAGCTTGCGGCCGTACCGCCGCACGGCCGGCGCCTCCGGACCGAAGACCGGCCGGCCGAGCACGAGCGCCGCCGGATGCTCCATCGAGGCGCGCATGAATTCGGGGATGTGGGCGGCGGAATGCTGGCCGTCGGAGTCCAGGCTCAGGACGTGCGTGAAGCCCGCGGCCAGCGCCTCGGCCACGCCCGTGGCCACGGCCGCGCCTTTGCCGCCGTTGCGTTCGCGCACCATCACCCGCACCCGCGGATCGCCCGCGGCCAGCGCCTGCACCGCGGCGGCGCTGCCGTCGGTGCTGCCGTCGATCACGACCCAGACGGGACTCCAATGGCGCAGCGCTTCCCTCACGGTGTCGGCCAATATTCCTCCCGTGTTGAAAGACGGGATCAGCACCAGATGCGTGGGGGAAGGGTTCATCAGGCGCGACCGAGTCTCGCGGCGAAGATTTGTTCCACCTCTGCCGTGATTTCCTTGGCGGAACATTCCGGATTCACCCGCACCAGCCGGTCGAGGTGGATGTCCATGTGCACCGGCAGCGCCGGGACGCGCCACCAGGGGCGGCCGCGCGGAAGCAGATCTCCGCTGGTTTGAATGACGAGCACCTGCACGGGAACGCCCGCCAGCCGGGCGATCAAGGCGAAGCCGGGCTTGAGCGGATTGAGCGGCCGGCCCGTCTCCGTGCGCGTGCCTTCGGGAAAGATCAGGAGGGTGCGGCCGGCGGCGACTTTTTCCGCGACTTCGCGGAGGAGATCGACGCCGCTGACGCCGGCGGAGTAGCCGGCCATGATGGCGGCGGGGGCGAGAAAGGGATTGCGCAGGAGGGCGGGCTTGAAAATGCAGACCGCGTCCGGCAGCCGCGCCAGCAGGATGGTGGCATCGATCAGGCCCGGATGATTGGCAACATAGACCGCCGGCCGCGGGAACACGGTGGCATCCGGCCCGTGCCACGTGACGATGACCAGCCGCGTGGCGTGCAGCCAGCCGACCCAGCTGGTGAAGAGGCGGCGGATGATTTCCCGGACCGCCGGGGCGCGCCGCTCGCGGCCGGGGAGAAGCAGGAGAACGGCGCAAAACGCATTCAAGCCGAGGCAGACCGTTCCAAACACCACCCACGAAAGGAAATACACGCAGATAAAATAAAAACGCTTAAGCATGGGGAGTGCTCAGGCGGAGGGAACGGCCGTTTTCCTCCGGCGCGGCGGCGACGGGATTGAGCGGAGTGAAATTGGCCCAAAGAAACGGATCCCGGCGCAGCAGGGTTTCCACCAGCGCGAGAAAATTCTGAAAATGGACGCGGGCCCGGTCGAGGTTTTCATCCCTGGAGCCTGCATTCGGCGTGAAAACCGGCGAGCTGTAAACCATCGACTCGTCCCGCCCGTGGGGCACGCTCACGCAGAAGATCACGGGCCGGCGGAACACGAGCGCCAGATGATAGATGGTGAAGGGAAACAGGCGCGGCCGCCCGAGAAAGTCAAACGGCTCCAGCTTCGCGCTGTACTCGGGGCGGTCGCACTTCATCGCGACCGAGACGCCGGAATCAATCGCCTCCTTGAGGGCGAACAGCAGATTTTCCGGCTCGTTGATCCAGAGATAGGAGACGAGGGCGCCGAACCGCTCGGCCAGGCGGTCGGTGTCCCGCGAGTTTTCCATCCGCAGGCGAATCATGCACACGCGGCGGTTGAACCGGCCGAGGGCGAACCCCAGCAGGTCCGAGTGGCCGAAGTGGAAGGTTCCGAAGAGCGCGGGTTCGCCGGAGGCCATCAGGTCGAGGAAGGGCGCGCAATCCGGTCCGCTGACGCAGCGGTAGGGCCGGCCCTCGGCGAACCGCAGTTTCACCATCAGGGCCTGGGCGAAGGCGAAAAAGTGCCGCCACACGTCGGTCGCGCCGGGCCGTCGCGGCAGGACTTCGGCCAGATAGGCGCGCGAATGCCGGCGCGCGGCCGGCATGACGGCCACCGCCACCCACGTGCCGAGCCCGAGAAAAAAATCGAACACCGGCGCGGGCAGGAGGACGTCGGCGCAGGTTAAAAAAAGGCAGCCCCAGCTCGGGCCGGGATTGCGCGGCGGCGCGGCATGAACGGTGTCGGTTAATGCCATGAAAGGGCGAGGGTCAGGCCGGGAGCGATGACTTGGCGCAAGGAGCGTCGTTCCTGCAGAAGGGCAAAGAATTCAGGCAGGGCAAGCGCGCCGTCGGCCTCGTCGCCCGGGATCAGCCGGACGGTTCCGAGCGCGCCGGCGGGATCCGCCGCCAGCACGACGGCGAAGGCGAACGTCTCCGCGCTGGCCACGCCGCAATCGGTCAGCCACGTGCCGCGTTCTTCCCCGCCGCAAAGAATGGCGCGCGGCGAGCCGGCCGTGAGCGCGGCCTGGAGGGCGTGGGCCGCGAGCTGCCGGTCGCCGGTGAGCGGAAAAAACCGCCCCACCGGCTGCTGCCGGGCGATCAGCACCTGCTGCACGGCGCTGGGATGGATCGAGGTTTGAAACAATGTCGGGCTCGCGGCGGGAAAGCTGTCCAAATATTCCTCGATCGCGCGGCTCTCGGCATAGGTCGAGGCATAAACCAGCGCATCGTCCGCGCCCAGATTCAGGTCGCGCAGCACGCTGCCGAGGAGCAGGCCGAGCTGCGTCATGCGCCGGGTGGCGCCGCGCGGAAAAAGTTCGCGCAGGCGGGCGCGCGTGGCCTCCGGCTCCTCGTGGCCGGGATGCTCGAGTCGGACGGCATGAAGATGGCGCTCAATCATGGCTGAGGAGGAGGGCGGCGTGGGCGCCGCCAAAGGCGTTGCTGGCGAGAAGCACGCCGTCGAAGCCGGCGTTGGCGAACGATTCGGTCGCCACCGTGTCGGTGAAGCACGGCGCCGTGCTGCCGACGCTTCCCGGCGTGCGGCCGGATTTTATCGCCGCGAGCGCGAGGGCGAGCTCGACCAGTCCGCAGCTGCCGAGCGTGTGGCCGAGGCTGCCCTTCCAGGAAACCAGTGGCGCGGCGGGAAAAAGCCGCGCCAGGGTTTCGGCCTCGAGGCGGCCGGCCTCCAGCGTGCCGGTGCCGTGGCCCTTGATCCAGAGCCGGCGGCCGGCCGCGGCCGAGGCCAGCGGCGCGAGGCAGGCGCGAAAACCGGCGCCGTCCGCCTGGTTGGCGGTGAAATGATGCATTTCATTATGGATCTGCTGGCCGGAAATTTGAAATTCGCCCGGGCCGCGGCCGAGCACGGCGAAGGCCGCGCCGTCGCCGAGCCCGATGGAGCCGGCGGCACGCGCGGAGTAGGGGGCGGGCATTTCCCCATTGAGAATTTTCAGCGCATGAAATCCGCCGGTGACAAACGGGCTGATGAAATCGAAGGTGAAGACGAGCGCCCGCTCGGCCAGGCCGGCCGCGAGGACGCGGGTGGCGAGCAGCAGACCGATATGCGCCGAGACGCAGGCGTGCGAGAGCAGGCTCACGTTTGCGCCCCAGCCCAGCCGGCGGCGCAGAAATTCCACCGAGGCAGAAGGCGTGGCCTGGACGAGATGGGCCGGCTCGCGCGTACGCCGGAAGGCGTAGAGGTTGCCGACGCCGAAGTTGCTGCTGGTGACAAAAACCGGATGGCGCGCCGCGCCCCACGGGGCGGGCGGGATTTCCGCGGCGAGCGCCTCGATCGCGGGCAGCCAGTCGGGCGGCGCCGTTTCCGCCAGGTCGCGGCCGGGCAGCGGCGCCAGCGGCACGCGGTCGCCGCCGTCCGGCCCGAGCACGGGCCGAAATTCGAGCGCGCGCGTTCCGGCCTGCAGCGTGGCGCAGGTGGCCGCGGCCTGGCCCAAGGCGGTCCGGCACCCGCAGGCTTCGAGACGCACGGCGTTGACGGATGACCGGCTCACGGCGGGGCGCAGGCCGGCCGGCTAGGCCGGCAGCTTGTCCTTGGGCGCGCGGGCGCGAATGAAGGCGGCGAGCCGGGCCACGCTGGCCAGGGCCGTCCGCGCCTCTTCGCTGTTGGTGATTTTTATCCCGAATTCCTTTTCCAGGCGCACGACCAGTTCCAGCGCGTCGATGGAATCGAGGTTCAAGCCGCCGCCGATGAGTGGCTCGTCGTCGGGAATGTCCGCCGCCGGCAGGTCCTCGAGCTTGAGCGTGTCGACGATGAGTTGCTTGAGACGGGCAAAAAGCGGATCCGACATGATGAAATCTAGGAGTTGGCGGGGGAGGCAACGGATTCGAGGGCGGCTTCGCTGTAATCCAGCTCCGGACAGATCCGGATCCGCCGTTGCTGCAGCCAGCAGATGAGGAGGAAAGTGCGAAACCGCCACCACAGCGGCCACGTCAGGTGGGCATGGCCGGCCACGATGGAACAGAGCGCGGCGCGGATGTTCCATGGCGCCTGCGCACACATGAAGACCGCGAAGCTGTCGTTGTTGTAGAACACGGCGATGAGTTTCTGAAAAACGCCGGCGTGGCGCTTAACGGCGCGGGTATAATGGCGCCGCTCCGCCAGGGTGAGCCCGCGGCCGTAGGCGTCGGCCTGCACCAGCAGGTCCACCGCGGTCTTGGCCGACCACATCGACATGTAAACCCCGGACGAAAAAATCGGGTCGAAAAATCCGGCGGCGTCGCCGACCAGCAGCATCCGCTCCTCGGCGAGCTTTCGCCGGAAGTAGCTGTAATCGCTGGTGACGTGGAACGGCATCAGCGGTTCGGCGCGGGCGAAAAGCTCGCGCAGCTTGGCCGAGCGCGCCACGGTCCGGGCAAACAAATCCTCCGGCCGCAAGTCCGAGGCGCGCATAGCTTCCACCGTCGTCACCAGCCCGACCGAGGTGCGCTCGTCATCGAGGGGAATGAGCCAGAACCAGCCGTTCTCCAGCCGGACCGCGATCGTATGGCCGGCGGCGCGGCCCGCGGCCCGCGCCACCCCGCGGAAATGGCTGTAGACCGCCACCCGCTTGGGAAAAGGCGAGGGATCGAGCGAGCGTTTCTTCTCGGCCTGGAAAAGGTTGTCGCGGCCGCTGGCGTCGAGCAGCCAGCGCCCCGTCACGGTTTGCGAGGCGGCGCCGGTCTCCAGCCGGACATGATGCAGCCGGTTTTTCGTTTCGACCGAGCGGGCCAGCGTCCGCACCTGCACCTCGGCTCCCAGCTCGCGGGCGTGGTCGAGCAGCAGCGTGTCGAATTTGGCCCGTTCGACCTGAAAGGCGTATTCGAGGCCCGGCATCAGACCTTCGGAAAAATCGATCTCCGTTTGCGCGCGGGCGTTGGAAAGAAAAAAAGCGGCGCCGTATTTGCGGATGAAGCCGGCCGCCTCCAGCTTCGGCCACGCGCCCGTTTCGCGGAGGATGGCATTGCTCATCGGCAGGAGGGACTCGCCGATATGAAAACGCGGAAACTGCTCCTTCTCCACCACCAGCACCTTCAAGCCATACTGGCGCGCAAAGGCGGCGGCGGTGCTTCCGCCCGGACCGCCGCCGATGATGATGACGTCGAAATCGTACACTTGCATCGCCGGGGACATGCCTGCCATGTCGTTCTGCAGACATCAAGCCATGATGGTCGGGGGGGGAGATTCGGGTTCCGCCGCGGGAATTTTCACCAAAAAATATCTCGGTTCCGCCGGATTCGCCCTTCCGGCCATGATCTTTTCTCCCGCGCCTTAAACCTGGAGTGATACCAGACTTTTTCGTCGGGAATGGCTCGCGTTTGACAGGCCGGACGGCCAGCTTTTCCCTGTCATGTACTGCCGTGGCGTTTCTCTTCCACCCGGATCCTGGCAAGACCATGCATATTCCTGACGGATTTCTCGATGCCAAGACGGCGGCGGTGGCAGCGGTTTTTTCCGCCGCGGGGCTGAGCGGTGCGTTGTACCAGCTGCGCCGCGAGCTGCCACCGCGCCGCGTGCCGCTGCTCGGGCTGGGCGCGGCCTTTGTCTTTGCCGCGCAGATGGTGAATTTCCCCGTGGCCGGCGGCACGTCGGGGCATCTGGTCGGCGGCGCGCTTATCGCCGCTCTGCTCGGCACCCCCGCGGCGGTGGTGGTGGTGTCCACCGTCCTGATCGCCCAATGTTTTCTTTTTGCCGACGGCGGCGTGACGGCGCTGGGCGCCAACGTTTTCAACATGGCCATCGTTGCGCCGGTGGTCGGCATGGCGGTCTACCGCGTCGTGCAGCGGCTCATTCCCGGTCTGCGCGGACAGGTCGCGGCCCTGGCCTTCGCCGGCTGGTGCTCCGCCGTGGCCGCCGCCATCGTCTGCGCCGGACAGCTCGCCTGGTCGGGCACGGTGGCCTGGTCGGTGGCTTTTCCAGCCATGGCCGGAATCCACATGCTCATCGGCCTCGGGGAGGGCGCGATCAGCGCGCTGGTTTTTTACGCGGTGGCGCGGACGCGGCCGGACATTGTCGCCAGCCGTCCCGCCGGCAGTCTGCGCGGATTTCTCGGCTACGGACTGCTGGCCACACTCGGCGTCGCGCTGTTCGCCGCGCCGTTCGCCTGCCCGTGGCCCGACGGCCTCGACGCGGTGGCGGCCAAGCTCGGCTTTGCGCGGCGTGCCGCCGAGTCTAACTGGGCCTGGATGGCCGGCTACAGGCTGCCGGGCCTCGGCTCGGGCGGCGCGGCGACCGCCCTGGCCGGCGCGATCGGCGCGCTCGTTGCCTTCGGACTGGCCGTCCTGCTGAGCCGGCTGCTGGTGCGCACCCCGGCCGAGGCGGCCAAACCCGCGGTCGATCGATGAAGGACGCGCCTGTTTTCGACCAGCCTCCGAACCGCGGTGTTCGCCCTCTGATCCATCGGGCGCCGGCGGGGCTGAAGCTCGGGGTGGCCCTGGCGCTGGCGGCCGGGACCGCGGTGGTGCCGGTGACCTGGCTGTGGTGGCATGCCGCGGTCGCGGCGCTGTTGCTGACGATTGTATTCATGGCAAAAATACGATGGCGGCCGCTGGGGGCGAGGCTGCTCTGGTTTTCCCCTTTTGTCGCCGGCGCGGCGCTGGCCTCGGCGCTACAGGGGCCGGCCGGTCCCGGCTGGCGGGCGGTGGCGCTGCGCGGCAGCCTCTGTCTGCTGACCATGCTCCTGCTCGGGGCCACGACCTCCTTCAGCGCCCTGCTCGTCGTGCTGCACCGGATACGCGTTCCCGCGCTGCTCGTGACCACGCTGGCGTTGATGTACCGCTATCTCCACTTGCTTTCGGACGAGGCCCAGCGGATGAACCGGGCGCGGGCCTGCCGCACCTTCACGCCGTCGCGCCGTCGCACCTGGTTGATTTCGGGCGAGGTCATCGGCCGGCTTTTTGTGCGCGCCTCGGAGCGGGCTGAGCGCATTTATCTGGCCATGGCGGCCAGGGGCTGGAGTTGATGGGCGCGCCAGGAAAATTTTTTCGCAACCGTGAGCCAGGCATGAAACCCGCGATCGAGATCAGCCATTTGGACTATCATTACCCCGACGGCACGCCGGCGCTGTGCGACATAAGTTTTGCCATCGCGCCCGGCGAGTGCGTCGGCCTGCTCGGGCCGAACGGCTCCGGCAAATCCACGCTGCTTCTGCATCTCAACGGCATTCTGCCGGAAAAGCCCGCCGGCGGCGGCGCCGTGCGCATCAACGGCGAAGCGGTCGCGGCGCACAACCTCGGGGCGATCCGCCGCCAGGTCGGTCTGCTCTTCCAGGATCCCGACGATCAGCTTTTTGGATCGACGGTGGCGGAGGACGTGGCTTTCGGCCCGTCCCAGCTCGGGCTCGTCCCCGAGACCGTGAGCGAGCGGGTCCAAAGCGCGCTCGCCCGCGTGGGGCTGACGGATCATGCGCACCGCCCGCCGCATCATCTCAGCCAGGGCGAGAAGCGCCGTGCCTGTCTGGCGGGCGTGCTCGCCTGCGAGCCGACGTTGCTGGCGCTGGACGAACCCACCAGCGGACTCGATCCTCGCGGTCGCCGCGAATTCAAAGCGTTGTTGCGGGAAGTCGCCGGAACCAAGCTGGTCGCCACCCATGATCTGGAATTGGTCGTGGAATTGTGCCCGCGGTCCATCGTCCTCGACGGGGGGCGGGTGGTTGCCGATGGTCCGACGGTGGAACTGCTCAACAACGAGGCCCTGATGCTCGCGCACGGCCTGGAGCGACCGCATATTTTGCGCCACATCCATCCGCATCCCTCCCTGGCGGCGGAGCCGCCGATGCGAAGCGACGGCGGGGAAAATTTCCGGCCGGTTTCCTGAGCGGCGATGCGTCGTGCAAGGATTGCTAATTCGGATGGTCAGTAACCCTTCTGTCTGTTGCAAATACCTTGCACGGAATTGAAGTCGCTCACGGTTACCGGTAGTTAGCAGGGAATATCCGGCTGCATGCCGCTACCCCTTCCACTTCCGTGCGGATGCGGTCGGTCTTCTTAACCTTGATAACAATCATGAACCGCCGCGACTTCCTTAAATTCTCCGCGAAGGCTGCAACCATCGCTTCCACCGTCAAAGCTGCCAGCTTGCTTACGCCCAAAGCGTCGGCCGCCACCGCCAAGGCTTGGACTCCCACCGATCCGCCCAACACGCCGATGGGCACGGCCAAAGGCATTTTTCCCGGCCGCGTCGTCTGGGTGCGCGATCCCGCCGCGACCCCATGGAATGGCAACACCAGCACCGGTCACTGGTGGGATTCCAACACGGGCGTCGCGCAGGGCGCCGTCGATGTGATGCTGTCTCGGGCGCTGCAGGCCCTGACCGGCACGACGACCGATCCGCTGGCCTGGGAAAAGCTCTTCACCTTTTTCAACTCGACGCACGGGCGCGGAACCGCCGGCTACAAACAGGGCGAGACGATCGCGCTCAAGATCAACTGCAACAATGCCTACGCCGGCTACGGCGACAACGACAACCAGATCGACGCCTCGCCGCAGTCGGTCCTGACCATGCTCCGCCAGCTCGTCAACCAGGCCGGCGTGCCGCAGAATGACATCGTGGTCTGCGAGGCGGTCCGGGTGGTCCCCGACCACATCTATAATCCGTGCCACGCAGAATTCCCCAACGTGCTGTGGATGGACTCGAAGGGCAATGGCACGAACGGCCGGCAGCCGGTCAACTGGCAGAGCAAGGCTTTCGCCCTCTCCGTCACGAAAAACAACGACGTCGGCACCAGCATCCCGGGCCTGATGTACAACGCCACCTACATTATCAACATGTCGCTGATGAAGGGCCATCCGACCGCCGGCATCACCCTCACGGCCAAGAATCACTACGGCTCGATCAACGGTCGCGACCATAAGTACTATATCAACACCTGGCAGCATAAGATGGGCATCTATAATCCGTTCGTGGACCTGATCGGCGCCAAACGTCTCGGCGGCAAGACCGTCCTCTTCATGGTCGACGGGCTCTTCGGCATTCGCGATGCGAACGATTCCGTCATCCAGGAATTCGCCGCCTGGAAGAACCTTTTCGGCGGCCAGTGGTGCTCGAGTTATTTCCTGTCGCAGGATCCGGTCGCGGTCGATTCGGTCGCCTATGACTTTCTGCGCTCCGAATTCGGCGCCGCCCTGGCCAGCAGCAAAGGCAGCGGCCATGCGGTGAACGCGGACAACTATCTGCACGAAGCCGCGCAGGCCAACAAGCCGCCGTCCGGCACGGACTACAAGCCCGACGGCACCCGCCTGGCCAGCCTCGGCGTCCATGAACACTGGAACGATGCCACACACAAGCAATACAGCCGCAATCTTAGTTCCACCGGCAAAGGCATCGAGCTGGTCGCCCTCCAATAATATATAAGCATGGCTTGATGCCCTGATGGAGATTCGTTTGCTATAGACAAAGGCGAGGCCGGCGTGTTTTTCGCGCGCCGGCCTCATGCTTCTCCGGCTGCGACCGCGACCCTCCGGCTTTGTCCGTCCGGATTGCAGACGGCAATGCCAAGATGGTCGGGGCGGAGAGATTCGAACTCTCGACCTCCTGGTCCCAAACCAGGCGCTCTACCAGGCTAAGCTACACCCCGGACGCGAAAAGGCAGCCTCGCGCATTTGTTTACACTGTCAATGTTCTGTCAACTTTCCGCCCCGGGGCGAATACAATCTCTGCTTGCCATGCCGGTCGAATCCGCCTACTTCTTTTCCTTAACCTATTTCGCTCAATCTCATGGATACCATCTCTCGTGAAAATAACAGTAGCAACTATTTGCCGGTTGCCGGCGTGATCGTCGGCCTTTTGGCATTGGTGCTTTCCGCGGTCGCGCTCGTCAAGGTCTCCGGCATCGGCAAGACCCTGGCCGCCGACAGCGAAAAAATCGATAAGATCGATTCCATCGAGAGTACGGCGAATTCCGCGGCCTCGGCGGCGGCGGATGCGCAAAAGGCCACTAACAGCCTGCAGCGCTCGACCCAGGACGCCTTTAATCAGGTGGGCACGGATCTGGGCAACATTCACGTCTCGCTGACCAAGCTCGAGGAAGCGGCCAAGCCGGTTGCCAAGGCCCCCAAGGGCAAAGGCGCGGCCGCCACGGCCGAAGGCGGCACGCCGGGCACCGTTTCCGCCGACGGCACCTACACCATCAAGTCCGGCGACAGCCTGGCCAAGGTCGCCCGGGCCAACGGCGTTTCCCTCGCCGACATCGAGGCGGCCAATCCCGGCGTCGACCCGAAGCACCTCAAAATCGGCCAAAAGATCAACCTGCCGGCGAAGAAATAATCCGCGCGAACCTTTTTCCTGCGCCTCCTCGACTTGCGTGAGGGGGCGTTTTTTTTGTCCGCGACCGCATGAACTCTTCCGATCCCGCCCGTTGGGAAAAACTCGGCCAGGATCTGCTCGCCGCCACGCGCATCTTCGATCTGCGCCGCCTGCATTACCGCCATCCGCGCCGCGGCCGCGAACGCGACTTCGTCGTGATCGATGCTCCCGACTGGGTCAATGTCCTCGCGCTGACACCCGACGCCCGCCTGGTGCTCGTCCGGCAGTTCCGTTTCGGCATCGATGATTTTTCGCTCGAGATTCCGGGCGGCGTGCTCGAGCGCGGCGAGGATCCGCTCGCCGGCGGCCTGCGCGAGCTGCGCGAGGAAACCGGCTATGCCGGAAAAAACGCGCGCGTGATCGGCCGCGTCCATCCCAATCCCGCCATCCAAAACAACACCTGCCATATCGTCCTCGTCGAGGAGGCCGCACCGGTGGCCGCGACGCAATGGGATCACGACGAGGAGATCGCCGTGAGCGCTCTGCCGGTGGACGAAGTCTACGCGCTAGCGCAGGCGGGCCGGATCACGCACGCGCTCGTCCTGGATGCCCTGCTGTTCTTCGCTCCCATCTGGGCCGCCGGCAAAGCCGGCCGCGTCGTTTGACTTCGCAACCGCGACGGCTTACCTGCCGTCTTGAGCACCATGTCCGCCCCCGCTTTTGCCAACAGCCCCGCCGCGCTCGGTGCGGTGGCCAACGGCTTCCTGCCGGAGTCTCTCGAGGCGGAAATCCGGAAAATTTACGCCCGCAGCCCGTTGTACGGACAACGGTTTCCGTTGCACCGCGAGCCCCTGCAGTGGTCCTGTTACCGCGAAATCCCGGCGCTTTCGAAAAAGGAAATTGTCGAGCGCGGCCACCAGGCGTTTTTTGCCGATTACCGTGCGATCGAGCGCGGCCTGCAGGACAAACGCTACGAATACGAAAGCACCTCCGGCACCACCACCAGCCCGATGACCGTGATCATGGAGGACGGCTGGTGGACCGCCCAGACCCGCCGCGCCTACGAGGCGCATCCGCTGCTCGCGCCCTTTGCCCGCCGCCCGCACCGCAAGTGCGTGCTCGCGCCCGTCGGCTGCTCGAGCAACCTCTGCCCGTACGAGGACCATCCGTTTCCGCACCGCTACTTCGACGGCACGGTTTACCTCAACCTCACCAGCGACCCGTTCGCCTTTCCCGAAAGCGAGTGGGACCGCATCGTGATCGAGCTGCAGGCCGTGCAGCCGGAGATCATCGAGGGCGAACCCGTCTACCTGTCGCTGCTCGCGCGCGCCGCCGCGCGGCGCAAGGTCCGCCTGCCGAGCCTGCGCGTCGTCATTCTCACCTACGGCAAGGCCAGCCGGCAGCACAGCCGGCGCATCGCGGAGGTTTTTCCCGTGCCGCAGGTCGACCTCTACGGCTCGACCGAGGCCGGCTACCTTTTTGTCGGCGAAGCATTCAAGGACGACACGCGCGTGATCGACGCCAACGCCTTCATCGAGCTCGTGCCCTGGCGCCCGGAACTCACCGGCGTTTTCCAAATCTACGTGACCACGCGTGACCGCGAGGCCATGCCGCTGCTGCGCTACCACACGGGCGACATCGTGAAAAAACTCCCGACCGGCTTCCGCCTGCTCGGCCGCGAACGCGATCTTTATTTCCGGCCCGACGGCTCGCTTGTCTCGGCTCACGAGATCGACGCCGCGCTGCCGCAAGATTTTTCCTGCTGGCACTGGACGCTGGTGCAGACCGGGGACGCACGCTGGGATTTTCACTACGTGGCCGACCACACCGCGCCGCCCGAGATTGCATGCGCCCTTGCGCCCGCGCTCGGTGAAGCCGTGCGCGTCGCGGCCTTTCGCCGGCGGTCGATCGCGCCGGCGGCCAGCGGAAAATTCTCCCTGCTTAAACCGCTCGCCCGCTAGGGCGGGGCGGAAGGCGCGACGGGAACGAAAAGCGTGACTTCTTTTTTGCGTAAGCTTCACTAATAATAACCGACGGTGTTCGGCGCCTGGACCGATAGCCTTTACTTGCGGGAAAGGTTCGCTTTTCCTCGCAGCCCGCGAATGATTTTCCCGCTTATCCACCCCCGCTGCCGCTTCCGTGCATGAGTTTTTTCGGTAGATTGTTCTGCTCCTCCATCGGCCGGAAATTTTTGATGGCCGCGAGCGGGTTCATTCTCGTACTGTTTATCATCGGGCATCTCAGCGGCAACCTGCAGATTTTCCAGCCGCCGGATCACATCAACGGCTATGCCTGCTTTCTGCGTCAGCTCGGACCGTTGCTGTGGATCGTGCGGATCGTGCTGCTGGCGAGCGTCGTCATCCATGTCTGGGCGGCCACCGTGCTGGCCCATGAAAATCTTCATGCCCGCGGCCACCAGCCCTACGGCGTGAAGACCTGGATCCAGGCCTCATTCGCCTCCCGCTATGTGCGCTGGACGGGCTACATCGTCCTCGCCTTCGTCCTCTATCATCTCGCCCAATTCACCTTCGGATTCGTGCAACCGGCGAACTTCAAGGGAAACCTGCCGCCCTACACCATGACGTCCGACTATCACGTACTGGGCTTTACCGTGGTCAAGGCGGGCACGCAGGTGCCGGACGTGCACAGCATGGTCATCCTCGGCTTCATGAACCCGGTCGTCTCCCTGTTCTACATCGTCGCCGTCGGTTTGCTTTCCTTTCATCTCCTCCACGGCATGGACAGCTTTTTCCAGACTTTCGGCTGGCGCAGCGCGAAATGGTCGGGCCCGCTGCGCAAGATCGTGGCCGTGTTCTGCCTGCTTTATTTTCTGGGCAACCTCATCATCCCCGGCTCGGTTCTCATCGGCGCGAAAAAACTGCGCGAGGGATTCCAGCCCGCCGTGGCGCAAGCCGCGCAGCCGTGAACCCGCCCGCCTGACGCCATGGCCAAGCTCGAATCCAGAATCCCCGCCGGACCGCTCGCCGACAAGTGGCGCAAGCACAAGGCCGAGATCAGGCTCGTCAACCCGGCCAACAAGCGGAAATACGAGATCATCGTCGTGGGCGCCGGCCTGGCCGGCTCGTCGGCCGCCGCCACGCTGGCCGAACTCGGCTACAAGGTGAAGTGCTTCGTCTTTCACGACAGCCCGCGCCGCGCCCACAGCATTGCCGCGCAGGGCGGCATCAACGCCGCGAAAAACTACCAGAACGACGGCGACAGCGTCTACCGGCTTTTCTACGACACGATCAAGGGCGGCGACTACCGTTCGCGCGAGGCCAACGTCCACCGCCTGGCCGAGGTCTCGGTCAACATCATCGACCAGTGTGCCGCCCAGGGCGTGCCCTTCGCCCGCGAATACGGCGGCCTGCTCGCCAACCGCTCGTTCGGCGGCGCGCAGGTCTCGCGCACGTTCTATGCCCGCGGCCAGACCGGCCAGCAGCTCCTGCTCGGCGCCTATTCCGTGCTTTCCCGCATGATCGGCGCCGGCGCGGTGCAGATGTTCACCCAGTCGGAGATGCTCGATCTCGTCGTCATCGGCGGCCACGCCAGGGGCATCATCGTCCGCAATCTGATCACCGGCGAAATCTCGCGCCACGCCGCCGACGCGGTCGTGCTCGCGACCGGCGGCTACGGCAACGTCTTCAACCTCTCGACCTACGCCCGCGGCTCCAACGCCACCGCCATCTGGCGAGCCTACAAGCGCGGCGCCTGCTTCGCCAATCCCTGCTACACCCAGATCCATCCGACCTGCATTCCCGTCACCGGCGACTACCAGTCGAAGCTCACGCTCATGAGCGAATCGCTGCGCAACGACGGCCGCATCTGGGTGCCGAAAAAGAAGGAGGACCGGCTCAAGGAGCCCGCCGCGATTCCGGAGGAGGACCGCGACTATTATCTCGAGCGGATTTATCCCAGCTTCGGCAACCTCTGCCCGCGCGACGTCGCCTCGCGCGCGGCCAAGCGGATGTGCGACGAGGGCCGCGGGGTGGGCGAGAGCGGGCTCGGCGTGTATCTGGATTTTGGCGACGCGATCAGGCGCCTGGGCGAGGCCGGCGTCCGCGAGCGCTATGGCAACCTCTTCGACATCTATCACGAGATCACCAACGAGAACGCCTACCGCACGCCGATGCGCATCTATCCGGCGGTGCATTACACCATGGGCGGCCTGTGGGTGGACTACAACCTGATGTCGAACCTGCCCGGCCTCTTCGTCCTCGGCGAGGCCAACTTCTCCGACCACGGCGCCAACCGCCTCGGCGCCAGCGCGCTCATGCAGGGCCTG
>Ga0335085_10009224_pt1 | contig 14914 bp, 12 predicted proteins | sample Lox_Sample_45_FD_206712 | JGI IMG/M metagenome (GOLD analysis project Ga0335085, IMG submission 206712) | Soil microbial communities from Loxahatchee National Wildlife Refuge, Florida, United States - Lox_Sample_4.5 | ecosystem: Environmental > Terrestrial > Soil > Wetlands | place: USA... | reverse complement strand
GTCCGAGAGGAAAAAGCCGTGCGTGCGCGAGGGTTTGCGGAAGACGATGCGCCGGAGGCGGGCCTGCTGGATGCGGGTGAGGAGCTCGATGTGCTCGAGCAGATTGGGAAAATAGTCGATGAGGAGGGTGTCGGCATCGTCGGGCGCGGCGTCGAGCGCCTGGATGAGAGTGCGGTGGCCGCAGTGGGGGCCGGCCAGGATGGACTTGAGGTCGCGGTCGACCTTGAAAAAGAGGGAGCGGTTTTCCATCACCGCGCTCTGGCCCTTGACGATGACTTTGGTGCGGGGGCGGGGCAGGTGGTTGTCCTCCGGCGGCGGATTTTTATCCAGGCAGCGGTAAAGCTGGAGCGCGGCGGCGTGGAGGCGCAGGCGTTTTTTGCGCAGGGCCTTGAATTCGCCGTCGTCGGCCGACTCGGGCGCGCGGAAAATTTCCACGGCGACGACGGGGTTTACCACCGGCTGGTCGCTGGTGTTGTAGACTTCAAGCATGACATTGGTGCCAAAAGTCTTGACCGGATCGAGGAGCACGGCGCCGGAGTGAATGCCGAAGTTGCCCTCGCCGCGGTTGAGCACGACGTAGTGATTTTTCAGGTACATCGAGCAGCTGGTGAGCAGGCCGGAGCGGGGCGCGATGGAAATCATGCCGGTCTCGTGGCGCACCTGGACCTTGTCGAGGTAGCCGCGGCCGGCCTCGCCGCCCACCAGGCGTTCGAAATCGGGGCGCTGGAGCTTGGGGTTGAGCGTGTAATGCACCTGGTGGGGCGTGAGGAAGACGCGGCCGAGGCGGTCGATGGAAATGGTATTGGGCAGCTTGAGGCGGTTCTCCTTCACCGCCTTCCAGATTTCGGCGGTGGAGAGCTTGGCCGAGTCGGGCGCGTAGAAAAGCCGGCCGACCGGGACGCCCGGGCGCAGGAGTTTCTTGAAAAAGGCCGCGCTGGGGAAGTTTTGGTCGAACATGAAGGCGTCGGCCTGCAGCACGAGGCGGTTGCCCTCGATCGCCGGCGCGCCGCGCGGCATCATTTCGATGCCGATGCGCGCCAGCGTGCTGCGCTCGCTGAAATGGAGCTGCGCGAGATGGCGGCGCAGGAAATCCAGCTCGGCGCCGTGGCGCGGCCAGAAAGCGAGGATGAGCGAGAGGGTCTGCGCATCCTTGTTTTTTACGTGGAGGATCTGGCCGTCGGGGCTGGTCCAGAACTGGTCGGCATTCATGGAAGGAGACAGCGTGGCGGGCGAAAGAGCGGCTGGCAAGGACGTGAAACGGCTGTTTGCAAGAGCGGAACATACCGGGAAACAAGGCGTTTTGAAATTATCCTAATTTATTTGCTTTCTCGTTCGCAGGCTGGCAGGGTCGGAAATTTACGGCAAAAAACTCCCATCGCCGTTTTTTCAACGCAGTCGCCATTCGCATGAAACTCACCTCTTGTCTCCCCGTTTTCCTGCTCGGGCTCGGCGTGTCCGCCGCGCTCCCGGCGCAGGAAGTGAAAGTCAACATTCCCGGCCAGAGCAGCCAGCCTGCCGCCGCCCCCGCGGCTCCGCCGTCCGCCGCGCCGGCGCCCGCGCCGCAATACACGGATGAACAGCTCATCGAGACCATGGGCTGGTTCCTCGGCAAACGCTCCGGCCTGACCGATCTTGCTTTGACCAAGGATCAGACCGAAGCCTTCATCCGCGGGATCCGGCTGGCCGCCGATGGCAAGGATTCGCCCTACGACCTGCAAAAGATCGGCCCGTCGATCGACGAGTTCGTCCAGAAAAAACAGCAGGCGTACATGGCCAAGCTCAAGGCACAGAGCCAGGCCGACAGCGCGAGCCTTTTCGCCAAGCTGAAAGACAACAAAAGCATCGTCAAACTGCCCGACGGCCTTTGCTATGAAATCATCACGCCCGGCGCCGGCGATTATCCCAAACCGAACCAGACGGTGAAGGTCAACTACACCGGCCTGCTCCCCAACGGCACCACCTTCGACAGCTCCGCCTCGCACGGCGGGCCCGTCGAGCTGGCGCTGGACCAGGTGATTCCCGGCTGGGCCGAAGGCATTCAGAAGATCAACAAAGGCGGCAAAATCCGCCTCTATGTTCCGGCCGAACTGGGCTACGGCGACGAAGCGCGCGGCAACATTCCGCCGGCCTCGGCCCTGATTTTCGAAGTCGAGCTGCTCGATATCAAGAACACCCCGCCGTCTCAGGACTCCACGCCGCCGCCCGCGGGCGATTCGGGTAAATAATCAGCCTCCCGGCGGTTTGACTGCTTTCGCCCCGCGCCTGGCCGACGCGGGGCATTTTTTTCCCGGGCGATGTCACGCAATCGTAACCCATCCGGGCGGCATTTTATTTGCGAGGCGAGGTCGGGTGGACGATAATGCCTCTGCCGCGCGTGAAGCTCGCTCTTGTCACCGAGACATATCCGCCCGAGGTCAACGGCGTCGCCAGGACCTTGAGCCATCTCGTCGACGGGCTCGCCGCGCGGGGCCATGAGATCGAGGTGGTGCGCCCGCGGCAGGATGGTGAAGCCAAGATTCCCGGCCGCGAGCGCCATACCGGCAGCGTGACCGAGTGGCTCGTGCCGGGCCTGCCCATTCCGTTTTATCAGGCGCTCAAAATGGGCCTGCCGGTCTGGGGTGCGCTGCGGCGGCGGTGGGTGGCCGCCCCTCCCGACGTGGTGCACGTGGCCACGGAGGGGCCGCTGGGCCTGGCCGCGCTGCGGGCCGCGCGGCGGCTCGGCTTGCCGGTAACCTCGAGCTTTCACACCAATTTCCATCACTACGGGCGGCATTACGGTCTGAACCGGCTGCGCGACGCGATCACGACTTATCTGCGGTGGTTTCACAACGCCACCGCGCTCACCATGGTGCCGACGGACGAGATCCGGGGGCATCTGACCGCGCACGGCTTCGTCCGGCTCGCGGTCATGGCCCGCGGCGTGGACGCGGCCCTGTTTTCGCCGGGAAAGCGGAACACCGAGTTGCGGGCGGCCTGGGGCGCGGGGCCCGGCGATCCGGTTTTCATCCACGTTGGCCGGCTGGCGGCGGAAAAAAATCTCGGCCTGGCGGTGGAGACGTTTCTACAGATGCAGCAGATCGAGCCGCGCGCCCGCTGCCTGTTCGTGGGCGACGGGCCGGAGCGCGCCGCCCTGCAAAAAGCGTATCCGCAATTTAACTTCGCGGGCACGCGCCGCGGCGAGGAGCTGGCGGCGCACTACGCCTCGGCGGACGTGTTTGTTTTTCCGAGCACGACGGAGACGTTCGGCAACGTCGTGACCGAGGCCCTGGCCAGCGGGCTGGTCGTGCTGGCCTTCGACTACGCCGCGGCGCGGCAGCACATCCGCGCCGGCAGCAACGGCGTGACCGTGCCGTTGGGCGAGGCGCGCGCGTTCACCGCCGCGGCCGGGGATTTGCTCGCGCACCGCGCGGCGTGGCCGGAACTGCGCGCGGCGGCGCGCGAGACCGCGCTTGGCATCACCTGGGAGCGGATCGTCGTTCAATTCGAGGACGAGCTGCGGCGGGCGCAGTCGGGAAAATCGGCCGGCGCTTCGCCGGTGGCGCTCACCGTCTCCAGCGGCTGACGCCTAGCCGCGGGCCTGGGCGGGATAGCGCCGGAGGTCGAGCGTGTGCCGGCCTTCGGGCGGAAAATCGATCCGCGGGACGAAGCGCGGCTGGCCGATCGTGCCGGTCCAGGGTTCCCAGCGTTCGGCGTGGCGGGCGCGCGCCTCGGCTTCGCCAGCCGGAGCCGAGGCGTAGGGCTGGTGGCGCGGGTTCCAGACATGCCAGCGGGCGGCCGCGACCACGGTGAGGGTGGCGCGGTCGACCCATTCGAGCAGCAGCGGCGCATGCACCGGCACGTGCGGATGCAGCGCGGGCCAGAGATAGAAGGCGCGAAAGCGGATGCCGGCGGCGGCGCCGCCGCCGGCCGGCTGAAATTCGCACGGATAACCGTTGACCAGGAGCAGACCGCGGTCGAGCGCGCGGACGTCGTCGACGCCCGCCTCGATCCGGTCCATGCTGGCGTCGACGCTGCGCGAAACCGTGCCGGCGCTGGGTGATTCGCCGAGCAGCGGCCAGGCTTCGAGCGCCTGGCGGAAGGTGACGGCGAATTTTTCGGCGGGGATTTTTTTTCCGTTCTCCTCGCGCGGATGGATGGCGAGCGCAAATTCGCCGAGCTTCGGGAAACGCCATTCCCACAGCGGGCGCAGCCACGCCGTCTCGAAAGGCAGACCGTGGGCGGTGAGGTCCGTGCAGATTTTTTCCAGATCATCCCAGAGGAACGCCGGCAGGAAAAAGCGGTCGTGCAGCCGGCCGGCCCAGCGCACGAACGGCTCGCGGAAGGGCGCGGCGCAAAGGCGCGCGAGAATGGCGCGGACAAAAAGCGCGGTGAGCGACTGCGCGGCGCGGGCCGGGTTGGTCTCGAAGGCGCGCAGTTCGACGAGCCCGAGCCGCCCGTTGGGCGCGAAGGGATTCCAGAGCTTGTCCACGCTGATCTCGGCGCGGTGGGTGTTGCCGGAGCGGTCCATCAGCAGGTCGCGGAACAGCAGATCGAAGAGCGCCAGATTTTGCGGCGTGCCGGCCTGCTCGGCGCCGGCGCAGGCGATCTCCAGTTCGTAGAGCGCCTCGAAGGTCGATTCGTCGATGCGCGGAGCCTGCGAGCTGGGACCCATGAACTGGCCGGTGAAAACATAGCTGAGCGCCGGGTGGTGCTGCCAGTAGCGGATGACGCTCGGGAGCAGCGAGGGGAAGGTGAAGAACGGCGAGAGCAGGTCCGCCGGCCCGCCGAAGACGAGGTGCGCGCCGCCGCCGGTGCCGGTCTCGCGGCCGTTGAATTGCAGCTTGTGCGCACACAGGCCGGTTTTTTCGGCCGCGGCGAAAAGCTGCGCCAGCTGCCGGTCGTACCCGGCCCAGGTGGCGCAGGGCGAAAGATTGACCTCGATCACGCCGGGGTCGCTGACCAGGGCGAGGGTGGGCAGGGCCAGATCGGGCGGCGGCGCGTAGCCGGCGAGCACGCCGCCGTGGAGACCGAGTTCCGTGAAGACCTCCTCGATCGCGGCGAGCAGGGCGAGGTAGGCGCCGGTGAGAAGCGGCGGAAGAAAAACCGTCAGCGCGCCGTCCCGCAACTCGACGGTCAGCGCACGGCGCAGATTTTTCTCGGCGAGCTCGCCGAGCGGCAGGCGCAGGCCGGCGAGACTGTCGCCGGCAAGGAGAAGGAGGGCGTTTTTTTCGGTTTTGAATTCCCAGCGATCGCTGCGCCAGCCGGCGCCGTCGTGGTCGAGGGGCAGCACGAAGCCGGCGGGTGCGGCGGGTTTTTGCGGTTCGCGGGCGGCAAGGACAAAATCCGCCGGCAGGGAAAGTTTTCCCGCCAGGCGGCGGATGAAGTTCTCCGCGTCGGCCGGCCGGTGTGCGCCGGGCTGCGTGTCGCCGCGCAACCGCGAGAGGTCGCGCCACGCCGGCAGACCGTCGGCCCGCCGCTGGACGAGCAGGGCCCAGCGTGGCAGCGGTTCGCCCGGATACTGCTTGCCGCTGGTCTCGAGAATGACCGCGCCGGGAAAGGCGCCGGCGACGAGGGCGTGGGCGAAGCGTCGCGCATAGCCGAGCTTCGTCGGGCCGAGGGCGGCGGTCTGCCATTCGGCGCCGTCGGGCGCGAGCGGGACGAAGGTGGGCTCGCCGCCCATGGTAAGCCGGACACCGGCGCGGCCGAGCGCGGCCTCGACCGCGTCGCCGAACAAGCGGATTTTTTCCCAGGTTGCGGCGGAGTAGGGCGCGGTCGCGGCGGCGGACATGCGGAGGTTCAAAGCAGTTTCTCGACCAACACGCTGGTGGTGAGCTTGGACGGAATGGAGACGGGACTGTAATAGCTGCCCTGGATCGGATTCACGCTTTCCGCCACGGCGGCGTGCGCGACCGGGACGAAGGAATCGTCGCACCACGTGCCGTGGGTGGGATCGAGGCCTTTCCAGCCCGCGCCCGGAAGGTAAACCTCCGTCCAGGCATGCATGGCGCCGTGCGCCGGGCTGTCGAGCTGCGGGTCATAGAGGTAACCGCTGACGAAGCGGGCGGCAAGGCCAAGGGTGCGGGCGAGTTCGGCGAAGAGCACCGCGTAGTCGCGGCACGAGCCGGAGCCGAGTTCGAGCGTACGGCGCGACGGCTGGATGCCGCGCTCGTCGCGGCGCGTGTAGCGGAGGGTCGAGCAAAGCAGGGAGTTGAGCGCGGAAATGAAGGGCACGGTTTCGCCCGGGCGGTCGACGAAATGTTCGTCAAGCCAGTTGCGGAGCGCCGCCTGCGTTTCGTTGAAGGGCGGTGCGAGATAGGGCGTGAGGCAGAATTTTTCCAGCGGTTCGTAGGAAAAGGGAAAATCAGCGGCGTAATCCTTGAGCAGGAAGTCGAAGGGGTTGGGGTCGAAGGTCTCGACTTCAAATTCGCTGCGGACGTTGAGGGCGGCCGCCGGCTCCCAGAAATACGCCCAGGCCAGGAGGACGTCGTGGGAATCGCGCGTCCAGACGAGCTTGGCCTCGGGCGCGATGTTGAAGCCGAAGCTGTTCACGCGCAGCATCGGCGTCTCGCGCGGCCGCAGGTAAAGCAGATGCGGCGAGAACGAGACGCTCTCGGTGTAATCGTAACGCGTGAGGTGGGAAACGTGAAGTTTCATCGAGAATTTCGGGCGGCGGTGCGGAAGCGTAGCGGCAAAACCGGGAAGGGAAACAGCAAATGGCGCGCCGGACGCGGATTTTTCAGGTTTGGCAAGCCGGGTGGGAAGGCGTTTCCTCGGCTCTCACACATGCAGGTGCCGGATGCCAATCTCTATCTTGTCGGGTTCATGGGCACGGGCAAGACCACCGTCGGCCGCATGGTGGCGGACCGCCTGGGCTTCGTGCTGCTGGACAGCGACCAGGAAATCGAGCGACAGCAGGGCCGGACCATCGCGGCCATTTTTGCGGAAGACGGCGAGCCGGCGTTCCGCGCCCTGGAGCGCGAGTTCATCACGCGCGGGCATCCGGCGGCGCACACCGTCGTGGCCTGCGGTGGCGGGCTGGTGGTGCAGCCGGGCATGCTCGAGCTGTTGAAGCGAAAAGGCGTGGTCGTGTGCCTGCACGCGTCGATCGCGACGGTTTTGCAGCGGATTGCGGGGCATTCGCACCGGCCGTTGTTCAACGGGGAGAATCCCGAGGCGCGGCTGCGCGACCTTTACGCGCAACGCGAACCGATATACCGGCAGTCCGGCACGCTCATCCTCACCGACAGCCGGCCGCTGCCCGATGTGGTCAACCACGTCCTCCGGACCTACCGGCGCGAAGCGGCGGAATTCGCGCGTGCGCCTGCCGTGCGCCCGGCGGGGAAGTGACCATGGAGGCGCGGCAGGCGGAGTTGCGGCGCCAGCTGCGGGCGCTGGGGTTCGACGAGGTGCGGTTTGCGCGCCTGGAGGGCGCGACGCCGGGGGCGGAGGGTCTGCATGCCTGGCTGGATGCGGGTCTGCATGCCGACATGGCCTGGATGGCGCGCACGGCGGAGAAACGCATCCGGCCGGAGCTCGTGCTGCCGGGGGCGCGCTCGGCGATCCTGCTGGGGGTGAATTACGGACGGAAGGAAGGCGGCGCAGCCGGCGGAGGCCCGCGGCCGGTCTGGGCGAGGTATGCGCTGTATTCGGATTACCATGACACGCTGAAGGTCGGGCTGGCGGCGGCGGGAAAGGCGATCGAGGAGATTTTCGGCGCCACCGGCGGGGATTACCGCTATTATGCCGACACCGGCCCGGTGCTGGAACGCGGGTGGGCCGAACGGGCGGGCCTTGGTTTCATCGGAAAAAACACCGTGCTGATCTCGCGCCGGTTTGGGAACTGGCTGTTCCTCGCGGCGATCCTGACCCGGCTGGAGCTGACCCCGGACCCGCCGATCCGGAAAAGCGCGAGGGGCGGCAAAGACCGCGTCGGCCTGCTTTGCGGCCGGTGCACGCGCTGCCTCGAGGCGTGCCCGACGCAGGCGCTGCCGCAGCCGGGCGTGCTCGATGCCCGGCGGTGCATCTCCTACCAGACGATCGAAAACCGCGGCATGATCCCGCGCGAACTGCGGCCGGGCATCGGCCTGCGCATCTACGGCTGCGATGTCTGTCTCGAGGTCTGCCCGTGGAACCGTTTCGCGCGCGCGGCGCGGAGCGTGCTGCTGACGGCGCGCGACGAGATCGAGGCGCTGCCGCTGCGCGAGATCCTCGCGCTGACGCCGGCGCGCTTTGCCGAACTTTTCCGCGGCACGGCGATCAAGCGGGTGAAACTGGCCGGTTTGCTGCGCAACGCCTGCGTGGCCGCCGGCAACTCCGGCGACGCCGGCCTGCTCGAGCCGCTGGCCGGGCTGGCGGCGCACACCTCGCCGGTGGTGCGGGCGCACGCGGTCTGGGCCGTGTTCCGGCTGGCCGGGGCCGAAGCCGGCCGGGTTCTGGCGGCGGCGCGCGCCGCGGAGACGGAGGCGGCGGTGCTGGCGGAATATGCGGCCGGCGCGGAGGCGCGCGGCTAAACGAAAACCTCGTTCATTTTCTGGATGAACGCGGGCGGCGGCCGGACCGGTTCACCCTGCAGGTTGATGAAGGCGTGGACCGAGTGGCCGGTGGCGAGAAGCTCGTCGCCGCGCCGCACCTCGTAGTCGAGTTTGATGCGCAGCACCGGCTTCTCGCGCATGGTCGTGACGATCACGAGCGTGTCGTCGTAGACGGCCGGGCGGAGAAACTTGGCCGCGACTTCGAGGACGGGCAGACGGTAGCCTTCGGCTTCGAGCTGGCGGTAGGGCAGGCCGTGCTCCTTGAGCAGGGTGGTGCGGCCGATCTCGAACCACGGGAAATAATTGGCATGATAAACGATGCCCATCATGTCGGTCTCGGCGTACCGGACGGTGACCTGCGTGCGTGATTGGAGCATGCCCCGAGGCAAGCGCAACGCGGCGGCGGGGCAAATTTTTTATGACCGGGCGGCCGGCCCGGCGACGGCGTGGTTGAAGAGCACGCCGGCGGACTCCCGCCAGCAGGTGCGGCGGGCCCACTCGCGGCCGGCGTCGCCGAGGCGGCAGCGCAGGGCCGGATCCGTGATCAGGCGTTCGAAGGCGGCGGTGAGCTGGGCGGGATGATGCGGCGGAACGAGCAGGCCGGTGGTGCCGTTGATGACGGCTTCGCTCACGCCGCCGACGTTGTGGCCGACGATGGCCAGGCCGTGGGCGGCGGCCTCGAGATAAACCAGTCCGAAGCCTTCAACGCTGTGATCGAGGTCGACGCTGGTCAGGGCGAAGATATCGGCCCGGTCGTAAATCCGGTCGAGTTCATCGTCAGGCACGTCGCCAAAAAAACGCACGGGAAAATCGGATCGCGCGGCCGCCTCGCGCAGCGTCTGTTCGTAGGGCGGCCGGCTGGAGTTGCCGACGATCCAGTATTCAATCCGGCTGCGGAAGCGCACGTCGAGCGATTGCAGCGCCCGCAGGGTCAGCAGCTGGCCTTTGCGCGGGTGCAGGCGGCCGACGGTGAGGACGATGATCTTGTCCTTTCGCGCCGGGATGGGCGAGGAGACGATGGCAAAATCGGAGCGGAGCGCGCCGGGGGTGAGGAGGACTTTTCCGGCGGCTTCGGGAAAACGGGCGCAGAGCAGCCGGTGGGTGTAATGCGTCAACGTGCTGACCCGCGTGGCATGCCGGATGAGCCGGCGGGTGAGGGCGCGCGTGACGGTGTTGCGGTGGAATTTCAAAATTTCAGAGCCGTGAAAAGTGAGCACGAGGTGCTGCGGGCGGAAGGTTTTGAAAAACTGCAGGCACATCAGCGCCAGCATGGGGCCGGGTTCCGGCAGGTAGACGGTGGCGTAGCGCAGGCGGCGGCGCGCGGCCACCAGCTGCCACGCCAAGCGGGCCTGGCAGGCCAGATCGTGCGAACCCTTGAGTGGCATCCGGCGCAGGCGAAAGGGCCAGTCCTTCTCCGTCTCGGGCGGGGCGGACTGAGCCCACACCTCGACGTCGAAGCCGAGATCGGCCGAGGCCTTGGCAATTTCTTCCGTGAACGTGGCGATCCCGCCGCGTTTGGGATAAAATTCGTGAGTGATGAGAAAAACCGAATGTGGCGCCGGTGCGGCGTTCATGGGTGATCCAAGGATGTCCTAACTCTCAAATTGGCATGAAATTTGCCCCGAAAAAGGAACCTTTGTACCGGACTTATGACGATAGTGGCGCAACTTGGTAACAAAGTTCCTTCGTCTGCGTCTCCATATGTTCCATATTATTACTGTTCCTTGGGAAGAATTAGATTTACAAGACAAAAGACGATAATTTACAAGGAGCTGACAATGGCAGATGTAGCTCACCACGGACCGGGGATTAACGGCAGCAAGCAGCCGTTCTCGGCTCCCGGCAAATCCTTTACACCTGAAGACGAGGCCGCCCTCACCGAGGCCTTGAAGCGTTGCTCTCCGGCCACGATTGAGGCGGCGGTCAAATTTCGCAAGACCGGCGACCCGGCCTACGTTCCCGCCGTCGTGATCGGCATCATTGAGCGGTTCGCCGAGCCGGACCAGCGGGCCAAGTTGCGCGAAGCCGACGACGACGTACGGATCATCGACGATTTGGGTATCGATTCGCTCACGATGATGGAAATCGTCATGCTGGTCGAGGACACGCTGCAGATGTCGATCAACAACGACGAGCTGCGCCATCTCCGCACGCTCGGCGACATCAAGGTCTTCATCGATTGCAAAATCCGCGGCCTCCCGCTGCCCAAGCCTTCGCGGTTTCTGCCCATCGAGCACATCGGCATGGTCATGCCCATCCAGCCGCCGTTTCTGTTCCTCAACGAAGCCACGGTGGGCTCCAACGGCGCCAGTGCGAAATATAAAATCACCGGCGAGGAATTTTTTCTCAAAGGCCATTTCAAGGACAATCCGGTCATGCCCGCCTCCATCATGCTCGAGGCGCTGGGGCAGCTCGCCGTGCTTTTCCTTCTCGAAGGCGGCCACGGCGAGGAGGGCAAGCAGGCCGATCCGCAGACGATTTATTTCACCAGTTGCGAAGGGGTGCGCGCCCACCGCGTGTGCAAACCGGGCGACTTGCTCTCGCTTTCGATCAAGCCCAAGCGTATGAAAATGCCCCTCGCCACCTTCGAAGGGCAGATTCGCGTCGGCCAGGAAAAAGCCGCTTTTGCCGAGGAAATCACGCTGACCTTCGGGCTGCGCGACATTGCCGTCGCTCCCGCTCCCGCGCCTCAGGCGGCCCCGGCCGCGTCCGCCCCGGCCGCGGCCCAGCCGCCGGCCGCCGCCGCCCGCACCGTGGTGTCCGCACCGGCCGCTTGACCTCCACGGCCCGCCGCTCTTTTTGTTTGATCTAGCTTTCAAGAGCCGGCCGGCGTGTCCGTTTTTGTGCACGCGAGGCCGGATTGCATCGTGAGCAAAGTTTACATCACCGGACTCGGACTCATCACCAGCATCGGCAACGACCTCGCCAGCGTCATCCGGAGCCTGCGCGAGTTGCGCCACGGCTTCGAGGTCCATCCGCTGTTCGACCGAAGCGGGATTCTGATTCACGTCGTCGGCACGATCAAGGAATTCCAGGTGGATTCGACCGATCCAGAGGATTGGATTTTCCCGAAGCAATATTCCATCAAGCGCGAGGTGCTGCGCGGCCTCGGTCCGAACGCCCTCTTCGCCTATTGCGCCATGCTGCAGGCCATCGAAGATGCGCGCCTCACGACCGCCGACATCTCGAATCCCCAGACCGGTCTCTACGCCGCATCCGGCGGCTCGCCTTTTCTCACCCACCACCTGCACGAGCGCATGCTCAAGGTCGGCGTCACGCGCTGTTCGCCCCTCGGCATCGTCGCCTCCATCGCCGGCACGCTCAATTTCAACCTCGTCGCCCATTTCAAAATTTATGGCGCGTCCTGCGGATTTTCCTCGGCCTGCGCATCGTCGCTGCACGGGCTGGGCTTTGCCTACGAGGAAATCAGAACCGGCCGCCAGCAACGCATGTTCGTCGTCGGCGCCGAGGACTGCAACACCGACAGCATCCTGCCATTCGCCGGCATGCGCGCCCTCTCGCTGCAGAGCGATCCCAATCTGGCCTCGCGGCCCTTCGACGTCGCGCGCGACGGTTTTGTCGGCACGGGCGGCGGCGCGGTCGTCGTGCTCGAAAGCGAGGAGGAAGTGGCCCGTCGCGGCGTCAAACCCTACGCGGAGGTCGCCGGCTGGGGCCAGGCCTCCGACGGCTACAACGTCGCCATTTCCCATCCTGACGGCGTGGGCCTGCACCTGGCCATGAAGCTGGCCCTGAAAAACAGCGGTTGCACCGCCGAGGAAATCGACTACGTCAACGCCCACGCCACTTCCACGCCGATCGGCGATTCCTCGGAGGCCAAGGCGCTCAAGGCCGTTTTCACCAATCCCGCCACGCGTCCCGCCATCAGCAGCACCAAGGCCCTGACTGGCCACGGCCTGTCGCTCGCCGGCGCGATGGAGACCGCCTTCTGCGCCCTCGCTTTGCGCGACGGCTTCATGCCCGGCTCGGCCCACATCAGCAAACTCGATCCCGGGTGTGACGGCCTCAACATCATCCGGGCCACGCTGCCCGCGCAGCCGCACGTGGTGCTCAACAACAGCAGCGGCTTCGGCGGCGCCAACGTTTGCGCCGTGCTCAAGCGCATCAACTGAGGACAGGCACTCGCGCCGTGGCTGCCGCCAAAGTCTCCGATCTCCACCGCACGGCGTTCGTCTCGGGCGCGAGCGCCGGTCTCGGCGCGGCGTTCGCTGACATGCTGCTGGCCGACGGGGTCCGGGTTTGGGGCACGGCGCGCGACGCCGGGCGCCTGCCGGCCCGCGCCGGCTTTTCCCCCGTGGTCCTGGATCTTTCCGATGCGGCCGGGGCGGAAAAAAATTTCTTGCACGCCGCCGCCGCGGCAGGCGGGGCGTTCGATCTCGTCATCCATAACGCCGGCTACGGCGTCTTCGGCCCGTTCGTCGCGGCGGATTTCGGCCTTTGGCAGGCGCAGATCGAGGCCATGCTCGGCGCGACGCTTCGGCTGGCGCAAACCGCCCTGCGCCCCATGTTGGCGCGTAACCGCGGATGCCTGGTCAACGTCTCTTCCCTCGCGGCCGAGTTTCCGCTTCCTTTCATGAGCGGCTACAACACCGTCAAGGCCGGGCTCTCCGCCTTCAGCGAGAGTTTGATTCTTGAAACCCGCGGCACCGGCGTCAGCGTGATCGACTTTCGTCCCGGCGACTACCACACCACCTTCAACCAGGCCATGCATCGGCTTCCCTCTGCTCCCGATGAAACCGCGGCCCGCGTCTGGCGGCGCCTTGAGGCCAATCTTCGCGCCGCTCCGCCGCCCGCGCGCGCGGCGGCGGACCTCCGTCGCGCGTTGCTGCACGGCCGCCGCGGCACCGTCCGGTCCGGCACCTTTTTCCAGGCCCGGCTCGCTCCGCTGCTCGCGCGCTTCGCTCCGCTCGCGCTGCGCCGGGCCGCGCTGCAGGCCTATTACGGGATTCGCTGAGCGTGTCTGAACTTCGCATCCTCGTCCTCACCTCGAGCACCGGCGGCGGCCACGATGCCCGCGCCGAGGCTTTTGCCGAGTGGTGCTTCCAGCTTTACCGCCACAAAGTCGATGTGCGCATCGAGCAGATGCTTGAAAAATCGTCCGTGCTCAACCGGGCCGGCGTCGATTTCTACAACTGGATCCAGCGCCGCGCGCCCGGGCTGCACACCGTCTATTACGCGCTGATCGAGGGGCTCAGCCTCCTCAACCGCCGCAGCGTGTCCTTCGGCCGCGCCTATTACGAAAAAGTGCTGCGCGAATACCGTCCGCATCTCGTCTTCAGCGTGCACGACTGCCTCAACCGCGGCTATTTCCAGCTTGCGCGCAAGATCCTCGGCCCCGCCAACGTCCGCTGCGCCACGTATTGCGGCGAATTCTCCGGCGGCTGGGGATATTCCATCAACTGGATCGAGCCAACCGTCGATCTCTACCTGTCCCGCACCCCCACCGCGCGCGACTACGCGGTGAAAAAAGGCGTGCCGCCCGAGCGCTGCCGGGTGCGCGGCCACCTCATGCGCCCGCGCGCCCATCTCGAAGTGCTGCCCGGTCCGGCGGAGCGCGCCGCCTTTCGCGTGAAAAAGCTCGGCCTGCGCCCCGATCTTTTCACCGTCTTTCTCGCCACCGGCGGCAACGGCGCCAACAATCACCTCGAACTCCTGCCCGCCCTCACGCGGCATGCCGGTCGCTGCCAGGCCATCGTCATCTGCGGCCGCAATCGCGAAATCTACAACGACCTCGTCCACTGGCGCGCGCTCCACCCCGAGTTTGACCTTTATCTCGAGGGCTACTCCGAGGTCGTGCACCTGCTCCTCCAGGCCGCGGACGCGGTTGTCACCCGCGGCGGCACCACGACCTGCGCCAAGGCCCTGAACTACCGCTGTCCGATCGTCTTCAACGCCTTCGGCGGCATCATGCCGCAGGAAAGCCTGACGTGGAAATTTTTCCACAACGGCGGCGCCTGCGAGAAAATTGAGAACGCCGCCGATTTCGCCGCCCTCGTCGACCGCTGGATGGCCGATCCGGCCGCCTACGCCCGCCTGCGCGAAAATTTTCTTCGCCTCCGCTACGAGGAGGATCCCACCGTCGTGATCGACGAACTGGTCCAGCTTGCCGAGGAAGCCGCCGGCGTCCGTCTCACGCGGCATCCTTTTCCGCCGTCGAACGGCAACGGCTTCAAGCCGGTGTGATCCCTGCCTCCGGCCGGCGGCTCGTCATTTTTGCACCCAGTCGAGAAACGGCAGGGCGAGAAAAAGGCCGGTGAAGATCACCGCCACCAGGGTGTCGATCAGGGTCATGGAAAAATATTTCGGGCGGGACTGCCCGAGTTTTTCTCCCTCCAGCTTGAAAAGCGGGAACGACAGTTTCTCCTCGAGCTGTTTCAGCAGGGCGA
>Ga0335085_10009223_pt1 | contig 14915 bp, 8 predicted proteins | sample Lox_Sample_45_FD_206712 | JGI IMG/M metagenome (GOLD analysis project Ga0335085, IMG submission 206712) | Soil microbial communities from Loxahatchee National Wildlife Refuge, Florida, United States - Lox_Sample_4.5 | ecosystem: Environmental > Terrestrial > Soil > Wetlands | place: USA: Florida... | reverse complement strand
GAGGTGGGTTGTTGAGTTTCGTTGCACGGCGGCGGTTTGAGTCCGGGTGGCTCGCGCCGAACCGGCGAGAGGACAAAGACTTGCGGTGACCGTAGAATTCCTCAGCGGAGTGTTGAGGGGCTTTGCAGCCCGTCAGGCGGCGCTCTTCCGTTCCCGAGATGCGCATGGCTTCGGCTCACCCTGAGAAGCGCGGCGGAGGCTCAACCGAACGGGAGGCGACCGTTCAGACTCCGCGTGAGGCCGCGACCCGCCGAACGGCGGCGAGGGGTTGACATTCCTAACACCACGAGTGCCGGCAGCCGGAGGTATGCTCGATGGGTTGAGGTGACGGAGGGCGGAATGGCGGATCCCACCAGAGTCCAGGACATGCCCGGCGTCTCCGGATCGGCACCCCGACGGTGGCGGCTCTGGCTCGCGACCCTGGCGGCGGTTGCCATCGTGGCTACCCTCATGCTCACGAGGGCGATGCGCGCGCAACCCGCCGGCCCGGCGCGAGCGACCGGTCCTCGTGCGGTGCCCGTCGTGGGCTCCGCCGCCCGGACGGGCGACCTCGGGGTCTACCAGACGGGCCTGGGGACGGTGACCCCCGTCCGGACGGTGACCGTGCGGAGCCGGGTCGATGGCGAGCTGCTGAGCGTCGCCTATCGGGAGGGGCAGTTCGTCCACGCCGGCGACCTTCTGGCCCAGATCGACCCGCGCCCGTTCCAGGTCCAGCTTCTCCAGGCCGAGGGCCAGCTGGCCCGGGACGAGGCCGCCCTCAAGAACGCGAAGGTCGACCTCGAGCGCTACCGGGTGCTCGTCGAGCAGGACTCGGTCCCCCGGCAGCAGCTCGACACCCAGGTCGCCACGGTGGACCAGCTCGAGGCCGCCCTCAAGACCGACCGGGCCCAGGTCGAGAGCGCCAAGCTGAACCTGACCTACAGCCGCATCGTGTCCCCGCTCTCCGGCATCGTGGGCCTGCGCCTCGTGGATCCCGGCAACATGGTCCACGGCTCCGACCAGAACGGCCTCCTCGTCATCACCGAGCAGCAGCCGATCGCCGTGGTCTTCACGATCGCCGCCGACCACCTCCAGCCGGTGATCCAGCAGACGAAGGCCGGGCGGCACCTGGTCGTCGAGGCGTGGGACCGGGACATGAAGCAGAAGCTCGCCACCGGATCTCTGCTCGCGATCGACAACCAGATCGACCAGACCACCGGCACCGTGCGCATCAAGGCCCTCTTCCCCAACGAGGACTTCGCCCTCTACCCGAACCAGTTCGTGAACGCGCGGCTGCTCGTCGACACCGTGCACCGGGCCGTCCTCGTTCCGACCGCGGCCCTCCAGCGCAGCCCCCAGTCGACCTACGTCTACGTCGTGAAGCCCGACTCCACCGTCGAGATGCGCAACGTCGAGGTGCAGCTGACGGAGGGCGACGACTCCGCGCTCCGCCGGGGCATCGCACCCGGCGAGGTGGTGGTCATCGACGGGGTGGACAAGCTCCAGGCGGGGACGCCGGTCGCCTTGGCCAAGGAGGGCGGCGCCCGGAAGCCGGCCTCATGAACCCGTCGCGCCCCTTCATCCTGCGGCCGGTCGCGACCTCGCTCCTCATGGCGGGGCTGCTCATCGCCGGCCTGATCGGCTTCCGGCAGCTGCCGGTCTCGGCCCTCCCGCAGGTGGACTACCCCACGATCCAGGTGGTGACCTTCTACCCGGGGGCGAGCCCGGAGGTCATCGCCTCCGCGGTCACCGCGCCCCTCGAGCGCCAGTTCGGGCAGATGCCGGGGCTCAACCAGATGACCTCCAGCAGCTCGGCGGGGAGCTCGGTCATCACCCTGCAGTTCGTCCTCGACCTGAACATCGACGTGGCGGAGCAGGAGGTGCAGGCGGCGATCAACGCCGCCGGCACCTACCTCCCGCGCGACCTCCCCAACCCGCCCATCTACAGCAAGATCAACCCCGCCGACGCCCCGATCCTCACCCTGGCCCTGACCTCGGACACCCTTCCCCTGTCGAAGGTGGAGGACTTCGCCGACACCCGCTTCTCCCAGAAGATCTCCCAGCTCCCCGGGGTCGGCCTGGTCAGCATCAGCGGGGGCCAGAAGCCGGCGGTCCGCGTGCAGGTGAACCCCACCGCCCTCGCCTCTTACGGGCTGACCATGGAGGACGTCCGGGCCGCGGTGACGCAGGCGAACGTCAACCAGGCCAAGGGGGCCTTCGACGGCGCGCGTCAGTCCTACACCATCCAGGCCAACGACCAGCTCCTGGCCAGCGCCGAGTACCGCCCCCTCGTCGTCGCCTACCGCGACGGGGCGCCGGTCCGGCTGTCCGACGTGGCGAGCGTCATCGACGACACCGAGAACGTCCGCCAGGCGGCGTGGATGGACCGGACCCCGGCGGTCATCGTGAACATCCAGCGGCAGCCGGGGGCGAACATCATCGCCGTCGTCGACCGGGTGAAGGCCCTCCTCCCCCAGCTGCGCGCGTCGCTGCCGGCGGCGGTGAAGGTGAGGGTCCTCACCGACCGCACGACCACCATCCGGGCCTCGGTGCTCGACGTCGAGTTCGAGCTGCTGCTCACCATCGCCCTCGTGGTGATGGTCATCTTCCTGTTCCTGCGCACCGCGGCGGGGACGGTGATCCCGAGCGTGGCCGTCCCCCTCTCCCTGGTGGGCACGTTCGGGGCCATGTACCTGCTCGGCTTCAGCCTGAACAACCTGACCCTCATGGCGCTCACCATCTCCACCGGCTTCGTGGTCGACGACGCGATCGTGATGATCGAGAACATCTCGCGCTACATCGAAGAGGGGGTCGCCCCGCTGGAGGCGGCCCTCCAGGGCTCGAAGCAGATCGGGTTCACCATCCTCTCCCTGACCGTCTCCCTCATCGCGGTGCTGATCCCGCTCCTCTTCATGGGGGACGTGGTGGGGCGCCTCTTCCGGGAGTTCGCGGTCACCCTCTCGGTGACGATCCTCATCTCGGCCGCGGTCTCCCTGACCCTCACCCCCATGATGTGCGCCCGCCTCCTCCACCACCGGCCGCCGTCCGAGCAGAGCAACTTCTACCGGGTGTCCCAGGACGCGTTCGACCGGGTCATCGCCGCCTACGGCCGGACGCTCGGCTGGGTGCTCCAGCGCCAGAAGGCGACGCTGGCGGTGGCGGTGGCGACGCTCGTGCTGACCGTCCTCCTCTACGTGATCGTCCCGAAGGGCTTCTTCCCCGTCCAGGACACCGGGGTGATCCTCGGCATCTCGGAGGCCCCCCAGACGATCTCCTTCCCGGCCATGGCCGACCGGCAGCAGGCCCTCGCCCGGAGGATCCTCCAGGACCCGGCGGTCGAGAGCCTCTCCTCGTTCATCGGCATCGACGGCGTGAACACCACGATGAACAGCGGGCGGATCCAGATCAACCTGAAGCCCCTGGAGGAGCGAGGGGCGAGCGCGACCGAGATCATCCGCAGGCTGCAGCCCGAGCTCGCGAAGGTCGAGGGGGTGACGCTGTTCATGCAGCCGGTGCAGGACCTGACCGTGGAGGACCGGGTGAGCCGCACCCAGTTCCAGTACAGCCTCGAGGACCCCGACGCCCGGGAGCTCGCTCTCTGGGCGCCGCGCTTCGTGAAGAGGCTGCAGCAGCTCCCGGAGCTGCGCGACGTCGCGAGCGACCAGCAGACCGAGGGCCTGGCCGCCCGGGTGGTCCTCGACCGGACCACCGCGTCGCGGCTCGGCATCACCCCCCAGATGCTGGACGACGCGCTCTACGACAGCTTCGGACAGCGCCAGATCTCCACGATGTTCACGGAGCTCAACCAGTACCGGGTGGTGCTGGAGTCCCAGCCGTCCTTCCAGCGCCGGCCCTCGGACCTGGGGAGCGTCTACCTCCGCTCGAGCGGCGGAGGGGCGGTGCCCCTGTCCTCGTTCACGAACGTCGAGGTCGGCAACGCCCCCCTCGCCGTCAACCACCAGGGGCAGTTCCCCGCGGTCACCGTCTCGTTCAACCTCGCCCCCGGCGCCGCGCTCGGCGACGCGGTGAGCGCGATCGAGCGGGCGCGGGTCGACGTGGGCCTCCCGGCCAGCATCCAGCACGGCTTCCAGGGCACCGCCCAGGCGTTCCGGGCCTCGCTCGTGAACACGCCCTTCCTGATCCTGGCCGCGATCGTCACCGTCTACATCCTGCTCGGCGTCCTCTACGAGAGCTACGTCCACCCGGTGACGATCCTCTCCACCCTGCCCTCGGCCGGCGTGGGCGCCCTCCTGTCGCTCATGATCTGCCGCACCGACTTCTCGGTAATCGCCCTCATCGGCATCATCCTGCTCATCGGGATCGTCGAGAAGAACGCGATCATGATGATCGACTTCGCCCTCGACGCCCAGAGGAAGCAGGGGCTTCCGGCCACGGACGCCATCTACCAGGCCGCCCTCCTCCGCTTCCGGCCGATCCTGATGACCACGATGGCCGCCCTCTTCGCCGGCATCCCCCTCGCCCTCGGTTCCGGCATCGGCTCCGAGCTGCGCCGCCCGCTCGGCATCGCCATCGTGGGCGGGCTGATCTTCAGCCAGATGCTGACCCTCTACACCACCCCGGTGATCTACCTCGCCTTCGACCGCCTGGCCCGGCGTGTCGCGGGGAGGGAGGCCGGAGAGCGGGCCCGGCCGGCGGCGGAGCTGCGGCCGGCGGCGGGCGCATGAGGGCCTCGTCCCTCTCCTCGCCGTTCATCCACCGGCCGGTGGCGACGACGCTGCTCACCGTCGGCATCGCCCTCGCGGGGGCGGTCGGCTACAGCTTCCTGCCCGTGTCGCCCCTGCCCCAGGTCGAGTTCCCGACGATCAGCGTCCAGGCCGGGCTGCCCGGGGCAAGCCCGGAGACGATGGCCTCCTCGGTGGCGACGCCCCTCGAGCGCCAGTTCGGCCGCATCGCCGGGGTGACCGAGATGACCTCGACGAGCGCGCTGGGCTCGACCAACATCACGATGCAGTTCGACCTCAGCCGCAACATCGACGCCGCCGCCCGCGACGTCCAGGCGGCCATCAACGCCGCGCGCGGCCAGCTCCCGGCCAACCTGCCCAACAACCCCTGGTACCGGAAGGTCAACCCGGCCGACGCGCCGATCATGCTCCTCGCCCTGACCTCGGGCGTGGTGGAGCGGGCGCGGATGTACGACATCGGGGCCTCGATCCTGCAGCAGAAGCTCGCCCAGGTGCCGGGGGTCGGCCAGGTGTTCGTGGGCGGGGGCGCGCTGCCCGCGGTGCGGGTGGACCTCAACCCGACCGCGCTCAACAACAACGGCCTGGGGCTCGAGGACGTCCGCGCCGTCCTCGCCTCGGCCAACGCCAACCGGCCGAAGGGCGAGGTCTCGGACCCGGACCGGACCTGGTCGCTCTCGACCAACGACCAGCTGCTGAAGGCGGCGGAGTACGAGCCCCTCGTCGTCAGCTACCGCAACGGGGCGGCCCTGCGCCTCGCCGACATCGCCCGGGTCTCCGACTCGGTGGAGGACGTCCGCACCGCGGGCGTGGCCAACGGCAAGCCGGCGGTGATCATCATCATCTTCCGGCAGCCGGGGGCGAACATCATCGAGACCGTGGACGGGATCAAGGCCGCCCTGCCCCAGCTCCAGGCCATGGTCCCGCCCACGATCAAGGTGTCCGTGCTCATCGACGCCACCCGGACCGTCCGCGCGTCGGTGCGGGACGTGGAGATCACCCTCGTCATCGCGATCACGCTGGTGATCCTGGTCGTCTTCGTCTTCCTCCGCAGCGTGCGCTCGACCTTCATCCCGAGCGTCGCCGTGCCCATCTCCCTGATCGGGACCTTCGGCGTGATGTACCTCCTCGGCTACAGCATCGACAACCTCTCGCTCATGGCCCTCACGGTGGCGACGGGGTTCGTGGTCGACGACGCGATCGTGGTCATCGAGAACATCACCCGGCACCTGGAGTCGGGCATGGCGCCGATGGAGGCGGCCCTCGTCGGCGCCCGGGAGATCGGCTTCACCGTCGTCTCGATCAGCATCTCCCTGGTCGCGGTCTTCATCCCGATCCTGCTCATGGGCGGCATCGTGGGGCGCCTCTTCCGGGAGTTCGCGGTGACGCTCTCCGTGGCGATCGGCGTCTCCCTGGTCGTCTCCCTGACCGCGACGCCCATGATGTGCGCGAGGCTCCTGAGGCCCCACGACGGGGAGAGCCGGGGACGCCTCTACCGGGCGAGCGAGCGCGCCTTCGAGAGGATCCTCGACCTCTACGAGCGGTCGCTCGGCTGGGTTCTGCGGCACCAGCCGCTGACGATCGCGGTGACCCTGGCCACGATGGCCGCCACCGTCTTCCTCTACGTCAAGATCCCGAAGGGCTTCTTCCCCCAGCAGGACACCGGGCGCATGAACGGCTCGATCGTGGCCGACCAGGACAGCTCCTTCCAGTCGATGCAGCCGAAGCTCGCCGAGTTCATGCGTGTCGTCATGCAGGACCCGGCCATCGAGAGCGCGGCGGGGTTCCTGGGCGGCTCCGCGAACACCGGGCGCTTCTTCGCCGCCTTGAAGCCGAAGGAGCAGCGGGACGTCACCATCGACCAAGCGATCGCCCGGCTGCGCGGCAAGCTCGCCCACGTCCCCGGCGCGACGCTCTATCTCCAGGCGGTCCAGGACGTCCGGGTCGGGGGCCGCTTCGGGGCCGCCCAGTACCAGTACACCCTCCAGGGCGACGACCCCGGGGAGCTCTTCCAGTGGGCGCCCCGGGTCTACGAGAGGCTGCGGAAGCTCCACGAGCTCGCGGACGTGAACAGCGACCAGCAGAACCGGGGGCTCCAGGCGACGCTGACCATCGACCGTGCCACCGCCTCCCGCCTCGGGGTCACCCCGCTGGCGATCGACAACACGCTCTACGACGCGTTCGGCCAGCGGCAGGTGTCGACCATGTACACCCAGCTCAACCAGTACCACGTGATCATGGAGGTCGACCCCCGGTTCTGGCAGAGCCCGGAGGGCCTGCGGTACGTCTACCTCCCGGCGAAGGGGGGCGGCGTGGTGCCCCTCGCCGCATTCACGCGCTACGAGCCGCGCACCGCGCCCCTCCAGGTCAACCACCAGGGGCAGTTCCCCTCCGTCACGATCTCGTTCAACCTCCCGGTCGGCGTGGCCCTCGGCACCGCGGTCGACGCGATCAAGGCCGCCGAGGCCGAGATCCACCTTCCGGCCAGCATCCGGGGCAGCTTCCAGGGCACCGCCCAGGCCTTCCAGGCCTCGCTCGCCAACGAGCCCATCCTCATCGCGGCCGCGCTCCTCGCCGTGTACATCGTCCTCGGGGTGCTGTACGAGAGCCTGATCCACCCGGTCACGATCCTCTCCACCCTCCCCTCGGCCGGCGTGGGCGCGCTCCTCGCCCTCCTCGCCTTCCGTACCGAGCTGTCCGTCATCGCCCTCATCGGGATCATCCTCCTCATCGGGATCGTCAAGAAGAACGCGATCCTGATGATCGACTTCGCGATCGAGGCCGAGCGCCGGGAGGGCAAGGGCCCGGAGCAGGCGATCTTCCAGGCCTGCCTGCTGCGCTTCCGCCCGATCACGATGACCACGATGGCCGCCCTCCTGGGCGGGCTGCCCCTCGCGATCGGGGGCGGGACGGGCTCCGAGCTGCGGCGGCCTCTCGGCATCGCCATCGTGGGAGGCCTCCTCTTCAGCCAGATGCTCACGCTCTACACGACGCCGGTCGTGTACCTGTACCTCGACCGCTTCCGGCTCCGGTGGCAGGAGGTCCGCCGCCGGTTCCTGCGCCGGGCCGAGCCCGCCCCGGAAGGAGCCTGATGCCCCGCCGCGTCCTCGTCACCTCGCTCGCCCTCCTGTCGACGGCCTGTGCGCTCGGCCCGAACTACAAGCGCCCGACGGCGCCGGTACCGACCCGCTTCAAGGAGGCCGCGGGCGAGCCCGCTCCGGCCGGAGCCGGGTGGAAGACGGCGGAGCCGAAGGACGGAGGGGACCGCGGCCGGTGGTGGGAGGTCTTCGGCGACCCGGCCCTGAACTCGCTGGAGGAGGAGGTCACGGTCTCGAACCAGTCGATCGCCCAGGCCGAGGCCCAGTTCCGGGCCTCCCGCGCCGGCGTGCGCCTGGCCCGGGCGGATCTCTTTCCGGCCGCCGGCGTGGGCGCGAACGCCGGCCGCTCGAGCGGGGTCACGAACCGCGCCGCCGCCACGCCGAACGGCGCGCCCCCGGCCATCTCCTCGTTCGCGGTCTCCGGCGATCTCTCGTGGGTGCCGGACCTCTTCGGCCGGGTCCGCCGCACCGTCGAGGCCAGCGTCGCGAGCGCCCAGGCGAGCGCGGCCGACCTCGAGTCGGTGCGCCTGGCCATGCACGCGGAGCTCGCCGTCGACTACTTCGCCCTCCGCGGCCTCGACGCCGAGGCGCGGCTCCTCGAGACGACCGTCAAGGCCGACGAGTTGGCGCTGAGCATCACCACCAACCGCTACAAGCAGGGCGTCGTCTCTGGCGTCGACGTGGCCCAGGCGGAGACGCTGCTCGAGACGACCCGGGCCCAGGCGATCGACCTGCAGGTCGCGCGGGCCCAGGTCGAGCACGCGATCGCGGTCCTCGTCGGCCGCCCGCCCGGGGACTTCTCGCTCCCGCCCGAGGCCGTGGCCGTGAAGCCACCCCCGATCCCGATCGTGGTGGCGTCGGAGCTGCTCGAGCGGCGACCCGACCTCGCGGTCGCGGAGCGCCGCGTCGCGGCGGCCAACGCCGGCATCGGGGTGGCGAAGGCTGCGTTCTTCCCCACCCTCGCCCTGTCCGCGTCCGGCGGGTTCCAGGGCTCCGCGCTCTCAGGCCTCTTCTCCCTCCCCAACCGGTTCTGGTCACTCGGCGCCGGCCTCGCCGAGACACTGTTCGAAGGCGGTCAACGGAGGGCGGCGAGCGCCCAGGCGGTGGCCGCCTACGACGCGACGGTGGCGGCCTACCGCGAGAGCGTGCTGGGCGCATTCCAGGAGGTCGAGGACGGCCTCGCCGCCCTGCGGATCCTCGCCCAGGAGGCGGACCAGCAGGCCAGGGCCGTCGCCGCGGCCGAGCACCTCCTCGCGCTGTCGAAGAACCGCTACCAGGCGGGCATCACCACGTACCTCGAGGTCGTCACCGCCCAGAGCGCGGCCCTCGCCAACGAGCGCGCCGCCGTCCAGCTCCTGACGCGGCGCATGACGGCGAGCGTGGGGCTCCTCGGGGCGCTCGGCGGCGGCTGGAGGGAGTCCGACCTGCCCTCGCGCGACGCGATCCTGGCCCGCGTCTCGGCGCCTGCAACACGGGCGGCCCCCCCGGCGCCGCCGGCGGGCGAGGCGGGCAGCGCTCCCTAACTGCTAGGTCCCCCCCCGAGACGGTGGCCTCCGCCCTCGGAAGACCCGGGGCCGCCTTCGCCGCCGGCTAGAAGCGGAGCACGCGGCGCTTACCGCCGGATTCGATCTCGACCTCGGCTTCGCCGATGCGCAGCACCTTGATGCCGTCGAAGCTGTCGCCTTCGAAGACGAGCCGGTCGTTGATGAGGGCGACCGGACGGCCGTCTCGCTCGCTGATCGCGGTGAGGCGGACGTCGTCCGCGGAGGCTGGGCGGGCGGAGGTCGGAGGACGAGTGGCTCGCTCGATCGCCGGCGCGGAGGCCGCGCCGGGCACGTCGAGCCGGCGGGGCGACGGTGCCACCGGGCTCGGCGTCGGCGTGCCCGCCTCGATCGGAGTCGCCGGTGTCGTGGCGGTCGGGGACGGGGAAGACGCGGGTGCGCTCGGCGATCGGCCCGCGGGCGCGCGGGCCGGTCGGCGCAGCAGCCACCAGCTGCCGGCGGCGAGCGCGACCACGACGGACGCGGCGAGGAGGAGCGCCCGCCGACGTCGGGATCGCCCTCCCCCCCACGGAACCGAGCCGAGCACGAGCACGCCCGGGTCCCGCACGTCCTTCTCCCGCTCGAGCTTGCGGAGCGCGTCGAGGATGAGGCTCACGGCCGTGCTCCGGCGGGGACGAGCCGCGGCCGCACCCCCGTGGACAGCGCGAAGAGCGCCATGCGGGTGCGCGGCCCGGGAACGCCGTCGGGAACGAGCCCCGCCGCCTCCTGAAAGCGGGAGACCGCTGCCCGCAGCTGGGGCTCGCCGTAGCCGAGGGCGGTGAGGGCCACTCGCGTCCAGGCGTCGCGGCGGGCCTCGTCCCGGCCCACGTCGGCCGGCTCCGGCCACCAGACGACCGCATCCCGCGTCCAGAGCTCGTCGACCTGGGACGGGGGCGCCTCGATCACCGGCTCGTCCGCCGCTGCGACGACCGCTGCCCGGTCGTCGAGACGCAGCAGGGCCACGAAGCAGGTGTCGCGTCGGGAGGGGTGGAACATCTCGAGGACGGCGGGGAGATCGAGGGCCTTCAGGTGGCCGAGGTGCGTGCGCAGCGTCGTGCGCGAGAGGGCGCGCCCGCCCCAGGTCGCCTGCACCCGCGCCGCCGCGCTCGTGAAGGACGCCTGTCGGGGGGCGGTCCGGAGCACCGTGTCGAGCCGGTCGCTGCGCGGGAGAGGGGGAACGGGCGTCGGGGGCCGCGGCGCGCCAGGGGCGCCCGTGGGAGCGGCGCCGACGGCGGGGTCGGCCGGGGCCTGGGCCAGGCGGGGGGCGATCGTGAACGCGAGGACCGCGAGGGCGAGGGTGAGGCCGGTCGCGATGAGGCCGTGGTGCCAGCGAAAGGCCGGCGCCCGGCGGTCGATCGCGACCTCGGCGCCGGCCAGACGGACCATCGCCGCCGTCACCGTGCGCGAGCCCCGGACGAAGCCGGCGAGGAGCGCGCGGTCGCAGACGAGGTTCACGAGCCGCGGGACGCCGGCGGAGAGGCGGTGGACCGCGGCCAGGGCGTCGCTCGTGAAGCCCACCTTGCCCTCGCCTCCCGCCACGACGACCCGGTGCCGCACGTACTCCCGGGTCTCGGGTAGGGACAGCGGCGACAGGTGGTAGCGGGCGGTCACCCTCTGCGCGAGCTGCCGCAGCTCGTGGCGGGCCAGGAGGTCGCGCAGCTCCGACTGGCCGATCAGGACGATCTGGATCAGCTTCTCGGTGTCGGTCTCGAGGTTCGAGATGAGGCGGACCTGCTCGAGCACCTCCGTCGAGAGGTTCTGCGCCTCGTCGATGAGGAGGACCACGTTGCGGCCCCCGGCTCGGGCCTGGACGAGGAAGCCGTGGAGGGCGTCGACGAGGCCCTTCTTCGACGAGGAGGCCTCCGGCGCCACGTGGAGGTCGTCGAGGATGGCGCGGAGGAGCTCCTCCGCGGTGACGGCCGGGTAGAGGACGACCGCGGTGTGGGTGTCGGGGCCGAGCTTGGAGAGGAAGTAGCGGGCGAGGGTCGTCTTGCCGGTGCCGACCTCGCCGGTGATGACGATGAACCCTCCGCGCTCCCGGTGGCCGAACTCGAGGTGGGCGACCGCCTCCGCGTGCCGCTGGGACAGGTAGAGGTACTTCGGGTCGGGGGTGAGGTTGAAGGGCTTCTCGCGGAAGCCGTACCAGGACTCGTACAAGATCGGGAACCCGCGGCCAGGGCGGCACGCCGAGTGTACCACCCGACCCGGAGGGACGGCGGTTCGGGGTATGCTCGCGGGCGATGCCGGATCTGGATCTGCCGGCCGTCGAAGGGAGCGCGTCCCTGCACGGCCGGGGGGCGACCGTCGTCGTCCTGGGACACGGGGCGGGCGGGAATCGCCGGAACCCGATGCTCGTGGCCCTCGCCGAGGCCCTCGCCGGCTCCGGTCGCGCCGCGCTCCTGTACGACTTCCCGTACGCGGCGAAGGGCCGGCGCCGTCCCGACCCACCCGCGGTCCTGGAAGCCACGACGAAGGCCGCCGCCACGCTCGCCCTCGCCGCGACCGGGGCCCGGAAGCTCGTCCACGGCGGGCGATCGATGGGCGGCAGGATCGCGTCTCAGGTCGTGGCAGCGGGCGGGCGGGCGGACGGTCTGGCCTTCCTGGGCTACCCCCTGCACCCTCCCGGGCAGCCCGCGAAGCGGCGCGAGGCGCACCTGCCGGGAATCCAGGTCCCCATGCTGTTCGTCCAGGGCACACGGGACGCCTTCGCCCGCGAGGACCTGCTCCTCGCGCTGATCGAGGCGCTCGGCCCGCGCGCCGAGCTCGCCCGCATACGGGAGGCCGACCACTCGTTCGGCGTCCGGAAGTCCTCGGGCCGCACGCCCGCGGACGTGCTCGCCGAGGTGAGGGACGCTTTTCTCGCCTGGCTCGACCGACACGGACTCTAGCCACCGTCAAGGAGACACCATGCTCGCCGCCCTGACCCTCGCCGCAGCCCTCTCCGTCCCGTCGCCGGTGGCTCCGGAGACCCGCCACGACCCCAAAATCCCGACCCTCAAGCAGGTGGTGGGCCACGACCTCGGCGAGGAGATCACGAGCCCCGACCAGATCGCCGCCTACCTCGACGCGCTGGCCGCGGCGGCCCCGGACCGGGCCCGGGTGGTCGAGTACGCCCGAAGCGAGGAGGGCCGCCCGCTGCACGTGCTCGTGCTGGGCAGCCCCGAGCGCGTGGCCCGGCTCGAGGACGTGAAGAAGGGCCTGCGCGCCCTCGCCGACCCCCGCGGCCTCGCGTCGGCGGACGCGGAGCGGCTGGTGCGGGAGATGCCGGCCGTCGTCTGGCTCATGCACGCGGTCCACGGCAACGAGATCTCGTCGCCGGACGCTGCCCTCGCCCTCGCCTACCACCTCCTCGCCGCCCAGGGCGACGAGACGGCGGAGATCGTCCGCCGCGAGGCGATCGTCCTGGTCGACCCCCTGCAGAACCCCGACGGCCGCGCGCGCTTCCTGGCCACGAATCGCCCCGGGCGGGCGGCCACCCCCGACCCCGAGCCGGCGGCGGCGGAGCACGACGAGGGGTGGCCGGGCGGCCGCGCGAACCACTACCTCTTCGACATGAACCGCGACTGGTTCGCGCAGACCCAGCCCGAGACGCGGGGCCGCCTGCAGGTCTTCCTCGAATGGTACCCGCACGTGGCGGTCGACCTCCACGAGATGGGGGGCGACTCGACCTACTACTTCGCGCCGCCGGCTCGGCCGCTCAACCCCCACATCACCCGCCCCCAGCAGCAGTGGCTCGAGGCCTTCGGCCGGGCTATCGCCGGCCGCTTCGACGCGGCCGGCCAGGCCTACTTCGTGCGGGAGGTGTTCGACTCCTTCTACCCCGGGTACGGCGAGACCTGGCCGCTCCTCCAGGGGTCGGTGGGGATGACGTTCGAGCAGGCGTCGGCCCGCGGCCTCGTGTGGCGGCGCGAGGACGACTCGCCGCTCACCTTCCTCGACGGGATCCACAACCACCTCCGGGCCGCCCTCGCCACGGTGGAGACGGCGGCGCGGGGGCGCGAGAAGCTGCTGCGCGACTTCCTGGACTTCCGCCGCTCGGCGATCGCCGAGGGCGAGGCGGGACCGGTGCGGCAGTACGTCCTCGAGGCGGGTGCGGACCGGGCCCGCCTCCTCCGGCTGGCCGGCCTCCTGGCCGGGCAGGGGATCGAAATGAAGGTTGCCACCGGGGAGATCCGGAGCGGCACCCGCGCCTTTCCCGTGGGGTCGATCGTGGTGCCCCTTGCCCAGCCCGCCGGCCGCCTCGTCCGCAACCTCCTGGACCCCCGGGTGTCGATGGACGAGGCGTTCGTGAAGGAGCAGGACCGGCGGCGCAAGAAGCGGCTGCCGGACGAGATCTACGACGTGACCGCGTGGAGCCTTCCCCTCGTGTTCGACGTCGAATGCGCGGGAGCGGGAGTTCTGGCCGGGGAGACCCGCGCCTTCCTTCCGGGAGCGGTGGCGGAGGAGCACGCGCTCGCCCCGGCGAAGGTGGCGTGGCTCCTGCCCTGGGGCTCGGGCACCGCGGCGGCGGTGGCCGAGGCGCTGCAGGCCGGCCTGAAGGTACGGGTGGCGGAGGCCGGGTTCCGGCTGAGCGGCCGCGCGTGGCGGCCAGGAACGGCGATCGTGAGGGTGGCGGAGAACCCGGAGAACGCTCGGGAGACCCTCGGTCGGATCGCGCGCCGCCACGACGCCGAGGTCGCCGCGGTCGACACCGGATACGTCGAGGAGGGCGTGTCCCTCGGCAGCGGCCGCGTGCGGCTCCTCAAGAAGCCGCGGGTGCTGCTCGCCTGGGACCGGCCGACGTCGAGCGTCTCCGCCGGTTGGGCCCGGTGGGTCCTGGAGCGCCGTTTCGGCCAGCCGGTCACCGCAGTGCGGGTGTCGTCCTTCCGGCGGGTGGATCTCACACGCTACGACGTGCTGGTCCTGCCGTCCGGCGACTACGGCAGCGTCCTCGGGGAGGAAGCGGTGAAGCGGATCCACGAGTGGGTCGAGGCCGGCGGCACGCTCGTCGCCCTCGGGGAGGCCTCCCGCTGGCTCACCCGGGAGAAGGTGGGCCTCCTCGACACGAAGACGGAGCTGCGCGACGGGAAGCCCGAGCCCGAGCCCTCGCGGGAGGAGAAGAAGGAGGGCGAGAAGCCGCCGGCGAAGGACAAGGACACGAAGCCCGAGCCCTTCGACCTCGAGAAGGCGATCCAGCCCGAGCGCGAGCGGCCCGACGCCGTGCCCGGCGCCCTCCTCCGCGTGACCCTCGACCCCGAGCACTGGCTCTCGGCGGGGACCGACGGGGAGATCCACACCGTCGTCGAGAGCCAGCGCGTCTTCGCCCCGCTCAAGCTCGACAAGGGCACGAACGTGGGCGTCTACGCGAAGAAGGACCAGGTGGTGGGAAGCGGCCTCGTCTGGGACGACGTGCGGGACCTGCTCGCCCAGAAGGCCTTCCTCATGCACGAGCCCGAAGGCGAGGGCCACGTCGTCGCCTTCGCCGAGGACCCGAACTACCGGGGCTACGCCGAGGCCACCGAGCTCCTCTTCATGAACGCGGTCCTCCTCGGCCCGGCGTACTGACCGTCTGCCCGAGGCGCCCCGACCGTTTCTGGGACGAGGAATCGGGGCGGCGG
>Ga0335085_10009222_pt1 | contig 14916 bp, 11 predicted proteins | sample Lox_Sample_45_FD_206712 | JGI IMG/M metagenome (GOLD analysis project Ga0335085, IMG submission 206712) | Soil microbial communities from Loxahatchee National Wildlife Refuge, Florida, United States - Lox_Sample_4.5 | ecosystem: Environmental > Terrestrial > Soil > Wetlands | place: USA... | reverse complement strand
CACGTCAGCGGGAAGTCATTCAACTCCTCGCGGAAGGGCATTCCATGAAGGAAGTGGCTGCCATTCTTCGAATCACCAAACGCACCGTTGCCGCGCACAAATACGCCGTCATGGAAATTCTGCAGCTGAAAACCAATTCCGATCTGGTGCAATATGCCATTAAGCACCGCATGATCGCTCTCTAATTTTTGCGGTCTTTCTCTCATTGTAATTTCTACCAATAGGCACGCGCAGAAATTGCGCGCAGGGTTGCATTGCAAGTGCCGCGAGACAGTAGAGAAGGGCACTCAAGAGCGGGTCTCTGCTGCCTGAAATCGTTCCGTATTCGCAGTCGTTCCTGTGAATTGGCGAACAGCCCCGAGGTCTGCTCTTATGACGCGCAGCCGCGTCCTTTTGGCCGACGATCTCGCGCAAGTATTGAGCGCCGTCGCGGCCCTGCTGAAGGAACAATTTGAGATCGTCGCGATGGAGACCACCGGGGAAGCGGCTCTCGACGCAACGTTGAAACTCGCGCCGGATCTGGTGGTCCTGGATATCTCCATGCCGGGGATCAGTGGAATTGATGTCGCGCGGGAACTCAAAAAACGGGGCCACAAGGCGAAGGTCGTATTCCTGACGGTTCATCAGGACTCGGACATTCTGGCAACGTGTCTTGCGGCGGGGGGACTTGGCTACGTTGCCAAGGTCCTGATGGAGACCGACCTGATTCCGGCGATGCAAGAGGCGCTTGCCGATCGTCCCTATGTCTCGCGATTTTCGTCCGATCCGGACCTTTCGAACGATCGATAAGCGGCGGCAATCGCCGTCTCCCGTCTGCCTCCCGCGCCAACCAGACGGCACTTTTCGGTGATTCTCCGCAGCATGTTACTTCTGACAATTCCCCCGCATGGTCCGTTAGGAGGAACATCGGCCCATCTTTTCTGGTGGCTCGACAGGTTCAGGGCTCAATTCTCCTTGCAGTGGCTTGCAGAAATAGCGGCAGCACATCGGTGCAGACTCGCGAGAAATTTGCCAGCCCCTGATCCGGGAAGAGCGACCGCACCCGGCGCGGAGCAATATTGAGGTTGAAGGTGAGGTTTTCATGAGTGAGCTAAGTAAAGTTATACGCGGCAAAGGCTTGCTGAAGTTCACAGGACTGGTATCCATGTCGCTGATAGCCATGACCTGCGCGAAGGCTCAACAGGCCGCGGACACTGCCTGTTCGCCGGCAGCCACCCAGTCATTGGATTCAAACTCCCTGCCGCCGCAACCCAAGCCATTTGGTGGAGCTATCCAACGTGACGCCAGGGAATCCAAGCCGTGTTGGAATCCGCGAATCGTGCCTCCAAAGGGCGCGCCAAACGTTTTGCTGATCATGACTGACGACGCGGGTTTCGGCGTTTCCAGCACATTCGGCGGGGTTATCCCCACGCCCGCGCTAGACCGCATCGCCAACATGGGACTCCGTTACACCAACTTCAATTCCACCGCGCTCTGCTCGCCAACGCGCGCTGCCCTGATCACCGGTCGCAACCATCACTCCGTGGGATTTGGCGTCATTTCCGAACAGGCCACCGGCTATCCGGGCTACAACAGCATCATTCCGAGGGATAAGGCGACAATTGGCCGGATCCTGAGAGAGAACGGCTACGCCACTTCCTGGTTTGGCAAGAACCATAACACCCCAGCCTTTGCTGCCAGCCAGGCCGGTCCGTTTGATCAATGGCCCGTAGGCATGGGCTTCGACTATTTCTATGGCTTTGTCGGCGGTGACGCCAACCAGTGGGAGCCAAACCTGTTCCGCAATACTTCCGCGATCTATCCCTATGTTGGGAAGCCCGGTTGGAACCTGACCACCGCGATGGCCGATGACGCGATCGAGTACATGCGGCGCCTCAACGCGGTCAATCCCGAGCAGCCTTTCTTTCTGTACTACGTGCCTGGGGGTACCCACGCACCGCACCAACCCACACCCGAATGGACGAAGAAGATCAGCGATATGCATCTGTTTGATAAGGGTTGGGATGAACTGCGCGCACAGATCTTCGCGCGCCAGAAGAAACTCGGCGTAATCCCGGCGGATGCCAAGATGACACCTTGGCCGGAAGACCTGCTCAAGCACTGGAATCAACTCACTCCCGATGAGCAGAAAATGTTTCTTCGTCAGGTAGACGTATTCGCCGCGTATGTCGCCTACACCGATAATGAAATTGGGCGTGTGATCCAGGAAGTTGCGGACGAAGGCAAGCTGGACAACACACTCATCATCTATATCGAGGGTGACAACGGCACTAGTTCCGAAGGGACCCTGAATGGCACGCCGAATGAAGTGGCCATGTTCAACCAGGTGGACGTTCCCGTTGACGTTCAACTGAAATACTTCTACGACGCCTGGGGTTCGGAGAAAACCTACAATCACATGGCGGTTCCCTGGGCTTGGGCGTTTGATACCCCGTTTTCCTGGACCAAGCAGATCTCTTCTCACTTTGGCGGCGTGCGCCAGGGTATGGCCATCTCTTGGCCCGGCCACATTGAGGATCCGGGCGGGATTCGCAACCAATTCCATCACATGATTGACATCGTGCCCACCATCCTCGAGGCCGCTAACATCCAGGCACCCGAATACGTGGATGGCATCAAGCAAAAACCCATCGAAGGGGTCAGCATGGCGTACACCTTCAAGAAAGCCAATGCCAACGCTACGTCGACGCATCACACACAGTATTTCGAAATGATGGGCGACCATGCCATCTATCACGACGGCTGGATCGCCAGCACCAAGGTTATGCGTGCCCCTTGGGATACGGGAAAGATCGTAAAGGAGCACCCGGCCGATTACCCCTGGGAACTCTACGACCTGACCAAAGATTGGACACAATACGACAACGTCGCTGACAAGAACCCCGCAAAACTCAAGGAGCTGCAGGATTTGTTTTGGACGCAAGCAGAAAAATACCAGGTCCTGCCGCTGGATAACTCCGTGGTGGCTCGGCTCATTATCCCAAAGCCCAGCCTGAGCGCGGGACGCACCGTGTTTATGTACTCTGGCATGGTCACCGGCACGCCAAACGGCGATGCCCCCAGCATTCTCAACGCGTCCTACAATTTCAAAGCGGAAATCGAAGTGCCCGCCGGCGGGGGCAACGGCATGCTCGTTACGCAAGGCGGCCGATTTGGGGGCTACGGATTTTACATCCTGAAAGGCAAGCCAATCTTCCTCTGGAATCTGGTGGACCTTAAGCGCGTCCGCTGGGAAAGCCCGGAGGCACTCACGCCGGGCAAGCACACCGTCGAGTTCGATTTCAAATACGCGGGACTCGGCATGGGCACGCTCGCCTTCGGTGATCCGAGCGGAATCGGCCGAGGTGGCACCGGGGCTCTGAAAGTGGACGGCAATGCAGTAGCCACGCAATCCATGGATCACACCATTCCGTTCATCTTGCAGTGGGACGAGAACTTCGACGTCGGCGCCGACACCGGCACGCCCGTGGATGATAAGGACTATCAAGTGCCGTTCGAATTCAACGGCAAGCTTGTGAAGCTGACGCTGACCATTGATCGGCCGCAATTGAGCCCCGCGGATATCGAAAAGCTTAAGGCCGGGCAACGCAATAACCACGTCAGCGAGTGATGGCCCTGGCTTAGGATTCCCGTGACGAGGAGGCGAGACACGGAGTTGCCATGAGTTCCGCCGCTACCAGTTTCATCGTCTTTGCGTTTGTGTTCGTCGGCGCGATGCTCGGGATGTTGCTTCGCGCAGTTTTGCCCGAGGATCATGTGAGCGAGGCCTCAAAAGATGTCGTGAAAATGGGAATGGGATTGGTTGCCACCATGTCCGCTCTCGTTCTTGGGCTGTTGATATCGTCGGCAAAAAGCTCCTTCGACGCGCTCAGTAATGACGTAACCAAAGCGTCTTCCGAAATAATCCTGCTCGATCAAACCTTGCAGCTCTATGGTCCGGAGTCGAAGGAGGCGCGGGACCAGCTCCGAACTTCCGTCGCGCGTGTCGCGGATCGGTTGAAAGAGTCCGCAAATCTCTCCCAATTGCGGACCTCAACCAGCGAGGTCGACTCGCTCTACCAAAAGATTCAGGAACTGTCCCCGAAAGATGACCGGCAGCGCTCGATCCAGACTCGGGCTTTGACCCTCTTGATTTCGCTGCAAGGGACACGGTGGTTGATGTACGAACAGGAAGTCACATCAATTTCCAGACCAATGCTCGTAATCCTGATCTCCTGGCTGACGGCGCTCTTCATCAGTTTTGGCCTCTTCGCCCCCGCCAATGGGACTGCCGTCGCCACATTGCTGGTTTCCGCGCTGTCGGTCTCCGCCGCGATCCTCTTGATCCTGGAGTTGTATACGCCGTACCAAGGAATCATCAAGGTATCTATCGCTCCGCTGCATGCCGCTCTTGCACAGTTGGGCAATTAGAGTGGCCGTTGATAAATAACCCCGGGCTTTTGTTCCGCGGCCGGCCTCTCGGTCCGGTGCGTCCTACTGTCACTTTTGCCAATTCCCAACCCAGGCCGGTGGCCTCAACATCCCTTGATGCTGACGGCGACGGAACCCCGCTCAACAAGTCCGGGTGCGCATAGGTTTTCGATACAGGAGAAAAGAGGAGGAAATCAATGAAGTGGCCTGGAAAAATAAGTCTGACTTTGGCGGCCGTGGCGGCACTGCTTGGAGCGGCCAATCCGCCCGAAGCTAAGGCGCAACAGAAGAAACCCAACATCGTCGTCATTATGGGCGACGACATCGGCATGTGGAACATCGGAGCTTACCACCGCGGCCTCATGGCTGGCAGGACCCCCAACCTCGACAAGCTTGCCAAGGAAGGCATGCTGTTCACCGACTACTACGCCGAGGCCAGCTGTACGGCGGGCCGCGCCCAATTCATCACTGGCGAGCTGCCGATTCGCACCGGCATGACCACGGTCGGCCAGGCCGGCGCAAAAATCGGTATCCCTGCCGAAGCGGTTACCACGGCCACGATTCTTCGTTCGATGGGCTATGCCACGGGACAATTCGGCAAGAATCACTTGGGCGACAGGAACGAATTCCTTCCCTGCGTCCACGGCTTCGACGAATTTTTCGGTTATCTGTATCACCTCGATGCCATGGAAGACCCGGCGCATCCCAACTATCCGCAAAATCTCCTGAATGTGGTTGGCCCGCGCAATATGGTTCATTGCTGGGCTACGGACAAGGACGACCCCACCGATCAGCCGCGCTGGGGCGTCGTCGGAAAACAGAAGATCGAGGATGCCGGCCCGTTGTATCCCAAGCGCATGGAAACCGTGGATGACGAGATCCGCGACCTCTCCCTCAAGTTCATCGACAAGGCCAAGAGCGACAACAAGCCCTTCTTTGTGTGGCTCAACCCGACGCGCATGCACATCGTCACGCACCTCTCCCCGAAGTATGAAGCGCTGCGCAACGCCGAAAACGGCTGGTCGGAAGAAGAAGCCGGCATGGCGCAACTCGACGACGACGTCGGCATCGTGATGAACAAGCTGAAGGACATCGGCGAAGACGACAACACCATCGTCGTCTTCACCACCGACAACGGCACGGAAGTCTTCACCTGGCCCGACGGCGGGCAGACGCCCTTCGCGCAGTCCAAGGGAACGGTCCTCGAGGGCGGCTTCCGCGTTCCTTGCCTCCTGCGCTGGCCTGGCCACGTCCCGGCGGATTCCGTCCAGAACGGCATCTTCTCCGGCTTGGACTGGCTTCCCACGTTCGTCGCGGCTGCCGGCAATCCGAACGTTACCGAAGAGTTGCTGAAGGGCAAGACGATCGGTGACCGCACCTACAAAAACCACCTGGACGGTTACAACCAGATGGCCGCCATTACCGGCAAAGGCCCATCCGCGCGTCATGAAATTTTCTACCTTGGCGAAAGCACCGTCGGCGCGATTCGCATTGACGATTACAAATTCCGCTTCATCGACCAACCGCAAGGCTGGCTGGGAGAAAAGACTCATCCGGACGTGCCCTACATCACCAACCTGCGTCTTGATCCATTCGAGCGCACGGGTTGGCCCAACAACGGCACCAAAGACGGGGCGCAACAATACTTCGATTGGTTCAAATACCAATTCTGGCGGTTTGTCTTCGTCCAGCAGGTAATGGGCAAGGAAATCCAAACCTTCCTCGACTATCCGCCGATGCAACGCGGCGCCAGCTTCAACCTCGACGCCATTAAGGCGGAAATGGGGAAAAGGATGGCGGAGGCCGAGGCCGCGGCCAAAGGGCCCAGCAACTGACAGGGACACCCTCACGGGGGCGGCCTGAAAGGGCCGCCCTCCTTGCTTTTGTACCTGTTTTGCCACGATCACCGGGCTCTCCATCCTTCGCTCCGCTCGCCCCGAAGGAAGTTCGCCTCCAAGGCTCGAACTACCCGCATCCCTGTTATTTCTGACAATGCCGTGCGCGTGGCCTGAGAGGTATCATCGCCGGCAAAAATAGTTCCTCCGCTGGACCGAAAGGAAATTTAGATGAAACGGTTTTCCCTGGTTGCCAAAGCTGTCTTTTTTTTCGTAATGCTGGGGGCAATGGTATTTCCTCCGCGGACGAGCGCCCAGAACCAAGCGGCGATGAACACGAGCGCACCGGAACCAAAAGAACCGGACACGAACGATGGCTGGCATTTTGCCGTTACTCCCTATATCTGGTTCGCCGGCATCCATGGTGACGCCGGAGTGCTTGGCCATGACGTGAGTGTGCATGCAACCTTCGGCGACATTTTCAACTATCTCAACATCGGCGCCATGGGAGTCTTCGAAGCCCGCTACAACCGCGTCATCATGCCCGTTGACTTCATGTGGATGAAGCTGTCCGACGAAAAGGGAGTTCCCATTACCGATGACGTGGACTCCGTCAAAGCGACGATGAGGGAAACCATGCTCACGCCCAAGATCGGCTATCGCATAGCCGATGGCAAGAAAGTGAAAGTGGATGCCCTGTTTGGCATCCGCTACTGGCACTTGAACACCGAGCTCAGGGCGTTCACAGCAGGGTCTCAGGTCGGTAGCGGGATTTCCCAGTCGGCGAACTGGGTGGACGCCGTAGCTGGCGGACGGATAATACTTGCGCTTTCACCGAGAGCCTTCGTAATTATTGGCGGGGATGCCGGCGGGGGCTCCGCGAGATCGGATTATCAGGTCGCCGGTGGTCTTGGCTACAAAATCAGTCGCAAGTGGGTTTTGTTGGGTGGGTACCGGTATCTCAGCATAAATTACCGGCCGAACGGGAAGAATCCACTCCTTTACGACGTCAACATGCCCGGTTTAGTGTTGGGAGCGAATTACACCATCAAGTAATCGTTTCTGTGCGCCGGGTGGACGGCCCGCAAGAGCGCTCGCCGGAATGGTGACGCCATTCCTCCAACCAGCGGGAGAGAAGGAATGACACGGATTCATGCGGCAGTTTGGAGCGCTGCGTTCCTGCTCTGCCTGGTCTGTTCACCGGCCCGCGCACAGGAATCGCAATTGCTCCCCGAGATTGACGCCCATCTGACCTTCAATTCCACGTTTCGGGCGTATCTCCAGGCCAAGGATGATCGGGAAGGCGGTGACCCCAATCAATTCACATTTGGTCCGAGCCTCCAAATCTATCTGAAGCCCCTGATCAAGCTGAAAAAGGTAACGGAGTTTGATCTGGACGATTCCAAGTCCAGATTCCTGGTGTTCGAGACCGGTTACCGCTATATCACCGCACCGGACGCTCCCTCGGAAACCCGCTTGATTGAAGCGGTGACTTCGAACTTTCCGCTGCGGGCCGGGTTGTTCGTTTCCGACCGGAACCGGTTCGAACTGGACTGGAAGGACAACGCCTTTTCCTGGCGGTATCGCAACAAATTGACGCTGGAGCGTGCTCTTGCGATCCGTTCCTATCACCTCATCCCGTATCTCGCTGCCGAGCCGTTTTACGAGAGTCAATACGCCAAGTGGAGCACGACTTCTCTCTACGCAGGGACTTTGTTCCCACTCGGGAAACATGTGCAATTTAATCTCTATTTCGAGCATGATAACAATACGGGTAAGCCCCCGAATCGACAGATCAATTCGGTGGGACTCATCTTGAATCTCTACTTTTCCTTGGAGAAGAAATGAGGTTCAGCGGTGTCCAGGCGTCTGCTGTCAGCATGTCACTTTTGACAATTACGCCCCGCCAATGGCGGTGCGAATATCGGGGTAGCCCGACGTTCGCCCGCAGACCCTTCGGCGTCCTCCATTCGTCGGGTTGTGGGGCGTCGCTCCAGCTTCGGGGAGGAACGTTTACGAAGACCCTGCTCACTGTGAAAGCCGGCGTGGAAACACTGGCGGGCTTGGCGATGCTTCTGTTTCCGGGATTGGCGATTACTCTCCTGTTCGGGGTTCGCCTTACCGATTCTGCCGCGATGGCGCTCGGCTGGATGGCGGGAGTCGCCCTACTAACTCTTGGACTCGCTTGTTGGATGGTGCGGAAGGAAACTCATGGCAGCGCCGCAAGAGGCGTGGTTGTCGCGATGCTTTTCTATGACGCTGCGATTGTCGCGATTTTTCTTCTCGCACGCGTGCGGGGAGGATTATCAGGCGTATGTCTTTGGCCCGCTGTCGGGCTTCACTTGGGATTGGGCGCGTGGTCTTTCGTCCGTGTGGCAAAAGGACCCAACGCATTGGCACAAGACTGAGTCCGAACGCGGATTTCCGAAGCCGCCGGCAGGATGCGCCAACCGTAGTTTGTCCAGGGGGCAGGGAAGAAAGCACTCAGTCCAAGTGATCACACGGAGAGGAGTCCGGTATGCCTAAGAAGAGAATCTGGATTGGAGTTCTTGCCTTTGTTCTCATCGGCTGCGCTTCCACGTGGGCACAAGATCCCGGCTGGCCTCGGAAGATGGCAAAGCCCGGAGGAACATTGATCGTCTACCAGCCGCAGGTGGATGACTGGCAGAATTTCGACGACATCAAGTGGCGCCAGGCGTTTGAGCTCACTCCCACGGGCGGCAATCCAGTGGTTGGGGCCGCGAGCTTCGAAGGCACCACCGAAGTCAATCTGGACACGCATAACGTCTTCATGTTCAATATCAGAGTCCTGAATACCTATTTTCCGGGGCAGGACCCAACTGCAACGGCGAACCTGGACCAGTTGGTGCGCTCGTTTGTTCCCCAGACGTACAACGCGTCGCTGGAACGGCTGGTCGCTTATATGCCCAAGCCGGAATCCGTGAAGACCGTTACGTTGAAGAATGACCCTCCCTACATTTTTGTCAGCTACTCTCCGGCCATTCTTCTGGGCGTGGATGGCGAACCGGTGCTCTCCGACATTTCGAAAACCAACTTGAAATATGTAGTGAACACCACCTGGCCGTTATTCCTGGACAAATCCGGATCGCAATACTACTTGCTGGTCGACAACATCTGGCTGACCGCGGGAGACCTGCATGGACCCTGGACGCGTGCGGCGAAGCTCTCCAAGGAGTTCAGCAAGCTTCCGGATTCCGGCAGGTTTGCCGATGTGAAGAAGATGGTCCCGCCCCCACCGGTAGCCAATGGCATCATTCCGCAGGTTCTTTACAGCACCGTTCCGGCGGAAGTATTGTTGTTCGACGGCCAGCCCACGTATTCGCCGATTCCCGGCACGCAATTGGTCTACGCCAATAACACCGATAGTCCCTTGTTCGTCTACAATCCGACCCGGACCTATTATTACCTCGCGGCCGGCCGCTGGTTCAGCGCCCAAAACCTTGCGGGGCCCTGGACGTTCGCCTCCCTGAACTTACCGGCTGATTTTGCCAAGATACCTCTCGACAGCCCGGCAAGTGCCATCCTCGCTTCCGTGCCCGGCACCACGCAGGCAAAAGACGCGGTGCTTATCGCACAAATCCCCACGACGATGGTTCTAGATCCCGTTAAGGCCGCCGCGCAGGTGAATGTCACTTACACCGGAAAACCCGAGTTCGCAGCGATTGAAGGCACTCCTCTGAATTACGCAACGAATACTCCCGACAAAGTGATTCAGGTCGGGGATGTCTATTACCTTTGCCTGCAGGGCGTATGGTTCATGTCCACCACTCCACAGGGGCCGTGGACCACAGCGAGTTCGGTCCCTCAAGTGATCTATACGATTCCGCCGAGTTCACCGGTCTACAACGTCACCTACGTAACGCAGGTCACCACCACGAACGGCTACGTGCAGTCGAGCTACACCTCCGGCTATCTGGGTGCGTTTGTCATGGGTGCGGCGGTGGGGGCCATCGTCGCCAACGGCAGCGGTTACTACTATCCGCCATATATTGGTTACCCGCCCTACGGATATCCCGTTTATCATCCATATCCCACGGCGTACGGCGCGTATGGCGTTTACGGCAGCACGGCCTACTACCACACGGGAACGGGCGCCTATGGAGTATCGCAAACCACGTACGGTGCCTATGGCTCCGCGACTCGCACAGCCTCCTACAATCCCTATACGGGAACTTCCACTCGGACCGCCTCCACATCTACGGCGTATGGCAAGCAGACCGTGGGCCAGGCCTACAACCCATACACCGGATCGTATGGGGCCACTCATCAAGGCTCCAGCCCAACCGCCCAGTGGGGCCAATCCTACGTTCAACAAGGGAATAAGTCCGCATACACCCAGCACTACTCCACCGCAAACGGCACCGTTGCCTCGGCGCAAGGATCCCAGGGCGGAAAAGCCTATGGCACGTCCAGCGCCTATGGGAATACCGCGGCGGGGAAGAGTTCGAATGGCGATCTCTACGCCGGACATGACGGCAACGTTTACAAGAACACCGGCTCGGGCTGGCAAAAATCAAACGGGAGCGGCGGCTGGACCGACGTCAATAGTCAAACGGCCAAGACCCAGGGAGAGCAGGACAAATCGAGCTACGAGCAATCCCATCCCAACAGTCAGGCTAACGCCCAGCAGCACGAACAGAGCATGAACCAAAACCGTTCTTCCGGGGGCGGGTCGTCGGAAAATCTCGACTCCGAACGGCAAAGCCGAGAGACCGGCTCGACGCAGAGCCAACACTACCAGGACGGCAACCACAGTTTTGGAGGATATGGCGGCGGAGGGCGCAGTTGGGGCGGAGGCGGCGGGGGTGGCCGGCGCAGGTAGCGCGATTCTTGATCCGCCGTGGCCATCTCTACACGCTGGGTCTGTGCAGGCGAAAACTTAGAAAGCATCTTGTGCCGGACGTCCCAATACTTTTCCTTGCATCGTGATTCGAAATTATGCCCTTGAGTTCGATTACGTGATGAGATATTTGTGGAAGACGCAGGGCAATATCTCATGTACGCCATGCCAACCCATCGCAACGCAAGCGATCATTTTGAGTTGAAGCTGCAGGCTGCGCAGCGCGCCTTGCAGTTGGTCGAGCCGGGTATGACCCTTGGATTGGGCTCCGGATCGACGGCAACGCTCTGGATCAAGCTGCTGGGGGAACAAGTGCGCGATCACGGCTTAAAGGTCCGCGCTATCGCGAGTTCCGACGACAGCGAACGCCTCGGACGCAGCTATGGCATCCCGTTTGTCACTTTCGACGAATGCAGGAGCCTGGACCTTACCGTGGACGGTGCCGACGAAGTCGCCCCCGGCCTCGCCTTGATTAAAGGTGGTGGGGGCAAGCTGCTGCGCGAGAAGATTGTCGCCAGCGCCTCCAAACGTTTCGTAGTAGTCGCCGACGAATCGAAACAAGTCGAGAAGCTTGGCCGCTTTCCTTTGCCTGTGGAAGTGATTCCGATGGCCGCTCCGCTTGTGAGCGACTCCCTGCGAGCGCTCGGTTTCACTCCAACGGTTCGGGTGGATGCCACCGGGAAGCCTTACATTACCGACGAAGGAAACCTGATTCTCGATTGCACCGGCCTCCTCATCGAAAATCCTGACGCGATGGCCCTCAAGCTCGACTCCATTGTAGGCGTCGTGGAGCACGGCCTCTTTCTTCACATGGCGAAACTCGCGCTGATTGCCACGGAAAAACAGGTCATCGAGCGCACCTCCTAACGGCGCACTCGAACCAATCACGAATTACTCAGAACGTGGGGGACCGATGGTATTTTGCAGCCGCTGAAACTCCTGCATCTCCTGCTGGGCCTTCGCGGTTTTGCCTTGCTTGCGATAGAGCGCCGCCAGACCAAAATGCGATTGCGCCGCCAAAGCCGTCTCCTTCTCCAGTTCAACCACCCTCAGCCAGCTCTTCTCCGCCAGCCCCGGCTCTCCCGCCACGGATGCGGCTTTGCCCAGCGAATAAAGTGTCTCCGGCATATCCGGCTTCAGTTCGTTCGATCGCTTCAACGCAACCAGGGCTTCCTGAGACTTGCCCTGTTGGAGTAACGCGTTTCCCAGCCGGTACGCTGACTCCGCGTTTCCCGGTTGCAGTTTGACCTCGGTGCGAAATTCTTCCTCCGCCTTCGGCCACTGCGCGGAATTGGCGTAGACTTGCCCGAGCTCGAGGTGCAGGCCGGGGAGCTCCGGACGCAGCCGGATCGCCTCCTTAAACTCCGTTTCGGCTTGCGGCATCTGTCGAAGAGCGTAGTAATTTTGCGCCATCGCCTGGTGCGCGCGCGCGGACTCGGGATGCGTCGCCATCAGGGTGTCGATCGCGCTCTTGGAAAGCAAGCCGCTGGAGTGTCCCAGGTAGTAAAGCAAGTCGGGATCCCCGGGGCGCTGGGAGAGCGCGGCGCTGAAATTTCCTACGGCTTCCGAATACTGCCCAAGTTCGATTTGGGCAATGCCCATGGCTTCTCTGGCGCCAACCTTTTCCAAATGGGGCAGGGCTTCCGCCGCGTATCCCTGCGACAGCAAAGCGTAACCCAGCAATTGATGCGCAACCGGCAGATCCGGGCTCAATTCGAGGGCGCGCTTCAGCGGCGCAATGGCGGCCCCATACTCATGTTTTTCCATGTATGCCTGGCCAAGATTGACGAAGGCGTCGGCGAGTTTCGGGTCCAGCTCCGTAGCCTTGCGAAACTCGGCGATTTCCGTATCCACCTGGTGTTGCTGGCGCGCCTGGAGCCCGGCCTGCAGATGTTGCAGCGCCTCCGGGGAGCCGCCTTGTCCGGCAAGCCACAAATACAAGAGCCATCGCATCAGGAGTGCTCCGGTTCACGTACCTCGAGAAACTGATCGGCGGCCACATCGTTCAATGTCTGTTTGACGCCGGAGGGCCACGCCACTTCCACCGTTGCCTTGCTCGCGGTTCCCAGGCCGAAGTGCAGACGCTTGTCGTTGGCGCACAGATAGCTTCCCGCAGCCGTGGCGAACCGCGTCTGCCCATTGACGCGCACCATGGCTCCAAATCCGTCCCGATTGCTCCGCGTACCTCTCAATTGGATCGACAGCCAGTGATTTCCGCCGCCCCGGTTGAGCAGCAGAACCGGCGGCCCGCCAAGCGTGGATAGTACCGCGTCCATCCAGCCGTCGTTGTTCAAATCGCCAAAGGCCAGGCCGCGCGCCGCAAACGGCGTGGTCACACCCGAATCCGCGCGCTCGAATTTTCCCTGGTGGTTCAGCGCCAGCAACGGCGCTTCCTTATAGCTCAAGGACGCATCAATCTGCTGGACATTGTCCAGCACGTGCCCCTGCGCCACCAACAGGTCTTTCCAGCCGTCATTGTCGAGGTCCTCAAGCCCCACGCCCCATCCGGAACTCAACGACGTTATCGTTCCCAGGCCCGCTTCCAGGCTCTGGTAGGTGAACACGCCTCCACCATCATTGTGGTAGAGGGAATAAATCTCTCGGGGCAGCACAGTGACGATGATATCCGGACGCCCGTCATTGTCGTAGTCCTGAAACACTGCCCCCATTCCCGAAAGCCCCTTGCCATCCGCGGTGAATGCCACGCCCGCATCCAGGCCGACTTCGGTAAACGTGCCATTGCCGTTGTTATGAAACAGAAACTGCTGCATTCCATCGTTGGACACGAAAATATCCGTGAAGCCGTCGCCGTCGTAGTCCGCAAAAGCCGCTCCCAACGCCCGGTGTTTTTTCGCGGTGATGCCGCTGCGTTCGCTCACGTCCTCAAACGTCCCGTCCCCGCGATTGCGATAGAGCAGGCAGGTGGTCGCTGGAAACGCTCCCGGTGGGCAGTAGGTGTGCCAATCGCCGCCGCAAATTTTGTTATGGTCCGGGTCCCATTCCATATACCGCGTGACGAACAGGTCCAGGTGCCCGTCGTTATCGAAGTCGAAAAAGCCGGCAGAAACTGACCAGCCGCCCCCGGCGACACCCGCCTTCGCCGTTACGTCGGTGAAGGTCCCGTCTCCGTTATTGTGATACAGCGTGTTCCGGCCGTAGTTCGTCACAAACAGGTCCGGGAACCCGTCGTTATCATAGTCGCCCACGGCTACGCCCATTCCGTAATTGCCATTGCCCGCGTTGCCGAGCCCGGCCGCTTGCGTCACGTCGGTGAAGCTGCCGTCGCGATTTTGCCGGTACAGCCGGTTCCAATAGCGGGGATTGCTGCGCTCGAAATTCTCCGGAACACGCAGGGCCTCCGTGATGTGGCCGCCGTTGACCATGAAAATGTCCAGCAGACCGTCGTTGTTATAGTCGAAAAGCGCGATCCCCCCGGGCATGGTCTCAATCAGGAACTTTCGCGGCGTGGGGGAGTTCTGGAGCAGGAAATCGATCCCGCGCAGCGGCTTCACCTGGAAAATGGGCGCGCCCGCGGCGAGCGCCGCCTGATTGAGGAAATTACGCCGCGAAAATCGACGCGCCATGGATTCGCGCAGCTCCTTGCTGCGAGGGTTGCCTGCGATCGGGTACTGGGATGAAGCAATAGGCTAACACGAGGCGTCGAGCGGGGTGGAATAAGCGGGAAGGGAAACGGAAAGCCAAGCGGAGTAATTTGGAGAATCGGGAAACGGCCGCACCGCGCCGTTCCCCGATTCTTCCCGGGGTGGTCAGAACATGAACTTCAGACCAAACTGAATGAGTCTCGGGTTA
>Ga0335085_10009221_pt1 | contig 14916 bp, 12 predicted proteins | sample Lox_Sample_45_FD_206712 | JGI IMG/M metagenome (GOLD analysis project Ga0335085, IMG submission 206712) | Soil microbial communities from Loxahatchee National Wildlife Refuge, Florida, United States - Lox_Sample_4.5 | ecosystem: Environmental > Terrestrial > Soil > Wetlands | place: USA... | reverse complement strand
GGCCGCCGAGCAGCAGCACATGCGGGCGCAAGGTGTGCCCGCGCGTCAGCACGCTGAGGTTCTGCAGCACGATGGCGTCGAACAGGGAAGCCATGAGCTCGTCTGGCGGGGTGCCGACTTTCTGCAGACTGTTGATGTCGGTTTCGGCAAAGACGCCGCACTTACCGGCCACGCGGTGAAGCTTGATGTTGTGATACCCCTGATCGCACAGCTCTTCCGTGGGAATTTTCAGCTTGGCATTGATCTTGTCAATCACCGCGCCGGTGCCCCCGGCGCATTTATCGTTCATGGAGGGGATTTTCTTTTTGCGCCCGCTCTCTTCATCGTCCTTAAACACGATGATCTTGGCGTCCTGACCGCCGAGTTCGACCACCGAATAGACTTCGGGATGCAGCTTCTCGACCGCCAGGGCGACGGCCGTGACTTCCTGCACAAACTTGGCGCCAATCTGGTCGGCGATGGATCCGCCGCCAGATCCCGTCATGAACATGCGGGTATTGTGCTTGCTCACGCCGACTTCGGCTTCCATGCGACGCAGGAATTCCAGGCTCTTTTCTGGCTGCTTGGTCTCGTGACGCTGATAGTCCTGCCAGAGAATCTGGTCGGTTTTCGCATCCACCACAAGGGCTTTGACAGTCGTGGAACCTACGTCTAACCCCACCATGAACTTGTTCTGGTGATCGTGCATTCGCTCTCCCTGCAACATAGCCCAGAAATGATTGTTCTGGGGATCAAGTACTCCTTGGTTCCCGGTGGGAACAACCGAGGCTGCTCCCACCGGGCGGGGCATGCGCAAAAAGCTAATCGCCGCTCGCCGTTGCCGGGACCGCGACCCCCGGCACGCGAGAACGCTTCCAGAACTGAGTGCTCTTGTCGATGCGACCACTGACGTGCAGCACGAACTGCGCAGCGGTACCGGCGACGCCCTCGCGGTGCGGCACCTGGTAGAAGGGCCGCTTCAGTTCGGGATGCTCGTCGATATACTCGCGAATTTGTTCCAGGCTCTTGCCGGTGGAGTTGAGCGCCTGCTCGAATTCCGCCTTGGCTTTCACCTTCGCCTCGCCCAGCGCCATTTGAACGCGGCTGTGAGCATTGACCTCTCCTTCACCTGAGGTCTCGATCGGCAGGAAGATCATGTCCTTGAATTTATTGATAACCGCCGACTGCACTCCGTCCGATTGTGACGATGGCATGCAGCCGAAGGGCTTCAGCGCCAGCACCATGTGTGCCAGTTTGTGCACGGTGTAGTAAACGTTCTTGCCGACTTCCAGATGACCTTCGCCGCCGCGCGCAAACTGGTTGTAGAAAGGATGCGCCAGGTCCGCCAGTTCGTTCTGATCCACGAGGTGGTGGGTAATGCCGCCCAGGTGCTTGATGGTGCGGTGATAGAAGAAGTTCCACATGATCTGGCCAAAGCCGATTCCCCAAAGCTTCTTGTGCAGTCCGAAGTAGTTCGCCATCTGCTTTTTCGCTTGGTACCACTCGGGATTACGGTAGGGACGGTTCACCGGCCACTTGGCCTTGGCGTGCGCTTTGGCCTGGTACATGAGGTAAGCCACCCAGGTGGCGATGGGTTCGACCATCACCTGCGCTCCTTCCCGCTCAAGAAAGCGGAACATGTTGAAGTTGCCGTCGCCTTCCGTAGTCTGCGCCCAGAATTCGCCAGTGATCTTCACCATTGGCTTCACCCGCAAACGATCCACGTCAATGGTGTTGATCTGCTTGGTTGCCGCCTCAAGGGCATGCAGGTAGTCCTTGCCCCACATGTTCTCGTGCCACTTGCCCAAAACGTTCGCGGTGTTGCGCAGAATCTTATTGCTCTTGAATTTCGCCTTCGCCCAGTCGGGGGCCGACTGTTCTATCTCGAACGACTTACGGTTGCGCATGTCCTCGCACAGATTCTCCACCGCCTCGTGGAACACCCGCTCGGTTTCGCCGGCATTCACTTCGTAGGGGCGAATCTGATAGATCAAGTCGTTGAGCACATCGCCCAGGTGAAGCGCGTTCAGCATACCGAAGCCGAAATCAATGGTGAACTTCAGGCCCGGTTCGCCGGAGGCCGCCTTAATCCCGTCGCTGTCCTTGAACAACAGCACGCGGAAGCCATCGAAGCCCGCGTTCTTCAGGGCAAAGCGATACTCGGCCTCGTACATGCCAAAGCGGCAAGGGCCGCACGATCCCGCAGTGAAGAAGACGTAATTGTCGAGGATTTCTCGCCGCGGCAGTCCTTGCGATTCCAGGAATTGCAGATACTGCACCAGGTTGCCGACGGTGAAGTAAGTGGGATTGCACTGGCCGTTGTTGCCATATTCCTTGCCGATCTGGAAGGCGGCGACATCGGGCACCGGCAGCTTCTCGCAGTTGTACCCCGTGCCCTGGAAGACCGCGCGGATCAGGTCCTCGTGCTTCCAGGTGAAGCCGCCGAAAAGGATCGTCACCCGTTTGCGTTCTTCGGCAGTAAAGGCGCGCTCGTAGGGGCGCTTGAAATGATCAGGCTGCGATAGCCCGAACTGCTGCTTCAGCCGTTCTCGTTCTGCTTCAAGGCGTTTGCGGATGACTTCCTCAGTGCCAATTTGCACAAGGTTCTGCATGAGCTTCCTCCGGCAGGTGCCAAATCATGAACTTTAAGATTTGAGTACGGTTCGGGGCGAGCGGAAAGGGAACCCGACTTGAGCGCGCAACTCGGCATGCGGTTGCGCGAATGCGCAGGTGGGGATGCCGTGCAACTCGTTCCATGGCAAGTATCCTGCTGATCCCAGAGTCGCGTTTTTCATCACACATCGTATGTGATGTACATCACATTTGTGATGTGACGCTTATCACAACAGCCCAGCTCTATTCAGCACGCCATCTGCTCCAGCGCGGCGCGGTTGCGAATCACCAGGTCCGACCCCCGGATGCTGATGATGTGTTCCCGGCGCATCTGACTGAGCAGCCGAGTCACGGTCTCCCGCGACGTGGCGGTCATCTGCGCGATCTGTTCTTGGGTAAGCAAAAGTTTGACTTTCCCGCTGCGGTCCATGCGTTGCTCCTCCTCGGAAATCTGTAAGAGCAACTGCGCCACGCGCGCCGTGGCCGTGGGAAACCACGCCAGTGAACGCAAGCTCTGCAAGGCGATCTGGTATTCCTGACCGAGCGCGTTTAAAAGCGGGAGGGAAACCTCCGGAAAGGCGTGTACCAGCCCCAGGAAGTCCTCGCGTTTCATCAGGCGGACCACCGAGGGTGCCAAGGTTTCGGCGGAGACTTCGTAACGCGTGCCACTCAACACGGAACTCAGCCCCAGGATCTCTCCCGGACCCGCAGCCCGCAGCATTACCTTCTTTGTGTCCCTTGAAGCTGTGGAAAGCTTTGCCCGTCCCGAACAGAGCAAAAAAACTCCGTGGCTGGGAGAGTCGGCGGTAAAGATCAGGGCATGTTCGGGGTAGGTGACAGAGTAGCTGATCTGATCCAGTTGCCGCAGGGCCTCAGTGCGCAGATTGCAGAAGGCAGTGATTTCCTTCAATTTGCAAGCCGGGCAATTCTCGATGAAGCGCAGAACCTTCAGACCACTCATCGGAAACCTATTGCTGACCGCCGGGTTATCGGGTTAAGGAGTCGACGCCCGCCGAGGAGATGGCCGCGCACGGCGACCGCATAACATTCGTGCTGAAAGAGGTGGCGCCTCCAATTCTGAGCAAAGCCAACATAACCATTCGACGCCTTCTCCCTCAGCTAGTTAGGCTTAGTGGATGAGAAAAGCATAGTCCCGGTTTCACGAATCAATCAAATTTTCTGTGTGAAGAATTGTAACTGCGAGCGATGGCGGATCTTACAGTCCGGTTTCCAGTTCTTGTGGATCGGGATGGAAGTGGTGGAAAGATCGCCTAATCAGATAGTTGAATGAGGAATGGCAAGTAGTGCATGAGGTGCGAGTTTCATTTTGGGCCAGCCTCGGAAGAAGCCTCCTGCCGCAAGCTGCGGAGATCAATCCCCAACTGCTCCGCCTTCTTATAAAGATGACTCCGTTCGAGCCCTAGAGCTTTGGCCGCGTTCGTGACATTATTCTGGCTGCGCTTTAGCTCCGCCAGAATCACCTCACGCTCAAAGCCCTGAACGCGATCAGCTAATGAGCCTGACCCCGCGAAAATTGAACGGGCCGGCGCACTTGTGGGCAAAACGAGGCCAACCACATCCCCACCGACCATCCCCTCGATTGCGGAAAGAATCAGCCTCTCCACAACATTTCTGAGCTCCCGGACGTTTCCCGGCCAGGCATATTCCTGTAAGACCGCGAGCGCGTCCGCACTGAAGGGAACCGTTTTCCAATTGTTCTGAGCGCACACCTGCTCCGCGAAGTGCTTGACCAATACGGGGATATCCTCTTTCCGTTCACGCAATGCGGGAAGATGAATGGGGAAGACATAGACGCGGTGGAACAAATCCTGGCGAAACTTCCCGTCACGCACCAGAGCCTCGAGATTGCGGTGCGTAGCCACCACTACGCGCACATCCACTCGCACCGGGTGATCTCCCCCGATGCGCTCTACCTCGTTCTCTTCCAGTACGCGCAACAGCTTGGCTTGCATGCCCAGGGGCATATCGCCGATCTCGTCGAGAAATAATGTTCCGTGCTCGGCTTGCTCAAACTTGCCGATGTGACGCCCGGCAGCGCCGGTGAAAGAGCCCTTTTCGTGTCCAAACAGTTCCGACTCAATCAGTTCGGCTGGCACGGCGGCGCAGTTGACCGCCACGAACGGGCCTGATGAGCGAGAGCTGCGTTCATGGAGCGTGCGTGCGACCAACTCTTTCCCGGTACCGGTTTCGCCCAGGATGCAAACCCGCGTTTCACTGTTCGCGACCCGGTCGATTTGCGCCATCAACTTGCGCATGGTCTCCCCGGACCAGACAATCTCGTGTTTGCCAAGACGCTGGCGCAGCTGCCGATTTTCCGATTCCAGGCGCTGCAGCCTCAGGGCATTCTCGACCGTCAGCAGAAGCTTGTCGGTAGAGATCGGCTTCTCCAGAAAGTCGAGTGCGCCGAGCTTAGTGGCGCGCACCGCCATATCAATGTGGGCCTGGCCTGACATCATGACTACGGGCGTCGGGACTTCCTGCGCCTTCAGGTCTTCGAGCAATGACAGGCCGTCTTTTCCCGGCATGACGACGTCGGAAAGAATCAGGTCAAAGTGCTGGGATTTGGCCAATTCCAGCGCCTTGGCGGCGTTGTCGCAGACGGTGGCTTCGTGTCCGGCGAGGCGAAAGGCGCGCGAGAGAGAAGCCAGGGTGTTGGCTTCGTCGTCGACGATTAGAAGATGCGCTTTAGGCGGCACAGGATTTTCCTCATTCGAATGGGTTTGGATTGCCGGCTTTGTCGGACGAAGCGGGCAGCCGGTCCCGATGGAAAGGCAGTTCCATGCGAAACACCGTTCCCTGGCCAGGCTGGCTGTGGACACTGATCCGGCCGTCATGATCGGTGACTACCGATTGCACGATCGCCAGGCCCAACCCGGTGCCGTGGGCCTTGCTGGTGTAGTAAGGCGTGAACAAGCGCTCACACTCTTCAGAAGTCAGGCCACCGCCGGTATCAGCGACTTCCAGGATGACTCGATCGCTACTTGTCATGGAGCGAAGGGTGAGTGTGCCTCCGTTGGGCATGGCATCCATGGCGTTAAGCACGAGATTCGAAATGGCGCGATGCAGGAGCTCAGGGTCGGCAGCGACGGTGGGCAGACTCTCATGCAATTCGAGCTTGCACTGGAGGGGAGGACGGCCCGGGCTCTCGAATTGCGCCTGAAACAGGCGCAGCACATTGCGCGCTATGTCGTTGAGTTGTACCCGCTGAAACTGCGGCTGCGGCATCCTGGAAAATTCGCTGAAGCGGGAGATGATGGCTTTCAGGTTGGCGATTTCCGCCAGCAAGGTGGAAGAACTTTCCTTGAAGATTTCCTCGAACATCTGGGGGCTCTGTTCGCGGGCACGGATCAGGTTTTCCACTGTGAGTTGAAGAGGGAAGAGCGGATTCTTCAACTCGTGTGCCAGCCGCCGCGCCAGTTCCCGCCAGGCGGCGACCCGCTCGGTCTGCACCAGCTTCTCGCGTTGCTCCGTCAACTCAGAGGTCATGTGGTTGAAGGCGTCAGCCAGTTCTCCCAGCTCATCGGAAGAAGTGGACTTCACCCGCGCTTCCCAGTTTCCCGCGGTGACAGCCCGGGCTGCTTCGGCTAACTCTTCCACCGGACGCGTGACGCGGGCCGCCGCCCAACTGCTCAGAAGAATCGCAAGAAAGATTCCGCCGCCCCCGACCAACAATGCGGCAGAGCGGATACGCTGCTGCAATTCGACATAAGCACGTCGCGAATTACCGATGAGGAGAATCCCCAGCAGTTGGTCATTCTGTCCCGTCAGCGGGATGGCGTGCACGGTTTCGTCTTCGTCTCTGCGGGACGACCAGTGCACCAGTTCCGCGTCCTCCTGCTTTCTCCGTTGCACCCGCTTGATGAGGTCGGCGAGAACTTCGGCGTTGGGCACCGGGCCGGAAGCATCCTGAAGGAGCTGTGGCGAGAAGTCGGCGGCCAGGTTCTGATAAAGCAGGGCGCGCATTCCCGCCGGAAGCTCCAGCGTGGCGAGGAAGTTTTTATCGACGCGGCGGCCGCCAATCACGTAGAGCGGTTTGTCGCCCGCGGAAACTTCGCGAACCGCAGACAGGCTCACTGCGGAGCCGTCGGGTAGTGGTTCGAGCCGCAGGAACGCGTCTTGGAGCGCCGCCGGATTCGCTGGGAAGGACGCATCCTTATATCCAAACTGGGCTGGCCATTGCGCCGACGAAAGGATGGTCCCCTGGCCGTCGACGAATTCCAGAAAATCAAGCTGATGGGCATCCGCCAAGCTCTTGGCCTCGCCGAGATAACCTCCGTAGTCGGGCGACTCGCGGCTCAGCGACAGCGCAATTCGAGCTGCCGGTTCTCCCGCCGCGACGGCCTCGACGCGGCTCACGACTTCTTGGCCGCGCCGGTGAAATTCACTGCGGAACTCGGCGATCAGCGCAGCGCTGCGTTCTTCGTCGGCCCGCTCGAAGGCACGCCGGGTCAGCGCCGATATGGTGAACGCAACGGCGGCGACAGACAACGCAATGGCGAGCGCAAAGAGTAGCAGCAGCTTGCGCCGGAAACTCATGGTTTCTCCGCCGACAGCCAGGTGTCGTCCAGATGCCAGGCCCCGTCACGGCTCTCGGACCAATTCCGCACCGCCCGGCCGATGCCGTAAGACGTGCGAATGTGAAGCAGCGGAATAATCCGTTGCGAATTCAGTAAGCTCGACTCAGCCGAGTATAGGTCTTCGATGGAGTCCCCGGTTTTGACCGTAGGCAAGCCGGCCATCGTCGCCAGGCGGCTCAGCGCGAGGCGATCGTCGAGCGAAACCAGTGGCAGACGCGACAATCGAACATCGGCTGCGCCCGCGGTCGCAAGCTGCAGCGAAAGGCCTGCATCCCTTGCGTTCAGCGCAATGCGTTCCGCCACCACGCGGGCCAGAGGGTCGCTGGGGTCGTAGCTCAAGTTCCAGGGGGAACTTTGGCGGGCACCGCCGCGGGCTTGGCGAGCAACCGATGCATCCGCGCTTACCTGGAAAAGAAACTCGTAGCCGGTCATCCATTCGGGCAGAAGTCCGCTGGCGGGCTCGGCACCGCTTTGGAACAGAACTCTGCTAATGGATCCACGATCAATGCTGAGAGAAAGACTCTGACGCAGCCGCGCTTCGTCAGGAGATTGTGGATCGCGTGCGAAGACCAGCGCCATCAATTCCGATGGATTGCTGCTTTCGATACGCCGGTTCTCGGCGCTGGCGTGGCGAGCCTGCTCGGGAGCAACCTCGACGACATCCGCTTTGCCGACGTCCAGCGAGATCATCTGATCGCGCAGGTTGCGGCCAAGATCCACTTCGATCGTGTCCACGAAAGGACGCCCGTCCCAATAATCGTCGCGTGCCGACAGCACCAGTTTCTTCCCGGGATCAAATTGCGAGATCGAGTAAGGCCCGGTGCCGATGATCTTCGCTCCGGATCGTTTTGCGATCCCGTAGCGGATCAAGGTGAGTTCCACGGGAAGATTCGACGCAGAATCGCTTTCGATGACCACAGAATCTTCGAACGGGAACACCTTCCATGACGGATTCGCAGCCCGCAGGGAAGCGGCCACGACATCCGATGTAAGTGGAGTGCCATCGTGACACATCACGTCTTTTCTCAGGTGAAACCGCCAGCGCTGGCTGCCGGGCTCGGCTTGCCACGACGTGGCAAGGGACGGCTGCAGAGAACCGCGGTCATCGAGAACCACCAGGCGATCGAAGATCAGACGGGAAAGATTGCGGCTGGCTGGGCCGTCGTAAGGATTGTCAGACACCGGATCGAGCGACATCGGCGTCATGCGCAAGGCGACCTTCAACGTTCCGCCGTAGTGCGGCCGGGTTGCCCCCCACCCGACACTACTGACTGCAAGCAACAGTAAGGCGATACGCCTCATATTTTCCGGTCTCCGAATTCTGAGCTACGGCAACCGCGGTGTTTCCGTTCGACTCGGTCCAAAGCGCGGCGATACTGCCGCTGAAATCCAACGCTTGACTCACCAGGATGGGTTCGCGATCGGGCACTTCGTAAACGCGAATGGAGTCTCCCGGACCGGTGCCGCTCTGCGTCGCTAGCACCTGCCATCCCGAACCACACTCAGTGTGTACACTCGCGATGTCGCTGCCCCAGCCAAGATTGCCGGCCGTGCGATCAGATATTCCGTCGAGCACATGCACCTGGCCATCCACGCCCGCAAACAATGCCAAGGTGTACTTATCTCTTGGAAGGGTGGCCACCGAAAAGAACGCAGGCGCGGATGTCTGCTTTCCGAGTCCGGGAGCCAGGGCTCCGGGGAAAAAATTACGCGCCGGAGCGAAGAAGGCGTTCAGGCGAATGGGATCGTTGGCCACCGGCCAGGGATCATCGCTTTCACGGCAATTCAGCGCAAGAGGCGCAGTGGTCGAACTCTTGCAGAGAACCCCCGGCAGATGGGCGTCGATGAGGTGGTCCTGGCGAAGAATTAACCGTCCGCGAAGATCGCGCGGCCAGGGATGAGCGTGAGCGACGGGAAATGATTGCTCGGCCTGCCAGCGGCCGTCGCGGAATCCGTACAGGTCAAGCGTGCTGGCGCTGAGCACGGCAAGATGCGCCGGATTGCCGTCAAGCACGGTGGCATCCAGAATTCGCTCGTCCTGGGCCCACAACAGAGTTTTCTTCAAGGCCAGACTGGCGGGGCCATGCGCCGTGGTGGAACTTGGCGGCCGGGGCAGGGAAACCATGGCCACCGAATGCTCATTGTTTCCCTGGCGAATCTCCGCGATCCAGACGTAGTTGGCGAGATTCTCTGAGAATGAGATATGAATCGTAGCTGCCGCCTGTTCGGCGGAGACAAAGCGCAGGCCGAGGTAGGCGAGTTGGGTCGTGAGGCCTCGGCGAATGTCGTCGAAGTCAGCCCGTCCCAGCGAAGAAGTGTTTGTGATCTCCAGACTGACTGCGCCCGGTCCGGTGGCGCCAGCCACTTTGCGCGCCAACTGTTCTTCGGCAGCCGTCCAGTCGGAGGCGAAGGCGTTCGGCGCAAATATGCTCGCGATCAGCAGGGAAATCGCGAGGCGCAGCCAGAGTGACGGCGTATTCGGCATGTACGATTGGCTTCGATTATAGTCCGCGTCCCTCATTGCTCTCGCTCTCGGCTCGGTACTGATTGGAGTCCGGCGGAAGGTGCGGGCGGCCACAGTCATAAAGACACCGCAGCCGCCCGGCGCCGCTACTTCTGGGGATCGTCCGGCCCCGCCTGGCTGGCCTGGCTGTTCATGTTCATGCTGCGTAGAACGTCATTGGCAAAGAAGAACTTGCCATCCGACGGCACCATCATGATCTGCAATTTGTCCGACAACCGCTCGGCCACAATCTTGTTGATGAGCAGAGGATTCTGTTTCAAGATCTCGCCCTCGCTGCGCATGCGTTCGGCATCCGCCGCGGCGGTAACCCGAATGCGGTCGGCCTCGGCATCCGCCAGCAGCTTGCGGCGTTCCATTTCCGCCTTGCTATCGATTACCTTTGCTTCCGCCTGGGCCTCGGCGTTTTTCACCGTGGCCTCCTTGCGGGCTTCGGCCTCCAGCCGCGACTGCTGAATCTGCTTTTCCTTAAGCGGCAGCGTATATTGCATGGCGTCCGACTCGGCCTTCGCCTGCAACACCCGCACCTGGGCGTCGCCTTCCGCCTGTTTCACCTGCTGTGCTTTCTGGGCTTCCGCCTGTAATTCGGAGAGACGGACTTGCTTCTGCTGAATCTCCGTCTCCACCCCCATGCGATCGTTCTCCTGTTCTTTGAGCAGCAGGTTCTCCAGGCCCTTGGCGTATTCCGGCGGAAGCTGGATGTCACGCAGCATGACTTCCTTGACCAGGATGCCGTCGGCTCCCAGCTTCTGGGTGATGACGTCCGCCGCGCGCTTGCGCACCTCTTCGCGCTTGACGGCGAAGACTTCGCGCACGGTGTAGTTGGGAACTAATTCCCGCCAAGCGCTGGCAACCACGGCAGGAACCAGTTCGCGCTCGACCGGCTGGGGCAGGTTGGCCTGAATGTAATCCAGACGCTTGGGGTCAAGGCGATAGCGCACAGTGATGGCGAGCCCCAGGGGAAGTCCTTCTTTGGCTTGCACCTGGAGAGGCTCGGCCTTCGGGGTTTTTCCTGACGCCGCCTGATGAGAGTCTTCGATAGTTCCGGTGGTAAACAGTTGATCGCGAGTGTCGAAGAGCACGACGCTCTCCGCCAGTGGAGTAACGAAGTGAAGGCCGGGATAGAGCGTCCCGGCAAGCGTACCGCTGGTTTGGCTGACCCGAACGCCAGCCATCCCGGTGGGGACCACGACGATTCCCAGAGCGGTGAAAATCGGTCCCCAGGCCAGCAGCGCAAGAGCCAGGGCACCGCGCCAGCGCACGGCGCGCGGTACGCTCGTTTGTGTGCCTGCTGCCAGAGCGCTGCGATACTCCATCTCGCGATACAGGTCGAACAGCAGAATTCCCGCGGCGACCAGCATCATCGCGATGCCGCCCCAGGTGAGCAAGTATTTCAGGAACAGCATGACAGCCTCCTTATTCTTCAGCGATTCTGCCCAGAGCGAACCCGAGCCGCCGCCTGCCGGGCAAAGAACAGGCGGAAGACTTTGCCGAAAATCAACTCTTCGACAAGAAGTGCGATTGCCAGCGAAAAAACCAATCCGGCGAGAATTGCGATGGCTGTCATTGCGAGCTGCATTGAAACCTCCGATAGGGGTGCGCTTTCAACAGAAGCAGGACGGCCGCTGTTGCCCGGTTCGGAGTTCAGCGAGCATGGTTTTCATGACTTCCGGCCTCCATTCGCGGGGACAAATCGCAGGCCAGTCGCCAATATCTATGTAACTGATTTAGCTGTATTTATGTGAGTCGGTGGATTCTGGAAATGTGGCTGCCAAGAGACGGTGTGTCTGCCAAAACACGGTTCGTTTCCCTGCATTGGTTCAGAAAACCCGGCCCCGCCGCTGGGGGCGGCTAGTGGGGTTTTGAGGGCCGGGTTATCTTCTGGGTTTATGAGGTCCCGTATTGCTGTTGTCCACGTTTTAGGCGATCACTACCTTTGTTTCTGTGATCACGGTCACACATCTTCGTGACTGGTGAACGGGGGCGGACGGCGAACTTTGGTTACGCCGCACACCTCCTCCGTGACCCGGGTCACGGTGTTGAACCCGATCACCCACTAGGCTGTGAACGGAAGAGTTTCCACGCGGAGAACGTACATGGCCTACGTGATCACCAATACCTGCATTAAAGATTGTCTGTGCGTTGACGTCTGCCCGACTGACTGCATTCATCCCAAGAAAGACGAACCGGCGTTCGACACGGTCGCGCAACTCTACATCGATCCCAACGGCTGCATCGATTGCGGAGCGTGCGTACCCGTATGCACCTCTGACTCGATTCACTCCCTCGAGGATTTACCGGAGGAACTGACGCAATTCGCCGGCGTGAACGCGGCTTTCTACGGTAACTAGTCGAGGTGGGGTAAGTTGACACCCCGGACGGCCTGGCTCTATCGTGAGCAGCCAGAACGTCTTGAACATCGTTAAAGCAACCCAGAAGTTTGAAGAGTGGCTGGCGCGCCACACCGAAGTCGTAAAGGCCGACCTGCGTCTCAAGCATGAGCGCATGGCGGAGGCCATCTTTCCTTTCTTTCGTGCCACGTTTTACCGCTGGGCGCAGCTGTGGCCGTTGGTGAGTCCAGAGTTGGCGAAGGCCCCGCGCGTTCTCTCGGTTGGCGACCTGCACGTGGAAAATTTCGGCACCTGGCGCGACATCGAGGGCCGCCTGGTGTGGGGTGTGAACGACTTCGATGAAGCCGCCCTCCTGGCCTATCCCTACGACCTTGTGCGGCTGGCCGCCAGCGCGCAACTGGCATCCGAGTCCGGTAACCTCACTCTGAAGATCAAAGATGCTTGCTCGGCGGTCCTCGAGGGCTATCACGCCTCCTTGAGAAGCGGGGGCCGTCCTTTTGTCCTGGAAGAAGATCACCGCTGGTTGCGACAGATTGCCTTGGCCGAACTACGCGATCCCGAACAGTTCTGGCAAAAAATGGATGCTCTCCCCGTCGTGCGCGAGGAGCTAGCGGTAAGTGCAAAGGAGGCTCTGGAGCACCTGATGCCCGAGCCCGGGTTGAGCTTCCGTGTCGCCCGGCGAGTGGCCGGCTTGGGAAGCCTCGGACATCAGCGCTTGGTCGCCATCGCAGAATGCCATGGCGGCAAAATCGCCCGGGAAGCCAAGGCGCTGGTACCGTCCTCGGTGCATTGGGCGCGCGGAGAGGAAGGCCCGTCTGAGATTCTCTACCATGCCATTCTGACTCGCGCCGTGCGCAGTCGCGATCCCTTCGTGCAGCTACGGGGGCGATGGATTGTCCGGCGGCTTTCCCCCCACTGCTGCCGGGTAGAGTTGGCGTCCCTGCCCGCCGATCGGGACGAACTGAAACTCCTGTATTCCATGGGTTGGGAGACTGCGAACGTCCATCTCGGCAGTGCCTCGATCAAGCCTATCCGCCGGCACGGCGCCGGTTTGAAATCGGCATGGCTGACTGATGCAACTAAGAAGATGCTGAACGCGGTGCGCGAGGACTGGCAAGATTGGCGGAAGGCCATGTCCTCGAACCGAAAAAAGCACTGACCCTCATCCCCACTCTGGGCCAACCGCGCAAATCTCGCTCTCCGGCAACTTCGGCAATGTTTCGATAGAGGTCTGATTCCGCTCCAGGGCGCCCAATAGTGCATCGAGAATGGCCGTCAGGGAATGCGGGCTCTCCCGGAGGATGCGCTGGATGCTTTCGCGATGAATGGCAAGCTCTCCTATCGGGCGGGTTCCTCGAAGATCAATCGCTGGTGTTGTCAATTGCAAAGCACCGCGCTTGCGGCGCCCCGGAATCGATCGCGGGACGGCGAAAGGATAGTCGAGGCTCCCCATGGTCATCCAATGGACAACAAGTTCCTGCGCATGGGAGGCGCCGCAGACGCTTTGCACCCCCGGTTGCAGTGCCACCTGGTCATGCCACTGCAGGATGGTGATCTTGTCCTGCCAGCAGCTCTCGGTCATTAGGAACCAGTTCTCGCCGCCGACTCTGACCTGTCCACAAACTGCACATCGCGCCACGGGTGTCGCCATCATCGCCTCTCTAACTGCCAACGTTCGCATTTCCTGCAGCATGGTCGTCGATCACCGAATGCGGCGCTTTTCGGATGATCACCTGGGGCAACGGGACGGTCTGCGCCCCTAAGCCGGGCTCATAGATCAGGGTGAATTGCCGGGAGCACGAGTCACAGAGCCAATAGTGTTCAATCTGTCGCAGCACCGGTTTGGTTCTGGAAGCGTGTGCACGGAAGGTGCGAAACGGCCCCTGTATCACAAACAACTTGCCTTCGGTGAGGCGGAGAAACGGTGTCGAGCAATTCGGGTTGGCACATTTATGCAACATAAAAGCCTTCCGGTTACCAGCGTGCCTCTATAGATGAGATGCCCCTTGCACGTTAGATTCCGCAGCGATTCCTACCGCTCGCGGCTTGCATCTATCCCAGTTCGCTGCTGCGCATGGCAAGCCGTGCTACTTCCCGAATCGAATCTGACGAAAAGTCGGCAAGCGGGAATGTATCTCGGCACTTACCCGATTGTGGGGCTTGACACTCCCGCCGAGACGTCACAGAGGTAGGTGATAAGCGGCACAGCCTCCTCGCCCATCCTCAGGCGAACATGCAAGGTAACGATTTCGCGGTGCGGGGGGCACAATCATGAAGAGAGTGCTGATTCTTGGCGCGGCTGGGCGGGACTTTCACAACTTCAACGTAGTTTTTCGCAACAACTCCAGCTACCAGGTCGTCGGCTTTACCGCGGCACAAATTCCCGACATTGCCGGCAGGCGCTATCCCGGTGAGTTGGCGGGAGAGCTATACCCCGACGGGATCCCGATTTTTGAAGAGCGCGACATGGAGAGGCTGATTCGCGGCCTCGATGTGGATACGGTGGTCTTTTCCTACAGTGACATTTCTCATGTCAACCTCATGCACCTGGCATCGCGAGCCGTCGCCTCCGGAGCCGATTTCTGGCTGCTGGGCACCGAGCACACCCAGATCGAGTCTTCGTTGCCCGTGATTTCCATCTGCGCCGTCCGCACCGGCTGCGGCAAGAGTCCCTTGTCACGGTTTGTTGCCTCTCACCTTCGCGACGCGGGTTGGAAACCTGTGGTCATTCGCCATCCGATGCCTTACGGCGACCTCGCGGCGCAGGCAGTGCAGCGTTTCGCCACACTGCAGGATTTGGAAAAGCATCAGTGCACCATCGAAGAACGGGAGGAATACGAGCCCCACATCAACA
>Ga0335085_10009220_pt1 | contig 14917 bp, 10 predicted proteins | sample Lox_Sample_45_FD_206712 | JGI IMG/M metagenome (GOLD analysis project Ga0335085, IMG submission 206712) | Soil microbial communities from Loxahatchee National Wildlife Refuge, Florida, United States - Lox_Sample_4.5 | ecosystem: Environmental > Terrestrial > Soil > Wetlands | place: USA... | reverse complement strand
CAGCACCCACGACTTCCGCATCTGCACGCGCTCGACGGTCGCGGTGGCGGGCCACGCGTAGTCGAGGCCGGCGAGCTCGAGGCGGCCGACGGTGAGGACGGGCCGGTCGCCGTCGAGGAACGCCAGGCCGGCGAGCGCCAGCGAGCCTTGCGCGGCGACCTCGACCTTGGATCCGACCGTCCCCTTCGCGGTGACGTCGCCCTCGAGACGACCGTCGAGACCCGCGGTGAGCGGCACGTAGGGCCGGTAGGGGTGAAGCGCGATGCCAACCAGACGGGTGCGCAGATCGAAGCGCAGCGGATCCAGCGTGACGGTGCCCTGGGTCTCGATCGTGCCGCCCTCCGGCGTGCCCGCGGTGATCTGCACGGCGGCGGGGCGACGATTCGGCCACGTCAGGTCGCGCACGGTCAGCCGGATCGGGGCCAGCCGGAGGCGGGTGGGCGGCTCCACGGTGGCGTCGTCGAGACGCGTCCGGCCGTCCTCCACCGAGACCTCGCCGACCTCGACCGCGAAATCGGCGGGAAGCGGGGTCGGCTTCTCGGCGGGCGCGCCCGTCCGGCCCGCCGAGTCCTCGGGCCCGGGCCGTTTCAGGGTCTCCACCAGCTCGGTGATGGAGAGACGACCCTCGCGGTCGCGGACGATCGTCGCGCGCGGTCGCTTGAGCCGGACGCGCTCGGCGCGGATCTTCGGCCACTGCGCGTCCAGGCCGCTCAGCTCGACCTGGTCCGCGGCGGCGAGGCGTCGCGTCCCGTCCGATGCGGTGACCGTGTTGATCAGGGCGCGCCCCCGGACTCGGGCCATGCCGGCGCCCGCTTCGACCGTGAGGTCCGTCTCGGCCATGCCGGTGAACGCGACGGGCAGCGAGAAGTACGGCGCCCAGAACGCGAGGTCGATCCGGCTGATGCGCGCGCGCATCTCGGCGCTCACCGGTCTGGGCCGCGCGCTGCCCTGGACGTCGAGCGTGCCCCCGCCGGGCAGCGCGGCGGTCACGGTGACCCGGGCCGGCGACCGGCCCGAGGCGTCGAGGCCGTCCGCCACGAGCTTGAGGCGATCGATCTCGAACCGGTTCGACTTGCCGGGCCGGGGATCGAATACGGTGGCACGCCCGGTCATCTCGACGCGACCGAGCCGGCGGCCCTCCGGTGACTTGCCGCTCGTGAGCGCGAAGGCGAGCGCGGGCACGGTGACGAGCGAGGCGTCCACCCCGCGCCGGCGCACCACGAGATTGTCGATGCGCGCCTGCCCGTCGAGCCCCACGCCACCCTGGGCGTCCCGGCTGGCCTCGATCGCGGCGCCGACCGTCGCCTTGTCCAGGACCACCGCGGTGTCGGGCGGCAGGTACAGGTTGGCCAGGGTGGCGTCGACGTCGCGGAGCGTGACGCGAGTCCGGCCCTGCAGGGGAACCAGGCCCACGCCGGAGGCCTCGACGGCGAGCGGCGCGCCGGCCACCGTCGCGCTCAGACGGGCGGACCCGCGCGGCTCGGGGCTCATCGTGGAGAGCGCGGCCGCCTCGATGGTGAGGGCCTCCGCGCGCCAGGCGCGTGGCGGGGCCAGGGTGCGGTCCTCGAAGAGGATCGTGCCGCCGGTGACCGCGAGGCGATCGAGCGCGAAGGACGCGATCGTGCTCGACGGCGTGCGGGGCCGATCGAGCAGGTCGGAGATGTTGAGCTGGCCCCGCCCGGTGCGCGCGATGTGAACGCGCGGGCCGGCGAGCGTCACCTCCTCCACGTACACGCGGCCCCGCAGGAGATCGCGGAAGCGGAAGCGCACGTCGAGCCGGTCGAACTCGGCCAGGGGTGGGCCCGGCTCGCGATCGGCCAGGCGGAAGCCCGAGATGCGGAGCCGCCCGGCCCTCAGATCGAGCTCGAACGCGGCCATCGTGAGGCGGCGGCCGGTCTGGGCTTCGACCTGTCGCACGAGGGCCCAGCGCGCGAGACTCGGCAGCGCCATCCAGAGCGCGGCCGTCGCCAGCACGAGGCCGGCGAGCAAGGCAACGCCGGTGGTGATCCAGAGGCGGCGGGTCACCGCTTCAGTATGCCCTGGCCGCCGCCGTCAGCCCAACGAAGGCTCAGCGGAAGGCCGGCGCGATCTCCGCGATGAACCGGTCCAGGTCCCGTCGAAGCTCGGGCAGCGGACGGAACAGGGTCGGGATGAACAGGGTGTCGACCTTGGCGGAACGGAGCTCGGCCAGCGTGTCCCGGATCTGCGCGGGCGTACCGGCCAGGCAAGTGTCGCGCGCGTCGGCGGCGTGCCGGCCCATGCGGGAGCCGATGGTCTCGGCCAGCGCCTCGATCTCGGCTTTCTTGTCGGTGATCAGGAGCGCCATGTTGGCGGAGCGGCGAATGCTCTTGGGATCGCGCCCGACGCGGCCGCAGTGCTCGTCGAGGATCCGGCCCTTGTGGGCCAGCACCTTGGGGCCGCCCCAGACGTTCCAGTGATCCGCGTACCGTGCCACCGTGAGGAGGGTCACCTTCTCGCCGCCGCCGCCGATCATCAGCTCGGGGTGGGGCTTCTGCACCGCCTTGGGCTGGAGCGGCGCGTCCGAGAGCTGATAGTAACGGCCCTTGAATGTGCTGCGGTCCTGGGTCCACAGCGACTTCATCACCTGGCAGGCCTCGTCGAGGCGCTCCAGGCGCTCGCGCATGGTGTAGAAGGGGATGCCGTAGGCCTCGTGCTCGTTCTCCTGCCAGCCCGCGCCGAGGCCGAGCAGGAGCCGGCCGCCCGAGATGATGTCGACCTGCGCGGCCATCTTCGCGACCACCGCCGGGTGGCGATAGGTGTTGCCGAGCACGATGGTGCCGACCTGGAGGCGCGGCACCAGCGTGGAGAGCGCGGTGAGCGTGCTCCAGCCCTCGAGCATGTTGCCCTCGCGCTCCTTCGTGTTGGGCATGAAGTGGTCGGTCACGCACGCCACGTCCCACTTCGTGGCCTCCGCGTGCTTCCACAGCTCGAGGACGTCGGGCCACGTCTGGTTGCCCATGCTCGTGAACATGCCGAAGCGCATCGGTGGTCTCCTCGGGTCCCGGGCTCAGTGCTCGGTCTGGGATTCGCGGGCGGGTCCGACGAGGGTGGCGCCGCCATCGACCACCAGGACGTGGCCGGTGATGTAGCGGGCGTGGCCCGAGAGCAGGAAGCGCGCGGCCTGGCCGATATCCCAGCCGGTGCCCTCGCGGGCGAGCACGGAGGCGCGCCGCCGCTGGTCACGGGCCGCCGGGGTCATGCCGCGCGCGTAGACCATCGGCGTGTACACGGGGCCGGGGGCGATGCAGTTGACCCGGATGCCGTCGGGGCCGTGGTCCACCGCCATGGCTCGGCTGAGCGCGATCACCGCGCCCTTGGAGGCCGAGTAGGTGGTGAGGCCGCGGGGTCGGAGCGCGGAGATCGAGGAGATGTTCACGATGGCGCCGCCCTTGGCGGTCCGGATCATCTCGGGGATCGCGGCCCTGGAGGCGAGGAACATGGTCTCGACGTTGACCTGCATGACCCGTCGCCACGCCTCCGGCTTCTCCTCCACCACGCTGCCCTTGCTGCCGATGCCGACGTTGTTGATCAGGAAGTCGAGCCGGCCGTGGCGGCTCACCGCCTCACGGACCATGGCCGCGCACTGCGCCTCGTCGGTGACGTCGACCGCCAGCGCCGATGCCTTCCCGCCTTCCGCGGTGATCATCTCGACGGTCCGCTTGGCGAGGCCCTCGTCGCGGTCGACGACCAGGACCGCGGTCCCGCTCCGCGCGAGGAGGATGCAGGCCGCGCGCCCGTTGCCGATGCCGTCGCCGGCCGCCCCACCCCCCGTCACGATGGCCACACGTCCCGCGAGTCCCAGGTCGTCCTCGGGCCGCGTCGCTGCGGTCTCTGCGCTCATGTCGTCCGCCTTTCTTGGAGGGGTCAGGGCAGGCCCGCGCCGGGCACGTCGACCCGCACGGTCTCGATGCGCCCGTCGCGCTTGTCGGCCATGGCGGGGCCGCTGCCGGTGCAGGTGCAGACGTGAAGCGTCCGGCGATCCGCGCCGCCCAGCATGCAGGCGAACGCGTGGCGTCCCGGGCCCGAGGGGATGCGTCGCTCGATGGCGCCGCCCTCGCGCACGCGCAGGAGATCCGGGCCGCGCGCGTCGCTGACCCAGATCGCGCCTTCGGCGTCCAGGCAGATGCCGTCGGGGAAGACGCCGTCGAGCGCGGCCCACACGCGACGGTTGACCAGGGCGCCGTCGGCGGCCACGTCGAAGGCGGTGAGCCGGTGCCCCATGGTCTCGCCCACGATGAGGGTGCGCCCGTCCGGGGTGATCACGCTGCCGTTGGGGAACTCCAGATCGTCGGCCGCCCGCGTCACGGTGCCGTCGGGGTCGACGCGCGCGAGGCTGGCCGCGCGCGGCTCCTCGCCCCGGTGGCGATCGAAGCCGAAGTTGCCGACGTAGGCGCGGCCCCGGGCGTCGACCACCATGTCGTTGCACGGCCCGGTCGCGATCGACGAGAGATCGGCGTGGGTGGTGGCCCGGCCGCCGCTCACGCGGAGCAGCCGCCGGTCGAGCATCGAGACGACCAGCAGGCTGCCGTCGCGCATCCAGCCGAGGCCGGAGGGCCGCGAAGAGACATCGAGGATCGTCTCGCAGCGGCCAGCGGGATCCACGGTCAGCACGCGGTGGGTGTAGAAGTCCGAGAACCAGAGCCGGCCGTCGCGCCACCGTGGTCCCTCGGTGAACGTGAGCCCGTCGAGGAGCGTCTCGAGCACGGGAGGTGTCGGCCTAGACGACGGCGGCGGGGGCGTGCGGCGTGGCCCGCCACTGCTCGGGGTCGTGCCCGTAGAAGACGGTGGCCCCCGCCTGGTCGCGCAGCCGTCGCAGCGTGGCCAGCGACTCGCGCATGACCGGCCCGTTCCACAGGATGCGCGGGAGCACGTCACGGTCCATGTTCTCCCGCGTGTAGCAGGCGTCGGCCGCGCAGACGAGGTCCCGGCCCTTCCCGGCGCGCACCCGCAGCGACTGGTGCCCCGGGGTGTGCCCGAAGGTGGGGAACAGGATCACGCTCCCGTCGCCGAACACGTCGTGCTCGCCGTCCACCAGGCGGTAGTCGAGGGGATGATCGAAGTCGAGCGGGCTCGGATTGTAGCCGGGGGCAAAGCCGGGCCGCCGCGCCGCCTCCATCTCCGCCTTCTGCACGAGGAACGTGGCGCGCGGGAAGAACTCGTTGCCGCCGCAGTGGTCGAAGTGCAGGTGCGAGTTCGCCACGTAGCGGATGTCGTCGGGCGCGAGCCCGAGGAGGCCGAGCTGGGGCACGACGTCCTCGCCGTCCTTCGATTTGTCGATGAGCCGCTTGGCCCGCTCGGCGCCCATGCGGCCGATCGGATCGACGCGGACCCGGCAGTGCACGCCGGTGTCGAACAGGAGCCGTCCCTTCGGGTGCGCCACCAGGAAGCTCATCACCGGGACGGTCCAGGGCTGCCCCGCGGGCAGATCGTCGAGCATGCTGGCGCGGTCCAGCTGGAGATAGCCGGTGCAGAGGGCGAACACACGGATCACGGCGGCTACCATAAACCCTCTCGCGCCGGTTGTCAGGTGGAAATGCATCCGCTAGCATGCGGCCCGTGCGCGTCGAGACCCTGCTGCCGCTCGGCAAGCTCGACCCCGGGCTCCGGGCCGCCGAGGCCCCGCTCGACCTCGCGCGCGTGCCGGAGGACGCGCGGCTCTGCGAGTCGCTCGGCTACGACGGTCTCGCGGTCGAGGAGACCAAGGTGGATCCCTACGTGGTGATGGCGCTCGCCGCCGCCGCCACCACCCGGCTTCGCCTCACCACCGCGGTGGCGATGGCCTTCCCGCGCAGCCCCACGATCACCGCGATGTCGGCGTGGAACATCCAGAGGCTTTCCCGTGGTCGCTTCGTCTTGGGCCTCGGGAGCCAGGTCCGCGGGCACATCACGCGGCGCTTCGGGCTGCCCTACCGGCCGCCCGCGCCGTGGATGCGCGACTACGTGCGCGCGGTCCGCGCGGTGTGGGCGTGCTGGCAGCACCGCACCCCGCTCGCCTTCGAGAGCGCGCACTACAACCTGCCTTCTACGCCTCGACCCCCGGCTACCGCGCCGCCTTCGAGCTGCACGGCCTGGGCGAGCTGGCGTCGGAGCTGGCCGTGCTCTCGCGCGCCCAGCGGTGGGAGGAGATGCCCGCGCGCATCAGCGACGAGGTGCTCCACACCTACGCGGTGGTGGGCACCTACGGCGAGATCGGGCGCAAGCTGCTGGAGCGGTATCGCGGGCTCGTCACCGACGTGGAGTTCAGCATTCCCGCCACCACCGAGCGCGAGCAGGGGATCCTGCGCGAGCTGGTGCAGGAGGTCCGGCGCGAGGTCGCGTGAGGGTGACGGGGCTTCCGAGAGCCTCGTGCTATCGTGAATGAGGTCATGGCTGACTCCACCCCGCACCTTCCGGTCCTCCTGGGGCAGGAGGGCGAGCGGTTCTATCGGCTGCTCGCCGAGAATTCAGCGGACGTGTTCGCGATCTTCGACGTCGAGTCCCGTCCCATCTACGTGAGCCCGTCCGTCTACCAGCTCCGCGGCTACACCCCGGCGGAGTGCCTGAAGCAGACCTCCGAGGAGCGACTGACGCCGCGGTCGCAGGAGATCGTTCGCCAGGCCCTCGCCGAGGTGCTGGCCGTCGAGCAGGCAGGGCAGACCCCGCCCGGCTCCTTCCGGCGCCTCGAGCTCGAGCAGCCGTGCAAGGACGGCTCCACGGTGTGGGTGGAGTCGACCTTCACCTGGCTCCGCGACGAGGGCGGTCGTCCCGCCGGGATCCTGAGCGTGACCCGCGACATCAGCGCGCGCAAGCGGGCCGAGGCCGCGCTCGCCGAAAGCCAGACGCAGCTCCGCGAGGCGCAGAAGCTCGAGGCGGTGGGCCGGCTCGCGGGTGGCGTCGCGCACGAGTTCAACAACCTGATGACCGTCGTGCTCGGGCGCGCGCAGTGGCTCCTGGCCCAGTACCGTGAGGACGCCACCCTGCGCCCGCAGCTCGAGATGATCGAGCGGGCCGGGCAGCGCGCGGCGCACCTCACCGCTCAGCTCATGGCGTTCTGCCGGCGCCAGTCCTACGCTCCCCGCGTCCTGCCGCTGAACGACGTCGTACGCTCGGCGATGCCCGCGGTGCGCGAGCTGCTGCCCGCCGGCGTCGAGCTGGTGCCGCGGCTGGCCGACGGCCTGCCCCCGGTCGAGGGCGACCAGCTGCAGCTCGAGCACGTGCTCCAGCAGCTCGTGCTCAACGCGCGCGACGCGATGCCGGACGGCGGCCGGGTCATCGTGTCGACCAGCGAGGCGGCGCGCCGGGGCGCGGCGAGGGCGGTGACCCTCTCGGTGGCCGACACCGGGGTGGGCATGAGCGAGGAGGTGCGCACGAAGGCCTTCGAGCCCTTCTTCACCACGAAGGACATCGGCGCGGGCACCGGGCTCGGCCTCGCCATGGTCTACGGCTCGGTGCAGCAGCACGGCGGCCGCATCGAGATCGACAGCGCGCTCGGGGTGGGCACCACCGTGCGCATCCACCTGCCCGCGGCGGTGGCCGGCGCGCCGCCGCGCGCGCCGGCCACCGTGCTCGTCGCGGAGGAGGACTACACGACCGCCGAGCGGCTCGTCCAGGTCCTGCGCGGGAGCGGCTATTCGGTGCTGCGGGCCGCCTCCGCGGAGGAGGCGCTGGCGGTGGCGGCCGGTCACCCCGGGCCCATCGACCTGCTCGTGACCTCGGTCATGCTTGCGCGGCTCAACGGTGCCGAGCTCGCGGCTCGGCTCCGTCGCGACCGGCCGCGCCTGCGCACCCTGTTCGTGATCGAGGACGTGGGCGAGCCCGACCCGCGCCTGCTGCTGCACGCGCCGGAGGGCTGGCTCGTGCATCGAAAGTTCTCGCCGGACAGCCTCCTCGAGAAGGTCGCCCACGCCCTGCAGGCCCCCGCGTCGCGGCCGGAGGCCGATCCGGTCTAGCCGGCGTAGTTCTCCGACGGCCGCTTCATCTGGAAGATGTCGTGGACGTGCGTGTACTGATGGCCGGCGAGGCGGCCCACCGGCCGGAGGCGCGCCATGTCGATGCGGCCGGTGTCCGCGTGGTAGACGTCGTCGCGGACGTGGAAGTAGAGGATCTCGCCGAGTACGAGCTGGTGCGGCCCGCGGCCCACCGGGATGACCTGGGCCACCCGGCACTCGAGGCTGATCGGCGCTTCCGCGACGCGGGGGGCGCGCACCCGGACCCCCGGGGCGGCGGTGAGCCCGGTGAGGGCGAACTCGTCGACCTCGGGCGGGTACTCCCCGGAGCTCAGGTTCATCTGCTCGGCCAGATCGTCGTCGACCACGTTGACCACGAAGTCGCCGGTGTGCTCGGCGTTGCGCACGGTGTCCTTCCGGTTCCGGGCGCGTGGTCCCGAGGAGAACGCGATGGTCGGCGGGTCCTGACAGACGCCCATGAAGAAGCTGAAGGGCGCGAGGTTGTTCACGCCGTCGGGGCCCACCGTGGAGACCCAGGCGATCGGTCGCGGCACCACGCAGCCGATCAGGAGCTTGTAGGTGGACTCCGACTTGATCGTGCGGGGGTCGAGCTGCATGCGAGGGCTCCTTGTGTCGGGGTGACGAGTTACCGGTCGCTGGCGCCGCTGATCCCGGTCGCGGGCCGGCGGATGCCGATGCGCTCGCCGACCCGGCCCCAGGCCGTGGCCATCCGCAGACGCCAGCGCTCCAGGAACAGGTAGACGACCGGGGTGGTGTAGAGCGTGAGGAGCTGGCTCAGCAGGAGCCCGCCCACGATGCTCACGCCGAGCGGCCGCCGCAGCTCCGATCCGGTGCCGGCGCCGAGGGCCAGGGGCAGGGCGCCCAGGAGCGCGGCCATGGTCGTCATCAGGATCGGCCGCAGCCGCTGCAGGCACGCGACGTAGATGGCCTCGCGCGGCGCCCGCCCCTCGCGCCGCTCCAGGTCGAGCGCGACGTCGATGACCATGATCGCGTTCTTCTTCACGATGCCGATCAGCAGGATGATGCCGATGATCCCGATGATCGACAGCTCCATGCCGCAGACCATCAGGGCCAGCAGCGCGCCGACTCCCGCCGAAGGCAGCGTCGAGAGAATGGTCAGGGGGTGGACGTAGCTCTCGTAGAGCATGCCGAGCACGATGTAGACCGCGACCAGGGCCGCCAGGATGAGCAGGGGCTGGGTCGAGAGCGAGTCCTGGAACGCCTGGGCCGCGCCCGCGAACTTGCCGCGCACGCTCGCGGGCAGTGCGATGCGGCGTCCGGCGCTCTCCACCGCGTCGACGGCGCGCCCGAGGGCCACGCCGGGGGCGAGGTTGAACGAGAGCGTCACCGACGGGAAGAGGCCCTGGTGGTTGACCTGCAGTGGCGCCGCGCTCGGCTCGAAGCGGGTGACCGCGGTGAGGGGGACCGAGGGGCCGGTCTGCGAGCGGACGTAGATGTTGCGCAAGGCGTCCGGGCTCTGCCAGAACTCGGGCGCCACCTCCATCACCACGTGGTACTGGTTCAGCGCCGTGTAGATCGTGGAGACCTGTCGCTGGCCGAACGCGCTGTAGAGCGTCTCGTCGATCAGCTTCGTGCTCACGCCGAGACGGGCCGCGGTGGCCCGGTCGATCGTGAGCGGCACCTGCTGGCCCGCGTCCTGCTGATCGCTCGAGACGTCGCGGAGCTCGGGCAGGCCGCGCAGGGCCTGCAGCATCCGCGGCGCCCACGTGCTCAGCTCCTGGAGGCTGTCGGCCTGCAGGGTGTACTGGTACTGAGCGTTGCCGATGCGCCCACCCACCCGGATGTCCTGCACCGCCTGCAGATAGAGGGTGGCGCCCGGTACCCGTGCGAGCTTGGGACGCAGCCGCGTGATGACCTGGTCGGCGGTGGCGTCACGCTCCTTGCGCGGCTTGAGGGCGATGAACATCCGCGCGGTGTTGACGGTGGTGCCGCGCCCGCCCCCGCCGCCGGTGTAGGCGGTCACGGTGGCCACCGCGGGATCGGCCTGCACGATCGCGGCGAGCTGGCTCACCTTCTGCCGCATCGCCTGGAACGAGATGTCCTGGGACGCCACCACCCCCCCGCTCAGGCGGCCGTTGTCCTGCTGCGGGAAGAAGCCCTTGGGGATCACGACGAAGAGGTACACGGTGAGCGCGCAGGTGAGCGCGGCGATGACGAGGACGGTGCGCGGGTACTTGAGGGCCCACCGCAGCGTGCGGTCGTAGCCGGCGACCACCCAGCCGAACACGCGCTCCCCCCCGCGGTAGAAGCGGCCGCGGCGGCCGCCTCCGTGGGGACGCAGGAGCAGCGCGCACATCATCGGGGTGGTGGTCAGCGAGACCACCAGCGAGACGAGCACCGCGATCGAGAGCACCACCGCGAACTCCCGGAAGAGACGGCCGATCAGCCCGCCCATCAGCAAGATCGGGATGAAGACGGCCACCAGCGAGATGCTGATCGAGAGCACGGTGAAGCCGATCTCGCGGGCCCCGATGAGCGCGGCCTGCAGCGCGGGCGTGCCGGACTCCAGGTGACGCATGACGTTTTCCACCACCACGATGGCGTCGTCCACCACGAAGCCGGTGGCCACCGTGAGGGCCATCAGCGACAGGTTGTCCACGCTGTAGCCCAGCAGGTACATGAAGGCGAAGGTGCCGATCAGGGACACCGGGACCGCCACGCCCGGGATCGCCGTGGCCCGCCCGTCGCGCAGGAAGAGGAACACCACGAGCACGACCAGGGCCACCGAGATCATCAGAGCGTGCTCGACGTCGGATACCGAGGCGCGGATGGTCACGGTCTGGTCGAGGACCGGGGTGAGCGTGACGTCGGCAGGTATCAGGGCATGCAGCTCGGGCATCGCCTCGCGGATGCGGTCCACCGCCTCGATGATGTTGGCCCCGGGCTGGCGGAAGATGATGATGAGGGCGGCGGGCCTACCGTTGGCGAGGCCGATCGAGCGCAGGTCCTCCACCGAGTCCCGTACCTCGCCCACGTCCTCGAGGCGCACCGCGGCTCCGTTGCGCCAGGCCACCAGCAGCGGACGGTACTCGGCGGCGTAGCGGAGCTGATCGCTGGTGCGCAGCTCCCACGCCCGCTCCGGGCCGTTTATCTGCCCCTTCGGTCGGTTCACGTTCGCATTGGCCAGCACCGCGCGCACGTCCTCGAGACCGATGTTGTAGCGGGCCAGCGCGTGGGGATTGAGCTCGACCCGTACCGACGGTAGCGAGCTGCCGCCCACGAACACCTGCCCCACCCCTTCGAGCTGGGCCAGCTTCTGCTGGAGGATCGTGGAGGCCATGTCGTAGAGCTGGCCGGTGGTCGCGGTGGCCGAGGTGAGCGCGAGGATCATGATCGGCGCGTCGGCCGGGTTGACCTTGCGGTAGGTGGGATTCGTCGGCAGGTTCGAGGGGAGCTGGCCGGTCGCCGCGTTGATGGCCGACTGCACGTCGCGGGCGGCTCCGTTGATGTCCCGCGAGAGATCGAACTGCAGGGCCACGTTGGTGGAGCCGAGGAAGCTCGTCGAGGTCATCTCGGTCACCGCCGCGATGCGCGTGAACTGGCGCTCGAGGGGGGTGGCCACCGCGGAGGCCATGGTCTCCGGGCTCGCCCCGGGCAGGCCGGCCGAGACATTGATGGTAGGGAAGTCGACCTGCGGCAGCGGCGCCACCGGCAGCAGCCGGAAGCCGATGATGCCGGCCAGCACGAGGGCGAGGGTCAGCAGGGTGGTGCCGACCGGTCGGCGGATGAACGGTCCGGAGAGGTTCACGGGCGAGTGGGCTCGGCGGGCGCGCCCACCGGAAGGCCGCGCCGGCGGACCGCGCGCACCGCGAGGCGGTCGAAGGCCAGATAGATCACCGGCGTCGTGTAGAGCGTGAGGAGCTGGCTCATGATCAGGCCGCCCACGATCGCTATCCCGAGCGGCCGGCGCAGCTCGGAGCCCACGCCCTGGCCGAGAGCGAGGGGCACGCCGCCGAGCAGCGCGGCCATCGTCGTCATCAGGATGGGGCGGAAGCGGAGCAGGCACGCCTGGTAGATCGCCTCGGGGGCCGGCTTGCCCTCGGTGCGCTGGGCGTCGAGCGCGAAGTCGATCATCATGATCGCGTTCTTCATCACGATGCCGATGAGCAGGATGATGCCGATGAGCGCGATCACGCTGAGGTCGAGGCGCGCCGCGAGCAGGGCGAGCAGCGCGCCGACGCCCGCCGAGGGGAGCGTCGACAGGATCGTCACCGGGTGGATCCAGCTCTCGTAGAGCACGCCGAGCACGATGTAGACGCACACCACCGCGGCCAGGATCAGGAGCGGCTCGTTGGCGAGCGAGGCCTGGAAGGCGCGGGCCGCGCCCTGGAAGCGCGCCTCGATGGAGGCGGGCATCCTGAGGTCCCGCCGGGTCTGCTCGATGGCGTCCACCGCCTCGCCGAGCGAGACCGCGGGGGCCAGGTTGAACGAGATCGTCACCGCCGGGAACTGGCCCTGGTGGCTCACCAGCAGCGGGGTGGCCCGCTCCTCGAAGGTGGTGAAGGTGGAGAGCGGGACCTGCCCGCCGGTGCTCGAGCGCAGGTAGATCTGCTGGAGCGCGGCGGGGTCCTGCCGGAACTCGGGCTTGACCTCGAGCACGACCCGGTACTGGTTGAGCTGGGTGAAGATGGTGGAGATCTGACGCTGGCCGAAGGCGTTGTAGAGAGCGTCGTCGATCATCTGGGGCGTGATGCCGAGCCGCGAGGCGGTGTTGCGGTCGATGCTCACCGAGGTCTCGAGGCCCTGGTCCTGCTGGTCGCTCGCCACGTCGCGGAGCGCGGGCTGAGCGCGGAGCCGCTCGACCATCCGGGGCGCCCAGGTGTTGAGCTCCCTGACGTTCGCGCTCTCCAGGCTGTACTGGTACTGGGTACGGCTCACCCGATCCTCCACCGTGAGGTCCTGCACCGGCTGGAGGTAGAGGGTGATGCCTGGCACCTGGGCCAGCCGCGGCCGCAGCCGATCGATGATCTCGCCCACGCCCACCCGGCGCTCGTCGAGGGGCTTGAGTGTGATCAGCAGGCGTCCGCTGTTGAGCGTGACGTTGGTGCCGTCGATGCCGATGAACGCGGAGAGAGTGTCGACGGCCGGGTCGCCCAGGATGGCCTGGGCCAGGGCCAGCTGGCGCTGGGTCATGGCCGGGAACGAGACGGACTGGGGGGCCTCCGAGATCCCGAGGATCACCCCGGTGTCCTGGATCGGGAACAGGCCCTTCGGCACTACCGCGTAGAGCACGAGGGTGAGGGCGAGAGTGCCCACCGCGACCACCAGGGTGAGGGGCTGGTGGTTCAGGACCGTGCGCAGGGTGCGGGCGTAGATGGCGAGCACGCGATTGAACACCGCCTGGGAGGCGCGGGCCACTCGCCCCGCCTCGTGCTCCTCGCGCCGGCGCAGGAGCTTGGCGCAGAGCATGGGGGTGAGGGTCAGCGACACCGCCGCCGACACCAGGATGGCCGCGCTGAGGGTGATCGCGAACTCGCGGAACAGGCGGCCCACGATGTCGCCCATGAACAGCAGCGGAATCAAGACCGCGATCAGCGAGACGGTCAGGGAGAGGATGGTGAAGCCGATCTGCGCCGAGCCCTTCAGCGCGGCCTCCAGCGGCGGATCGCCGGCCTCGATGTAGCGCGCGATGTTCTCGATCATCACCACCGCGTCGTCCACCACGAAGCCGGTGGCGATGGTGAGCGCCATCAGCGAGAGGTTGTTGAGGCTGAAGCCGAGCCCGTACATGACCGCGAAGGTGCCGATGATCGACACCGGCACCGCGATCGAGGGGATGAAGGTGGCGGCCGGGCTGCCCAGGAACAGGAAGATCACGAGCACGACCAGGATCACCGCGAGCATCAGCTCGATCTGCACATCGTGGACGGAGGCCCGGATCGTGGTGGTGCGGTCGCTCAGGATGGCCACCTTCACCGACGAGGGCAGGGTGGCCTGCAGGGTGGGCAGGAGCTTCTTGACCCGATCCACCACCTGGATCAGGTTCGCCCCCGGCTGGCGCTGGATGTTGACGATGACCGCGGGCTCCACGCCCATCCACGCGGCCTGGCGCAGGTTCTCCGCGTCGTCCACCGTCTCGGCCACGTCGGAGAGGCGCACCGGCGCTCCGTTGCGATACGCGATCACGAGGTGGCGGTACTGCTCGCTCGTGATGAGCTGGTCGTTGGCGCCGATGGTGAAGGCCTGGCGCGGGCCGTCGAGGCTGCCCTTGGCCTGGTTCACGCTCGCGTTGGCCACCGCGGCGCGCACGTCCTCGAGCGTGAGGGAGTGGGCGGCGAGCCGCGACGGGTTCACCTGGATGCGGATGGCCGGCTTCTGGCCGCCGCTCAGGCTCACGAGCCCGACGCCGGGGAGCTGGGAGATCTTGGGCACGAGGCGCGTGTCGGCCAGATCCTGCACGGTGGTGAGCGGCAGCGCGGCCGACGTGAGGCCGAGGGTGAGGATGGGCGCGTCCGCCGGGTTGACCTTGCTGTAGATCGGCGGGTTGGGGAGGTCGGTCGGCAGGAACGTGGTGGCCGCGTTGATCGCCGCCTGCACTTGCTGCTCGGCGATGTCGAGGGCGAGGTTCAGGTCGAACTGCAGGGTGATGACCGACGCGGTGCTCGAGCTCGTGGAGGTCATCTGCTTGAGCCCGGGCATCTGGCCGAACTGGCGCTCGAGCGGCGCGGTGACCGCGGAGGCCATGACGTCGGGGCTGGCCCCCGGGTAGAACGTCTGCACCTGCATGGTCGGGTAGTCGACCTGGGGCAGGGCCGACACGGAGAGGAGCCGGTAGGCGACGAAGCCGGCCAGGATGATCGCTACGGTGAGGAGAGAGGTGGCGACCGGCCGGAGGATGAACGGCCGCGACGGGTTCATGTCCCCGGGCGGGGGGCGGGGCGCTCTCGCACAGTCGGCTCCACGCGCGAGCGCTCCTGCACCTTGTCGAC
>Ga0335085_10009219_pt1 | contig 14919 bp, 16 predicted proteins | sample Lox_Sample_45_FD_206712 | JGI IMG/M metagenome (GOLD analysis project Ga0335085, IMG submission 206712) | Soil microbial communities from Loxahatchee National Wildlife Refuge, Florida, United States - Lox_Sample_4.5 | ecosystem: Environmental > Terrestrial > Soil > Wetlands | place: USA... | reverse complement strand
TCTCTAGCTGCCGATCGTTGGTTGAGGAAGGACGGCTCGGCAGGGTCCGCCCTCCGTCCACCCCCGTACCCGGAGGTCGACGCAGCGCGATCGGCGCAAGTCGTCTCTTCCATGCGACCTGGATTGTTCAAGCCACTCGCCTACCCTTCGACCCTGGATCGGTGGAACCACCGTCCTACGTGGAGGAGCTTTGGAGCCGGGCGCTCTTGCATCGCTTGGAAAACAGCAGGCGAAAGCAGACCGGTAATTCCGTGTCGACTTTCTCCGCGCGACGACGCAGAGGGACCTTTCTCTCTCAGGCGGGGCCTCGAGCCCTTCTCTGTTTTCTCAAGCTGGGCATCACCTCTTCAAGCTTCGATTACTTCCCTACAAACGACGAAGGCGACCTCGTTGGGTCGCCCTCGCAAAAGTCGCACTATGGCGTCAAACCTACGCCTGTGCGCCTCCCGCAAGAGCTGCCACGAGCCTGGTCCGCCCGTGGTTCGCAACCGTCTGCCGGCACGGCAGCCACGAGTGGCCGGGCATGGCGGCTTCGGAGCGATACGCGTCGATGAGGATGTCTCTGAACATGTGCTCCAGGAGCATAGACGAAGATTCCGACGAGCGCAATGGTCATCGGGAGAATATTTGGCGCGATCTCGACACATTCGAGAAAAAACCGCATGAAAAGGAATGTTCGACCGCGTCTCGACGTTCGAATGATTGCGACATCAATCAAGGAGACTTCATGAAGACAGGCATCCATCCCGAGCTGCACCTGGCGCACGTGACGTGCGCCTCGTGCGGCACCACCCTGACGACACGCTGGGCGGCCGGCGACCTCACTGTCGACACGTGCTCGAGCTGCCACCCCGTCTACACGGGCCGGCAGGCGCGCGTCAGCGGCGGCAGCCGCGTCGAGCGCTTCGAGCGCCGCTACGCGCACAGCCGCAGCCGCTGACGGAATGCACGCGACACTTCAATAGTTGAAGCTACTATGGACTGCGTAGCTTCTACAGAGAGGTGATCTGATCGTGAGCTCATTGCTCCTCGTTCCACTGGACGACCTCGTCGTCTTCCCGAACATGAACGTGACGATCGCCGTCGACGTGGGCGACGAGGAGCGCGTGCTGCTCGTCCCGCGGCACGACGGCGAGTACGCCAGGGTCGGCACGGTCGCCGAGGTCGGCGACCGGGTCCGCATGCCCGGCGGCGGCCGGGCGGTGAACCTTGCCGGCCTCCACCGCGCCGAGCTCGGCGCGGCCCACACCGACCCGCAGGGGAACCTCCGGGTCGAGGTGATCGAGCGGCCGGACGAAGAGCCGCCGCGCGTCCAGACGCGCGAGCTCGAGACCGAGTACCGCGCGGTCGTCGAGGAGATCCTCGAGCTGCGCGGCGACGACGGCCGCATCTCCGCCTTCGTCCGGGCGATCCGCGACATGGGCCCGCTTGCCGACACGGCCGCGTATGCGCCGGACCTCACGCTCGAGCAGAAGATCGAGTTGCTCGAGACGATCGACATCGTCGAGCGCCTCAGGCTGTCGCTCAGCCTCCAGCGTGAGCGCCTGGCCGAGCTGCAGGTTCGGAAGCGCATCCGCGAGGACGTCGAGGAGGGCGCTGCGAAGCAGCAGCGCGAGTACGTGCTGCGCAAGCAGATGGAGTCGATCCGGAAGGAGCTCGGCGAGGACGACGCGTCCGTCGCCGAGGACTACCGCACGAAGATCGCCGAGGCCGACATGCCGGAGAAGGTCCGCGAGCAGGCCGAGCGCGAGGCCGCGAGGCTCGAGCGGATGGGCGACCAGAGCGCAGAGTCGTCGATGATCCGCACCTACCTCGACTGGCTTCTCGCCGTGCCGTGGGGCAAGCGCTCGGAGGAGCGCCTCGACCCCGCGCATGCGCGCGAGGTGCTCGACGCGGACCACGCGGGCCTCGAGGACGTCAAGGACCGGATCGTCGAGTACCTCGCCGTGCGCAAGCTCCGGCAGGAGCGCGGCATCGCCGAGGACAAGCGCTCCGGCGCGATCCTGACGCTGATCGGGCCTCCGGGCACCGGCAAGACCTCGATCGGCGAGTCCGTCGCGCGGGCGCTCAACCGCGAGTTCGTCCGCATGTCGCTCGGCGGCGTGCGCGACGAGGCCGAGATCCGCGGCCATCGCCGGACGTACATCGGCGCGCTGCCTGGCCGCCTGGTGAGGGCACTCCGCGACGCGGGAACCATGAACCCGGTGATCCTGCTCGACGAGGTCGACAAGGTCGGCGCCGACTGGCGCGGCGATCCGTCTGCCGCGCTGCTCGAGGTGCTCGACCCGGCGCAGAACCACTCCTTCCGCGACCACTACCTCGACGTCGAGCTCGACCTGTCCGAGGTCGTCTTTCTCGCGACGGCGAACGTCGCCGACACGATCCCGGGGCCGCTGCTCGACCGGATGGAGGTCATCCGCTTCGACGGCTACACCGTCGACGAGAAGGTCGCGATCGCGAAGGGCTACCTCTGGCCGCGCCAGCGCGATCGCGCCGGCCTGCTCGAGGAGGAGGTGTCGATCGCCGACGCCGAGCTGGAGACGGTCGTCACCCAGTACACGCGCGAGGCCGGCGTCCGCCAGCTGGAGCGCGAGCTGGGCAAGCTGCTGCGCAAGACGGCGACGAAGATGACGACAGGCGCGATCACGCCGCCGATCGCGGTCGACGAGGCGCTGCTCCGGGAGGCGCTCGGCAAGCAGCGCTTCTACCAGGAGGCAGCCGACCGGACCGCGGTGCCGGGGGTCGCGACCGGCCTCGCGGTCACCGGCACCGGCGGCGACGTCCTCTTCATCGAGGCGACGCGCATGCACGGCGGCGAGAACCTCGTCCTCACCGGCCAGCTGGGCGACGTGATGAAGGAGTCGGCGCGGATCGCGCTCTCGTACGTCCACTCGCACGCGACCGAGCTGGGGATCGGCGAGGACGCCTTCGAAGGCTCGAGCTTCCACGTGCACGTCCCGGCGGGCGCCGTCCCGAAGGACGGCCCGAGCGCCGGCATCACGATGACGACGGCGCTCGCGTCCCTCCTGACCGGGCGGCCGGTGAGGCACACGGTGGGCATGACCGGCGAGGTCACGCTGCAGGGCCGCGTGCTGCCGATCGGCGGGCTGAAGCAAAAGGCGCTCGCCGCGCACGCGGCCGGGCTCACCGACGTGATCATCCCGGAGCGCAACCGGGCCGACCTCGACGACATCCCGGAGGAGGTTCGGAGCGCGCTCTCGTTCCACCCCGTGATGCACCTCGGGGAGGTGCTCGAGCTCGCACTCGAGCCCGAGCCCGCGCATGCGCTGTCGTAGCTGCACCCCGTTGCCAGAGGAGGTTCGCCGCGTGGCGGACCTCCTCGAGCGACGCTGGACGGTCTCGATCCTCGTCGCCTCGCACGAGGGCGCCGTCCGCTTCAACGAGTTCCTGCAGATGCTCGGCCCCGTCCCGCCGGCGACGCTCGCGAGCCGCCTGGCGGAGCTCGAGCGCGCCGGGATCTTCGACCGCGTCGTCGTCCCGGCACGGCCACCGCGAGTCGAGTACCACCTCACGGCGCGCGGGAGGCGCCTCGGGAAGATCGTCGCGGCGCTGCAGGGGTTCGCGCTCGCCGAGTAGCGGTCAGACGCGTTCGAGCCCGACGTAGTTCTCGGCGAGACTCGTCGCCGCCGCGGTCGACGTCGTCACGTACCGCAGCTGGGAGAGCTGGAGCATCCGGCCGAACTCACCGGCGTCGTCGTCGCGGTGCAGCATCGACGTCATCCAGTACGAGAAGTGCTCGGCGCGCCAGACGCGGCGCAGGCACGCGTCGGAGTAGCCGTCGAGGCGTGCGCGGTCGCCGCTCTCGTACCAGGCGACGATCGCCTCCGCGAGGATCTTCACGTCGGCGATCGCGAGGTTCAGCCCCTTCGCGCCGGTTGGCGGCACGATGTGCGCGGCGTCGCCGGCGAGGTAGAGGCGGCCGTACTGCATCGGCTCGGCCACGAAGCTGCGCATGCCCGTCACGCCCTTCTCGAGGACGGGCCCTCTCGTGAGTGGGCCGACCCTCGTCCGCAGCTCCTCCCAGACCCGGTCGTCCGGCCATTCGGCGACGTCCTCGTCGTGGCGGACCTGGACGTAGAGGCGCGAGAGCTCGGGCGAGCGGAGGCTGAGGAGGGCGAAGCCGCGCTCGTGGTGGGCGTAGACGAGCTCGTCGCTCGACGGCGCCACGGCGGCGAGGATCCCGAGCCAGCCGTACGGGTACTCGCGCTCGTAGATGCGAAGGACGCCGGGCGGGATCGACGGGCGCGAGACGCCGTGGAAGCCGTCGCAGCCGGCGACGAGGTCGCACTCGAGCTCCTCCCCGCCGAAGCGAATACGGGGGTGCTCCTCGAGGTCGTGCAGCGAGACGTCCTCGACCTCGAAGTGGAGCGGCGAGCCGCTCTCGAGGCGGGCGGCGATCAGATCCTTCACGACCTCGGTCTGGCCGTAGATGACGATCGAGCGGCCGCCGGTGAGTTCGCTCAGCGGGACGCGGTGGCGCTCACCGTCGAACTGAAGCTCGATGCCGTGATGCACGATCCCCTCGCGCTGCATCCGCTCGCCGACGCCGGCCTCGACGAGAAGGTCGGCTGTTCCCTGCTCGAGCACGCCGGCGCGGATCCGGTGCTCGACGTGGTCGCGGCTGCGGCTCTCGAGGATCACGTTCTCGATCCCGGCGCGCTCGAGCAGACGGCCGAGCGTGAGTCCGGCGGGGCCGGCGCCGACGATGCCGACCTGCGTGCGCATCAGGCGGGGGTTCGCTCGAAGAGCGCCGCCTGCCCCTGGCCGACACCGACGCAGAGCGTGGCGAGCCCGTAGCGGCCGTTGCGGCGGCGGAGCTCGTGGAGGAGCGACACGACGAGTCGCGCGCCGCTCATGCCGAGCGGATGGCCGATGGCGATGGCGCCGCCGTTCACGTTCACCCGTTCCGGGTCGAGACCGAGCTCGCGGACGACGGCAAGGCTCTGCGAGGCGAAGGCCTCGTTGAGCTCGACGAGGTCGAGGTCTGCGGCGGTGATTCCAGCGCGGGCGAGCAGCTTCTCCACCGCCGGGACGGGGCCGATTCCCATCACCGTCGGGTCGACGCCGGCCGCGGCGCTGCCGGCGAAGGTGCCGAGCGGCTCGGCCCCGAGCGCCCGGGCCCGCTCCTCGGAGGCGATGACGAGGGCTGCGGCGCCGTCGTTGAGGCCGCTCGAGTTGCCGGCCGTCACGGTACCTCCTTGCCGGAACGCGGGTTTCAGGCTCGCGAGCTTCTCGGCGGTCGTCTCGGGGCGCGGGTGCTCGTCGCGCGTGAAGTCGCCGACCGGGATCAGCTCGTCGTCGAAGCGGCCGGCTTCCTGGGCGTCCGCCCACCGACGCTGCGACTGGAGCGCGAAGGCGTCCTGGTCCTCGCGCGAGACGTGCCAGCGCTCGGCGACGTTCTCGCCCGTCTCGCCCATCGCCTCGAGCGGGAACATCTCCTTCAGGCGCGGGTTCGGGAAGCGCCAGCCGAGCGTGGTGTCGTACATCGTTCGGTCGCCCCGCCCCCACGGAGCGTCGGGCTTGAGCATCGAGAGCGGCGCCCGCGTCATCGACTCGACGCCGCCGGCGACGAAGAGGTCACCGTCGCCCGCGATCACGGCATGGCACGCGCCGACGACGGCCGCGAGCCCGGAGGCGCAGAGCCGGTTGACCGTCACGCCGGCCACCGACTGCGGCAGTCCCGCGAGGAGCGCACCCATCCGCGCCACGTTCCGATTGTCCTCGCCGGCCTGGTTGGCGCAGCCGAACCAGACGTCCTCGATCTCACCCGCGTCGATCCCCGCGCGCTCGACCGCCGCCTTGATCGCAACTCCCGCGAGATCGTCGGGCCGCACGCCCGCCAGCCCTCCCCCGTGCCGCCCCACGGGCGTCCGGACCGCCGCAATCACGACCGCCCGGGTCACGTCCCGAACCTCCGAGCGCAACGAGCCATGTCCGGTGCCAGGCTCCGTAACGGAAGCGAGACAAGAGCGTCACGAATGTGCAACGCACGGTCGAAAAGCCCTGCATCGGGCATCGGGCCGAATGGCCATGTCCGGTGCCAGGCTCCGGAACAAAAGTGCGACAGCTCACCCACAGCGTGGCTCATTCGGCGGTGTCCTCTTCGAGCACGCGCTGGGCGATGGCGAAGGCGGCGTTCGCGGCTGGGACGCCGCAGTAGATTGCGGTGTGCAGGAGGACCTCCTTGATGTCGTCTTCGGTGAGGCCGTTGCGGCGGGCGGCGCGCACGTGCATCTCGAGCTCCTCGTCGCGGCCGAGGGCGACCATGGCGGTCAGCGTGATCGCGCTGCGGGTCTTGCGGTCGAGGCCGGGGCGCGACCAGATCTCGCCCCAGGCGTAGCGGGTGATCAGATCCTGGAAGTCCGCGGTGAAGGAGGTCGCGCGCGCGGCCGCGCGGTCGACGTGGGCGTCGCCGAGCACCTCCCGCCGGACCTTCAGGCCGCGCTCGTACGCGGGATCGCTCACGGGCCCATCTCCGCGAGGGCACGGTCGACGAGCGCAGCGGCCGAGCCCAGGTACCCCGAGGGATCGAGCACCTCGGGACCCGCCACATCCGCGAGCGTGCCCGACGCCGCAGCCTGGGACACGATCCGCGACGCCTCGCGACGCCCGACCTCGGGAGCGAGCTGGAAGACGAGCCGCTCGCTCATCACGCCGCCGCGCGTCAGGTCGAGGTTCGCCCGCATCCGCTCCGCGTCCACCTCGAGCCCCTCGAGCACCTCGCGCACCGCCGCCGCCGCGCCACCCGCCGCCGCCAGCGCGTCCGACAGCGCGTCCCACTCCGACTGCCACGCGCCGAGGGCCCGCTCGTGCTCCTGCACGAGCGCGGCGGTCAGGACGCCCGACGCCGCGGCAGCTCGGCGCGCACACGCCACGGCCAGCACCGAGCCGACGGGGTTCCGCTTCTGCGGCATCGTCGACGAGCCGCCCGCGCCCGCCGGCTCACGCACCTCCCCCACCTCGGTCTGCTCGAGCAGTGCCACGTCGAGGCCGATCTTCGCGCACGCGCCTGCCGCGCGCGCGCAGGCGAAGCCGACCTCGGCGATGCGACTCCGCTCGGTGTGCCAGGGAAGCACCGGCTCCGGAAGCTCGAGCTCGGCCGCGTACAACCGCGCCACCTGGAGGCCACGGTCGCCGAGCGCAGCCAGCGTTCCCGCCGCACCTCCGAGCTGAGCCGCGAGCGGCACGGCGAGCACGCGCTCGCGCGCGCTCCGCACCGCAACGAGCCACCCGGCCGCCTTGAACCCGAACGTCGTCGGCACCGCCTGCTGGAGCAGCGTGCGTGCCGCCATCGGCGTCTCGCGATGCGCCTCGGCAAGCGTGGCGCACGCCCGCACGACACGGTCGAGGTCGTCCGAGACCAGCGACAGCGCACGCCGCACGACGAGCATCGCCGCGCTGTCGACGATGTCCTGGCTCGTGGCGCCGTAGTGCACCCAGTCCGCTGCCTCGCCGCCGATCACCTCGCGCAGCGCCCGCACGAGCGGCTCCGCAGGCGTGCCCGACCCATGCCCCTCCGAGAGCACGGCGAAGACGTCGAAGAGCTCGACGCGGCACGCCTCCGCGATCGCGCCCGCCAGATGAGCCGGCACCACGCCCGCCAGCGCCTCGGCGTTCGCGAGCGCCCGCTCCGCCTCGAGCATCGCCTCGACCCACGCCTCGTCCGACACCGCCGCCCGCAGCTCGGCGGGCACGAACATCGCGTCGAAGCTCACAGCTGGAAGAAGACGGTCTCGCCGTCGCCCTGCAGCCGGATGTCGAACCGCAGCGAGCCGTCGGCCCCGGGCACCGCGACGAGCGTCGAGCGCCGCCCGGGATCCACGGCCGCGAGCACCGGATCGGCGGCGTTCGCCTCGGCCTCGTCCGGGAAGTACAGCCGCGTCACGACGCGCTTCAGGAGCCCCCGCGCGAACACGCCAACGTCGAGATGGGGCGCCTGCTCGCCGAAGCGAGCCGGCTTCGCCACCACGAGCTCGTACCTCCCGCCGTCGCGTGTGTCGCTGCGCGCGAACGCGCCCGAAGCATCCCAGGCCTCGACGAGCGCATCCGGCACCGGCTCGCCCGCCCCGTCCAGCACGAGCCCGCTCACCCGCACACCCCCCGGCGCGGCCTCCCGCGACTCGGGCAGCCCGATGTGCAGGTAGGGCCCGACGGTCTGCGAGGGTGTGATCCCGAGGCTCATTCCTCGAACGGGGTCGAGCGCAGGACGATGTCGAACCGGAAGCCGAGCGCCTGCTCGGGGATCGTCGTGGCGAGGTCGAACTGCGAGATCAGCCGCTGCCGCGCCCGCTCGTCGCGGATCGAGTTGAAGATCGGGTCGTAGGGAAACAGCGGGTCGTCCGGGAAGTACATCTGCGTCACGAGCCGCTGCGTGAACGCGCGCCCGAAGAGCGAGAAGTGGATGTGCGCCGGCCGCCACGCGTTGTCGTGGTTCCGCCAGGGGTAGGCGCCAGGCTTGATCGTCACGAAGCGGTAGCGACCCTCGGAGTCGGTCAGCGCGCGGCCGGCTCCGTCGAAGTTCGGGTCGAGAGGCGCGTCGTGCTGGTCGACGTCGTGCCGGTAGCGGCCCGCGGCGTTGCACTGCCAGATCTCGACCAGCGAGTCGCGGACGGGCCGCCCGTCGGCGTCGAGCACGCGACCGCTGACGACGATCCGCTGCCCCTGCGGCTCGCCCTCGTGACGGTTCGTGAGGTCGGCGTCGGCGGCGGTGACGGCATCGTGCCCGTAGACCGGCTCCGCGAGCTCCGTCTTCGTGTGCGGCAGCAGGACGAGCGTCTGCGTCGGCGCCCGCAGGCGCGTGCCCACGTACGGCTCGTAGAGGTACGGGGGGTCGTCGTCCGTCATGCCGCCACCCCCGTAAGACTCCGGTGGTACTCCTCGACGTCGGCCGTCTCGAGCACGTGACGCCGCATCCACTCCGTGAACCGGTCACGGTCGCGGCTGACCTCGTCCCACTCGACGTAGAAGGTGTTGTCCCGGTCGTAGTACCCGTGCGCGTACGACGGATGCGAGCCCCCCGGCGCCGGCGCGACCGCCGTCACCGCCCAGCCCGGGATGACGACGCCGCCGGGCCGTGGCTCGAGCTCCTCGACGATCTCCTCCACGGTCACGAGCGACTGCGCCGAGGCGAGCACGACCTCCTTCTGCACGCCCGTGATCCCCCAGAGCTGCACGTTCCCCTGCCGGTCGGCCTGCTGCGCGTGGACGATCCCGACGTCCGGACGGTGCGCCGGCACTGCCGCGAGCTCCTCCCCGGTGAACGGGCAGGTGATCCACGCCACGCGCGTCCGCGCCGCGAGGTCGGTGCCGCGGTAGCCGCGCAGCACGCCGAACGGCAGGTTCGACGCGCCGGCGGCCCACGCCGCGGCCATCCCCGCATGCGAGTGCTCCTCGATCTCGAGCGGGACCGGCCATCCGTTCTCGACGGCGTCGCGGAACCGATGGAGCGACCCGACCCCGGGGTTGCCGCCCCACGAGAAGACGAGCTTCCGTGCGCAGCCGGCGCCGATGAGCTGGTCGTAGACGATGTCCGGCGTCATCCGGATCAGCGTCAGGTCGCGCCGCCCCTGCCGCGCCAGCTCGTGCCCCGCCGCGTGCGGGATCAGGTGCGTGAACCCCTCGACCGCGACGGTCTGGCCGTCCCGGACGAGCTCGGATACCGCCTCGCGGAGTGTGGTGACCTCGGCCATCTAGAACGGGAAGGGGTGCGTGCCGCTCTGGACGGTGATCCAGCGGAGCTCGGTGAACTCGTCGACGACCGCCTGGCCGCCGAAGCGGCCGAAGCCGGAGTCCTTGACGCCGCCGAACGGCATCTGCGGCTCGTCGCCGACCGGCTGGTCGTTCACGTGGACGATGCCCGCCTCGAGCTGCTGTGCGAGCGCGAACCCGCGGTCGGGGTCGGACGTGATGATCCCGGACGAGAGGCCGTAGCTCGTCGCGTTCGCGCGCTCGATCGCGGCCTCCGGAGAGTCCACGACCTCGATCGCGGCAACGGGCCCGAACGTCTCCTGCTGAGCGAGCGCCGAGTCGGCGGGCACGTCGGCCACGAGCGTCGCCTGGAAGCAGGAGCCGACCGCCTCGCCGCCGGCGAGCACGCGCGCCCCCGCCGCCACGGCGTCGTCGACCCGCTGCTTCACGGTCGCGAGCGCCGACTCGTTGATCAGCGGCCCGATGATCGTGTCCATCTCCTTCGGGTCGCCGGCCTTCAGCCCCGCCGTCTTCTCGGCCAGCCGAGCGGTGAACTGCTCCGCGATCGGGCGCTCGACGATGATCCGCCGCGCCGACATGCAGATCTGTCCCTGGTGCAGGAACGCGCCGAAGGCAGAAGCGTTCACGGCGTAGTCGAGGTCGGCATCGGCGAGCACCACGAGTGGGTTGTAGCCGCCCAGCTCGAGCACCACGCGCTTCAACTGTCGCCCCGCGGCCTCCGCAAGCCGGCGCCCCGTAGCCGTCGAGCCCGTGAAGTTGATCCGCCGCACCGCCGGGTTCTCGACCAGCTCGTCGCCGATCGGCCCAGCCTCGCCCGGCGCGTGCGTGACCACGTTCAGCACGCCGGCCGGCAGCCCGGCCTCGGCGAAGAGCTCGCCCCAGAGGAGGCCGCCGACGTACGGCGACCACTCCGACGGCTTCAGCACCACGGTGTTCCCGAGCGCGAGCGGCGCCGCGATCGACCTGGCCGAGAGGATCAGCGCCGCGTTCCACGGCGCGATCGCGCCGACCACGCCGACGGGCTTGCGGATCCCCATCGCGAGCGTCCCCGGGTGGTCGGACGGGATCACCGTCCCGAGCGGCGCATAGGCGAGCGCGGCCGCCTGCCGGAAGAGCCCCGGCACGAAGCCCATCTGGAACATCCCGAAGCCGAACGTGCAGCCGGTCTCGCGCGCCAGCCAGGACACGACCTCGTCGCGCCGCGCCTCGAGGAGGTCGGCGGCCGCGAGGAAGATCCGCTGCCGCTCGGCCGGCGGCGACTGCGCCCACGCGGGCGCCGCCGCCGCAGCAGCGGCCACCGCTGCCGCGGCGTCCTCACGCGTCCCCGCGGCGACGCGCGCCACCACGTCCCGGGTGAACGGGTCGCTGTCGTCGAACGTCGCGGCGCCGCTCCTCCAGTCGCCCCCGATGAAGTGTCCGAGTTCGCGCACCTCTGTCTGAACGCTCGCCATCTCAGCTCCTTTCCGTCAGCTCATCCGCAGGACGGACTTCACGGACGCGCCCGTCTCGGCGTCGTGGGCCGCCCGCTCGATCTCGTCGAAGTCGTAGAACGTCATCAGCCGGTCGGCCGGGAACCGGCCGCGCAGGTACAGCTCCATCAGGCGGGGCAGGAAGATCTCGGGGACGCTGTCGCCCTCGACGACGCCGCGCACGACGCGACCGCCCGTGAGGATCGTGGTGACGTCGAGCGAGACCTCGGTGCCGAACGCGGGCGCGCCGATCACGCCGCACTCGCCGAGCGGCGCGAGGCAGTCGACGCAGCTGCGCAGCACCTCCGGGCTCCCGGTCGCCTCGAGGCTGAAGTCGGCGCCGCCGCCCGTTGCCGCACGTACGGCGTCCACCGCGTCCCCCGCGGTCGGGTCGACCACGTGGGTGGCGCCGAGCTCGCGCGCGAGCGCCAGGCGCTGCGGCATGACGTCCACGCCGACGATCGTCGTGCACCCGGCGACGACGGCGGCCATCACCGCGGCCAGCCCGACGCTGCCCGTCCCGAAGACGGCGATCGAGCTGCCGGCCGGCGCGGCCAGCGTGTTCAGCACCGCACCCGCCCCTGTCTGCAGGCCGCAGCCGAACGGCGCCGCCACCTCGGCCGCGATCCCGTCCGGGAGCTTCACGACGTTGCGCTCGCGCGCGATCGAGTGCGTCGCGAACGACGACTGCCCGAAGAAGTGCGGCGCGGCGAAGTTGTGCTCGAAGAACCGGTGGCAGTACGCCGGCTTGCCGATCAGGCAGCTCCGGCAGCCGCCGCACGAGTCGAACGTCATCCCCACACGGTCGCCGGGCGCGACCTTCGTCACCCCCTCCCCGACCGCCTCGACGACGCCCGCGCCCTCGTGTCCGAGCACCGCCGGCAGCGGCACCGGGATCCACTGGTCGCGGCAGACGAGGTCCGTGTGGCAGATCCCCGACGCCGCGACACGGACGAGCATCTCGCCGGGCCCCGGCCCGTCCAGCTCGCGCTCGCGGAGCGTGAAGGACGCGCCCGTCGCCTCGACGACCGCGGCTGTCGTCCTCACGCCGGCTCCTCGGCCGCCCGCGCACCGCGCAGGAAGTGGCCGACCGGCAGCAGCTGGATCGCATAGCGGTCCCGCAGCGTCCCCCAGAGCCCCCGCGGAAGCAGGAGGGCGAAGAGGATCGCCCCGACGCCGAGGCCCACGAGGTACCAGACGCCGCTCGAGCCCCAGTGGTTCTGGATCAGGAAGAGCACGATCGCGCCGAGGATCGGCCCCTCGAAGGTTCCGAGGCCGCCCACCAGCACCATGAAGATCATGTAGGCGGTGAAGTTCACGCCGAAGATCGATCCCGGCTCGATGAAGAGCGTGTTCGCGAGCGTCATTGCGCCCGCTCCCCCGCAGCCGGCGGCGGCGAGGACGAACAGGATCCGCTTGCCGAGCACCACCCGCACCCCGACCGAGGCCGCAGCCTCCTCGTCGTCGCGGATCGCCTGCAGCGAGGAGCCCATCCGGCTCCTGAGGAGCACGAACAGCACCGCGAGGAAGAACGCCGTCATCCCCAGCGTGAGCCAGTAGGTGTACGACTGCCGCGCGTCCGGAGAGTAGTAGTTGAGCTCGATCAGCGACGTGCCGGTTCCCGCACCGAGGGAGTGGTCGAACGAGACGAGGATGGCCGCCACCTCGGCGAGCACCCACATCGCGATCGCGAACTGGGCGGCGCGGAAGCGGAGCACGAGGTAGGAGACCGGCAGCGAGACCGCGCCGCAGAAGAGCGTCGCCACGACCATCGCCCGGTAGGGGCTCATGCCGTGGTTGCACAGCCAGACCGTGCCGTAGGCGCCGAGGCCGATGAAGCCCTGCTGGCCGATCGAGACGAGCCCGCCGTAGCCCGCGAGGGCGTTCCACATCGCCGCCATGAGCACGAGGATCAGGAGCGTCGTCAGCTTCTGCGTCGCCGTCTGGCTGAGGGCGACCGGGACGAATGCGAGGGCGACGGCGAAGAGGCCGAATCCCGAGGTGAACCCCGCCGAGAGCCGCGTCCAGCGCTGGACCCGCACGGCCGCCGTGGTCGCGGGCACGGCGGTCACGTGGCCGGCCTCACGCGGAAGATGCCGCCGTGCGGCGAGGCGAGCACGGCCAGGAAGACGAGGTGCCCCGCGAGCACCGAGTACTGCGGGTCGATCTGCGCGCCGATCGTCTGGGCGACGCCGAGCACGATCCCGCCCACGAGCGTCCCCCAGAGCGACCCGAAGCCGCCGATCACGACCGCCTCGAAGGCGAAGATCAGCTGCGTCGGGCCCGAGAACGGGTCGAAGGTCGAGCGCATGGCGAGGAAGAGCCCGGCGATGCAGGCGGTCGCGACCGCGATCGCCGTCGCGCGGGCGTAGACGCCGCGGGAGTCGATCCCCACGAGCTCTGCGGTATCCGGGTCCTGCGCCGTGGCCCGCATCCGGCGCCCCGCCTGTGTACGCGAGAGGAAGAGCTGGAGCCCGCCGAGGATGGCCACCGCGACGCCGAGGATCAGCGCGCCGAGCGCGGAGATCGAGAGCTGGTTCGAGATCTGCCAGCTCGCGGTGACGAGGCCGCCCGCGTTGCCGCCGAGCGAGCGCACGTCGGGCGAGAACTTCTCGAGCAGCAGGTTCTGGATCACGATCGAGAGGCCGAACGTCGCGAGGAGCGGCACGAGCACGCCGGAACGCAGCGCGCGGTCGAGCATCGTCCGCTGCAGCCCGTACCCCGCGATCAGCATCACCGGCAGCACCGGCACGAGCGCGATGAACGCGTTCACGTTCCAGTGGTCGAGCACGACCGTGATCAGATAGGCCCCGAGCACCGCAATGTCGCCGTGCGCGAGGTTGATGATCCGCATCACGCCGAACATCAGCGCGAGGCCGCAGGCCAGCAGCGCGTAGTACCCGCCGAGCAGGACGCCCTGGACGACGGCGTTGACCCAGGTCACGTCGCTCTCCGAGCGCGATGCAGCCCGAAGTAGGCGTCCATGATCTGCTCGCGGGTCAACTCCTGGCCCGTTCCCTCGAGCACGAGCCGTCCCTCGAGCATGCAGACGACGCGCCGCGCGACGGACGTCGCCCGCGTCAGGTCCTGCTCGACGAGGAGCATCGTCACGCCTTCCGCGATCAGCGTCTCGAGCGACCGGTACACGGATTCGACCGCGACCGGCGCGAGGCCGAGCGACACCTCGTCGAGGAGGAGCAGCCGCGGGTTCGTCATCAGCGCCCGCCCGATCGCGGTCGCCTGCTGCTCGCCGCCCGAGAGGTTCGCCGCGCGGCGGTTGCGCAGCGGCCGCAGCAGCGGAAACGCGTCGAGCACCGTGTCGACCGTCCAGCGCCCGGGGCGCGCCGCGACATGCAGGTTCTCCTCGACGGTGAGCGACGGGAAGAGCCGCCGACCCTCCGGCACGAGCGCGATCCCCATCCGCACGCGGTCGTGCGCGCGGACGCTGGTGATGTCGGCGCCGCCGAAGCGAACGCGACCGGCCGACGGGCGGTGCGCGCCCGCGATCATCCGCAGGAGCGTCGTCTTCCCGGCCCCGTTCGCCCCCACGAGGGCGAGGACCTCGCCCTCCGCCACGTCGAGCGACACGCCGCGCACCGCCGGCAGCAGCCCGTGGCGCGCCTCGATCCCCTCCAGAGCGAGCAGGGTCATGCGACCACGCCCCCGAGGTATGCGTCGACGACCGCGGCGTCGCGCATCACGGCGTGCGGGTCCCCGTCGG
>Ga0335085_10009218_pt1 | contig 14919 bp, 11 predicted proteins | sample Lox_Sample_45_FD_206712 | JGI IMG/M metagenome (GOLD analysis project Ga0335085, IMG submission 206712) | Soil microbial communities from Loxahatchee National Wildlife Refuge, Florida, United States - Lox_Sample_4.5 | ecosystem: Environmental > Terrestrial > Soil > Wetlands | place: USA... | reverse complement strand
ACGGGCGAGAAGTACGACCCCGAGCGCGTCGACGCCTTCCTCACCGCCGGCCCTCGCATGGTGGACTGGTTCCAGCGCGAGACCGTGGTGCAGTTCGATCCCTCGGCGACCTTCTCCGACTATCACCCGGACGCGCCCGGCGGCAAGCCGGGCGGGCGCTCGATCGTGGCGCGGGCCTACGACGGCCGCCTGCTCGGCCCGATGCTGCGGCGGCTCGGGCCGCCGCTGCCGGAGCTGACGGTATTCGGCGTCATGATCGGCTCGGGGGTCGAGCTGACCCACTTCATGCGCTGGTCGAAGTCGCTCGAGTCCGCCGCGTTCGTGGCGCGGCGCCTCCTCGGCCACGGGCTGGCGCGCCTCTTCTACGGCCGCGGCGTGCGCCTCACCAACGGCAACGCGCTCGCCGGGCGGCTGCTCAAGTCCGCGATGGATTGCGGGGTTTCGCTTTTGAGTTCCTCTGCCGTCATGGAGTTGATTTCAAGGAATTCCCGGATCGAGGGAGCAAAAGTAAAAATCAACGGCGAAATCGAGACGATCGTTGCCCGCAAAGGCGTCGTGCTCGCGTGCGGCGGGTTTCCGAACGACATGGAGCGTCGCCGCCGCCTGTTCCCGCACGCCGAGCACCATTCGCCGGCGCCGCCCGGCAACGTCGGCGACGGGCTGCGCCTTGCGCATCGCGCCGGCGCGCGGGTGGACGAGAACCTGCCGAACGCCGCCGCCTGGGTGCCGGTGTCGCGGGTGCCGCGCAAGGACGGCGGCTTCGGCGTCTTCCCGCACTTCATCGACCGCGCCAAGCCCGGCGTGATCGCGGTGACGCGCAAGGGAACGCGCTTCGTCAACGAGGCGAACTCCTACCACGACTTCGTGCGCGCGCTGCTGCAGGAGCTGCCCCACGACCGCGAGCCCTGCGCCTGGCTGGTCACCGACCATCGCGCGATCCGCGCCTACGGCCTGGGCTTCGTCAAGCCGCGCCCGCTGCCGCTTGCGCCCCACCTCCGCTCCGGGTACTTGCTGCGAGCCGCTACGTTCAGGGAGCTCGCCGCGCAGGCGGGTGTGGAACCCGACGCCTTTGAAAGAACAATTGAGAACTACAACAAGAACGCCGGTTCCGGGTCGGACCCTGAGTTCGCCAAGGGCAGCAACGCCTACAACCGGTTCTACGGCGATCTCGAGATCCGGCCGAACCCCTGCGTCGCGCCGATCGCGACGCCGCCGTTCTACGCGCTGAAGGTCGTGGTGGGAGACCTCGGCACCTACGCGGGCGTCGCCACCAACGGCCACGCCCAGGCTCTGGACGAGTACAAGCGCCCGATCGCGGGCCTCTACGCGGTGGGCAACGACGCGCTGTCGATCATGGGAGGCAACTACCCGGGGCCGGGCATCACGCTCGGCCCGGCAATGACCTTCGGCTGGATCGCGGCACGCCACCTCGCCGGCATTCCCGATTAGGATGCAGCCATGAAAGTCACGATACTCGACGATTATTTCGACACGCTGCGCACGCTTCCCTGCTTCGCGAAGCTGAAGGGGCACGAGGTCAGGATCTGGAACGACCACGTGCAGGACACCGCGGCGCTCGCGGCGCGCCTCGCGGACACCGAGGCGCTGGTGCTGATCCGCGAGCGCACGCAGATCCGCGCCCCGCTGCTGGAGAAGCTGCCGAAGCTGAAGCTGATCAGCCAGAGGAGCGTGTACCCGCACATCGACGTCGACGCCTGCACGCGTCTCGGCGTCATGGTCTGCTCCAACATGCACGCCGGCACGCCGTCGTACGCCGCAGCCGAGCTCACCTGGGGCCTGGTGCTCGCCGCGACGCGCCGCATCCCGCAGGAGGCGGCGGCCCTGAAGCGCGGCATCTGGCAGACCGGCGTCTGGAGCGGGCTGCGCGGCAAGACGCTCGGCATCTACGGCTACGGCCGGATCGGCGCCGTGGTCGCCGGCTACGGCCGCGCCTTCGGCATGAACGTGGTCGCCTGGGCGCGCGAGGCATCGCTCGCCAAGGCGCGCGCCGACGGCTACCGCGCCGCCGGGAGCAAAGAGGCGTTCTTCGAGGAATGCGACGTGCTCTCGCTGCACATGCGCCTGGTCGACGCGACGCGCGGCATCGTCACGGCGCAGGATCTCGCGCGCATGAAGCCGACGGCGCTGATCGTCAACACCAGCCGCGCCGGCCTGATCGCGCCCGGCGCGCTGGTCGAGGCGCTCAAGGCGGGCCGCCCCGGCATGGCGGCGGTGGACGTCTTCGAGCAGGAGCCGGTGAGGGACCCCGCGCACCCGCTCGTCGCCATGGAGAACGTGGTCTGCACGCCGCACTCCGGCTACGTCACGCGCGAGGAGTACGAGCTGCAGTTCAGCGACATCTTCGACCAGGTCGTCGCCTACGCCGCCGGCAAGCCGGAGAACGTGGTCAACCCGAAGGTGCTGGAGTCCCCGGCGCTGCGCCGCTAGCCGCGGGCGCCGCGGCGAGCCGCGCCGCGCGCTCCTTGTACGCCCTGGCGGCGAGGAACAGGCCGCCGTCCGCGCCGTCGATGAAGTGCAGGTGCTTCGCCGCGTAGGTGAAGACGAGGCAGGTCATGTGCGCGCGGTCGGATACGTGCAGGCCGTACACCAGCTCGCGCTTCGCGTAGCGCTGCTCCAGCCATGCTTCCAGCCGCGCGCGCTGCGCGGCGTTGCCGGCGAGGATCTGGCGGTAGATGTCGTTGAACTTGCGCACGTCGGAGTTCCTCACCAGCGCCGGCTTGTAGGCCGCCCAGTCGGTGAACTCGGTCTTGAGGCCGAACCGCATCAGGAACCAGCCGAGGAGGACGAACCAGCGCGCGCGCATCAGCCACAGCCACTTGCCGAAGGCGCCGCGCTGCCAGGCGCGCGCGCCGACCTCGTTGCCGAGCTGCCGCGCGCCGAGCGCCGGGGCGAGCATCGGCACGCTGACGGGGTGGCAGGTCTCGTCGTCGCCGTAGATCGCGCGCACCTGCGCGATCAGCTCGCGGTAGAGCGCCGCGGCCGCGCGCTCGTCGGCGGCGAGCGCGCGCGCCATCAGGCAGACGGTCTCGCCGTAGCGGCTGGGGATGTCCTGCCAGCGGCACTCCAGCCCCTCGAGGCTGCCGCGCGCGGCGGTGCTGCCGGGCTTCACCTCGCAAAACGGCGCGGTCGCCGGATCCTTCATGGTGCGGTCGGCGTAGGCCATGCCGCCGCCCGCGAACACCGCCTGCACGTAGTAGTCCGAGACGCGCACGCGCGCCACGCGGATGTCGAATCCCGCCTCCCGGATGCGCGCCACGGGGACTGTGGCGACGCGCAGCTCGAGGCCGAACGACCTGCGCGCCATCTCCTGCGTCGTGAGCAGGGCGCCGCGCGCCGCCTCGAGCAGCCCCGGCGGCACGCAGAACGCGCTGCCGTCCCCTTCGAAGACGAACGGGATCTCGAGGCCGCCCGCGGCGTTCAGCATCGCGGTCACCGCCGAGGCGCCGACGGTATTGACGTGCTTGTAGGCGCCGGACTGGACCGCGATCGTGGAATTGCGGACGTCGCAGGTGGCGACGTGCCAGTCCGCGGGCAGCGGCGTGAAATTTTCCGCATGCGTCACGGCCTCGAACCCCTCGAGCACCGGAAGCGCGGCGTAGAATCCGGCGGTCATGGCGGAAGAGTCGGGCCGCACGCTGGTCTGCAGCGTGCTCTTCATCGATCTCGTAGCGTACTCGAAGAAGGCGGTCGCCGAGCAGTTCGAGATCAAGCAGCGCTTCAACGGCATGCTTGCCGGCGCGCTGGAGCTGCTCGAGCGGCGCGACCGCGTCGTGGTCGACACGGGTGACGGCGCCGCGGTGGTGTTCCTCGGCGATCCCGAGGACGCGCTCGTCGTCGGCGTCGCGATGCGCGGCCACGCGGCGGCGCTGCCGATGCGCATGGGCATCAACCTCGGGCCGGTGAAGCTGATCACCGACCTCAACGACCAGACCAACGTCGTCGGCGACGGCATCAACGTGGCGCAGCGCGTGATGAGCTTCGCCGAGGCCGGGCAGCTGCTGGTGTCGGCCAACTTTCAGGACGTGGTGTCGCGGCTCTCGGCGCAGTACGCGAACCTGTTCGTGCGCGAAGGGCGCCGCCAGGACAAGCACGTGCGCGAGCATGAAGTCTGGTCCGTGTCGGACGCGATCCGCATCCAGCCCCGGGAGTCGCTCACCGACGAGGCGCCGGCGGAGCTGAACGCGACCGCGGTTTACCGCGAGCCGGACGCGGGCGGCGCGCTGCCGCCGCCGGCCGCGCACCTGCCGGCGAAGGTGCTCGATGCCGGGCCCAACCTGATGATCTCCGGGGCGAGCCGCGCCAGCGTGGCCGAGGCGGTGGAGCGCCTCAGGCGCGAGGGCTCGGCGGTGATCTCGCCGATCACGATGGTCGGCGAGAAGTGGGTCGCCGCCTGCACGCACCCGAAGGCCTCGAGCGCGATCAAGATCGAGGAGTTCGGGCTGACGCGCGTGGTCTCGAGCGCCAATCGCCAGGCGGTGGAGGACAAGGTCGCCGAGTACGTCGCCTTCGGCGGCAGGCTCGTCTCGCCGCTGGAGCAGGTCGACGGGGTGTGGACCGCGGTGTGCGACACCGCGAGCTAGCGGCGCGCCCGCCTCAGAGCGAGCGGTAGTACTCCGCCATGCGCCGGCGCGCCGCTTCGTCGGGCAGGGCGCCGAAGCCGGCGGCGACGTTGTCGGCCATGTGCTCGGGCCTGCCGGTCCCCGGGATGGCGCAGGTGATCGCGGGATGGGCGACGATCCACTTGAGGAAGAACTGCGCCCAGCTCGCGATCCCCAGCTCGGCGGCGGCCCAGGGCGGCAGCGGCTTGCCGCGCACGCGGCCGAACATCGCGCTGCCGGCGAACGGGCGGTTGGCGATCACGGCGACCTTGCCTTCCAGGCACAGCGGCAGCAGGCGGCGCTCGGCCTCGGGCTCGGCGAGGGAGTAGTTGATCTGCAGGAAATCGTACTGCTCGCGGTCGAGCCATTTCTCCACTTCCGCGTATGCCGATGAGGTGTAGTGCGTGATGCCGAGGTAGCGGATCTTCCCCCGCGCCTTCCAGTCCCGCAGGGTCCTGGTGTGCACGCCGACGTCGACGAGGTTGTGCACCTGCATGAGGTCCATCGTCTCGACCCGGAAGCGGCGGAAGGACCGCTCCATCTGCGCGATGCCGTCCTCGCGGCCGCTGGTCCAGACCTTGGTGGCCATGAAGAGGCGGTCGCGCAGCCGGAGCGCGGCGACGAGGTCCCCCGCCACGGACTCCGACGAGCCGTACATGGGCGAGGAATCGACGAGCTTGCCGCCCGCGCCGGCGAACGCCTCTAGGACCTGGCCCAGCCGCGCCTGCGCCGCCGCATCGCCGCCGACGTCGAACACCTGCCAGGTGCCGAGGCCGACCGCAGGGAGGTCCTTCACGCGCCGATTCTAATCCGCCTGCGGCGGCGCTTTCGCGTAGAGTGCCGCTCGGAGAGCGACGAGCGATGATGCGACCATTCCGCGCCGTCCGCGCGGGCGAGGGCAGGGCGCTGGCGTGGTCGTTCGCCTACTTTTTCTGCCTGCTCTCGGGCTACTACGTGCTGCGGCCGCTGCGGGACGAGATGGGCGTCGCCGGCGGCGTGCGCAACCTGCAGTGGCTCTTCAGCGCCACGTTCGTCGTCATGCTCGCGGCGGTGCCGTTGTACGGCGCGCTGGTCGCGCGCCTGCCGCGCCGGCGCTTCATTCCGCTCGTGTATCACTTCTTCGTCGCGAATCTCGCGCTCTTCTGGATTCTGCTCTCCTTCCAGATAGAAAAACTGTGGGTGGCGAGGACGTTCTTCATCTGGGTCAGCGTGTTCAACCTGTTCGCGGTCTCGGTGTTCTGGTCTTTCATGGCCGACCTGTTCGGCGCCGAGCAGGGCAAGCGGCTGTTCGCGATCATCGCCGCCGGCGGCAGCGCCGGCGCCCTCGCCGGGCCGGCGCTGACCGTGTGGCTCGCGCGGCCGCTCGGCCCGGCGAACCTGCTGCTGCTCGCCGCGCTGCTGCTCGAGGCCGCGGTGCTGTGCGCGCGTCGAGTCGAGGGCGCCGTCGCCGCCGCGCCCGCGCCGCAGGCGCGCGACAGCGCCCCGGCCGCGGCGGCCGCGTCCGCGCCGCGGCTCGGCGGCGGTTGGCTCGCCGGCATCGCGCTGCTGGCGCGCTCGCCGTACCTCGCCGGCATCGCGCTGTGGGTGGCGCTGCTCTCGATCGCCGGCACCTGGCTGTACTTCCAGCAGGCGAGCCTCGTCGCCGCCGCCTCCGACGACCCCGCGACGCGCACGCGCCTGTTCGCGACGATCGACCTCGCCGTCGGCCTGCTGACGCTGGCGGTGCAGTTTGTCGCCACCGGCCGGCTGATCGAGCGCTTCGGCATCGGCGCCGCCGCCGCGCTGCTGCCGCTCGCGTTCGGGCTCGGCTTCCTCGCGCTCGCCGCGGTGCCGGCGCTCGCGGTCGTGGTCGGATTCCAGGCGCTGCAGCGCACCGCGAACTTCGCCGTCTCCAACCCCGCCCGCGAGGTGCTGTTCACGGTGCTCGCGCGCGAGGAGAAATACAAGGCGAAGAACGTGATCGACGTGGTGGTGTTCCGCGGCGCCGACGCGGCGGGCGGCTGGCTGTTCGCGGCGCTGCGCTCGCTCGGCCTCGAGCTGCGCGCGATCTCGCTGGTGGCGGTGCCCCTGGCGGCGGCGTGGCTCGCGCTCGCGCTCGCGCTGGGGCGGGCGCACGAGCGCCGCGCCGCGGCCGGACCGAGGGCGCCCTAGGACGAGAGGCCGAGGATCGCGCGCAGCTCGCGCGCCGTCACGGCCCTGCCGAAGATCGGCGTGCCGACGTCGAACTCCCGCGCGCGCGCCAGCCCGCCGACCACCACCGGCTCGAAGCCGGCGTCCCGCACCAGGCCGATCGCGACCTGTAGCGCTCCCGGGTCGTCGGCGGCGAGCGGGATGGCGAGCTTCTCGCCCGCGCGGTGCGCCTCGCTGCGCATCGAGAGGTAGCTCACGCAGTTGAAGGCGCGCACCAGGCGCGCGCCCGGCAGCAGCTCGGCCGATGCGACGCCGGTGCCCTTGGCGCGCGCCGCGGCCGCCATCTCGCCGTCGCGCCGCTCGATCGGGTTGCAGGTGTCGAGCACCGGCTTGCCCTGCAGCTCAGCGGAGTTGTCGCGCCCGACCTGCGGCAGCGCCGCGTAAGGAACCGAGATCAGCACCGCCTCGCCGAAGGCGGCCGCCTGCTTCGGCGTGCCGGCGTGCGCGCGCGGGCCGAGCCCGGCGACGAGCTCCGCGACTTCGCCGATCTCGCGCGCCGAGAACATCACCTCGTGCCCCGCCTCGACCCAGAGGCCGCCGAGGGTGCCGCCGACGCGCCCCGAGCCGATGACGCCGATCTTCATCGGCGCCGCGCGCGCCGGCAGCGCCAGCAGCAGCGGGGCGGTCGCGGCGATGCGCAGGAAGACGCGCCGGTTCGTCGTCATGGGGCGATGGTACGCCCGGCACAACGCATGCGCTATAGTAGCCGGCGCGGGTCATTTCCCTCGGAGGGAGCCATGGCGGGGTGGATCATTCTTGCGGTCGTCGTCGCGCTCGCGGTGTGGGCGGTCGCGATGTACAACGCACTGGTGCAGATGCGCAACCGCTACAAGAATTCCTACGCGCAGATCGATGTGCAGCTGAAGCGCCGCTACGACCTGATTCCGAACCTGGTCGAGGCCGCCAAGGGCTATCTGACGCACGAGCGCGAGACGCTGGAGAAGGTGGTCGCGGCGCGCGGCGCCGCGGTCTCGGCCTCGCAGCGCGCGGCGGCGGCTCCGGGCGACGCCGCCGCGATGCAGGGGCTGTCCCAGGCGGAGGGCGCGCTCGGCGGCGCGCTCGGGCGGCTGATGGCGGTGTTCGAGGCCTACCCGAACCTCAAGGCCAACGAGAACATCATGCAGGTGCAGGAGGAGCTCACCTCGACCGAGAACAAGATCGCGTTCGCGCGCCAGGCGTACAACGACACGGTGATGGAGTACAACACCAAGCGCGAGTCGTTCCCCGAGACGATGTTCGCCGGCATGTTCGGCTTCGCGCCGGCGAGCCTGCTCGAGGCGACCGAGTCGGCCGAAGAGCGCAAGGCGCCGAAGGTCTCGTTCAAGTAGCGGGCTGCGCGCGATCGCCGTCTCGTTCTTCGCCCAGCAGGAGCGCGCCCGCCGCGCCGGCGCCAGGGCATGAGCACGTTCTTCCAGAACCAGCAGGCGGCGCGACGCAACACCAAGCTGCTGGTGCTGCTCTACCTGCTCGCGGTGGCGGGCGTGATCGTCGCCGTCGACGCGGTGCTGGCCGCCGTCTGGCTGTATAGCTCGTCCGGCATCGCAATGCCGAGAGCGCATGCACCGGGAGTCCTGGCGCTGGCGCACGCCGTGCCGCCCCGGATCCTGGTGCTCGGCGCGCTCGGCACCGGGGCGCTGATCCTGGCGGTGAGCGGCTGGCACATCGTGCAACTCTCGGGCGGCGGCGACGCGGTGGCCCGCATGGCGGCCGCGCGCCGCGTCGCGACGGATACGCGCGACCCGCTCGAGCGCCGCCTCGTCAACGTGGTGGAGGAGATGGCGATCGCCTCGGGGGTGCGCGTGCCCGCGGTCTACGTGATGGACGGCGAGGCGGGCATCAACGCCTTCGCCGCCGGCTACGAGGTCTCCAACGCCATCGTCGCGGCGACGCGCGGCGCCCTCGAGTCGCTCAACCGCGACGAGCTGCAGGGCGTCGTCGGCCACGAGTTCAGCCACATCGTCAACGGTGACATGCGCCTCAACATCCGCATGATCGGAGTGCTCGCCGGGATCGTGTTCATCGGCGCCATCGGCAATTTCCTGCTGCGCAGCCAGCGCGGCAGCCGCGACAGCAAGGGCGCGGCGCCGATCTTCGCCGCCGGGCTGGCGCTGCTGCTGATCGGCTACGTCGGCCTGTTCTTCGCCCGCCTCATCAAGGCTGCGGTGTCGCGCCAGCGCGAGTTCCTGGCGGACGCCTCGAGCGTGCAGTTCACGCGCAATCCCGACGGCATCGCCGGGGCGCTCGACCAGATCGGCCTCTCGGCGCAGGGGGCGTTCATCGCGAGCCACCGCGCCGAGGACCTCTCGCACATGTTCTTCGGGCAGGCGATCCACGTGCAACTGCACGGCCTGTTCGACACCCATCCGCCGCTGGAAGAGCGCATCGAGCGCGCCAGCCCGAGGTTCGACCGCGCCAGCTACCGCAAGTCGCGGCGCCCGGCCGCCGCGGGCGTCGAGGCCGAGCTCGAGGGCAGCAAGCCCGGCGCTCCGGCCGCCGCCGCCGGGGCGGAGGCGGGGCGGCGCGGCGCGGACATCGGCACGCAGTGGGGCCGGTCGGCGGTCGAGGCGGCGGCGCTGGTGGGCGCGCTCGACAGCGGCAAGGTGGACTACGCGGCGCGGCTGCTCGCGGCGCTGCCCGCCGGCCTGCGCGAGCGGCTGCGCGACGCCGAGCAGGCGCGCGCCGTCGTGGTGGCGCTGCTGCTGGCGCCGGCCGACGAGGTGATGCGCTCGCAGCTGGCGTCGCTCGAGGCGGCCGGGCTGCAGGCGCTGGCGGCGCGGGCGCGCGAGGCGGCGCCACTGGTCGCGCCGCTGGGGGCGGGGTTCCGCCTGCCGGTGATCGACCTCGCGCTGCCGGCGATCAAGGGCGCGCCCGAGGCGGCGCGGCAGGAGCTGCTGCGCGCCCTCGAGCTGGTGATCCACGCCGACCGCCGCGTGTCGCTGCACGAGTTCGTGGTGCTGACGCTGGCGCGCAGCCAGCTCGCGCCGCTGCGCAAGCCGGGCGCCGTCGGCCGGCGCAAGCTCGCCGAGCTGCGGCCGCAGGCGCTGGTGGTGCTGTCGCTCGTGGCGCGGGCGGGAACCCGGCGCGACGCGCCCGGCGAGGCGCTCGCCTCGGCGATGCGCGCGGGCACGGCGCAGCTGCGCTGGCCGGAAGCGCCGGCCGCGGCCGGCGTCTCGCTCGAGGCGGCCTCGGCCGCGCTCGAGGCGCTGCAGGAGCTCGCGCCGCTGGAGAAGGCGATCCTGGTGAAGGCGCTGTTCGCGGCGGTGACCGACGACGGCGTCATCACCGTGGCGCAGGCCGAGCTGATGCGCCTGGTCGGCGCGGTGCTCGACTGCCCGCTGCCGCCGCTGCTCGCGACGATCGATCCCGCTAAACTCGCGGCGTGAGCCAAGCACCGCTCGAGGCCGCGTTGCGCGCCGCGGTGAGGGGCGAGGTGCGCTTCGATCCCGGCGCGCGCGCCGCCTACGCCAGCGACGCCTCCAACTACCGCCAGGTGCCGATCGGCGTGGTGCTGCCGCGCAGCACCGAGGACGTCGTCGCCGCGGTCGCCGCCTGCCGGGCCCACCGCGCGCCGCTGCTGGCGCGCGGGGGCGGCACCTCGCAGTGCGGGCAGGCGGTCAACGTCGCGGTGGTGATCGACGCCTCCAAGTACCTCGACCGCATCCTGGAGCTCGACGGCGCCGCGCGCACCGCGCGGGTCGAGCCCGGCGTGGTGTGCGACGCGCTGCGTGCCGAGGCCGTGCGCCACGGCCTCACCTTCGCCCCCGACCCGGCGACGCACTCGCGCTGCACGCTCGGCGGCATGATCGGGAACAACTCCTGCGGCCCGCATTCGGTGATGGCTGGCAAGACGGCGGAGAACGTCGCTGCGCTCGAGATCCTGACCTACGACGGCGCGCGCTTCTGGTGCGGGCCGACGAGCGAGTCCGAGCTCGACGCCATCGTGCGCCGCGGCGGGCGCCAGGGCGAGATCTACGGCGCCTTGCGCTCGCTGCGCGACCGCTACGCCGGTCTGATCCGCGCGCGCTTCCCGAAGATCCCGCGCCGCGTCTCGGGCTACAACCTCGACCAGCTGCTGCCCGAGAACGGCTTCAACGTGGCGCGCGCGCTGGTGGGCTCGGAAGGCACCTGCGCCCTGACGCTGCAGGGGCTGGTCCGCCTGGTGGCGAGCCCGCCGGAGCGCGTGCTGCTGGTGATCGGCTTCGCGGACATCTACGCTGCGGGCGACGCAGTACCGCGCGTGCTCGAGGCGCGCCCGATTGCCTGCGAGGGCCTCGACACCGGGATCATCGGCGGCCTGCGCGAGCGGCGGCTGCGCCTGGACGACGTCGCCCTGCTGCCCGAGGGCAAGGCCTGGCTGATGGTCGAGTTCGGCGCCGACACCCTCCAGGCGGCGTTGGGTCTCGCCCAGAAATTGCAAAGTCGGCTGGGCGGAAGCCTGATTTCCGACCGCGCCCTGATGAATCGGATCTGGACGCTGCGCGAGACCGGCGCCTCGGCCACCGCGCACAACCTCAAGGGCACGCCCGGGCCCGACCCGGTGGTCGGCTGGGAGGACGCGGCGGTGGACCCGCTGCGCCTCGGCGCCTACCTGCGCGAGTTCCAGGCGCTGGTCGACCGCTACGGCTACCGCACCTCGCTCTACGGGCACTTCGGCGACGGCTGCATCCACGCGCGCATCACCTTCGACCTGCGCACGCCGCGGGGCCTGGCGCACTGGCGCGGGTTCCTGGGCGAGGCGACGGCGCTGGTGCTCGCCTACGGCGGCTCGCTGTCCGGCGAGCACGGCGACGGCCAGGGCCGCGCCGAGTTCCTGCCGGTGATGTTCGGGCCGGAGCTGATGGCCGCGCTGCGCGAGTTCAAGCGCATCTGGGACCCGCAGGGGCGCATGAACCCGGGCAAGCTGGTCGACGCGCTGGGCGAGCCGTACCGCGTCGACGAGAACCTGCGCCTCGGGCCCGAGTACCGGCCAGTGACGCTCGCCACCCGGCTCACGTTCGCGAGCGACATCGGCGACGGCTTCACGCGCGCCTCGGAGCGCTGCATCGGCATGGGCAAGTGCCGCGCTGCGGAGGGCGGCACCATGTGCCCGAGCTATCGCGCCACGCGCGAGGAGCGCTACTCGACGCGCGGCCGCGCCCGCCTGCTCGCCGAGATGCTGCGCGGCGAGGTGATCGCCGACGGCTGGCGCAGCGATGACCTGCGCGAGGCGCTCGAGTGGTGCCTCGCCTGCAAGGGCTGCCGCAGCGACTGCCCCACGCACACCGACATGGCGGCGTACAAGGCCGAGTTCCTGTCGCACCACTACGAGACGAAGCCGCGGCCGCGCGCCGCGCTCGTCATGGGCGGCATCGGCGAATGGGCGCCGCTCGCCGCGCGCGCGCCGGCGCTGGTCAACGGCGCGGCAAGCTTTCCGCTGCTTTCCTTCCTGTCGAAGAAGCTCCTCGGAATCGCCACGCAGCGGGATCTGCCCCGCTTCGCGCGCCGCACGTTCCGCGAGCAGTTCGAGGCCATGCAGCTGGCGCGGCGCGACCCGTCGCGCACCAGCGGCGCGCGGCGCGGCGACGCCGTGGTCCTGTTCGCCGATACCTTCAGCAACCACTTCCGCCCGGGCAGCGCGCTCGCCGCGGTGCGCGTGCTGGAGGCCGCGGGCGCGCGCGTCGACCTGCCGCGCGAGCCGCTGTGCTGCGGCCGGCCATACTACGACTTCGGCATGCTCGACCGCGCCAGGGCCGCGCTGGAGCGGATCGTCGCCGCGCTGGCGCCGCAGATCGAGTCGGGCGTGCCGGTGGTGGTGCTGGAGCCGGGCTGCCACTCGGTATTCCGCGACGAGCTGGCGAAGATGCTGCCTGGCGACGCCGGCGCCGAGCGGCTCGCGCGCCAGGCGGTCTCGCTCGGCGAGTACCTGCGCTCGCGCGGCTGGAAGCCGCCGCGCGCCGGCGGCCGCGCGCTGCTGCACGGCCACTGCCACCAGAAGGCGCTCGGCGGCATCGCCGCCGACGCCGCGCTGCTGGAGGCGGCGGGGATCCAGGCCGACGCTCCCGACACCGGCTGCTGCGGGATGTCGGGGTCCTTCGGCATGCGCGCCGAGACCTACGCCGCGTCGGTGAAGATCGCGCGCCTCGCGCTGCTGCCGAAGGTCAAGGCCGCGGCGGAGGGCACGCTGATCGTGGCGAACGGCTTCTCCTGCCGCGAGCAGATCGAGGGCCTCGCCGGCCGCGAGACCCTGCACCTCGCCGACGTTCTCGCGGCTTCCCTAGATCGTATCTAGCAGCGCAGGGCCGCGCGGCTCCCAGCCGAGCTCGCGCCGGGCGCGCACCGCGCGCACGCGGCTGTTCGAGCCATAGGTGTACTTCGCCGCGCCCTCGCCCCATTCGGCGATCGCCTCGGCGAGCGACATCGGCTCGGTGCGGCCGCCGAAGCCGAGCCTGCGGCTGATCGCGGCGGCGAGGGCGCGCATGGAGCACTCGCCGTTCTCCGCGTAGTAGAAGGCGCCCGCCGGCGCGCGCTCCAGGATCCGCAGGTAGAGGTCCGCGAGGTCGTCGATGTGCACGTTCGACCAGATGTTTTCGCCGCGCCCGACGTGGCGCCCGGCGCCGGACTTGCGCGCCACGCGCTCCAGCGCCGGCACCTGGACGCTCTCCTTGTGCAGGCCGCGGCCCGCGCCGTAGATCAGCGTGGGCGCGATCACCACCGCGCGCACGCCGCGCGCGGCGGCGCCCAGCACCGTCTGGTTCACGGCGACGCGCGCCGCGCGCCCCGGCCCGGGCGTGAACGGCGTGTCGTCCTCGTACACCCTGTCCGTGGGCTCGCCGCCCGCCTGGTCGCCCACGATGCTGGAGCCGCTCGTCTGCAGGAACAGCTTGCCGCTGCCCTCGAGCGCCGGCAGCATCGCCTCGATCGAAGGCCGGTCGTCCGAATTTGCCGCATGGATCACCGCGTCCGCCTCGCGCGCCGCGCGCGCCAGCACTGCGCCATCGGCGAGCGACCCGATCACCGGCTCGATCCCCAGCGCCGCGATCTCGCGCCCGCGCCCGGCCGAGCGCGCCAGCCCCGCCACCTTGTGCCCGGCCTTCATGAGCGCCGCGGCCACCGAGCCCCCGATATACCCGGAGGCGCCCGTCACGAAAACCCGCATGCCGCCCAGCCTACAGCGAAAACAGGGTCAGACCACGTTTTCCGGGCGCGCGCGATCAGCCAGCCGACTCGGATCCCTCGCCGCCGTCCGCCGCCCGCGACATCTCCGCCGCGCGCTTCAAGTCAACTGCGCACGTCATCGCGAATGCGCTGTCCGTGCGAGCGAATCCGCGCTCGTTCACCGCGCCGAAACGACGGAGGCGACCACCGCGACCGAGAGTACGAGGTTGACGGCGACCAGGCGCCGGATCGAGTTCAGCGCCGCGGCGGCGGCGGGCCAGGCGGCGGCCCGGGTGTGCTTGAGCAGCTGCGGGTAGAGGCCGGCGTAGACGTAGACGAAGACGCCGGCCATCGCGAGGCCGAGGACCATCATGGCGATCCAGCCGAGCGGCGGCCTGCCGATGCCGATCAGGGCGAGCATGGAGAAGCCGCTGCCTAGGAGCGCGACGACGGCGAGCGCAGCGTAGAGCAGGAAGCGGCTGAAGGTCGCGGCCCAGAGGGCCAGGCGCTGCGGCGGCTCGAGGAGCCCGGCGGCGGGCCGCAGGCAGAAGTAGGCGAAGAACATGCCGCCGATCCAGACGATCGCGCCGGCGAGGTGCAGGAAGAGGAGGGTCGAGTAGAGCATGGGGCGAGTCTACGCCGTAGCCGGGTCGCCGCCTGCGCGGGAACCGCGGCTCGCCGTTCAGCGGCCGCGCCCGTCCCGCGCGTCCTCGATCGCGTCGCGATATTTCGCGCGCAGCAGCGCGATGAAGGCCACCAGCACCAGCGCGAAGCCGAGGGCGTGGCCAGTCTCCCAGCGCAGGCGGTGGTCGGCCCAGTCCGGCGGCAGGGTCTGCGCGGTCCAGTGGGTGAGGGCGGCGTTCACGGGGACGTTGAGGGCGAAGAACACGGCGAGCGCCGCGCTGAGCAGGAGTGCGGCGAGCAGCGTGGGCGCGTAGGCGACGCGGCTGCGGTAGACGAGGAACAGCAGGATCCA
>Ga0335085_10009217_pt1 | contig 14920 bp, 13 predicted proteins | sample Lox_Sample_45_FD_206712 | JGI IMG/M metagenome (GOLD analysis project Ga0335085, IMG submission 206712) | Soil microbial communities from Loxahatchee National Wildlife Refuge, Florida, United States - Lox_Sample_4.5 | ecosystem: Environmental > Terrestrial > Soil > Wetlands | place: USA... | reverse complement strand
AAACCCGCAGGCAGAAGGTTAAATAACAAGCTGAAGGCCCGGCTCGTTGGCCGGTCACAACCGTCCCGCCATAGGGCCGCTGCGCTGCCCGCCGATAGCAGCGGGCGCTCACCCGGGCCGGAGGCCCGGATTCGCGCCCGGCAAAACTCGGCTACGCCGACTTCTCGCGGGGGGCGCGGCGGGCGACGCCGCGCGGGACGATGGTGGGGTTGACATGCTCGAGCACGGCCTCACGGGTGATCACGACCCGCTCGACGTCCTTGCGGCTCGGCACCTCATACATCACCGACAGCAGGACCTCTTCCATGATCGCGCGCAGGCCGCGCGCCCCGGTGCCGCGCAGATTGGCCTGGTCCGCGATGGCCTCCAGCGCGTCCGGGGTGAACTCCAGGTCCACGCCGTCCAGCTCGAACAGCCGGCGGTACTGCTTGACCAGCGCGTTGCGCGGCTCGGTCAGGATCGAGATCAGCGCGTCCCGGTCGAGGTTGTGCACGCTGGTGATGACCGGGAGGCGGCCGACGAACTCCGGGATCATCCCGAACTTCAGCAGGTCCTCCGGCATCACCTCGGCGAACGCGTCGACGGAGTTGTCCGCCTTGCGCGCCCGGAGCACGGCGTTGAAGCCGATCCCGTTGTGGCCGGACCGCTGCTCAATGATCTTTTCCAGGCCCGCGAACGCGCCACCGCAGATAAACAGCACGTTCGTGGTGTCGATCTGGATGAACTCCTGGTGCGGATGCTTCCGGCCGCCCTGCGGCGGCACCGACGCGGTGGTGCCCTCCAGGATCTTCAGCAGCGCCTGCTGGACGCCTTCGCCGGACACGTCCCGGGTGATCGACGGGTTCTCGCTCTTGCGGGCGATCTTGTCGATCTCGTCGATGTAGATGATCCCGTTCTCGGCCTTCTTCACGTCGTAGTCGGCCGCCTGGATGAGCTTGAGCAGGATGTTCTCGACGTCCTCGCCGACGTAGCCGGCCTCGGTGAGCGCGGTGGCATCGGCGATCGCGAACGGCACGTTCAGCAGCCGGGCCAAGGTCTGCGCGAGCAGCGTCTTGCCGGAGCCGGTCGGGCCGAGCAGCAGGATGTTGGACTTGGCCAGTTCCACCCCGTCGTCGCCGGGCCGCTCGCCGCCGGACTGGACGCGCTTGTAATGGTTGTACACGGCCACGGACAGGGCCTTTTTGGCCTGGTCCTGGCCGATCACGTACGCGTCGAGGAACTCGTAGATCTCCCGCGGCTTTGGCAGGCTGTCCCACTTGACCTCGGACGGCTCCGCCAGCTCCTCCTCGATGATCTCGTTGCAGAGATCGATGCATTCATCGCAGATGTACACGCCCGGGCCAGCGATGAGCTTCTTGACTTGCTTCTGGCTCTTGCCGCAGAACGAGCATTTCAGCAGGTCCCCACCGTCACCGATGCGTGCCACCCAGATACTCCTTTACATGGGGCCGCCAGGGCGGCCTCGCGGTCCGCCCCGGCGGGCATGTCCCGCCAGGCCTTCATGCGCTCCGGCTTTGACGTTACCGCCTCGGGTCCGGGAGAACCTAAGGCACAACCATCAAACCCCTTCCGGGGTATGCCGGGGAAGAGGCAAATCCTCCGGTTAGGACGACAGTACCTCCGCAGGCGACTGCCCGCGCTTCAGCATCGTGAGAACCTCGTCGATGATGCCATATTCCCTGGCTTCCTCGGCAGTGAGGAACTTGTCCCGCTCGATGTCACGGCGGATCACTTCCTCTTCCTGGCCGGTGTGCCGGGCCAGGATGACCTCCATCGCCGCCCGCATCCGCATGATCTCGCGGGCCTGGATCTCCAGGTCGCTGACCTGCTCGTAGCCGCCGCCCTGGGTGGCTGGCTGGTGGATGAGGATGCGCGAGTTCGGCAGCGCCATCCGCTTGCCCTTGGTCCCGGCCGCCAGCAGCACGGCCGCCGCCGAGGCCGCCTGCCCGATGCAGCAGATCTGGATGTCGGGCTGGATGAACTGCATGGTGTCGTAGATCGCCATCATCGACGTCATCGACCCGCCCGGCGAGTTGATGTAGATCGTGATGTCCCGGTCCGGGTCGATCGCCTCCAGCGTCAGCAGCTGGGCCATGACGTCGTTGGCCGAGGCGTCGTCGATCTGCACGCCGAGGAAGATGATCCGCTCCTCGAAGAGCTTGTTGTACGGGTTCATCTCCTTGACCCCGTACGACGTCCGCTCCACGAAGGACGGCAGGACGTACCTGGCCTCCGCCGGCCGGGCACTTGCGGCCCTGAGCTCGCTCACGTTCGGCTCCTTCGTTCCGTAATGGGCGTTCATGAGACGGGGCCCGCCGAGGGCACCTCGGTGGCGCTGCGGACCACCCGGTCCACGAAGCCGTACTCGTTGGCCTCGTCGGCGGTGAACCAGCGGTCGCGGTCGAAGTCGAGCTCGATCTGCTCGAACGTCTGGCCGGTGTGGAACGCGATCCGCTCCGCCATCGTCCGCTTGATGTAGAGCATCTGCTCGGCCTGGATCCTGATATCGGTCGCGGTGCCGCCGAGGCCGCCCGACGGCTGGTGCATCAGGATCTGCGCGTGCGGCATCGCGAAGCGCTTGCCCGGGGTCCCGGCGCACAGCAGCACCTGGGCCATCGACGCGGCCATGCCCATCACGTACGTCGCGATGTCGTTCGGCACGTACTGCATCACGTCGTAGATGGCCAGGCCGGCGCTGACCGAGCCGCCCGGCGAGTTGATGTACAGGCTGATGTCCCGCTTCTCGTCCTCAGCCGCCAGCAGCACCAACTCGGCGCAGATCCGGTTGGCGAGGTCGTCATCGACCTGCTGGCCGAGGAAGACGATCCGGTGCCGCAGCAGCCGCTGGAACAGCTGGTCGCCGAACGGCTGAACGGGGCCATCGGGCGAGGCCGCCCTCACGATCGACGGCACCTCCAGGGTGGGATGCGTGGTCACTGCGTTCTCCTCGTTTGACTGGCCGCGATGTGCCTCGCCCGCCGCGCCCGGGGCTCCGGCATGTCGCAGTCCTCATTAGCTGCCGTCTGATGTCTCTGATCTGGACGATAGCGCCCGCCCCGGGCCCTGCATGCCCCGGCGGCGCCGTTTTCGCTGTCGGCGCACGCGGTTACCCTCGGCGACCGCGGGCGGGCTACCGCGGGCCCGCAGGCCCCATGCGGGCCCGCCCGGCGGTCAGCACTGAGGGGCCGGGCTAGGCCTTGGCGTCCTCGCCGGCGTCAGCCTCGGCCACCGCGGGCGCAGTGTCCTCCCTGGCGGCATTGTCCCTGGCGGCATTGTCCCCGGCGGCACTGTCCCCGGCGGGGGCGTCCTCCGCAGTGCTGTCCTCGGCGATCCTGTCCTCAGCGATGCTGCCCTCGACGATGCTGCCCTCGACGATGCTGCCCTCGACGATGCTGCCCTCGACGATGCTGCCCTCGACGATGCTGCCCTCGACGATGCTGTCCTCGCCGGGGGCGTCCCCGGCCGCGGCGTCATCGGCGTCAGTTTCGTCTTCGGCGTCCTGGCCGATGAGCGTGCTGTAATCCAGCTCGTGGCCCGCCTCATCCTGGATCTGCACGCGGCTGGTGAGCAGGGCGATCGCCTTGCCCCGGAGCACCTCGGCCGCAGCGGCGCCGATCTGGCCGCCCTCGGCGATCTGGCGGGCCAGCAGCTCGGGTTCCACGCCCATCTGCTCGGCCTGCTGGGTGATGAAGTACGACAGCTCGGTTTCGTCCACGCCCAGGTCTTCCTGCCGCGCCACCTGGTCGAGGACCAGCCCGACCTTGACGCTGCGGCGGGACTGCTCCTGCAGGTCGGCGTTGAACTCCTGCTGGCTCTTGCCGATCATCTGGAGGTATGCCTCCCAGTCAGCCCCCACGCGCTGGATCTGGTCGTGCATGGAGTGCTCAAGGCGGTGCGTTTCCTCCGTGACGATGCCCTCTGGCAACGGCACGTCCACCTGGTCGAGCAGCGCCTCCAGGGCGCGGTCACGCGCCTGGACGGCCTGCTGCTGGCGCCGCATCGCCTCGATCCGCTGGCGGGTGTCGGCCCGCAGCTCCCCGATAGTGTCGAACTCGCTGGCGAGCTGAGCGAAATCGTCGTCGAAGTCGGGCAGCTCCTTGACCTTGACGTTGTGCACGGTGACGGTCACCTCGGCCTCGTCACCGGCGTGCTCACCGCCGGCCAGCTCGGAGCTGAACGTCTTGGACTCCCCCGCCTGCATCCCGGTCACGGCGTCGTCGAGGCCGTCCAGCATCGACTCGCTGCCGACCTCGTACGACAGGCCGCTGGCCTGGGCGTCCTCGACCGGCTCGCCGTCCACGGTGGCCGACAGGTCGATGGAGACGAAGTCGCCGCTCTCGGCCGGGCGCTGCACGCCTTTCAGCGACGCGAACCGCTCGCGCAGGCTGCTCAGGTGCTCCTCCACGTCGTCCGGCGTCACCGTGGCGTTGTCGACGGTCACCGAGATGCCGGACAGGTCGGGGAGCTCGAACTTCGGCCGGACGTCGACCTCGGCGGTGAAGGACAGCTCCTTGCCGTCGTCCAGGCTGGTGATCTCCACCTCGGGCCGGCCGAGCGCGAACAGCTCCGACTCCTCGACCGCCTTGCCGTACAGCCCGGGGATGGCGTCGTTGACCGCCTGCTCGAGCACCGGCGCCCGGCCGATCCGCTGGTCGATGATCCGCGGCGGCACGCGTCCCGGCCGGAAACCGGGAATGCGGACCTGTCGCGCGACCTCGCGGTACGCCTTGTCGATGCTCGGCTTCAGCTCGTCGAACGGCACCTCCACGCTGAGCTTCACGCGTGTCGGGCTCAGTTCCTCGACGTCTGTCTTCACGGCGGCGTCACTCCTCGTGTTCCCTGCATTGGTTCCCTCCACTGCCTGCCGCCTGGGGCGACCGGGAACGCGGGAACTCGGATCATCACTCACGGCTACAGCCGGGTCTACGGCCGATAATCCTACCGGCCGTGCCCGGCAAACGGCGACGCCGACGACGGGCGGCCCCCCAGAGCCCGGTGCCGTAGCGCGCCACGCGGGGCGGGCGCTCACCATGGCCCGTTCGGCAGGATCGAGACGCCGGCGGCCGCGGCGGGCACGGGGCCACGGGCGCGGGGCGGAGTGGGGCGCTAGCCGACCGGCACGGGCACCCGGCCGCCGACGGCCGCCGCGCCCGGGCGGACCGGGACGGGCCCGCGGAAGAGGCGACGGTAGGCGTCGGGCGTGGTGTTGCGCCAGGCGCGGAAGTGGTGCCGCAACGTGGCCGCGTTGCCGAAGCCGACGTGCTCGGCGATGGCGTCCACGGTCTCGTCGGTGTCCTCCAGCATCTGCTGGGCCAGCAGGATGCGCTGGGAGGTGAGCCAGCGCAGCGGCGTAGTGCCCGTCTCCTGCGCGAAGCGGCGCGCGAACGTGCGGGCAGACATGTGCGCGCGGGCCGCCAGGTCGCTCACGGTGAGCGGCCGGCCAAGGTGCAGCGCCATCCAGTCGAGCACCCCGCCGAGGCTGCCGCCCGACGTATCGGCGAGCGGGCGGTCGATGTACTGGGCCTGCCCGCCATCGCGATGCGGCGGCACGACCATGCGCCGCGCGATCCCGTTGGCCACCCGCGAGCCCTGTTCCTTGCGGACCAGGTAGAGGCAGGCGTCGATGCCGGCCGCCGTGCCCGCGCTGGTGATGACCGGCTGCTCGTCCACGTACAGGACGTCGGGATCGACCTTCGCGCTGGGAAAGCGCCGGGCCAGCTCGGCCGCGTGCCGCCAGTGCGTGGTGCACCGGCGGCCCTCCAACAGGCCGGCCTCGCCGAGGACGAAGACGCCGCTGCACACGCTCAGCACCCAGGCCCCGCGCTCCGCCGCACCGCGCAGGGCGGCCAGCAGGGGCGCGGGAAACCGGCCGATTTCCGCCGGGCCGTGGACCAGGCAGCCGGGGGCGGGACGGGCCGGGTCCTGCCTCGCCGGTGACAGGCCGGGGATCTGGCCGGCCTGCCCGACCCGCCGGTCGGAGACCGCGGGCACCGCGATCAGGTCGGCCTCCTCCAGGCGGTCCAGGCCGTGCGGGGTGTGGATGGTGAAGCCGGCGTTGCAGCGGATCGGGCCCGGCTCTGCCGCCACGACGGCGAAGTCATAGGTCGGCAGCCCGTCATCCGAGCGGTCCAGCCCGAACACCTCGCAGACCACGCCGAGCTCGAATGCCTCGACCCGGTCGAGCGCCACGACGGCCACGTTCGTCAGCATGCCACGAGTATGACCGGCCTGCTGGCAGGATGTCATCCATATATGTCACTCCTGCCACTGTCGCCGAACGGCCGTAAAAGTGACGATCGACACATGAACGTGGTCCGCCGAATCAGCCAGATCATCTCCGAGTGCAACGAGGCGCAGCGCCGCCTCACCTACCTCCGGCTGTCCTACGACCGGTATCTGACCCAGCCGGACACGCCGCCCGGGACGTTCGCCGAGTTCATGCTGCGCACGTCGGGTCCGCTGCGGCGGGAGCCTTCGGCCGGGCAGCGTCTCGCTGGGCGCGCCGTCCGCTGAGCCATCCGCGTGACCGTGTCCTGACCCGTTCCGGGCTCCAGGCGGCCGGGTCGGCGGCCGGGCCAGCGGTCGGGCTGGCGGGATTTGAACCCGCGACCCCTGGCACCCAAAGCCAGTGCGCTTCCAAGCTGCGCTACAGCCCGCGTCTGACGTGAGTGTAGCCAGTCCGGCGCAGTCGCGGAGCGGGACCGGCGGGCCGCCGGGATGGCGGCCCGCGCCCGGGGCCGGGATGGCGGCCGGGGCCGCCCGGCTTACGGCGTTCGGAACTGGTAGCCCTGGGCAAGCAGGCGGGGCAGCACGAGCTTGAGCGCGGCGACGGTCTGGGCGCGATTCCCGCCGCCGTCGTGCTCCAGGATGATCGAGCCCGTGCGGGTGTTGCGCATGATGTTCGCGGCGATGGCGGCGACACCCGGCCGGGCCCAGTCTCGGGGGTCGACCGACCAGTCCAGCGGCATGAGCCGCATCTGCCGGCAGTTGGCCAGCACGGCCGGTGACCATGCGCCGTACGGGGCCCGGAAGATCCCCGGCCGGGTCCCGGTGACGTTCGAGATGATGTCGCTGGTCCGGTTCATCTGGTCGGCCACTGCGGTCGGCGCCAGCACGGTCAGGTTGGCGTGCGTCCAGGTGTGGTTGACGATCAGGTGACCGGCCCCGGTCACCTCGCGGGCCAGCCCCGGATTCGCGGCGACGTTCCGGCCGATCATCGAGAACGTCGCGGTGATGCCGTACCGGTGCAGCAGGCTGAGGATCTGCGGCGTGTAGGTGGGGCTCGGGCCATCGTCGATGGTCAGCGCGATGACCTTCGGGCCGTCGGTCAGGTGGTAGAGGGGCTGGCCATCGGCGGGAGCGGTCGTCTCGGGGCGGCCCGGCGGCGGAGTGGTGGCCGGATGACCTGTGGCTGCGGCATTCGACCGCCTCGGCCGCCTGGTAGCCATTGCGCGCGCATCCGCATTGGCGGCCGCGTGGGGCCGACCCGTCCCGCCATGGACGGCCGGGGCCGCGGACACCCCCTGCGCTGGCCGTGGCTGCCCTAAGGTGACACCCGCGCCCGCGCAGGCGGCACACTCGCCCAGGAGAACCAGGCCGCCCGCGGCCAGCAGAACCCGGCGGGTCATTGCGGCTCTGCTCAGCGTTGGCTCATGGTCGCTGCTCATCAGGCCCCCCATGTGCGTCCTGCGGCAACCGATCTGAGTGGGGCCCGTCGTGCGGCGCCCCGTTTCCGTCCACAACCCTAAGACGACCAAGGGCCAGGATTGGTTGTTGAGGAGGACGATTCAAGCGGCCACGCCGCAGAGATGGTCCGCGTCCCTCGGCGGGGCGGGCGGCGTCCGGCGGCCGGGGAGCGGTCAGGGCGTTTGCGTCGGAGCATCTGGCGCGCCGGGCCGGCGGGGCGCCCGGTCGCGCCGGCCGTGCGTCGCCGGCGGGGGAGCCGGTACGCTACCCCGGAGACGGCACCGCAGGTTCTGCTAGTCCTGCTGCTGTCACGCGGGCGTAGCTCAATGGTAGAGCCCCAGCCTTCCAAGCTGGTCATGCGGGTTCGATTCCCGTCGCCCGCTCTTTTGCTCCGGTGCAGGTCAGAGGCCGTATGGTCGATCCGGGTCCGGGTTAGCCGGGGTGCTCGCGGGGCGTCCGTGCCACATACGTGCCACAGCGGTACCGGGTCAGGCGCCTTTTTCTCCGCGTTCTGGCTTGTCGTCCGGCTCCTGGGCGGGGCCGCGGGCTTCGCGGACGTAGGCGCCGAGGGCCTTGGCGATGGCCTGATCCCGGTCACGGGTGGCGTGCTGGTAGATCAGGGCGGCGCGGACGCTGGAGTGCCCGAGTCGCGCCATCAACTCCTTGAGGGTGGCGCCGGTGGTGGCCGTGAGGGTGCCGCCGGTGTGCCGTAGGTCGTGGAAGTGCAGGTCTGGTAGGCCGACCGCGATCCGGGCCTTGTTCCAGGTGCGGTGGAAGTTCGAGCGGCGGAGCTGCCCGCTCTTTGGGCCGACGAAGACGAACCCCCGCGGCCCCGGTTCGGCGAACTGTTCCAGGTGCCAGCGGACCTCCGCGGCGATCTCGGCCGGGAACGCCACAGTGCGACGGCCCGCCCGCGACTTAGGCGTGTCGGGCCGGAGGCCGCCTTTGTCGAGCTGGGCCAGCGTTTCGGTGATCCGGATCTCGCAGGTGTCCAGGTCGATGTTCTCGCGCCGGAGGCCGACCAGCTCGCCCCAGCGCATATCAGCGAAGGTGGCCAGCAGGATCAGCGTGCGGTAGCGCACCGGGACGGTATCCGCGAGCTTGAAGACGACGGCGAGAGGGACGACGGCCCGCTCGTCGGACTCCTCCTGGCCCGCTCCGGCGATGCGGCACGGGTTGCGCGCGACGATACGGTCCTCGACCGCCGTCTCGAAGATCGCGTGCAACAGGCGATACGCCTTGGCCACTGTCACCGGCCCAAACGGGCGCTCCGCCTTGGGGCCAGTCTCCAGGCGCTCCTTGCGCCAGCGGCGGACGGTCACCTCGTCGATGTCGGTCAGGCCGAGGTCACCGAAGGTTGGGAACAGGTGGTTGTCCAGCAGGCCGTCGTACAGTTCGGCCGTGCGCGCCTTGAGCACGCGATCACGCATCCAGCGCCCGGCGTAGTCGCGGAACTCCTGCGCCCCCAATTCCGGAGCGATCCACTCCCCCGTCGAGATCTCGGCCTCCTTGAGGCTGAGCCAGCGCGCCGCGTCGGCCTTGCGCTGGAAAGTGCCGGGAGCCGGACGGAGCTTGCCGTCAGGTCCCCGGTAGCGCGCCTGGTAGCGCCCGGATGAAAGCTTGCGGATGTTGCCGAACTGCCGCCCCCGCTTGGTGTCAGCCATCAGGCGACCTTCCCTTGCTTGTAATTTCGAGCTGTGATCGGCGCGACGACGCCGGACGCGATGAAGTCATCCAGCGCCGAGGCGCGGATGCGGACGTGACGGCCGACCCGGACGAACTCGATGCGGCGTTCGGCGATCAGACGGCGCGGGAAACGCTCGCTGGTACCGAGGATCGCCGCGACCTCCGACAGAGTGAGGAGCCGGTCCGGGGCCGGGCTCATGGCCTGCGTCTTCATGCCGCCCTCCCGGTTGCCGGAAGGCCTGGGGCGGGTGGAAGGCCTGCTCGGCGTCTGGCTTCGGCGAGTGATGCTTGCCAGCGTTGGCGGTCGGCGACGACGTGCAGGAGGCGCCGTGCGTGTTCCATGTGGTCCGGGTCGCCGGACATGACGGGTTCCCAGGAGTAGCGGGCGGGGTCGGTGGTGGTCTGGCCGAGGGTTTCCAGGAGCCAGGTTTTGCGGTCGGCGCGGTGGTCGGCCAGGGTCTTGCCGGACCACTTGCGGGAGACCAGGACGCGGCGGCCGGCGTAGCCGAGATATTCACGGCGGTGGGCCTTGCCCTTGCAGGCGCCGGGGACCAGGCCGGGCCGGGCGTTCTTGGGCTGGACGCCGTACCGGAGCCAGTTGGCGCACCGCGGCGAGCACGGCTCGAACCGCAGCGCCTGGGCCAGCTGCTCCATGTGGGCCCGCTGAGGGTCGCTGTCGGCCTGGTGGCAGTCGGTGACCTGTTTGGTGAGGTACTTGGTCAGGTATCCGATACAGCGGGCCGCGTCCTTGGATCCGGCCAGGACGCCTTGGGCGTCGAACCGCTCCCCGAACCGGGCCACATGGAGCGGTTCGTCCTGGTCGCCGATGCCGTCGAGGGCCTGGTCCCAGGTGGGCAGGACTTCGCCGGTGGCCGGGTCGAAGTAGGTCTCGGCCTGGTCATCCCACGTCGGCGCCGCGCCGTCTTCGAAGCGGACGGCGGAGGTGTCCGGCCACCAGACCTGGTGGTAGGTGGCGGCGAGCACGCGGCGTAGTTCAGCGCGGGAGACCGTGCCGCGTGTGGCCAGATGGATGTGAGGTGCGAGCCGTCGTTGTGGTTCAACGGCGGCGAAGTACTGGAGGTCGTAGCCGAGGAAGCGGCGCAGGTTCTGGATGAACCGGTCGAACAGCGCCGCGAAATGCAGCGCATCACGGGCCGCCTGGTCGTAGTCGTAGGCGGCCGGGTCGGCGGGCGTGCCGTCCTCGCGGACGCGGCCATAACTCGGGCACGTCAAGGTGAGGAACATCGACGGCCGGAATGTCTTGCCGTCTTCGGCCGTGTAGGTCTTGCCGATGGTCCGGGCGGCGATCTTCCGCCGAGGCAGAGGCGTGGCGTCCTGGCGTCGCCGGGTGGTGCGGTGCCGCCGTTGCGGCTTGGCCGGGAGGACGTTGCCGCGCATACCCGCCGCGGTGATCTCTTCGTCCAGCTCGCCGTTCAGCGCGTCCAGGTCGGTGATGTCTTGCCCGTCCGGGTCGGCCTGGTCGCGCATGACCTGGGCTTCGGCGCGTTTCTCGATCCACCACTTCTGATCCTCGGTGGCCGGGTCGGGGTCGAAGACCGGTTCGGTGTCCAGGTGCCAGCCTTCCCGGCATTGGGCGGCCCGGAGCGTCTTGGCCCGCTGGGCGCAGGCCGGGCAGACCGAGGCCAGCGTGTGCCCGCAAGGCACGAGCACCTGCTCCACGGCACCGGTGTCGAGATTGGTCCGGCGCAGCTGCACCGGGCGGATGCAGGCACCGTGCTCGACGGCCAGGTCCTTGACGACCTCACGGGCGAGCGGCATGGCCAGCCGCTCGGCGCGGGTCCGTCGCGATACGTCCAACTCGATCTCCTTGACTGGCAGGGATGAGGGAGCAGCGCGAAAAGTCACCCAATGACTGAATGAGTAGCGAGGAAGGGTGCCGGCGGGTGATGGCCGGGAATCAGAGACGGATCAAGTCCGGCGCGGATAGGGGCCCGGTCGCGTCAAGGAGTTCGCCTTGGCTGGCTTGAGCTCGCGGCAAGGGCCGTTTGAGCTGCCAGCGCCTGGGCGGTGGTTCGGGTCTTTCGGCTCAGCCCGGTGAACGGTTCGTGGGCCCGGAATGACTGCGAGCGGTGTCGCTGGCGGCCTTGAGTCGCCAGTGGCAGCGGACCACCTTTCCGCCGCTGCTATCCGGTCGCCACCACAGGCGATCACAGAGGGCCTCAACCACAGCGAGGCCTCGGCCTGCTTCAGCGAGTTGCATGATTTCCAGCTCGTCATTGCCCGTTGCGGCTAATGCGAATGACGCTGTATTGCGCCCCGCGGGCGTGACCCGATTCGGCATCCGCGGGTCCTGGTCGCGAACCTCGGCGCTCAAGAAGGCGCCCGGTACCCACAGGAGAAACAGTTCGGCGATCACCGAACTGGAGGCGTGCTCGTGGACATTGGCCACCAGCTCAGACACGCAGGTCACAACGTCATCAGCCAGCCCGCGGAGTTGCCACCCCTCCAAGACCGACGCAACCACGTGGCGAGCGCGCCCGGCAGCACGCGGCTCGGCCATCAGCAGGAACTGGAGATACTCCACGCCAGTGTCCTTCACCCGAACGGTCGCCTCCTTGAGCCGTCGTCTAAGAGTGCCGGAGGCGGCCGGACGTAGATAGGTCTCTTGTAGGACGTCAACAGGTCTGAGTTAGGACACTAAGCCAGAACAGAGGTACGTTGGTCCTCATGGAGCCACATCGCTGCTCCATTGCGGGGGACGATCGGAGGTTTCCTATGACTCACCCCATCGGCAACGTCCGGCTCAAAGCCGCCCGCCAGCATGCCGGTTACGCTTCACAGCAAGCCTTGGCCGATGCCCTCACCCGTGCCGCGCCTCAACTCGGGCTCGGACATCTGGAGATCAGCGACCGTCAGATCCGGCGCTGGGAGTCCGCCTCTCCCCCGTGGCCGCGAGCCGACCACCAAAGGCTCCTGGTTCATGTGCTTCAGCTCCCCATCGAGGAGCTGGGATTCACGCCACCGTGGGACGTGTCCACGGCCGGTCCTGGCTCAGCGGCCGCCGCTCAGGCGCCGATGCCTAGGAACCCCAGTCGGATGCCACTCCCCCTGAACAAGAGCCGGGGCGTCATCCAGCCATCGAGTGTCGCCGGTGCGTACGCGGCGATCACCGTCTCCTACCGGCGCCTGTACACCAGCGTGCTGCCCACCCACCTACACCCAGCCGTCATCGAACACACCCGCCTCGGCGCTCACCTGCTCGGCGAGACCGACGGCGTGAGCCACACCATCCTCGCCACCGCCCTGGCCGAGGCGCTGCTACTGGCCGGCCGCCTCGAGTTCTTCGACTTGCGCCAGCCCGACGACGCCGACGCCACCTTCGTGCGGGCGCTCCAGGCCGCCGGAGAAGCCGACGACGCGTTGCTCGGTTCGGCGATCCTGGCCCACGCGGCGTTTGTGCCCGGCTGGTCCGAACGCTCCGACGAGTTCGCCGACCGGATGCGCGCCGCCCGAACCTACGCCCGTCGCGCTCCCGCCTCAGCGGAGTTCCTGGCCTGGCTGGACGCCGTAGAGGCCGAGTGCGAAACCATCGGCGGCCGAACCCGCGAAGCCCTACGCCTGATCGAGCACGCCGAAACGGTCCTGACCGCAGGCAACGACCACGCCTCGCCCGACTGGTTCACCTGGTTCTCCCCTATGCGCCTGGCCGCGTTCAAAGGCAACACCCAACTCAAAGCCGGGCATTTTCCCCAGGCCAAAGAGACGCTGACCGCCGCGCTCAACGAAGCCACGCCCGCCGATGACAAGCAGCGCACCGTCATCCTCGGAGACCTAGCCGCCGTCGAAGCCGCCCAGCGCAACCCTGATGCTGCCTGCGCCTACGCCGAACAGGCCCTCCAGCAGCTCGCTATCACCTGGTACGCCACCGGCATGGACCGCATCCTCGACGTCCGCAAGGCTCTCCAGCCCTGGGCCGAACAGGAGTGCGTGCAAGCCCTCGATGACCAGCTCTACGGCTGGCAAGCCACCCTCAGCACGCTGCAGCATTAAACGCCGCGATCTTGGCGGGCAGTTCGGCGAGCGAGTCGATCCACATGGTCGGAACTCGGGCCGCGCCCGGGTCATCCTGCTGGATCAGCGCCCACGGGCCGCGGCGAATGAGCGCCGTTTGCAGGTCAAGGCTGGCCGCAGGCCGGATGTCGTTGTCCAGCCGGTCGCCGACGTAGAGGACCTCGGCCGCACTGCCCGGGATCACCTCCAGCATTCGCCGGAAGAAGCCCGGGTCCGGTTTAGAGACACCCCAGTCGTCCGATGTGGCGATCATGTCTGCTGGCAGGTCCAGCTCTCGGAGGATGCCTCCCGCCCGGGCCGTCTGGTTCCCAGCGATACCCACCCACAGCCCATCAGCCCGAAGCCGAGTCAGCGCCGGGCGCACGTCCGGGTACAGATCATCCTCACCGAACCACTCAGGCTGGCCAGCGTCAGCCCGCTGCTGCCGCGCCTTATCCAGCTCAAAGCCCGGCCGGAACACCTGAAACGTCTCGCGATAGTCCAGACCCTTCGCGATCACCGCGCCGAAGACTGCCGAGAACGTATGCCGCGGCACATCCAGCCAGTCGGCCCAGGTCCCATACTCGCGAGACTCGTTCACCAGGCACTCGCCAACATCGAAGACAACCGCGCCAATCACGGCAGTTACCCTACGGCGAGGTCGCCCAGCTCGCCGCGCTCAGGTCACTATGCCACCCACACCGTCATACAGCGCACGAGCGGGTTGCCGAATAGAACCTCAGTTGATCAAGGCTCTGCGGCCGCACCGCGCCGGGCATGCGGCCTACCGGCCGACCCGGCGCGCCGGGCCGACACGCCGCATGGCCGTATCCCTCGCCTATGCCTATGCCCATGCAACCGCCAAGGGCGAACGTCCCGCTATATCCGAATAGACCAAAATGCATACCGGTCGAACCTGGCGTATTTTACTCATCCCGCCTGATTCTTACCTCGCGTGATCGCCGCCCGCCAAGATTCGGCACATTCGCGGGCATCGCCGGCGTTTCGAGCCGACGATTCGGCGCAAGGTGTGCTAAAAATATCCACCCAGGCGGAGTTTTCGATCGGGGACTTCGCCTTCCCCCGATACCTAAGGCTGTTGATCGTTTAAAGATGGCTCCGACGCCTCAGAAGAAGGCTGCAAGCGCTAGCAGTGCCGCTGGTCCAGCTATAAAGGGTTACAAGTACCAGTTCGATAAGACAGTTATTGAACTTCTCCTTGCAGACGATGACGCCATTATCACGATCGAGGGCATCGAGGACTACGACAGGGAGAGCGGCGGCACGGCCGAGTCAGTACAGTCCAAGTATCTTGAAGCACAATCCTTTTCGCTTTCCCTAATAAGGGATGCGATAGTGCCAATGCTTTCTAACAGCGTAATGAACACGGACCGTCGGTACAAACTTTATATACACTGAAGCTTATCCAAAATTGAGTTTAAAGAAGTACAGTCCTACAGCCGCCCGATAGGACGTGGCGTACGTACGGAGCGGCCGCCGGTAATTGGTGTGGAGAATACGCCAGGATTTGAGATGA